>ENA-ORFA01000160-ORFA01000160.1-marine-metagenome-genome-assembly--contig:-NODE-160-length-29589-cov-5.096232_pt1 | contig 29589 bp, 28 predicted proteins | sample MGYA00248621_ERZ508587 | MGnify/ENA primary metagenome ERZ508587 (study PRJEB26250, sample SAMN06266239) | marine metagenome | isolation source: Columbia River Estuary | place: USA:Columbia River Estuary... | reverse complement strand
TTAAAAGGCGAGTTTACAGAAAATGTAGGAACCAATGTTGACAGTTGGTCGATAAGACAACCTCTAGGAGTTTGTGCTGGAATTACTCCTTTTAATTTTCCGGCAATGGTGCCAATGTGGATGTTTCCATTAGCAATCGCATGTGGAAATACTTTTATTTTAAAACCGTCGGAGAAAAATCCAAGTTGTTCTTTAAGATTAGCGGAATTACTAAAAGAAGCAGGTTTGCCAGATGGAGTCTTTAATGTTGTAAATGGGGATAAAGAATCTGTGGATGCATTGCTTTCAAATCCAAATGTTAGCGCTATTAGTTTTGTTGGTTCAACTCCGATAGCTAAATATATTTATGAAAGCGCAGCAAAATTTGAAAAAAGAGTTCAAGCACTAGGAGGCGCTAAAAATCATTGTGTCGTAATGCCAGATGCTGATTTAGATCAAGCTGTTGCAGGACTTATGGGCGCTGCTTATGGCTCAGCCGGTGAGAGATGCATGGCTCAATCTGTAGCAGTTGCAGTTGGAAATATTGGAGATGAGTTAGTAAATAAACTTACCAAAGAAGTTAATAATTTAAAAGTGGGTCCTGGACTTGATAAAGGAATGGATATGGGACCACTGGTTACGGCTCAACATTTAGAAAAAGTTACAAGTTATATTGATATTGGAGTGAAAGAAGGCGCTAAATTAATTGTGGATGGAAGAAAAATTAATAAACCACAGGGTCATGAAAAAGGCTTTTATTTGGGAGGCTGTTTATTTGATCATGTAAAAGAAAATATGAGAATTTATAAAGAAGAAATATTTGGACCGGTACTTTCGGTTGTAAGAGCCAAAGATTTTAATGAAGCCGTAGATTTAATAAATAAACATGAATTTGGTAATGGGGTAAGTATTTTTACACGAGATGGTGATAGCGCAAGAACGTTTTCGAGTCATATTAAGGTTGGAATGGTTGGTATAAATATTCCAATACCAGTGCCAATGGCCTTTCATAGTTTTGGTGGATGGAAAAGATCTTTATTTGGTGATCAACATGTTCATGGAATGGAAGGAGTTAGATTTTATACTAAATTAAAAACTATTACTTCAAGATGGCCTTCTGGTATAAAAGCCAACTCAAGTTTTACAATGCCAACAATGAGTTAATTAAATGAGAAAAAAAATATCACTTATAGGATCAGGACAAATCGGAGGAACTCTAGCACATTTAGTTTCTTTAAAAGAATTAGGAGATGTAGTTATTTTTGATATTGCTGCAGGATTGCCCGATGGAAAATCTTTAGACATCGCTCAGTCAGGGGCTGTTGAACGTTTTAATGCAAATCTTAAAGGCACAACAAGTTATGCTGATATTGCAAATTCAGATGTAATTATTGTAACTGCAGGCGTTCCAAGAAAAGAAGGAATGAGCAGAGATGATCTTTTAGGAATTAATTCAAAAGTAATGAAACAAGTTGGTGAAGGAATTAAAAAATATTCTCCAAACTCATTTGTGATTTGTATAACAAATCCTTTAGATGTTATGGTTTTAGCATTACAGAAATATTCAGGTCTACCTGCTGAAAAAGTAGTCGGTATGGCAGGAGTTTTAGATTCTTCTCGTTTTAGATTATTTTTGTCTGAAGAATTTAAGGTTTCTATCGAAGATGTAACTGCTTTTGTTTTAGGAGGTCATGGAGATACAATGGTTCCACTTTCTAGATATTCGACAGTTGCAGGAATACCAATCCCAGATTTAATAGATATGAAGTGGTCTACTAAAGAAAGAATAGATAAAATTATACAAAGAACTAGAGACGGAGGAGCTGAAATAGTAAAATTATTAAAAACAGGCTCTGCCTATTATGCTCCAGCAAGCGCAGCTATTGAAATGGCAGAGGCTTTTTTAAAAGATAAAAAGAAAATTTTACCGTGTGCTGTTTATTTAGATGGTGAATATGGAGTTGACGATCTTTATGTTGGCGTACCTGTTATAATTGGCGCAAAGGGAGTTGAAAAAATTATTGAGATTAAATTTAATCCTGAAGAAAAAGAGATGTTTTTAAAATCAGTTGATTCAGTTAAAAAATTAACCCAGGATCTTTTCAAGCTTGATCCAGAAGTTGCAAAAATTAAAACTACTAAGCCAAAGTATTAATTTTTCATGAATATTCACGAACATCAGGCAAAAGACTTAATAAAGAAATTTGGCGCACCAGTTTCAAAGGGTGTTGTTATTTTTAATTTAAATGAAATTGATGAAAAAATTAAACAGCTAAATAGCAAAATGTATGTGGTTAAAGCCCAAATACATGCTGGCGGAAGAGGAAAGGCTGGAGGTGTAAAATTAGTTAAAAATATCGATGAATTAAAGCAAAAATGCAAAGATTTACTTGGAAAAGTACTTATTACACATCAAACAGGACCTCAAGGAAGAGAAGTAAAAAGACTATATATAGAAGAAGCATCGGATATTAAAAAAGAATTTTATTTATCATGCTTAGTAGATAGAGCATCTTCAAAAATTGCATTTATTTCTAGTGCTGAAGGAGGAATGGACGTTGAAGAAGTTGCAGACAAAACTCCTGAGAAAATTATTACAACGCGTGTATCGTTATCAGCAAAATTAAGAGATGAAGATTTAGAATCAATTGTAAAACCTTACAATTTGAGTGGAGATCAAAAAAATCAGGCAAAGAAAGTTGCTCAGGCTTTATATGATACTTTGATTAATACTGACGGAAGTTTGATTGAAATTAATCCTTTAATTCTTACAACGGAAGACCAAATTAAGTGTCTAGATGCAAAAATAAGTTTTGATGACAACGCTCTTTTTAGACATTCAGAAATTAAAGAACTTAGGGATCTAAACGAAGAAGATCCAATGGAAATTGAAGCTAGTAAATATGAATTAGCTTATATTAAATTAGATGGGAAAATTGGCTGCATGGTTAATGGAGCGGGTCTTGCAATGGCAACTATGGATATCATCAAACTTTATGGTTCAGAGCCTGCAAATTTTTTAGATGTAGGGGGTGGCGCTACAAAAGAAAAAGTATCAGCTGCATTTAAAATTATTTTATCAGATAAAAATGTTGAAGGAATTTTAATAAATATATTTGGTGGAATTATGCGTTGCGATATTATTGCACAAGGAGTTATTGAGGCGGCAAAGGAAGTTGATCTTAAAGTTCCTCTTGTTGTCAGATTAGCAGGAACAAAAGTTGACGAAGGTAAAGAAATTTTAAAAAAATCCGGTTTAACAATTATTTCTGCTGATAATTTATCAGAGGCAGCAAAGAAAATTGTGGAGGCCACATCTTAATATGTCTGTTTTAGTAAATAAAAAAACAAAAGTTATTTGTCAGGGCTTTACAGGAAAACATGGAACATTTCATTCTGAGCAGGCGCTTGCATATGGAACAAATTTAGTTGGAGGGATTACCCCTAAAAAAGGTGGACAAACTCATTTAGGTCTTCCAGTTTTTAATACAGTTGCTGAGGCAGTAGACAAGGTAAAGCCTGATGCAACTATGATTTATGTTCCCGCAGCATTCGCGGCGGCGGCTATTATTGAAGCATTAGATAGTGAAATACCTCTAATTGTTTGCATTACAGAGGGCATCCCAGTTTTAGATATGGTTAGAGTTAAAGAAAAATTAATGAAGTCTAAAAGCAGATTAATAGGACCTAATTGTCCAGGAATTATTACGCCAGATGAATGTAAGATTGGAATTATGCCAGGGCACATTCATAAAAAAGGATCAGTTGGTATCGTATCAAGATCAGGTACTTTAACTTATGAGGCTGTTGCGCAAACTACAGCATTAGGATTGGGGCAATCGACATGTATTGGAATTGGTGGAGATCCTATTAACGGAACTAACTTCATTGATTGTTTAGACTTATTTTTAAAAGACGATGAAACTAAATCAATTATCATGATAGGAGAAATCGGTGGAAGCGCAGAGGAAGAAGGCGCTGAATTTATTAAATCTTCAAAAATTAAAAAACCAATAGTTGGATTTATTGCTGGAGTAACAGCCCCTCCGGGAAGAAGAATGGGACATGCAGGAGCTATTATTTCCGGTGGAAAAGGACTTGCCAAAGACAAGATAGAAATAATGAAATCTTGCGGCATAACAGTTGCAAATTCTCCAGCAGATATTGGAAAAACTTTATTTGACAAACTTAAGACTTAATATTTTATTACCAATATAAGATTATATGTCGTCACAAGAAAATAATATTGTTTTTCAAAAAACATCTTTTTTATCAGGAACAAACTCTTCTTATATTGAAAAACTTTACGCTAAATATGTAGAAAATCCTGCAAGTATTCCAGATAGTTGGAGACAATTTTTTGAGGGTCTTGGTGATCAAAAAGATAATATTATAGAAAATCAAGGACCTAGTTGGGCTCCATCAAATATTAAATATATTTCTAATGGAGATTTAGATGTTTATGAAAAATACCTTCCTACAAACTTAAATGGAAAATCAATTAAAGAAAAAATAACAGAAGCAAACAAAACTTTATCCAGCGATGAAAGAGTAGACGTAGAAAGGTCCACTATTGATTCTGTTAGAGCAATAATGATGATTAGAGCTTATAGAATAAGAGGACATTTAATCGCCGATTTAGATCCCCTTCAACTTCAAGAAAAAAATTATCATCCGGAACTTAATCCAGAAACTTATGGTTTTAAGAAAGAAGACAGAAATAGAAAAATATTTTTAGATAAAGTTTTAGGTTTTCAATATGCAACTGTTAACGAAATATTAGAAATTTTATTAAAAACATATTGTGCAAAAATAGGAATAGAATTTATGCACATGTCGGATCCAGAAGAAAAAAAATGGATCCAGGAAAGAATTGAAGGAAAAGGTAAGGAAGCAAACTTTACTCTCGAGGGAAAAAAAGCCATTTTTAAAAAATTAGTAGAAGCAGAAGGATTTGAAAATTATTGCCATACAAAGTTTGTTGGAACAAAAAGATTTGGCTTGGATGGTTGTGAATCTTTAATTCCTGCACTCGAACAAATTATTAAAGTTGGAGGAAATTCAGGAGTGAAAGAAATTAAAATTGGAATGCCGCATAGAGGTAGATTAAATATTCTTGCCAACGTTATTCAAAAACCTTTTAAAAAGATATTTAAAGAATTTTCAGGAGATCTAGGCACAGATACTGCCGGTGTTTCAGGCGATGTTAAATATCATTTGGGTGCATCCGCAGATAGAGATTTCAACGGAAATAATGTTCATGTAAGTCTGACCGCAAACCCTTCCCACCTTGAGGCGGTAAATCCTGTAGTTTTAGGACAAACAAGAGCTAAACAATTTTTTCATAATGATCCACAAAGAGTAAAAGTGATACCGGTTCTTTTACATGGCGATGCGGCATTTGCAGGACAAGGAATCGTTGCCGAATGTTTCGCAATGTCTGGTTTAAAAGGACACAATACTGGAGGCACAATTCATATAATTGTTAATAATCAAGTTGGTTTTACTACCAGCCCTTCTTTTGCAAGATCTTCACCTTATCCATCAGAAGTAGCTAAAATGGTTCAAGCTCCAATATTTCATGTTAACGGAGATGATGCTGAATCCGTTGTTTATTGCGCAAGAATTGCAACAGAATATAGACAAAAATTTAAACGAGATGTTGTTATAGATATTATTTGTTATCGAAGATTTGGTCATAACGAAGGAGACGAACCTTCTTTTACTCAGCCTTTAATGTACAAAAAAATTAAAGCTCAAGCCACTACCTTAACAATTTATGGAAACCAACTTATTCAAGAAGGTGTTTTAAGAAATGAAGAGTTTCAAAAAGAAAAAGATAATTTTAAACAATTTTTAGATACAGAATTTGCAGAATCAAAGAGCTATATTTCAAACCAAATAGATTGGTTTACAGGAAGTTGGTCAAAATTCACAACTGAAATTGGATCTGATCGTAGAGGAGTAACAGGCGTTGATTTAGATTTAATTCACCAGGCTGGAGAAAAAATTTGTCATCTTCCAGTAAATTTAAATTTTCATTCAACAATAAAAAGACTTTTTGAAGCAAAGAAAAAAATGTTTGAAACAGGAAAAAGTTTTGATTGGGCGACAGCCGAGAGTTTAGCTTTTGGAACTTTATTATTAGAAGGTTACCCAGTAAGATTTGTAGGTCAAGATTCTTCAAGAGGAACTTTTAGTCAAAGACATGCCAGTATACTTGATCAGGATACAGGAGAAAAATATTACCCTTTAAAAAATCTTAGTTCAAAACAAGCCCAGTTTGAAATTATCGATAGTTTTCTATCAGAATTTGGTGTTTTAGGATTTGAATATGGATACTCAATGTCATCACCAGAGACCTTAGTTTTGTGGGAAGCTCAATTTGGTGATTTTGCAAATGGGGCTCAAATTATAATTGATCAGTTTATTACCTCAGGAGAAAAAAAATGGACAAGAGCAAGTGGCTTAGTAATGCTTCTGCCTCATGGTTATGAAGGACAAGGACCAGAACATTCTTCAGCACGAATTGAAAGATATCTACAATCTTGTGCTCAAGAAAACTTACAAGTAGTTAATTGCACTACCCCTGCAAATTATTTTCATTTATTAAGAAGACAAATTCACAGAAAATTTAGAAAACCACTTATAGTATTTTCTCCAAAATCTTTATTGAGGCACAAAAAATGCGTTTCTGAAATTGAAGATTTTTTACCTGAAAATTCCTTTCATAGAATATTACCGGATCATGCAGATTTCCCGGAATATAATTTAATTAAATTGGCAAACGATGAAGAAATTAAACGTGTAGTTCTTTGTTCTGGAAAAGTTTATTTTGATATTTCTGAAAAGAGAGAGATAATAAGAAATCCTAAAGTTCAATTACTAAGAATTGAGCAACTATATCCATTCCCAGTAAAAAAATTAGCTAGCTTTTTAAAAAGATTTAAAAATGCTGACGAATTTATTTGGTGTCAGGAAGAGCCAGAAAATATGGGTGCTTGGAGTTTTGTTGAAAAATATATTAATTGGACGTTAGACTCGATCGGCGCTAAATCTAAAAAAGTACAGTATGTTGGCAGAAAACCTTCAGCTTCAACAGCTACCGGATATTTGAAAAAACATGTACAACAGCAAGACGAAATAATATCAAAAGTACTTTTATAAAATAATGGCAAAAGATTTAGTAGTACCTACACTTGGCGAGTCGGTAACGGAAGCAACGGTTTCTAAATGGCTTAAACAGGTTGGTGATCCAGTAAAAGCAGACGAGCCAGTCGTTGAATTAGAAACAGATAAAGTTAGTGTGGCCGTGCCTTCTCCAGAGGCGGGTGTTTTGTCTGAAATTAAAATTCAAGAAGGAAGTACTGTTAATGTTGGTGTGGTTTTAGGGTCTATAGGAGCGGGAACTGCAAGTGTAGCAAAAAAAGAATCATTTAAAGCACCAGAGCCAGCGAAACAAAAAACAATAGAAGTTTCTACAAGTAAAAAAGAAATATTATCACCTGCAGTAAAAAGAATAATTGAAGAAAAAAGAATTGATATTAGCAGAATAAGTGGATCGGGAAGAGATGGAAGAATTTTAAAAGGAGACTTATTAGAATCCATGGGCTTGCCTTCTGTTGCTTCTTCAGCAAGAGCTACTAAGGGAGACGAAGAACGAGTTAAAATGACTCGACTAAGAGCAACTATCGCCAAGAGATTAAAAGAGGCTCAAAATAATGCAGCGATGCTTACGACATTCAATGAAATTGATATGTCGAGAATTATCGAAATGAGAGCTGAATATAAAGATGGTTTTCAAAAAAAATACGGAGTTAAATTAGGTTTCATGTCATTCTTTGTAAGATCTTGCGTTGAAGCTTTAAAAGCTTTTCCAATTATTAATGCAGAAATTCAACAAGATGAAATTGTTTATAAAAATTATTACAATATAGGTGTTGCTGTTGGAACAGAAAAAGGATTAGTTGTTCCAGTGGTTAGAGACGCAGATGAACTGTCATTTGCAGATATTGAAAAACAAATTGTCGCTTTAGGTGAAAAAGCAAAAACAGGACAATTATCTATTGAAGAACTTCAGGGTGGAACTTTTACAATTACGAATGGTGGAATTTATGGCTCGATGCTATCAACACCAATACTAAATCCTCCTCAATCAGGAGTGTTGGGGATGCATAATATTGTTCAGCGAGCAGTTGTTGTTGAAGAAAAAATCGAAGTTAGACCTATTATGTATCTGGCCCTATCTTATGATCACAGAATTATTGATGGAAAAGATGCTGTATCATTCTTAGTTAGAGTTAAAGAATATTTAGAAGATCCAAGAAGACTTTTTTTAAATTTATAATTCATGGAAGAGTTTGATTTTTTAGTTATAGGCGGAGGTCCGGGAGGATATGTTGGAGCAATTAGAGCTGCTCAACTAGGATTAAAAACTGCATGCATAGAATCTAGAGGAACATTAGGTGGAACCTGTCTTAATGTTGGATGTATACCTTCTAAAGCTTTATTGCATTCATCAGATCTTTATAAAAAAGCAAAAACTGAATTTAAAAATATAGGTATAAATATTAATGAGCCATCATTAGATCTTGCGAAAATGATGAGTCATAAAGCAAAAGGTGTAGAAGGACTTACTAAGGGAATAGAATTTTTATTTAAAAAAAATAAGATTACTTACATTAAAGGTTTTGGATCTTTTAAAGATAAAAATACAATTTCAGTTATTGATCAGTCTAATAATCAAAAAGATTATAAATTTAAAAATGCAATTATAGCAACTGGTTCGGTTCCTACTTCTCTTCCAAATATAGAAATTGATGAAAAAACAGTAGTGTCTTCAACAGGGGCATTAAATTTAAGTTCCGTGCCTAAAAAACTTGTTGTTGTTGGCGGTGGTTACATTGGACTGGAAATGGGTTCTGTATGGCTAAGATTAGGAGCAGAAGTTCAGGTTATAGAATATTTGGATTATATAACTCCCGGCATGGACAGAGAAGTTTCGGACGCTTTTCTAAAAATATTACAAAAACAAGGAATGCAATTTAATCTATCGACAAAAGTAATTAGTGTTAAAAAAAATAAAAATGGTGCAACGGTCACAGTTGAGAAGAACGGTGCGAAAAGTGATATTGATTGTGATATCGTATTAATGTCAGTTGGAAGAAAACCTAATACCGCAGGATTAAATCTTGATAAAATTGGAGTAAAATTAGATTCAAAAGGGAGAATTGAAACAGATCATAAATATAAAACTAATTTAGATAACATTTATGCAATCGGAGATGTAATCGATGGTCCAATGTTAGCACATAAAGCCGAAGAAGAAGGAATTGCCATTGCAGAGCTACTTAGCGGAAAATCTGGGCATGTAAATTACAATGTTATCCCTGGCGTTATTTATACCTCTCCAGAAGTTGCTTCAGTTGGCAAAACAGAAGAGCAGCTAAAAGAGCAAAAAATATCTTATAAAATTGGTAAATTTCCTTTTGCAGCAAATGCTAGAGCAAAAATTAATGATGAGGGAGATGGGTTTGTTAAAATTTTAGCTGATGAAAAAACAGATAGAGTCCTAGGCGTACATATGATCGGACCAGACGTTGGTAATATGATCGCAGAAATTGCTTTGGCTATGGAGTTTGGTGCAAGCGCTGAAGATATAGCAAGAACATGTCATGCACATCCTACTTATGCTGAAGCAATTAAAGAAGCTGCTTTAGCAGTTGATAAAAGAGCTATCCACTTTTAAGTTAAAATCTTCATTCCTGATTTTTTCCAATCAGCAGTAAAAATATCCACACCTTTGTCTGTAAGATGATGTTTGTGAAGTTCTTTAAAAATTTTAACAGGAACTGTAGCAACATCAGAACCGATAGTTGCAACGGCATTAAAATGTTCAACAGATCTAATAGAAGCTGATAAAATTTTTGTTTTTATATTTTTATAGTTATTAAAAATTTTTTTAATATCTGCTATAAGCTGAATTCCATTATCTCCGATATCTTCTAATCTTCCGATGAAAGGCGAAACATAAGTTGCTCCAGCCTTTGCAGCAAGCAAGGCCTGTGAGGTAGAAAAACATAAAGTAACGTTAACCTTAACTTTTTTTGCTGAAAGAATACTGCATACCTGCAAACCATTCCAAGTTAACGGAACTTTAATTACGATATTTTTTGCAATTTTTTTTAGAACGTCAGCCTCTTTTAACATTGAATGAACATCCGGAGCCGTTACTTCAGCGCTTACAGGACCTTTTATTTCGCTACAAATTTCTTTTAATAAAATTTTGAAATTAGTATTTGCACTCGCAAGTAGAGATGGATTTGTTGTGATGCCATCTACTAAATTAGCTTTGTTTAATCCTCTAATTTCTTTAATATCTGATGAGTCTAGAAAAATTTCCATGGATTTAGATTATAAAATTTATAGTAAGAAATAAACAATTAATAGAATTTTTTGATGACTTTAGATGTGTTACTACCGCTAAAATTTGATCACCCTTTTACATATAATGTTCCAAAAGATATTAGTGTAAAAGTTGGGGACTTTGTTTTGGTTCCTTTCCAAAATAAAGATATTATAGGTGTCGTTTGGGGTAAGAGTAGTCCAATTAAGAGCTCAATTAAAATTAAAGATATTAAAAAGAAATTTGATTTTGCGTCTTTATCTAAAGATACTTTAATTTTTTTAGAAAAGTTTTCTCGATATAACTTAGTTGATTTAGGCATTACTTTAAAATTATTTATTTTTAAGAAGGCATTTAAAGAAATATCTAGAAAAAAGAAACCAGAGGAATCTTTTAAAGAATGCTCATTAAAAAAAGATATTAGTTTTGACGTAAGTCAGAAGAAAGCTATTAAGATTTTAGATGATCAAATTTCTTTTGATAAATTTTCAACAGTTTTATTACATGGAATTACAGGATCAGGAAAAACATTAATATATTTTAAAAAAATACAAGATTTTTTAAAAAAGGGTTATCAGGTTTTAGTTCTTCTTCCAGAAATTGCTTTAACAAATCAAATCAAAGAAAGATTCAAAGAGTATTTTGGGAATTATCCTGCATTATGGCACTCAGATATTTCTGAAAAAAATAAAAGATTAATTTGGCATGGAATTGCTAATCATAAAATCAATTTAGTTTTAGGTGCCAGATCATCTTTATTCCTGCCTTTTAAAAAATTGGGTTTAATTATTATAGATGAAGAACATGACCAATCTTACAAGCAAGAAGATCAAGTAATTTACAATGCTAGAGACATGGCTGTATTAATGGCCTCTATAAAAAAAATATCAGTCATTTTAGTTTCAGCAACACCATCTATAGAAACTTACTACAATACAGTTAATAAAAAATTTTCTTATATTAGTTTAGACAAAAGATACGGTGATGCTGAATTGCCAGAAGTTAAATTTGTAGACTTAAAAAAAAATCCTCCTCTTAAATCTAAATTTATTTCATCATCTATTATTCCAGAACTTAAAAATATTTTAGACAAAGGAAATCAAATTTTATTTTTTTTAAATCGAAGAGGATATTCAACATTCGTTATTTGCTCAAAGTGTGGATATCGTTTTAATTGTCCTAATTGCTCAGTTTCATTAATTTATCACAAAGAAACTAATAAATTAATTTGTCACTATTGTGATCATGAAGCTTCATTAGAAAGAAAATGTAAAGACGGAGATAATTGTAAACTTTCTTTTTATGGTCTGGGTGTTGAAAAAATATTTGAGGAAGTTAAAGAAATTTTTCCTGATAAAAAAATTGAATTATTTTCAAGTGATTTTATTCATAACGACGATAGTACAAAAAAGATTTTTGAGAGTATCCAGGATGGAAAAATTAATATCATTGTGGGAACCCAGTTAATCTCTAAGGGTTTTCATTTTCCAAAGTTAAATTGTATCGTTATTGTTAATTCTGATGTGAATTTTTTAGGAAATGATATTCGCAGTTCAGAAAAAACATACCAATTGATGAATCAGCTTAGTGGCAGAGCTGGAAGAGAGGTTAAAAATTCAACAGTATATCTTCAAACTTTTGAACCAGAAAACCAAACATTAAAATCAATATGTGATCAGAACATTTTAGCTTTTTATGAAAATGAAATTAGTTTCAGAGAAAAATCCAATCTACCCCCGTTTACAAAGCTTATTGCTTTTATTATTTCAGGAAAAAATAGATTTGATGTTGATGAGTGTGCAAGAATTTTAAAAAATAAAATTCCAAAAATGAAAGATGCTTTGTTGTTAGGTCCTGTAAGCGCCTCTATTTCGCTTATAAAGGGAAAATATCGTTCTAGGTTATTATTAAAATATCCTCAAGAGGCATTTCCACAAAAATTTTTAAAAGATTGGTTAAAAACTATTAAAATTAAAAAAAATATTTCACTAACTGTAGATGTTGACCCAATAAACTTTAAATAATTTTAAAAAAGTACAAAATATCACACTTGATTAGTGTAATTTCGCATGTTACGAGACCTTTTTTCTTTTAAAGTTAATAGTAAAAAATCTATGAAAACTTTTAGTGAAACTCAAAGATACGCTAAAGCAGTATATAGACTAGCTTATGAAGCTAAAAGTTTAGATGTTCTTGAAAAAGATTTTTTGAATTTAAAAGAAATATTAGATCAAAGTGCAGATTTAAAAAAGTTTATTAAAAATCCAACGTATAAATATTCAGTTATTAATAATGTTATTGATGCTTTAGCTAAGCATTTTTCTTTTTCAGATTTATTCTCAAGATTTTTAAAAGTACTAAATAAAAATAGAAGATTTTTTTTTTTAGAGAAAATAGTAAATAATTTTTTTGATTTATTATTAAATGAAAGAGGGGAAGTTTTAGCAACGCTTAAATTATCACATGCAATCTCAGATAGTGAAAAAGCAGATATAGCAAAAAAATTAGATGACATTTTAAAGAAGAAAATCAAAATTTCTTTCTCTGTAGACCCATCTTTATTAGTTGGTTCAATTCTTCAAATTGGGAGTACAATGATTGATACTTCTGCTAAAACAAAATTAAATAATTTATTTAATAAATAAAATGAAAATTAATCCTTCTGAAATTACTAACATTTTAAAAGACCAAATAAAAAATTTTGGAACTGAAGTTGAAGTTTCTGAAGTTGGTCAAGTTTTGACAGTAGGAGATGGTATAGCGAGAGTTTACGGATTAGATAATGTTCAAGCTGGAGAAATGGTTCAATTCTCTGAGGGCACAAAAGGTATGGCCTTAAACCTTGAAACTGAAAATGTTGGAGTGGTTATTTTCGGAGACGACTCAAAAATTAAAGAAGGAGATATTGTAAAGAGAACAGGATCAATTGTTGACGTTGCAGTTGGAAAATCTTTATTAGGTCGAGTAGTTGATGGATTAGGCAACCCAATTGATGGAAAAGGTCCAATTGATAAAAATGCAGAAAGAAAAAGAGTTGAGATTAAAGCTCCAGGCATTATTCCACGAAAATCTGTGAATGAACCGATGCAAACAGGATTAAAGGCTATTGATAGTTTAATTCCTGTGGGAAGAGGCCAAAGGGAGTTAATAATTGGTGATAGACAAACTGGAAAAACAGCAATTGCTATTGATACAATTATTAATCAAAAAGAAATTAATAAGTCTGATGATGAAAGTAAAAAACTTTATTGTATTTATGTTGCCATTGGACAAAAAAGATCAAGCGTTGCTCAAATCGTAAAAACATTAGAAGAGGCAGGAGCAATGGAATATACAATTGTTGTTGCAGCAACAGCATCTGATCCAGCACCATTACAATTTTTAGCCCCATACACAGGATGTACAATGGGAGAATATTTTAGAGATAATGGAATGCACGCTCTTATTGTTTATGATGATTTATCAAAACAGGCTGTTGCTTATAGACAGATGTCACTACTTTTACGTAGACCTCCAGGACGAGAAGCCTTCCCAGGAGATGTATTTTATCTTCATAGTAGATTACTAGAGAGGGCTGCAAAGTTGAATGATAAGCATGGCGGAGGATCTCTTACGGCTTTACCAATCATTGAAACACAGGCCAGCGATGTTTCTGCTTATATTCCAACAAATGTTATTTCAATTACTGACGGACAAATATTCTTAGAAACGGAACTTTTTTATAAAGGAGTTAGACCTGCTGTTAACGTAGGTATATCAGTTTCTAGAGTTGGATCAGCAGCGCAGATTAAAGCAATGAAACAAGTTTCTGGTTCAATCAAACTTGAACTAGCTCAGTATCGTGAAATGGCTGCCTTTGCACAGTTTGGATCTGACTTAGATCTTTCTACTCAAAAATTATTAAATCGTGGATCAAAATTAACTGAATTATTAAAACAAGATCAATACTCACCTTTAAAAGTAGAAGAACAAGTCGTAACAATTTTTTCAGGTGTAAGAGGTTTTTTAGATGACGTTGAGCTTAATCAGATCAAATCTTTTGAAAGCAAACTTTTATCAAAAATAAAATCAGAAGCGCCTGATATTTTAAATAATATTAAATCTTCAGGAAAAATTGATGAATCTAATGAAGAAAAGTTAAAAACATTTATTACCGACTTTAAGAGAGGTTTTCAAAAATAATGGCGAGTTTAAAGTTTTTAAGAAACAGAATTAGTAGCGTAAAATCTACTCAAAAAATAACAAAGGCTATGAAAATGGTCGCTGCTGCTAAGCTTAGAAAAGCCCAACAGAACGCTGAGAACGCAAGACCTTATTCTGAAAAGTTAAATTCAATAATATCAAATTTAAAAAATTCAGTAACTGACATGGATTCAGCGCCAAAATTATTAGTAGGAAATCAAAAAAATGAAATTCATCTTTGTGTAGTTTTAAGTTCTGATCGAGGATTATGTGGCGGCTTCAATACAAATATTTGCAGAAAAGCAAAAGTGTATTTTGAAAAAATATTAAACGAGAAAAAAACTCTAAAGATCATAGTTGTTGGTGGTAAGGCCAATGATCAATTGAAGAGAAAGTATAATCAGTACATTATTGATAGAATAACTTTAAAAGACGAAAAAGTTGTTTCTTTTGGTAAAGCACAAGAAATTACAGATAAAATTTTAAATTTATTTACTAGAAATGAATTTGATATTTGCACATTATTTTATAATCAATTTAAGAGTGTTATTTCCCAGATCCCTCAAGCACAGCAGTTAATCCCAGTTTCAATTGAACAAAAATCAAACCAACAAACTTTAGTAAATAATAGCGAGTATGAATATGAGCCAGATGAAAATGATATTTTAGAAAATCTTTTGCCAAAAAATATTGCAACGCAGATTTATGCAGCTTTTTTAGAAAATCAGGCTAGCGAGCAAGGATCAAGAATGACAGCCATGGATAACGCAACTAGAAACGCTGGAGATTTAATTTCAAAACTTACAATTAATTACAACAGAACAAGACAAGCGGTAATTACTAAAGAGTTAATAGAAATTATTTCTGGAGCTGAATCTTTATAGGAGAATTATGGAAAATAAATTTGGAAAAATAGTTCAGGTTATTGGTGCGGTTGTAGACGTAAAATTTGATAATGATCTGCCAGAGATTTTAACAGCCCTTGAGTGTGATAATAATGGATTAAGAGTAGTTCTAGAAGTTGCACAGCATCTTGGAGAAAACACAGTCAGAACTATTGCGATGGATACAACAGAAGGATTAAAAAGAGGTGATAAAGTGATAAATACTGGCACACCAATTACTGTTCCAGTTGGTCCAGAAACATTAGGAAGAATTATTAATGTTATAGGAGAGCCAATTGATCAAAGAGGACCTTTGAAAACAAAAGAAAAATGGCCAATACATAGAGCCGCACCAGCTTATGTTGAGCAATCGACTGAAACAGAAGTTTTGGTTACAGGAATAAAAGTTGTTGATTTGCTTGCACCATATTCTCGAGGTGGAAAAATTGGATTATTTGGCGGAGCCGGAGTTGGAAAAACAGTTTTGATTATGGAATTAATAAATAACGTTGCAAAAGCGCATGGTGGCTTTTCAGTGTTTGCCGGAGTTGGAGAAAGAACAAGAGAAGGAAATGATTTGTACCACGAAATGATAGAGTCAGGCGTTATTAAAACTGATGGTCCGGGATCTAAAGCTGCTTTAGTTTATGGACAAATGAATGAACCCCCAGGAGCAAGAGCTCGTGTTGCATTATCAGGATTAACACTTGCCGAATATTTTAGAGATAAAGAAGGTCAAGACGTTCTTTTCTTCGTTGATAATATTTTTAGATTTACACAAGCCGGATCAGAAGTGTCAGCATTACTTGGTCGAATTCCTTCTGCAGTTGGATATCAACCAACATTGGCAACTGACATGGGTAACCTACAAGAAAGAATTACAACAACTAGCAAAGGATCGATTACTTCTGTGCAAGCGATTTACGTACCTGCGGACGATTTAACAGATCCTGCGCCCGCGACTTCTTTTGCTCACTTAGATGCAACAACAGTTTTATCAAGACAGATTGCTGAGCTTGGAATTTATCCAGCAGTGGATCCTTTAGATTCAACTTCAAGAATTCTTGATCCAAGAATTGTTGGTGAGGAACATTATAGAGTTGCTAGGGAAGTTCAAAAAATACTGCAAAACTATAAATCTTTACAGGATATTATAGCAATTTTAGGTATGGATGAATTATCAGAGGAAGATAAATTAGTTGTATCAAGAGCAAGAAAGATACAAAGATTTTTATCACAACCTTTCTTTGTCGCTGAAGTATTTACAGGTTCACCAGGAAAATTAGTTGATCTACAATCAACAATTAAAGGTTTCGATGCAATTTGCAAAGGTCAGTATGATCATTTACCAGAATCTGCTTTTTATATGGTTGGAACAATAGAAGAGGCAGTTGCAAAAGCTGAAAAAATGGCAAAAGAAGCTGCGGCTTAACTTAAATGGCAGATAATATTCATTTAGAAATCGTAACTCCAAAGCAAGTAGCTTATTCAAAAGCAGTTGATAGCGTTGTTATCTCTGGAATAGAAGGAGATATGGAAATCTTTAAAGATCATATTTCCTTAATCACTTTTCTTAAAGCAGGAAAAATTATTGCAAAAGCAGGAAGTAATGTAGATACATTTTTTTCTACAGGAGGGACTGTAGAATTTTCTAATAATAAATTAAGTATTTTATTAGATAATTTTTTTAATAGTACAGAGTTTCAAAGTGAAGAGTTAATTAAGTTAAAACAGAACGCAGAAAAAAAGTTAAGCAATAAAGAAATTTCTGATGAAGAAATTTATCTTAATAATCAAATTGTTGATCAGATTAATAATTTAAAATCTTAAAGGTACTTTTTAAATTCTTCAATAACTTCTTGATAAAGTTTTTTTTTAAAAGGAACTATTAATTTAGGTAGCTCCAAAGGTTCGGCCCAACGCCAATCATAAAACTCTGCTTTTTTTTGTTTGATATTAATCTCTTCATCCTCACCCATAAATTTTGCAAGAAACCAAGTTTGTTTTTGTCCTTTATACTTTCCATCCCAAATTTTACCAAGGAGCTCATTAGGCAAATCGTAAACGAATTCTTTTTCTGATTTTTTTATAATTTCAATTGATGTAATTCCTGTTTCTTCTTTAAGCTCTCTTTTGGCAGCGTTCAGAACATCTTCCTTTTGATCAACTCCCCCTTGAGGCATTTGCCATGCCTTAGTACTATCAATTCTTTTTCCGATAAAAACTTTAGTTTCTTGATTTAGAAGCATTATCCCAACACCTTTTCTATAAGGAAGATTGCTTAAATCTTTCATGATGCTTTTAAAAGTTTAAGAGCGTAAATTAATTGATTATCGTTTGTAGGATCGTTTATTTTAAAATTTTCTTTCTGTTGATCTACTTTAATATCCGGTTGAACGCCAATTTCTTCAATTGTTTCGCCGCTTGGCAGATAGTATTTAGCTGTCGTTAATCTTAATCCGCCACCATTAGATAAAGGCATAATAGATTGAACAGAACCTTTGCCAAAAGATTTTTCACCAATAACAATTGCTCGCTTATGATCTTTTAAGGCTCCAGCTACTATTTCAGACGCAGAAGCTGATCCTTTGTTAATAAGTACAATGAGTGGTTTTCCATTAATTTCATCACCTTTTTTAGAATTGTAAACTTTTATATCCTTAGGATCTCTTCCTTTTGTAGAAACAATCTCTCCACTATCCAAAAAAGCATCCGATATTTTAATTGCCTGTGAAAGAAGACCGCCAGGATTATTTCGTAGATCCAAAATGTAACCAGTTATGTTTGGTTTGCTTCTGCTTATTTCTCTAATTTTGTCTATTAATTCATCACCACTTTTTTCATTAAAAGATCTTAATCTTAAATAACCAATATTTTCTTTAATTTCAGAAACAACAGATTTAGTTTTAATTGTTTCTCTAACTATTTTTACAATTATTGGGTCATCGACATCTATTCTTCTAATAGTTAATGTGATTGGAGTTCCGCTTTTGCCACGCATAGTATTTACAGCCTCATCCAATGTTAAACCCTTAACCTGCTTGTTATCTAATTTAATAATATAATCTCCCGACCTTATTCCAGCCCTATCGGCAGGAGTATCATCAATTGGAGATATTACTTTTACCAGTCCAGCTTCCATTGTAACTTCAATACCAAGACCACCAAATTCACCTTTGGTTTCAGTATTCATGCTCTTGAATGTTTTAGGACTCATGTAAGAAGAATAAGGATCTAACGATTGAAGCATTCCGTTAATTGCTCCATCAATTACTTCGCCTTCATTAATTTGTTTAAAATATTCTTTGTTTATTGTTTCAAGAATGTCTCCAAACAAATCTAATTTTTCATAAAGAACATCTTTTTTTTGTGAAAAAGCATTCTGCGAAAATAGATTTAAAAATAAAAATGTAAGTAATAAGTAAATTTTTTTCATTATTATTGTCTATGATAGGGATGGTTTACCATAATTGTAGCACATCTGTAAATTTGTTCGGTAAGTATTACTCTAGTCAAAGAGTGGGTAAAAGTAAGTTTGCTAAGACATATTTCTTCAAAGCTTTCTTTATTTAGGTTTTTTTTAAAACCTTCTGGTTCTCCAATAATAAATAATACTTCTTTAATTGATGAGATAATTAGTTTTTTTAATTTTTTGCAAAAGTTCTCAGTATTAAGATCTTGTCCGCTTTCACTAAGAAATATAATTTTTTTTTCTTTTTTATTTTTAATTATATTTTCGAGCTCTTTTTTTGAAATATGTTCAATTGCAAAATTAGTGATTCCACTATTTTTTAAACTTTTGAGCCTGCTTTCATACCTTTTGCACAGCTCATTTTCTTCATCTTTGTTTAATCTTCCTAAACAAAGGATTTTAATTTTCATTAAACAAAGATTTTTTGATTTGGAATAATATCAGCCCACATTTTTTCCAACTCATAATTTTTTCTTTGTTCATGGTGAAAAATGTGAACTATAACATCAATTGCATCAATTAGCTTCCAGTTATCACTATCTCTACCCTCAACTTTGCAACCCTTAATTCCCATTTTTTTTAATTCTTCAATTGTATTTTCAGAGACAGACTGAATGTGCCTAGAAGATGTTCCGCTAGCGACAATCATATAGTCAGCAATAGAACTTTTGTTTGCAAGATCAATAGTTACGATGTCTTTTGCTTTATTATCATCAAGAATTTTAATTATTTCTTTTAGAAGGACTTCTTTTTTTTTAATTTGCATTAATTGTTTTTTTTATTTTTGATGATGAAACATTCATACCTTTTGTGCTTAAAAAATACCATCTATGTTGTTTATCTTTTGAAACTAAATTTAAAGATTTGTATTTTTCGAGCTTTTTTGCGGCTATAGAATTTAATGATTTCATTGAGAATTCAGGTCTATTCATCACAATAATGGATAGTTTATTTAAAATTTCATTATATTTTTTCCATTGATTAAATTTAACAAAACTATCAGCGCCCATAATAAAATAATATTTATGATCTGCAGATTTGTTAATTATGTAGTTTATATTATCAAATAAGAAATTTGATCCGGTTTCTTCTTCAGTATACTGAACTTTAATTATATTTTTATTTTTTTTTATAAAATGATTGCATAATTTTATCCTATTAGAAATATCGTTTACTGAGTTACTTTTTTTTAAAGGATTTTTTTTTGTAACAAGCCATATAACTTTGTTTAATTGAAATCTTTTAATTGCCTCCAATGAAATATTTAAATGCCCGATATGAGGAGGGTCAAAAGTTCCGCCAAGAATCCCAATTTTCATTATAATTTAATAAAAAGATTAAGGTCTAATTTGTCCATTACCTTTTACTAGATATTTATAAGTTACTAGTTGCTCAAGTCCAACTGGTCCTCGAGGATGTAATTTGTTTGTAGATATTCCAACTTCTGCTCCAAAACCAAACTCATTTCCGTCTGCAAATTGAGTAGAAGCATTGTGCAAAACTATTGCGCTGTTAACTTTAGACAAGAATAATGAAGCATTCTTTTTATTATTAGTAACAATACAATCAGTATGACGTGTCCCGTATTTATTAATGTGTGCAATTGCCTCATCTATCCCATTCACAATCTTCACTGAGATTATAGAATCTAAATACTCTGTTTTCCAATCCTGTTCTGTTGCTAAAGAAATTTTGGAATTCACATAATTTTTTTTGGTGATTTGATCACCAATAATTTTACATCCACTAATACTTAATAATTGCAATATTGGTTTTAAATGAGTTTTTACACAAGCCTTATCAATTAACAAAGTTTCTGCAGCGCCACATATACTAGTATTTCTCATTTTAGCGTTTAGCGTAATTTTTTTTGCCATGTTTAAATCTGCGTACCTATCAATATAGACATGACATAATCCTTCTAGATGGCCAATGGTTGGAATATTGGACATTGTTTGAACTTTTTTGACTAAGTTTTTTCCTCCTCTTGGAATAATAACGTCAATAAACCTTTCCATTTTTGAAAGCATATAATCAACTAATTTTCTATTTGTGTTATTAATTAATTGAACGCAATTTTCGTTAATGTTATTTTTTTTTAAAGATTTTTTAAAATATTCAGAAATAACTTTATTTGTCTGAATAGCTTCGCTTCCACCCCTTAAAATAACTGCATTCCCAGACTTAAAACATAAAGTTGCTACATCTGAAGTAACGTTTGGTCTAGATTCGTATATTACTCCGATAACGCCAATAGGAACTGTATATTTATTAATTGCCATCCCGTTAGGCCTTTTCCATTTTGATATTATTTTTTGAGTTGGATCCTTAAGCTTAATAACTTCTTGGATGGACTTAATTATATAGTTAATTTTATTTTCATTAAGAATTAGTCGATCAATTAAATTTTTACTAAGATTTTTTTTGTTAGCCTTTAAAACGTCAATTTTATTCGCTGCTAAGATCTTTTTTTTATTTGATTTTAGATTTTTATAAAAATCTATAAGAACTTTATTTTTTTTCTTTTCGTTTAAAAGCACCAAATCTTTTGATGCGTTTAAAGCATTCAAACCTATTCTATCTAAATAATTATTGCTCATAAAATTTATTCGGCTTGATAAACTAAATTATCTATATGAACCATTTCTCCTCGGCTAACATACCCTAATATTTCTTTAATTTTATCAGTTTTAAACCCAGCGATTTTTTTAGCATCCAAACTAGAGTAAGCACTTATACCTGTTGCTATACGTTTATTTTTTGAATTTATAATATAAACAGCATCACCGCGATTAAAATTTCCTTCAATTGCAGTTACTCCTATTGGTAAAAGACTTTTTCCGTTTTTTAATGCTTTTTCAGCACCTTCATCGATCATAATCGAACCTTTGGTTGCAATGGAATTTAAAATCCATTGTTTTTTTGCATTCAAGGATGATGATTGAGATTCAAATAAAGTATAATTTTTATTTTTAATAATATTTTTAATAGGATTATTAATCATCCCACTCGTTAAAATCATATCACATCCAGACTGCATACAAATCTTTGCAGCCTTAATTTTAGTTATCATTCCACCAGTTCCATAAGAGCTGATGCTTTCAGAAGCGAGCGCTTCTATAGACTTATCAATGAGTGTTACTTTTTTAATTATTTTTGCACTCTTATTTTTCTTTGGATCAGCAGAATAAAGTCCATCAATGTCTGAAAGCATGATTAAACAATCAGCGTTGCATATTTGAGCAACTCTTGCTGCTAGTCTATCATTATCGCCATATCTTATTTCTGAAGTCGCAACTGTATCGTTTTCATTTACAATTGGTATTACAGACATTTTTAATAAGTTATTGATTGTTTCTTTTGCATTTAAAGATCTTCTTCTCTCTTCCGTATCTTCCAGAGTAAGCAATATTTGAGAAATTTTTATTTTTTTCTTTTCAAATGCTTTTTTAAAAAGATTAATTAATTCAATTTGGCCAATAGCTGCTATTGCTTGAAATTGGCTTAATTTGGTATTTTTTTTATTAATTTTTAATAAATCGCAGCCAAGAGCAATTGCTCCTGAAGAGACAATAATAATTTGCTTATTTTTTTGTATTAAAAAATTAATATCTTCTATTAATTTATTGAACCAATTTTTTTTTATTCTGTTTTTTCCGTCAACAATAAGACTAGAGCCTATTTTTATTACAATGGTCTTGTATTTTAAAATGTCCATTTAAATAGCTCGCAATAAATTTTTTACATTAATTTTTTTTTCAACAGATATATCATAAACTTTTTTCTTAATTTTTTTAGTAAAATTCATTATTTTTTCTTTCTTTTCTTCCTCATCTATTAAATCAATCTTATTAAATACAATAAGTTCTCTTTTTTTTATTAATTCAGGGTTAAATTCCTTAAGTTCATTTCTAATAATGTTATATTTATCAACTAAATCGTCTTCATTAATATCAATCATATGAATAATGCTTTTGCATCTTTCTATATGTTTTAAAAATTTATCGCCTAAACCGGAACCACTATGAGCACCCTCAATTAGACCGGGTATATCAGCAATAATTATTTCTTTATTATCAATAAAAACAACTCCAAGATTTGGGTTTAGAGTTGTAAAAGGATAATTAGCAATCTTTGGTCTTGCTCTTGTTGATATTGAAAGCAAACTGGACTTACCGGCATTTGGAAAACCAATAATTCCAACATCAGCAATTAATTTTAATTCAAGCCAAAGTATAAATTCTTCTCCTTTTTTTCCATAAGTAAATTTTCTTGGAGATCTATTAGTCGAACTTTTAAATTTAGAATTACCAAGCCCACCGTTACCACCTTTAGCTATGACATATTCTTGATCTTCTTTTATTAGATCAAATAATAATGTTTTTTTATCTTCTTCATATATTTGGGTTCCAACAGGAACTCTCAAAATTAAATCTTTTCCTGATAGTCCTCTTTTATTATTTCCAGAGCCGTTAAATCCATTTTGAGCTTTATGGTGTTGTGCAAAACGAAAATCAACCAAAGTATTCAAACCATTTACGGCTTTGACAATTATTGATCCTCCGGCACCACCATCGCCTCCGTAAGGTCCTCCGAATTCAATAAATTTTTCTCTTCGAAAGGCAACGCAACCGTTTCCTCCATCTCCGGCCTTAATCATAATTTTAACTTGATCTAAAAATTTCATACAACCATATTATTGATTATTAATAAAAATCTCAGTTTAAAAATAAACTGAGTTTATTGAGGGACTACTGAAATGTAAGTTCTTCCGAGTTTCTTCGTCTCGAATTTTACTACGCCGTTTACTTTAGAAAAAATGGTATGATCTTTTCCCATACCAACATTATCTCCAGGGAACATTTTTGTTCCTCTCTGTCTCATAATAATATTTCCAGCTATTACGGATTGACCGCCAAATTTTTTAACGCCTAGTCGCCTTCCAGCACTATCGCGTCCGTTTTTCGTCGAGCCACCAGCTTTTTTTGTTGCCATTTTTTATTATCTATTTTTTAGCAGTTACTTTAGCTTCAACTTTTTTTTCTGAAGTTTTTTTTTCTACAGTAGCATTTTTAGCTTCAGCTAAAAGTTTTCCACTTTTACCATAAATCTTTAAAATTTTCACTATTGAAACATGTTGTCTATGTCCACGTTTTCTTCTTGAATTTTGTCTTCTTCTTTTTTTAAAAATAATAACTTTGTCATTTCTCGCTTGTTTTAAAAGTTCAGCTTCAACATAAGCCCCGTCGATCATTGGAGAACCTATTTCTGTTGTTGTATTGTCCGTTGTTAAAAGAACTTCTTTAAATTCAAATTTTTTGCCAGCCTCATCATCAAGCTTTTCAACTCTAATAGTATCATTAGCTGACACTTTATATTGTTTACCACCGGTTTTGATTACTGCAAAAGTCATATGTAATTTCTTTTAGGTCTGGGCAATATATATAGCCACCTTAGGTTGTCAAGATTGTGATTATGAGCAGGTGTATTGGTTTTTAGAAGTTATCTTTTAGATCTCTAATCCTCTTAAAAAAATCAACATCATTTAGATCTTCAAGCCCTATTCTTTTTTTAAACTCTAAATCATCAAATTTTAAAAAAACATTCATTTTTATCTCATCGCTTATATAAGAAGGTACGCTTGGTAATTTATTTTTAATGTTACTACTTATTTGATTATATTTTTCTTTTAATTGATAATTATTTTTATCTATTTCCATACAAAATTTTAGATTATTAATTGTATATTCGTGTCCACAAAATATTTTTGTTTTAGACGGCAAAGATCTAATTTTTTTTAAAGAGTTTACCATTTCTAAATAGGAACCTTCAAATAATCTTCCGCAACCAAAAGAAAATAAAGTATCCCCAGTAAAGACGGATTCTTCATTTTTAAAATAATAAAATATATGTCCAGATGTATGACCAGGAACATGTTCTATTAAAACATCAGAACCTTCAAAATTCCAAATCTGTTTATCATTTAAAAATATATCAATTCCTGGAATTCTATTTTTGTCTTTTTCAAAACCTAATATTTGTGAATTAAATTTTTTTTTAAGCTCTAGATTCCCATTTATATGATCGGCATGATGATGTGTATTTAAAATATATTTTAAATTTAATTTATTTTTTTTTAAAAAATTTACAACAGGCTCCGATTCAGAAGGATCAACAACACATACATTTTTAGTTTCTTTATTTTCAACGATATAGGCATAATTATCTTTTAGACACGGAATAATATGAATATCCATAATTAAAAAATAATTAGTTTTTTTTACTAATTAAAAAAATACCAAACTCGGAATAAAGATTTTTTATTTCTAAATTTAAATTTGAAACGACAGAAGACCTATCTTGAGTCACCGCGATTGATTTTATTATATTAATTTTGTCAGAATGGCATAAATCAAAAAAATCTTTAATGGTGCACATATGTAAATTAGGTGTATCATGCCATGTATTAGGCAATGTTTTTGTAACTGGCATTCTTCCTTTAAAAAGTAAACTAAATCTAACTTTCCAGTAGCCAAAATTAGGAATAGAAACAATTGCGTTTTTCCCTATCCTCAGAAGCTCATGCAAAACTTTTCTAGGCTTGTAAAAAGCTTGAAGTGTTTGAGTTAGAATTACATAATCAAAGGATTGATCTGGGTAATTGACCAAATCTTTTTCTGCATCGCCTTCGACAACAGAAAGACCTTTGCTTAGACTTTCTTTAACTTTTTCGTGATCAATTTCAATGCCTCTAGCATCAATTTTTTTTTCCTTTTTTAAATGAAGAAGAATACTTCCGTCACCACAACCTACATCAAGAACTTTTGTGAATGGCTTTATAAAATCTATTACTATTTTTGACTCTAGTTTCATTTAAATTAAAAAACACTTGGGAGTGATTTTTACCTTTTAGCTGTTTATGTGCGCTCGCAATTCGGTAAATCAGCGCAAGTGATTTTTATCTTAGGCATAATTTATTGTCAATTTATTCAGTTTTATTGACTGTCTTGTTGTTGTTTTTAAAAATTTTATAAGATTTATTTTTATAAATAGTATCAACCATAATAGCATTGTGTTAATTAAAAAATAAAATCAGTAAATGTTTATAAAAATATGGTTCTAAAATTCAAAAATTTTAATAATTTAAAATATGTAGGTGGATTATCTCAGATAAAAAATATTAAAGATCCAATAAAACTTTCTGCCAATGAATCTGCTTTAGGACCTTCAAAAAAAGCCATCAATGCATTTATTAAAAGTAGTAAACAATTATATAGGTACCCAGATGGAAATTCAGATATTTTAATTCAATCGATATCCAAAAATTTAAAATTAAATCCCAATAATATTATTATTGGTAATGGTTCTGACGAAATTATTAGCTTAGCCTGTCAATTATTTTTAAAACCAAATGATGAGGTTATAGTTACTGAGTATAGTTTTTTGATGTACAGGATTTATACCAAAATCCACGGTGGAAAAGTTATTATAGCACCAGAGGATGATTTTAAGGCAAATATAAATTCAATATTAGCGAACGTAACTTCTAAAACTAAAATTGTTTTTTTGGCTAATCCAAACAATCCAACAGGAACATATTTAGATAAAAATGAAATGTTATTACTTAGAAAAAAATTACGTAGTAATATTTTATTAGTAGTTGATGACGCTTATTTTGAGTTTGTTATTAATAAGGATTATGTGTCTGGTTTAGATTTATTTAAAGGCTACAGTAATGTTCTAATTACTAGATCTTTTTCCAAAATACATGGTCTTGCTAGTTTAAGACTTGGTTGGGGTTATGGGTCAAAAAATATCATTTCTGCAATGAAGCTTATTAAGCCCCCTTTTAATGTCAATTCAGCTGCACAAGTAGCCGGTGTAGAGGCGATGAACGATAAAAATTGGTTAAAAAAGAATATAGAACACAATAGTAAGTGGGCTGATATTTTTTTCGAAAATTTTGTAAATTTGGGAATTCTAACAAATATTCCAGTAGCGAACTTTTTCTTAATGCGTTTTGACAATAAACAAGTAACAGCGGATAAAGTTTATGATAAATTTATCAAATCTAAGATTATATTAAGAAAAATGAAGGGTTATGGGTTACCCAATTCACTAAGAGTGACCATTGGAAATAATAAAGAAAATAATTTATTTTTAAAAACTCTGAATAAAATTTTTGATGTTTAACAAAATAACAATAATAGGATTAGGCTTAATAGGATCTTCGATTGCAAGAGCAATTAAAAAAAAACATTTATGCAAAAATTTAGTTGCTCACGATAAGTCTAAAATAGTTTTAAAAAAAATCGTAAAACTAAAGATAACTAATCATATAGAGCCAAATCTAAAGAAAAGCGTTCAAAATTCTGATTTAGTAATTATTTGTACTCCACTAGGAACTTATAAGAACATAGTCTCTGTTATTAAAAATAACTTAAAAAATACTTGTATTTTAACTGATGTTGGTTCGGCAAAAATTTTCGTAACTAATACGGTTAATAAATTAATTAATAAAAATACTATATGGATTCCCGCTCATCCTGTCGCTGGCACGGAACAAAGTGGTCCAGAAGCTGGTTTTGCTGATTTATTTAAAAATAGATGGTGCATCATAACTCCGATAAATAAAAAAAATCCCACCTCTTTAAAAAAATTAAATAATTTTTGGAAAAAAATTGGTAGCAAAGTTCAGCATATGTCACCTGAACATCACGATAAAGTTATGGCAATCACGAGTCATATTCCTCATTTAATAGCTTATAATATTGTAGGAACCGCTGCTAATCTTGAGAAAGATACAAAATCAGAAGTGATTAAATATAGCGCCAGCGGATTTAGAGACTTTACCAGAATTGCATCTTCAGACCCTACTATGTGGAGAGATATTGCTCTTAATAATCGAAAACAGATTCTTCATATGCTGGAAAAATTTAATTTAGATTTAAATAATTTAAAACGTGCAATTATAAAAAAAGATGCAGGTAAATTATTTAAACTTTTTTCTAAAACTAGAAAAATTAGACAGGCAATCGTTAAAGCCGGTCAGGATATTGATAGTCCTAATTTTGGTAGGAAGAATTAATCATAAATTTCTTTTTCAAGTTTATTCATGAAATCATTCATGTTTAAACCTGGCTCAATTGGTTTTTTAAATTCAATGCAGATTTCTCCAGGAAATCTAAAAAAACTATCTCTAGGCCACACATCACCAGTATTTAATTTAACAGGTATACAAGCAACATTTGCTTTTTCATAAATTCTAGAAACCCCCTTTTTTAGAGGAGCTCTTTTTGATGATAAAAATTATATCCCAAAAGATACTATTAAATTATACAAGGGGAATTATACAGTCACTGCAAAAAAACCAATTATTGGGGGCATTTATTTTTTGTATTTCCCAAAATCTAAACAAAAGGTTTATTTAGCACTTGAGAATTTGGATTCAATTAAAGTTGAATTACGAGGTACTGATTATATAGATAGTATAAAGTTTAGCAACAAGCCAAATCAACAATTTACTGAGTATCAAAAATTAGAAAAGAAATTAGCGAATTATGATTCCATGTATGCAGCTGACTTAGCCAAAGGTAAAAAGTTTAATCTCGCGCAAAAGGCAGCGTTTTTTCAACCAAAAACAAGTCAGTTGTCAAATTCAAGAACAACAGTACTTTCAAGTTTAAAGCCAAATACTGCCTTGTATTTGCATATGAATACATTAAATATATTAGACAGCTCAGTGCCCAGTCGAAAAAATTATAATGGCAGAAATGAATTTATAAAACGATTCGATTTTAAAAATCCTAAGTTATTATTTACGCCAAATATTAAAAATGTACTCAATGAATATTATTCTTATTACCCTTTGCAGGCGGATTCTTTGAATAAAGGACTTGATACGGTCATGAATAAAGTAGATGGAAAATCGAATATGAGTATGTATATCACTGACTATTTTATTAAGTTATTGCATAATCGTGAAATTGTGAATAATACGGAGGCTTATACTTATTATTTAGAAAAGTATATTTTAAATCAAAAATATAAAATTTCAGACATCAAACAATTGGCCCAATTAAATAATGAATTTGCTAATTTAAAATCATTGCAACTGCAAGATACCTGTGTAAATATGATTTTAAAGGATACGGCAGGACAAATGCAAAATTTACAAGAATTCGCTAGTCAAAATAAATTTACATTAATTGTATTTTATGATCCCACCTGTGAACACTGTAAAGTTGAATTGCCCAAAATGGATAGTACTATAAACTTACTCGAAAATACCTATAATATAAAAGTAGGAAGGTATGCAGTTTGTAATGAGCCTAATTTACCTGTAAGTGTATGGAAAGACTTTATTGTAAAATATAATTTAAGTAAAAACTATATTAATGTGAATTTGGGTAATAATATGGATTTGAGAAAAAGTTATGATGCTTTTACAAATCCCATATTTTACTTGGTTAATAATAAAGGAATTTTATTGGGCAAAAAGCTGAGCCCGCAAACGGTCAGGAATTTGATTTTGGCTAATTATTTGAAATAAGCTACAATCGTTTTATAAACTTTTTCAGAAGTGACCTCATTAATGCTGCTGATTTTTTTTATGAGTCTTGATTTATCAATGCATCTTATTTGATCAATTACAATTTGACCTTTTT
>ENA-ORFA01000152-ORFA01000152.1-marine-metagenome-genome-assembly--contig:-NODE-152-length-30270-cov-6.269466_pt1 | contig 30270 bp, 29 predicted proteins | sample MGYA00248621_ERZ508587 | MGnify/ENA primary metagenome ERZ508587 (study PRJEB26250, sample SAMN06266239) | marine metagenome | isolation source: Columbia River Estuary | place: USA:Columbia River Estuary... | reverse complement strand
TGCTGCCTCTTGAGACAAGAGTCTGCGCCTGCGAGAAAGTCCTGCCATTAAATAAAGTGGTAGCGAGAGAACCTCAAGTGCAACAAACAAAGTGATTAAATCATTAGCGGCTGGAAAGAGCATCATGCCACCAACTGCAAAGAGGGTTAGGGGATAGACCTCAGTTTGAATCTTTCCAGATTCAAGAGCTCTTGCTTCTTCATTAGAACCTGGCACAGCAGAGGCTTGAGCAGCAAAGGCATCGATATCTGCAATTAGAAAGAATGCAAAGAGTGAGAGAATTAAAATTGTTCCTTGCATGAATAATACTGGTCCATCAATTACTACAGAATTAACAGCAGCAGTTGTTGTAGCGCTACCGCGAAGGCGCCAAACTTGAGAAAGGCTTAAGACAACAGCGCCTAGTGATATCGCAAGTTGAATTGGAGCTCGCAGCCTTGCTGCTGCAAAAGCTTCAACAATGACTCCAATAATTGCTGCACCAAAGATAATTAACATTGGCGCTAGAGCGCCATATTCAAGAGCCGGTGATTGAAAACCCATTATTTATCGCCTCCTACAAGGGGCTGCGGATCGCTATAGCCCGCCTTAGTAATTGTTACTTGGGCAGCAGGATTGATAATTTCAAGGGCTGGTTTAGGATAAAAGCCAAGAGCGATAATTAGCGCAATGACTGGAGTAATTGCCGCAATCTCACGTTTATTAAGATCGGTCAGATTCTCATTTCCAGCAGTCGTTGGACCATGAAGAGCTTTCTGCACAGGAATCAATATATAGAGCGCTGCCAGAATGATTCCAAAGGTAGCAATCACTGCAGCAACTGGATAGCGAGTATAGGTACCAACTAAGACTAAGAATTCACTAACAAAGCTTGATAGTCCTGGTAGCGCTAGAGATGACAAGCCAGCAATAAAGAAGGACCAGGCAAGAATTGGAGTAACTCTCTGCAAACCTCCAAAGTCAGCAATTGTTGAAGAGCCGCGGCGAGAGATCATCCAACCAGCAGTTAAGAAGAGAGCTGCAGTTGAGATGCCATGATTAAACATGTAGAGCGTTGCTCCAGAGTTTGATTGAGTCGTCATTGCAAAGATACCTAGAGTGATAAAGCCAAAGTGTGAGATAGAGGTAAAGGCGATGAGTGACTTAATATCCTTCTGACCAATTGCAAGAAATGCGCCATAGAGTATTGAAATCACAGCTAGAGTAATTATCAAAGGAGTGAAGGTTCTAGAGGCATCAGGAAATAGCTCAACGCAGTAGCGAATCATTCCGAAGGTTCCAACTTTATCTAGCACGCCAAGAAGGAGCACTGAAGTTCCAGGAGTTGCTGACTTTGCTGCATCTGGAAGCCAGGTATGAAGTGGCCAGAGCGGTGCTTTAATAGCAAAGGCGATAAAGAATCCAAGGAATAAGAAGTTCTGAGTCGTTGTATCTATCTCAAGAGTTGAGAGCGCGGTGATATCAAAAGTCCTACCTATTTGATTTCCTGAAATCACAAATATTCCAATAATTGAGGCAAGCATTAATAGGCCGCCAAAGAGGCTATAAAGCAAGAACTTAACCGCTGCAGCTTGTCTTGCCCCGCTGCCATAACCGCCAATCAGGAAGTAGACCGGGACGAGCATCGCTTCAAAGAAGACATAAAAGAGGAAGAGATCTGTTGCTGCAAAGACACCAATCATCATCGTTTCAAGAACGAGAATCAGGATATAGAAAGTCTTAACGCTAAAACGACCACCCTCTGATTCATTCCATCCAGCTAGAATCACAATCGGAACTAATAGAACTGATAGCAAAATCAGAATTAGTGATATTCCATCGACTCCAAGTTGATAACTAATGCCAAGAGATGGAATCCAGGAATATCTCTCAATATATTGAAAGCCTGTAGCGCCTCGATCAAAGCCAACTGTCATTGTAATTCCAAGAGCTGCAACTAAGACTGAAACAAGTAGAGCACTTTGTTTAACTAACTTCGCATTAGTTACAGGAAGAAGAGCAATTAATCCAGCGCCAATTAAAGGTAGTAGTCCCATACTTGTTAAAAGGTTCATAGCGTTACCACCAGAGCAGCAAAGAGAGCAACAAGTGCTCCAATAAGAATTAGTAGAGCATAATTACGTACATACCCAGTTTGAAGCTTACGCATTCCTCTAGCACTTCCTAGCGCGCTAGATCCAACGGCCCGAACTGCTCCATCAATAACGCTTTCATCGGTCTTAACTAGTAGCTGGGTTAATTTCTGGCCAGGGCGCATAAATAGGAATTCGTTTGCATCATCTTGGAGAAGATCTCTGCGAGTAACGCGGGTGAAGATACTTACCTCACTTGGTGCGCTCTCTGATAAGTCGCCACGATATTTAATAAATGCAATTGATACTCCAATTATCACAGCAACGACGGCAAGGGTTGTAACAACAATGGGAGGTAGAAACTCTGCATGTTCATGATGATCCTTATCAACAACTGGCGCAAGCCATTTAACAATGGCCTTGCCGCTATAGAGAAGATAGCCAGAGGCGACTGAACCAACAGCCAAAACTGCCATTGGTGCCCACATCAAAAATGGTGATTCATGAGGCTCAGTTCCTTGCGCCCAGCGCTTATTACCAAAGAAAGTCATCAACATTAAGCGAGTCATATAAAACGCTGTTATTACAGCTCCTAATAGAGCTGCCGAACCAAAGAGAACACCTTGCACGCCGCCAGCATTAAATGCCGTTTCAATTATTTTATCTTTTGAATAAAACCCAGCAAATGGTGGAACTCCAATTATTGCTAAATATCCAAGACCAAAAGTAATTGATGTAATTGGCATAAATTTAGCAAGTCCGCCATAGCGGCGCATATTTACTTCATCATTCATGCCATGCATAACTGAGCCTGCACCTAAGAACATTCCAGCTTTAAAGAATCCATGGGTTAGAAGATGCATGATTGCAAATGCATATCCGGCAGGGCCAAAGCCTGAGGCCATAATCATGTACCCAATTTGTGACATGGTTGAGGCGGCAAGTGCCTTCTTAATGTCATCTTTTGCCATACCGATGATTGCACCAAAGAGTAAGGTAATAGTTCCAACTATTACTACCGCTAACTGCGCTGTTGGTGCGTTATCAAATACAAAGTTAGATCGAGTAATTAAATAAACCCCTGCAGTTACCATTGTTGCTGCATGGATTAAGGCTGAGACTGGCGTTGGGCCCGCCATCGCATCTCCAAGCCAAGCTTGAAGTGGGAATTGTGCTGATTTACCAACTGCTGCTAGCAATAGCATCAGACCCATTGCGGTAAGAGCGGTTTCACTTGCTCCACCAACTTTTTCTTCAATTCCAATAAATGAAACTGCGCCAAAGTTAGCAAAGGCAATCATTACTGCAACTGATAATCCAAAGTCACCAACGCGGTTTGCAACAAATGCTTTCTTTGCAGCTGTTGCATACTCAGGTTTCTGATTCCAGAAACCAATAAGAAGGTAGGAGGCAAGACCAACGCCCTCCCAGCCCACATAGAGATTTAGGTAGGAATCCCCAAGAACCAGTAAGAGCATTGCTGCGATAAAGAAGTTTAAATATGCGAAAAAGCGCCTTCTATCCTTGTCATGGGACATATAAGCAATGGAGTAAACGTGAATGAGAGTTCCAACTCCGGTAATAAGTAGAACAAAGGCGATTGATAGTTGATCAAGCAGTAGGCCCGCATCAACATTAAATGTGCCAACTGAGATCCAGGTAAATAGCTTCTGAGTTACAGCCCTTGATGCCTCTGGGCGATCTATCATTGCGAAAAATTCCATTGCGCCAATTACAAAGGTGCTTGCTGAAATCAATGTTGCAAATATATGCCCCCATTTATCAGCTTTTCGACCGAGTAGCATCAAAAGCGCTGAGCTAAAAAGCGGCAGAGCGATTAAATAGACTAAGTTCTCTGAAGTCATTTATCGACTCAACAAACTTGCATCATCAACTGATGCAGATCGACGAGAGCGGAATATGGTGACAATAATTGCAAGGCCTACTACAACTTCACATGCAGCTACAACCATGGTGAAAAATGCCATTACTTGGCCTTCTAGATTTCCATTGATCTTGGCAAAAGTCACAAAAGCAAGATTGGCTGCATTGAGCATAAGTTCAATACACATAAAAACAACGATTGCATTCTTTCGAACAATTACTCCAACTGCTCCTATCGAAAATAGGATTGCTGAGAGATAGAGATAATTAGTTGGATTCATTACTTGTTGCCCTCATTATCAATCTTTGGCAATCCATCTAATTCATAGCTCTTTGACTCAGCCACATCGCCTCTGCGATGGAGAACTTCTGCGATTGAAAGATCAGATGGTTTTCCATCTGGCAGTAGCGCTGGAAGATCTATCGCGTTATTTCTGGCATAAACGCCAGAGCCTGGAAGACCCGCTGCAGTTGCAATTGATTTTCCACGAAAGCGAGCAATAGATCTTGATTTTTGAGAAGTTCTAGCAACATCGCTCTTTTCTGAGTGAGCAAGAACCATTGCGCCAAGGGCTGCAGTAATAAGAAGGGCTGAAATGACCTCAAAAGCCCATACATAATCGCTAAATAGATACTGAGCCAGGCCCTCTACATTTCCACCGCTATTGGCTTCATCTAAACCAACGCTAGGTCTTCCTAGCTCTGCGCGAGCGATGAAGGTAATAAGAGTTAGTGAAAAGGCTAGAGCTGTAAAGATTGCAACAGAGCGGATTCCTTTAATCTTTTCAACTAGCGAATCTGATGAATCCACTCCAACCAACATCAAGATAAATAAGAAGAGCATCATTACTGCTCCGGTGTAGACCACAATCTGAACAATTCCAAGAAATGGTGCATCTAGAGCAATATAGAAAATAGCCAAGGTAATCATCACCCAAGCAAGCAGAATTGCAGAGTGAACAGCCTTTTTCATAAATAACATAGCAACCGATGCCAGAACAGCAAGAGGTGCTAGTACCCAGAATAAAGCTGATTCACCGCTCATTACTTCTGCCCACCCGCCTTTGTATCTTGGGATGGGTGTGACTCTTTAATTTCATCTCGGTAATAATTGTGATGATCAGACTCTGGATACATAGGATGAGGTGGCATCAACATTCCAGCTCGGAGTGGAGCGAGTAAATCTTCTTTCTCCCAGATTAATTTCTGGCGAGTGTCATCAGCAATTTCATATTCATTTGTCATAGTCAGCGCTCTTGTTGGACAAGCTTCAATACATAGCCCACAGAAAATACAACGCAGGTAATTGATCTGATAAACCTTGGCATGTCGCTCGCCGGGTGAGATTTGATTACCTTCAGTGTTGTTTTCTCCTTCAACATAGATTGCATCAGCAGGACAAGCCCAAGCACAGAGCTCACAGCCAATACACTTTTCAAGTCCATCTTCATAGCGATTTAATTGATGGCGACCATGAAAGCGTGGAGCAACTTCAGGTTTCACTTCAGGATATTCAATGGTGTTAGGTTTTTTAAACATCGTGCTGAAGGTGACCCAGAAGCCTTTTAATTGGGTGAAAAAGCCAGAGGGCTCAGTTCCAGTGACAGGAACTGATTGTTCAGCGGCCTTTTGGATCGCCCCTGAAGGCTTTGGTTCTAAGTGAAATTCACTCATTTAATTGCCCTCCTTTTCTTTTAAAGCTAGAGATGTTGGAAGGGCTGGAACTGGAAATGATGGCTCAGGCATTGGCTCTACCTGATTGGCTCGCTCTTCAGTCTTTATCTTTGAACGATCATAGATAGTCATTGCACCTAGAACTGCCAAGACCACTGCCCCGGTAAATCCTGCAATAACAAATTGTGAAGCGCCTTGCTGTGTTAGTAGGCGAAGTGTGGCAACAACTAAAATCCAAGCAATATTTACTGGGATTAATACTTTCCAACCAAATTTCATAAATTGGTCATAACGCAGCCTTGGCAGCGTTCCTCGTAGCCAGACAAAGAAGAAGAAGAATGCCAAAACTTTTAGGAAGAACCAGATAAAGCTAAACCAGCCACCAAACCAAGCTGATGTAAAGCCAAGCCCTGGAGGAGCACTTGGCCCTCCTAAAAATAGCGTGGTTGCAAGAGCAGAGACTGCAATGATGTTTACATATTCAGCTAAGAAGAAGAGTGCAAACTTAAGCGATGAATACTCAGTATGGAATCCACCAACTAACTCACCTTCTGCTTCAGCTAAATCAAATGGCGCACGATTTGTCTCACCAACCATAGAAATAACATAAATTGCAAAGGATGGAAAGAGCACAACAACATTCCACCAGGTTGATTGCGAAGCAATGATGTCGCCAGTTGACATTGATCCGGCATAGATGAAGACGCCAACAAATGAAAGTCCCATAGCGATTTCATAGGAAATAACTTGAGCGCTAGAGCGCAGCCCGCCAAGTAATGGATATGTAGAACCTGATGACCAACCACCAAGCACAATTCCATAAACCCCAATTGATGCTGTTGCTAGGACATATAGGACTCCAACTGGCAGATCAGTTAATTGCATAATTGTCTGCTCGCCAAAGAAATTAACCTCGCCAGTGAGGGGAATAACTGCAAAGGCCATAAAGCAGGTAGTGACGCTGATAATTGGGGCTAGGACAAATACGGCGCGATCTGCTGCTGCCGGAATGATGTCCTCTTTCAAAGCTAGTTTTACGCCATCTGCTAAGGCTTGAAGTAAACCAAATGGGCCAACTCGATTTGGCCCCATACGCATCTGCATGCGAGCAACAATGCGTCTCTCGCCCCAAACCGAGAGAAGTGTTAATAGAACACAGAGAGCAAATACGATTACTCCCTTAGCAACTATTACCCAGGTTGGATCATCAAGAATTATCGATGCATTATTCATGCTCGCACCACCGATACCTCGCCTGATGTAATGCCAAGGCTTTCAATTACCTTGCTATTGGCGCTATTGCGAGGCACCCATACAGATTCCTCATTGATTGAATCAATCTGACAGGCAAGTGTGATCTCACCTCGCGGCGTTGAAATCTTTATTTGATCTCCATTTGTAACGCCTAAAGAATCTGCGCGGCTCTTAGAAATAATTGCAACCGATGGATGGGCTGTTCCTGCTAAATTGCTTTCGCCATCTTGTAAAGATCCAGCATCAAGAAGCAATCTCCAGGAACATAGATTTGCTTTGCCGTTAGCAATCTTTGTTGGTTCACCACTTACTGGAGTAAAGCTCTCACGGTTATGCCAAGTGCCAAGTGAGTTAAATTCATCTCTTGCAGAGCTAACGGTTGGAAGATTAATACTTGATCCCATCTCATCTGCAAGCATTGAAAGGATTCTCACATCACTTCTGGTTAAAGATTCAGGTACAGCTGCTTCAAAGAATCTTGCTCTAGATTCCCAATTTATAAAGGTTCCGCTCTTTTCGACAACTGCTGCAACTGGAAGGACAACATCTGCAATCTGGGTTACTGCGCTCTGGCGAATTTCAAGTGAAACGATAAAAGCCTTTTCCATAATTGCTTGGTAATCAGGTGAGATATCTAGGGGATCAACGCCGCCAATCAAAAGAGCGCCAATATTGCCTTTTTCTACCTCTTTAATGATTTCATCGCTATCAAGGCCAGGACTACTTGGAAGGCTTGAAACGCCCCATGCAGCTTGAAGATCTACCCTTGCAGCGCTATCGCTAACCGGCCTTGCTCCTGGAAGAAGATTAGATAGCGCTCCAGCTTCAAGTGCTCCTCGCTCGCCAGCTCTTCTTGGTATCCAGGCAAGCTTTGCACCGCTATTTGTAGCAAGATTAACTGCAGCAGAAATTGCACCAGAGCTCTCAGAGAGACGCTCTCCAATAAGGATTACTGATTTTTTAGAAAGATTCGAAATCTTTGATATCGCAGAAGCTTCGCTACCCACTTGGGTTGAGATGAGCTCTGCTTTCAATTTCTTATTTCCACGGGATGCAAAGGGAGCAACAGCTGTAATTTTCAATTCACGCTTTTTGACCTGCTTATAGAGGCGAAGGAAAACAATTGGTGATTCTTCCTCTGCTTCAAAACCAAGAAGAACAACATGATCTGCTCTATCAAGGTCTTTGTAATTAACTTGAGTTCCCACAACATGTGAGGCTAAGAAGTTCTTCTCTTCCTTTGATGTCGCTCTTGAGCGAAAATCTATATCGTTCGTATTAAGGGCGATACGAGCAAACTTGGAATATCCATAAGCATCTTCAAGGGTTGCTCTTCCTCCAACTAATACTGCAGAGCGATTCTCCTTTAATCCTTTTGCTGCAAGTGCTAGAGCCTCTGGCCATGAAGCCTCTCTTAATTGACCGCTCTCATCTCTAATTAACGGTGTAGTAATGCGATCTTTAGCGTTTACATATTTAAACGCCCAACGCCCCTTATCGCAGTTCCACTCTTCATTAACTGCTGCATCATCTCCTGCAAGACGGCGAAGTGTTTTCCCGCGACGCACATCGGTTCTCATATCGCATCCTGATGCGCAGTGTTCGCAGGCAGAGGGGGTTGAAATCAGATCAAATGGACGGGCGCGGAAGCGATATGAAGCTCCAGTGAGCGCTCCCACAGGGCAGATTTGAACTGTATTTCCTGAAAAATAAGATTCAAATGGTTCTTTCTCATAAATACCAACTTGCTGAAGTGCGCCTCGCTCATTGAGAGTAATAAATGGATCTCCTGCAATCTGCTCAGAAAACCTTGTGCAGCGAGCGCAGAGAATGCAGCGTTCACGATCGAGAAGAACTTGCGAAGAGATATTGATTGGCTTTTCAAAGGTTCTCTTTGTTCCCTCAAACCTTGATTCTTCGCGGCCATTACTCATCGCTTGATTCTGCAGCGGACATTCGCCGCCCTTATCACAGACTGGACAATCAAGTGGGTGATTAATCAGTAATAACTCCATAACACCTTGTTGCGCCTTATCAGCAACAGCTGAAGTGAGTTGAGTATTAACAATCATTCCTGGCTCAACTGGAATGGTGCAAGAGGCCTGTGGTTTTGGAAACTTTCTTCCATTAACTTCAATCTCAACTAGACATTGGCGGCAGGCTCCAACTGGATCAAGGAGTGGGTGATCGCAGAAACGTGGAATTTGAATTCCTAATTTCTCTGCAGCTCTAATAACTAGGGTTCCCTTTGGAACGCTAACTTCAAAACCATCGATAGTTAGAGTAATCATCTCTACCGCTGTCTCTGTTGCAATCTCTTGAGTACTCATACCTTCACCCCATCTGATGTAAGAAGTGATGAGGCAGCAGGGTTAAAAGGTGATCCACCGATTCTTAAATGCTCTAAATACTCTTCACGGAAATATTTAATAGAGGAGATGATTGGGCTTGCTGCGCCATCAGCGAGCGCGCAGAATGAACGACCAGCAATGTTGTCGCAGAGATCAAGTAATTTCTCAAGATCTGCTTGCTCGCCTTTTCCTGCATCAAGATCTTTAAGGATTTGAACTAACCACCAGGTTCCCTCACGGCATGGGGTGCATTTTCCGCATGATTCATGCTTATAAAACTCAGTCCAGCGAAGGACTGCTCTAACTACGCTGGTTGTCTCATCAAATATTTGTAGCGCCTTGGTTCCAAGCATTGAGCCAGCTGCAGCAACGCCTTCATAATCAAGTGGAATATCTAGATGTTCATCAGTAAATATCGGAGTTGATGAACCACCAGGAGTCCAGAACTTCAACTTATTGCCATTACGCATTCCCCCGGCCATATCAATTAACTCACGAAGAGTTATGCCAAGTGGTGCTTCAAACTGTCCAGGGTTTTTAACATGTCCTGAAAGTGAGTAGAGAGTAAATCCTTTGCTCTTCTCTGTTCCAAGTGATGCAAACCATTGCGCTCCGTTATTAATAATTGCTGGAACCGATGCAACTGATTCAACGTTATTAACAACAGTTGGTCGGGCATATAAACCTGCAATTGCTGGAAATGGTGGACGAAGCCTTGGTTGGCCACGGAAACCTTCGAGTGAATCAAGAAGAGCTGTCTCTTCACCACAGATATATGCGCCAGCTCCGACGTGAAGTACTAGATCTAAATCAAAACCTTTACCTAAAATGTTTTTTCCAAGTAGCCCTGCTTTATAAGCATCTTCGATAGCTTGTTGAACTCGACGAATTACATGGGCAACTTCGCCGCGAATATAGATAAATGCATGTTTTGCTCTAATGGCATAAGAGCCAATGATTATTCCTTCAATTAAAACATGAGGATTAGCAAGCATTAGCGGGGTATCTTTACAAGTACCTGGCTCTGATTCATCAGCATTAACAACAAAGTAATGCTCTTTGTTATCACCTTGCGGGATAAAGCCCCACTTCATACCAGTTGGAAAACCTGCCCCGCCTCTTCCCCGAAGCCCTGAATCTTTAACGGCTTGAATCACTTCATCTGGGCTCATATTTAGAGCCTTTTCAATAGCTTTATAGCCACCATTTCTACGATAGCCATCTAGGGTAAATGAATCCTTTTGATCATAGCTCTTGGTTAATTCTGGAGTTAATTTCTTATTGCCACTCTGCGCGATTTTTAACCCTAGAAGAGTTGGCTCTCCTGCCGCAACGCCTTGGTTTGCAAGTCCATCATTAATACCTGCAAGCAGCGCTGAGTTCTCTTTCCAAGTTGGCAATTTATCGGGGCCACGCGTTGGAGCTATAGGGCTTCCTTGGCGCATTGAGTCAACTAGATCTTTAGCAGATTCAACGCTCTGATTATCGTAGAACTCCCAGTTGGCCATAACAACAGGTGCGTAATCACAAGCAGCGTTACATTCAATATGTTCTATAGAGACTTTCCCATCTTCAGTAACTCCATTATTTTCAACGCCCAAATGTTCTTTAAGAGATTCAAATATTTCATCCCCACCCATAATCGCACATAAGGTGTTGGTGCAGACTCCAACATGATATTCACCAACAGGGCCGCGCTTATATTGAGTATAGAAAGTTGCTACCGCGCTAACTTCGGCGCTCTCTAGATTTAACTTCTTAGCAATTATTTCAATACTTTCAGGAGTCACATATCCATCTTTTGATTGCGCGAAATGTAGAAGTGGCATGATGGCAGAGCGAGGACGTGGATATCGATTTATCATCGAATCCATTACTAAATTATCGGAATCAGTTAATGGCATTAGCGGTCCACATCTCCCATCACTGGATCGATGGAGGCAACAGCTGCAACAACATCGGCAATTAGCGAGCCTTCACACATTGCAGATGTGGATTGGAGATTACTAAATGAAGGAGCGCGGAAGTGAACGCGATATGGGCGAGTGCCGCCATCAGAGACTAAATGGGCTCCAAGTTCACCTCTAGGTGATTCAACTGGGGTATAGACCTGACCTGCTGGAACTCTAAATCCTTCAGTCACAATCTTGAAGTGATGAATCAAAGCCTCCATAGAAGTTCCCATAATCTGCCTGATGTGATCTAGAGAATTTCCGAGGCCATCTCCGCCAAGTGAGAGCTGGGCTGGCCAAGCAATTTTCTTATCGGCCACCATCACTGGCGCTCCATCAAGTTTATCTAGCTTGTCGCAGCACTGCTCAATAATTCTTAAAGATTGCTCTAGCTCCTGCATGCGAATTAAAAAGCGTCCATAGACATCGCAGGTGTCAGCGGTGATGACATCAAAGTCATAATTTTCATATCCACAATATGGTTGTGTCTTTCTTAAATCCCAAGGCATACCTGTTGAGCGAAGAACTGGGCCAGTAACTCCAAGGGTGATACAACCTGCAAGGTCTAGATATCCAACGCCTTTTGTTCTCTTGATCCAGATTGAATTACCAATTAATAACTTGGCATTATCTTTAAAATTCTTTCTTAAATCATTAATCAATTCTCTAATCCCAGAAACAGTTCCATCTGGCAGATCTTGAGAAACCCCACCTGGGCGGATATAGGCCATATTCATTCTTAGCCCTGAGACTTTTTCAAATACATCTAGGACTTTCTCTCTCTCGCGGAAGGCAAAGAACATAGGAGTAATTGCGCCAAGCTCGAGCGCTCCAGTTCCAAGTGCGACCATATGCGATGAGATGCGATTTAGTTCCATCATCATTACTCGAATAACCGATGCTCGCTCAGGGACATCATTTGTGATGCCCAGTAGTTTTTCTACCCCTAGACAGTAAGTAGTTTCATTAAATAACGGACTTAAATAATCCATCCGGGTCACGAAAGTAACCCCTTGGGTCCAGGTGCGAAATTCAGTGTTTTTTTCAATTCCTGTATGTAGATAGCCAATTCCACATCTAAGTTCGGTAATTGTTTCGCCTTCAAGTTCAAGCATTAGACGTAGCACTCCATGAGTTGATGGATGCTGCGGCCCCATGTTTACAACTACGCGCTCTTCTTTAGCGCTACCAATCTCACTTGCTACCTGATCCCAATCGCCGCCAGTAACTGAGTAGATTGTTCCTTCAGTTGTCTCGCGAGATGATGCAAAAGTACTCATCGATATGACCTCCTGTTATCAGGAGATGGAATTGTGGCTCCTACATATTCAACAGCGATACCACCGAGTGGATAATCCTTACGCTGAGGATGTCCTGGCCAATCATCTGGCATAAGAATTCTTGTCAGAGCTGGATGTCCATCAAAAATGATTCCAAACATGTCATAAGCCTCACGCTCATGCCAATTAGTTCCAGCCCAAACTTCAACTAGAGATGGAATATGTGGATCTGATTCAGGGGTACTTACCTCTAGCCTCATTCTCCGGTTATGGGTCATTGATAAGAGTTCATAGACTGCATGAAGTTCTCGATTGCTATCTTCTGGATAATGAACTCCTGATACACCAAGGCATACCTCAAAGCGAAGAGTCTCGGTATCTCTTAGGGTTTTAGCGACATCAAATAGGCGCTGCCTTTTAATGTGAAGCGTTAATTCTCCGCGATCTACAACAACTTTCTCAATAGCATCGTTAAATTCTGGAAATGCGCGCTCTAATTCATCTGTTACTTCATCAAAGTATGAACCGTATGGTTTTTGTGCTGAAGTTGGCGAGAAGCTAGAGCGAACTAGGCCGCCATAACCTGAAGTATCTCCAGTGCCCTGGATGCCAAATGAACCCTTCTGCTCGCTCATTAATCAGCCCTGCTTTCCAAATACTGGGATCTGATGAATAGGAGTGGCAGCAATAGCTGATGCTTCAACTTCCTTAACAATTTTTGCGCGATTTACGCCAAGTTTTTCATTACCAATTTGTTCGTGCAGCTTCAAAATTGCATCCATCAACATCTCTGGCCTTGGCGGACAACCTGGAAGATAAATATCAACAGGAATTATGTGATCAACGCCTTGGACGATTGCATAATTATTAAACATTCCACCAGATGAAGCGCATGCTCCCATTGATATAACCCACTTAGGAGCTGCCATCTGGTCATAGATCTGTCTGACTACCGGGGCCATCTTGTTTGATACTCGACCAGCCACAATCATTAAATCTGCCTGTCTTGGCGAAGCGCGGAAAACTTCCATGCCAAAGCGAGAGATGTCATATTTACCAGCAGAGCCGATTGCCATCATCTCAATAGCGCAGCAAGCAAGACCAAAAGTTGCAGGCCAGAGCGAGTTCTTGCGCATATAGCCGGCAAGTTTTTCTACGGTAGTTAATAGAAAACCGGAAGGTAATTTCTCTTCTAAGCCCATTTACTTAATCCCATTCCAATCCGCCGCGGCGCCAGACATAGGTATAGGCCACAAATACCGTTGCAATAAAGATAACCATCTCAATAAGTCCAAATAAAGCTAGTTGATCATAGGCAACTGCCCAGGGATAGAGGAAAACAATTTCGATATCAAAGATAATAAAGAGCATTGCAGTTAAAAAGTATTTAACCGGGAAGCGTCCGCCGCCTTGAGCCTGAGGACTTGGCTCTATTCCACATTCATAAGCATCTAGCTTTGCCCTGTTATATCGCTTAGGTCCGGTTAGAGCTCCGGCAACTACTGAAAAAATGGCGAATCCAAATCCAATCGCTCCGATTACGATGATTGGTAGATATGGGTTGCTCACAACGCCAAATCTTAGGTGAGCCTTAGAAATTCAGAGAAATCTAGGAGCCCTTGAAGGCTGTGTGAACTGCCACAACTCCCCCTGTGAGGTTAATCCATGATGAATTCTTCCAGCCCACCGCCTCCATATCCCTTGCTAGCTCGCCCTGTTTGGGCCAGGCGCGGATTGATTCTGCAAGATAGCCATATGCAGCAGGGTTTGATGATCCTGATCTCGATAATTTTGGCAAGGCTTTCATTAGGTAATTCATATAAAGAATTCGAAATGGCTTAAAGGTGGGAGTTGAGAACTCCACGATAACAATTCTTCCCCCAGGTTTAGTAACTCTTAAAGCCTCACTTAAAGCTCTTTTATAATCTTGAGTATTTCTTAGGCCAAATGAATTTGTTGTTAGATCAAAGGTGTTTTCCTTAAAAGAAAGATTGAGTGCATCTCCTTGAACAAAGTTTAAATAGGGGCGAACCTTTCTTCCCTGATCTAGCATTCCTTTTGAAAAATCAAGTGAAGTGACATCGGCTCCTGCTTTATGTAAACCTTCACTAGATGAACCAGGGCCAGCTGCAATATCAAGAATTTTCATCCCTGGTTTTGGATCAATGATTTTCTCCACACGTCTTCGCCATCTTTTTGTCGCGCCGAGGCTAAGTAAATCGTTAAATAAGTCATAGCGACGAGCTACCCCATCAAACATGGCGGAAACTTCTTCTGGGTCTTTACCTAAATCTGCTCGACTCACTTACCTATCATCTCTACCGCTAGGCTAACTCCACAAGTTGAATGGAGCCCAATGCCTATCTCTGCAACCACCGAGTTATTAGGTGAACACCCCGAGCTTCTTGATATCGCTATTGCCGATATTGAAGATGGCCAAATAACTTCTTGGGTTAGAGGCGGGGATGGCTTAATTGGTTTTGGGGTTTATAAGTCCCATACCGTTAAAGGACCTGATCGTTTTGAGAAGGCTCGCTCTTGGTGGCGAGCTGAGATAAATAGCTTAAATATTGCTAATAATTCCCATGGTTTAGGTAGTGGACCAATTCTCTTCACATCTTTTTCTTTTGATGAAGCAGAGGATTCCATATTAATAATTCCAAGAGTTGTAGTGGGTCAATCAAATGGCAAATCCTGGATTACCTGGATTGGCGATGGCTTACAACCAAAGCTTGAACGAGGAGAAGAGCAGGTAAGACCATTAAATATTTCTTGGAGCGGCAGTAATGGGGATATCTGGAGAGAGCGAGTAGCACTTGCTATTGGAAAGATTAAGGATGCAAAGCTAGATAAAGTCGTTCTAGCTCGCTTCTTAACTGGAAAGAGTGAAGAACAAATTGATGTTAGAAGGCTATTAAGACTGCTAGCAAAGGAATACCCCTCAACCTGGGTTTATTCCAATAGCGGCTTAGTTGGAGCAACTCCAGAGTTATTGGTTCGTTTAAGTAAATCTCTAATAACTTCTAGGGTCTTGGCAGGAACAATTAGAAAGACTGGCGAGGACGAGCGAGATTTAGCTCTTGCTGGCTCTCTTGCTAGATCATCAAAGGATTTGGAAGAACATGAATATGCCGTTAAGTCAGTTGCTGATGCGCTAAGTCCTCTCTGTCGCTCTCTCAATGTCCCTGAAACTCCATTTGTTCTTCATCTATCAAATGTTATGCACCTTGCAACAGATGTAACAGCAGTCTTATCGGATTCTGCAAACCCAGCAGATATTTTTGATCTCGCCTCCAAATTGCATCCATCAGCTGCAGTCTGTGGAACGCCGAGAGATCAAGCAAAGAGGGCAATTGAGGAAATCGAGGGCATTTCACGCGGTCGCTATGCAGGTCCCGTTGGATGGATTGATAGCAAAGGCGATGGTGAGTTAGCACTTGCGCTTCGTTGTGGTCAGATTACAAGTGATGGAAAATCGATTCGAATCTATGCTGGTTGTGGAATTGTTGCTGGCTCTGATCCGGAACGGGAGTACGCAGAGAGCCAGGCAAAGCTTCTGCCTATGCGCTCTGCTTTAGAGAAGCACTAGCTGGCTATATTTACTTAATACCGCTGCAATTGAGTCAGCATTTTGCTCTCTATCAGGCATCTTCGCCACGATTACATGAAGTCCAGTATGGATTTGTTGCAGAGCAATATGCAGTTCTTTTGCACTGCTGATTTGCTGAGAAGAAATCCCAAAACTCTTGACCACACTTGATATATCAATCCCATGCGGTGTGCCAAAAATAGTTTCAAACCCTTTACTGCCTCTCTGCCCAAGAGTTGAGAAGATTCCGCCGCCATCATTATCAACAACAATTATTGTTAGATTGTCTTGCGTCGGATTGGCAAGTGCTGAAACATCATGGAGGAAGGCTAAATCTCCAATCACTGCATAACTCTCGCTATGTTGCGTGGCTATTCCAAGGGCTGTTGAGATATTGCCATCGATTCCTGCAAGGCCTCGATTGGCATAAGTTATTAATCCTGATCTTGGCACAGCAAAACTTTCAAAATCTCTTACTGGTCTAGATGATGAAATAAATAAAGCCGTGTCATCTTCAAGTTCCTCAGCAACAACTGTTGCTAACTCTGCCTCAGACCACTCTGGAAGAACAGAGAGGGCAATAGCGGCTAGCGCTTCAAACTTCTTCCATAAATCATGCCAACTTTGGTCAATATCTACTGGATTTTTCACCCGTGGAATTTGAGTATAAATCTCATCTGAAGTTCTAGATGTGTCAATGTTTTCTGTGCGAGGATCAAGGACTATAACCTTTTTTGCCCCTTGAATATAAGCATTAATGCTTCTAGAAAGGGTGGTTCTTCCAATCACAAAAACATTTTCTGCAGCTAGGGCAATTCTTGCTCTTTCATCCGATAAGACAATTGGAGCATGGGCAATTGCGCCATCAAAAACTAAGGGGTCTTCAGCAATAAGTGGGGCTGCTAAATCACTTGCAAATTTCTCAATTTCGGCAACGCTAAATCCTGCTCGATCATGGCCAACTATTACTAGAGATTTCTTTGATTCAGTATTTACCTCGATAACTTCTGACTTACCCATCTCTTGAGTCTTAACCCTTATCTCAGAGAGCCAATCAGAGTTATCTTTATCAAGAAGTGGTTCATCAAATTGCAGATTTACATGAACTGGCCCGCTTCCACTTAAAGCCGTTGATAAGTCAAGATCTTTATCGGTATCAAAACTTGCTCTAACAAAAGCGCCAAAGATATTGCTCTGATCTGTTGTTTGATTCGAGCCAGTTCTTCGAAGACGTGCAGGTCTATCTGCTGTTAGAAGAAGTAAGTTGATATCGCTGTGATGAGCTTCAAGAAGCGCTGGATAGTAGTTAGCTACCGCTGTTCCACTGGTGCAGACAACTGGAACATATCGACTACTTGCCTTTGAGATTCCAAGGGCAAAAAATGCAGCACCTCGCTCATCAATGCGAACATGAAGATTTATTAGGCCCTTCTCTGATGCTTCATAAAGGGCAATAGATAAAGGGGCGTTGCGAGAGCCTGGAGAAAGGACTACATCTTTAATCCCTAGCTCGATTAATTGCTTAATAATGCTTCGCGCAAGCGCAGTCGAATTACTCATGCTGGGCGCCTCAAATTCCATACTCGACTGATTCTATTGCGCCACCACTCTAGGCGTTCACCCTTTAATTCATGTCTTTCAATTTGAGCTATATCTATTGGATAGCTCTTGACCTTTATCGCCCCACTGATGATTGGAATATCACTGATATCTTGATTAAAGAGCGCGCTAGTTCCAAGGCCGCAGGCATAATCCAGATTGGGAACTCTTGCAGCAAGGGCTAGGCCATAAGAAATCCCAACTGCTGACTCTAAAGCGCTAGAGATTACAACTGGCAACTTATGGTGGCTTGCTAAATCCATTGCTCGCTTGATGCCACCAAGTGGGGAAACCTTTAACATCAAAATATCAATTGCTCCATCAAGGCTTATCGCAAATGGATCTTTTGCTTTTCTAAGAACTTCATCACCGGCAATCTTCACATCTACGCTCATACCTTCTTTCAATTGCTTTAACTCATCTAAGCTAGCAACAGGCTGCTCGACATACTCAAGTAAATCTCCCGTTACTTCATAAATAGCGCTGATATTAGAGAGTGCTTCTTTAACGCTCCATGATCCGTTAACATCAATGCGAATTTTCGCTTTTGGAAGGTGTTTTCTTACTTCTTGGATACGCGCTAGATCTTCTTTGATGCCTGTTCCAACTTTTATCTTCACAGTATCAACTCCTGGATACCAAGAAAGGATCTGCTCAATCTCTGCTTCATCATTTGATGCTGGAACTGTTGCATTAATTGGAATAGCTTCACGAAGCGCTGGGGAAAGTGCTTTATCTGCAGCCTCTATCGCGCTTTCTAGCCAGGGCAGTGATTCTTGATCTGAATACTCAACAAATGGTGCAAATTCTCCCCAGCCGCTTTCGCCTTTAATTAGCGCTGTTTCGCGAACATCAAGTGAGCGAAATGTGGTTCGCATGGGAAGTGCAAGAACTCGAAGTGAGGCTAAGGCCTCCTCCAGCGTTAGTGACATTTTTTAAGGACGTTTAGGAAACTTATTAAAGTCAGGTTCACGCTTTTCTTTATAGGCATCCCGACCTTCTTGGCCTTCCTCAGTCAAGTAAAAGAGCAGAGTTGCATCTCCTGCTAACTGTTGAACTCCAGCAAGTCCATCATCTGCTGCATTGAGTCCAGCCTTTAATAGGCGAAGCGCCATAGGAGAGTGGCGCAACATCTCTCTTGCCCAAGAAACAGTCTCTGCTTCAAGTTCGCTAACTGAAACAACAGTATTTACAAGTCCCATATCTAAAGCTTCTTTGGCATCATATTGGCGACACATAAACCAAATCTCACGAGCTTTTTTCTGACCAACATGTCTTGCAAGTAGACCTGCGCCATATCCACCATCAAAAGATCCAACCATTGGTCCAGTTTGGCCAAACTTGGCATTCTCTGCAGCGATGGTGATATCACAGACCACATGAAGAACATGTCCGCCGCCAATTGCCCAACCCGCAACCATTGCAATTACTGGTTTTGGAGTGCGACGAATCTGCACTTGAAGATCTAAAACATTTAATCTTCCAATACCTTTTTTTCCAACTGCATCGCTTCCGATATATCCGTCATCACCGCGAACTGAAATATCTCCACCAGAGCAGAAAGCTTCATCTCCTTGGCCAGTTAAAATAATTACGCCAACTTTTTCATCATCTCTTGCAAAGGTAAATGCTCGCTCTAATTCAAAAAGTGTCTCTGGTCGAAATGCATTGTGTACCTGAGGACGATTGATTGTTATCTTCGCCATACCTTCTGCAGTTTCATAGCGCACATCGCTAAATTCACGCGCATCTTGCCCAACTTCCCACTTTGGAATGGTTCGACTACCCATCTGGCGCTTAATTGGCTTGCTCATATGGCATACCCTATGTCGGTTATGGAACTTGCGGTAAAGCGAGAAGTGCAGATCATCGAGCCTGCGTGGTCGATGCCACACTTTCTTGAAAAGCTCTTGCTGGCCCTAAAGGATGGGCCGGCCCTTAGCACCGCTGCTTTAGATGTGGATCAAGTTGACCCCAAGGTTGCTCTAATCGTAAAGACCTCTGGTTCGACCGGAAATCCCAAATCAGTTCTTCTTACCTCTCAATCACTTATTGCAAGTGCCAGAGCAAGTCATCAGTATTTAAGCGCAAGCCCTGGACAGAGATGGTCTCTACTTTTGCCAACAACTCATATTGCAGGAATTAATGTTTTAGTTAGATCAATAGAGCTTGGCACAGAACCGGTTGGAGTTGATAGCCAGGCTGAATTTAGCGCGATAGTTCCAACGCAGCTGCATCGAGCAGTGCATTCAGATAAGCAACTATTAGAACATCTGCAAAACTGTAGAGCTGTTCTTGTTGGTGGTGCTCGCTTAGATTCTGAATTAAAAAAGAGAGCTCAAGATTTAGGCATTAATGTAATCACCACCTATGGAATGAGTGAGACTTCAGGTGGAGTTATCTATGATGGCAAAGCACTTGATGGAGTTTCATTCCAAATTATTGATAAACATATTGCTCTTAAAGGCCCACAGATAGCCTATGGTTATCTGGAAGGCGGATTTCCAATTAAGGATGGTTGGTTTATTACAAGTGATTTAGGTTTTATCCAAGATGGCGCTTTAGTAGTGGAGGCAAGAGCAGATGATCAAATTATCTCTGGTGGTGAAAATATCTCACTAAGTGCTATCGAGAGCTATCTACAAAGCGAGTATTCAAATCCTGAAATCGTGGCATTTGCTAAATCAGATGCCGAATGGGGAGAGAAGTTATGTATTGCAACGACCAGCAATATTGCACTCGATGAGATAAGAATTAAGTTAACCAATAGATTCGGCTCTCATACCTCGCCAAAAGAGTTAGTTAGAGTCTCTAATATCCCGTATCTATCGCTCGGAAAGCCTGATAGAAGAAAGTTAAGTGATGACAACAGCTGAGCAGTGGTTGCAGGGGGCAAGGCCTAAGACGCTCTACGCTGCAATTGCTCCGGTTTTAGTTGGCACCGCATTTGCTGGATATAACGCCTCACTTCTTCACTTTCTTCTCGCCTTAAGCGTTGCTTTATCACTTCAAATTGGAGTTAATTATGCAAATGATTATTCAGATGGAGTTAAAGGCACAGATAACGATCGCCTAGGACCGATTCGCTTGGTGGCATCTGGGCTTGCTAAACCAAACACAGTAAGAAGCGCAGCCTTTCTATCCTTTGCGCTAGCTGCCATCTCTGGGCTCTTGCTCTCTTATAGAACTTCATGGGTATTAATTCCTATCGGTTTAATCTCTATCGCTGCCGCTTGGGGATATACCGCAGGCTCTAAGCCTTATGGATATATGGGCTTTGGAGAGGTATCGGTATTTATCTTCTTTGGGGTTATTGCTACAAATGGAACTTACTATGTTCATGTTGAGCAATTATCTTCAGAGGTTCTCCTTGCTTCATTTGCTCTAGGGGCACTCTCATGTGCAATTTTGGTTTTAAACAACTTAAGAGATTTACCTAAAGATTCTCAAGTAGAAAAGAGAACTCTGGCGGTAATAATCGGTGATGCCCAGAGCCGTGATTTATATAGATGGCTAATCTTCTTTGCTTTAGTGATATCAGCTGCCTTAAGTATTGCCTCTCCCTACTACCTGCTTGCCCTAGTAAGTGCTCCACTAGCGATTAAATCTGTTAGAGCAGTAAAGCAAGGCGCAAGCGGGATGGAGTTAGTGGACCTCCTGGCTAAAACAGGTCGAATCCAGATTATTTATGCTGCAGCTCTCTCTTTAGCAGCCTTGTTAGTTGCGCGGTAAAATAGCGCCATGGTCCGCTGGGCAGTCATAGCTGCAATTATCACTCTGGCTTTGATGCTATTTAGCATCATTGATTGCTCGCGCACTGCAGAAAATAACATTCGAAGTCTGCCTAAATGGGCTTGGCTAGTTATTATTATTTTTGTTCCAGCTATTGGCTCACTTGCTTGGATTATTGCTGGTCGCCCAAAAGGAAATGGTCGAGGAAGGCGCAAGAGAAAGATAGTTCCACCAGATGATAATCCTGATTTTCTTGGGAAGTTATAAGCTCTTAATCATTCTAAAGTAATAGTTTCCGGGCTTTCCTCTGCTTTCAACCCGGTCACCTCGTTTGGTAAATCCATACTTTTCGAAGACAGAGATGGCACTGGTATTACTCTCCATCACTCCCAATCCTTGAACCATCCATCCACGCTTACTAGCAACTGAATCCATGTAATTAAAAATCGCTCTAACTGCGCCAGATCCACGATACTTTGGATTAGACCAGAGACCACCCAACCAACAAGTTGCTCCAAAGTCTCCTACCAAATTCTCTACATTAATCATCGCTACATCTTTTCCATCAATTGTTGCCACTACATATGAAAGTTTTTTGAAAGTCTCTCTCCATTGCTCTTCTGTAAAGTTTTGCTCTTCATCTAATTTGCCAGCAAGTATTGCTGGGCTATCAGCAAGAGCTGCTAGTCGCAGATCTCTTAATCGAGTCCAATCATCACTTGAGAGTTCTGTAACAGTTATCTCTGTGGCCATGTCAGAATTATGCCGAATCGGTGACGGGAATCGAACCCGCACCTCTAACTTGGTAAAAGTTAGCACGCTGCCACTACGCCACACCGACTCGCAGGCGAAGACTGGCTGTAATAAACTAACTTAAAATTTAATTTTTTGCTAAATGTGGACTAGTGCCCTTGTTGAAAAACAGATGCTCTGAGTTTTTGCTCAGAGCCTCTGTCGTCACCGACTCCAAGTGAAGACTTTAAATCTAGGATTACCAGCCCAAATCTTCACTAATGAGAGTATCTCAGGGTTCTTATCAACAATAATGACATTTGATACGGTGGGTATATGAGTATTTCTATCTTGAAAAATGATGAGCTCAATAGATTTGAAATCTATTCTGATGGAGAGCTAGCAGGCTTTGCCGAGTTTAAGGTTGAAAACCAAATGATTTCCTACGCCCATACAGAAATTGATCCTAAATTTGGTGGTCAAGGGTTGGGCAGTCAACTAATAAAAGAAGCTTTAGATGAAGCACTTGAGCAAAATCTTGAAGTTGCGCCCTACTGTTCTTTTGTCTCTGCCTATATTAAGAAAAATAGCGAGAAGTATCTTCACTTAGTTCCAGAGAGCAAGCGAGCCATCTTTAATCTATAGACCGCTATAGGTATGTCTTCCACTTCCCCATACATTGATATAGACATAGTTAAATAGATAAGAAGAGCCAGCAATTAGACAGAGCCAGGCTGCCTTTCTTCCCTTCCATCCTGCGGTCACTCGCGCGTGCAAATATGAGGCATAAAGAATCCAGGTAATAAAAGCCCAAGTCTCTTTTGGATCCCATCCCCAGTAGCGACCCCAGGCAGCTTCTGCCCAGATAGCGCCAGAGATAACTGCAAAAGTCCATAGTGGAAATACAAATGCTACTAAGCGATATGAGAGCTGATCTAAGCTTTCAAGAGATGGAAATCTCTTTGCAAACTCACTTCTCTCGCCTTTTCTTTCAATACGATCAAGCCAGAGATAAGCACCGGCTACCGTATTTGAAAGTAAGAAGATTCCTCCAGAGAGAATTGCTGAAGATACGTGAATCACTAACCAGCTAGATTGCAGCGCTGGAACTAGTGGAGCACTTGGTCGATATAAAAGAGTGATAGCTGTTCCAAGAATTAAGAGAATTAGAATTGAACTAGGTAGACCAAGCCAACTTAAATCAAACTTAAGTCCAATAATGAGATATGCCAGCGCAAAGGTCATTGCTCCAGTTATTGAATATTCATACATATTTCCAAGTGGTATTCGCTCTGCTGATATTCCGCGCGCAATTACTGCCAGAGTTAGGGATGCTGTAGCTAACAAGAATACGATGCTTGCTACTTTTCTTGATTTAGTAGTAATACTTCGATCTAGATGCTTATCGCCTGAAATTTTATTGGCACGTAGTGAAAAGGCGGTTTCATAGGTATAAGAGAGAAATGAGAGCGCATAGAGAGCAAGAGCAACATAAATTAGATCATTTGATAGATATGCCCAATCGCTCTGACTCACTTTTGATCACCTAACTCTTGAATCATCTTGCCTATCTCATCTTCTAGCCCTGGTAGCTTATTGAGAGCAAGGCCAGCTATTTCTAAGTTGCCCCCAACTTCTCTAACCCAGATTCGTCTCTGACGAATAAAGAGTGAGATAAGAAGACCTGTGATGGCGAGAATACTTCCAATGAGAGCGTATTGCTTACCGGGATCTCTAACTACTTGAAGGTTTACCCATGGAACTACTCCATTAAATGTGATTGACCCCACCTCAAAGGAGTAGCTCTCACCGATGCTTAGCGCCCAGAGCCCAATTCGCTCCATATCTGTAGTGTCGATTCGATAGATGGATTGTGGAACGCCATCATCCATCTTCAAATCCCCTTTCCAAACTGAAAGTAAAAGCCTTGGATCAAGTAGTTCAGGAAATGAAGAAAACCCACCACGAACTTCATCTCTTGCAGCAGTTGGGAAAAAAGAACTCACAAAGCCAATCTGTGGATCCATATCTGGAACCTTGATTGCACCTATTGAACTTAAGTTTGAATCTTGGGGAAGAAATGGAACTGGGCCTTCGAATTTAACAAGACCTTCGCTATCTCTAACTGTAACAAGAGGTGAGTATCCATTAGCTTGGAGATAAACCCTTGTTGAGCCAAAGGTGAGCGGCTTATTTACCTTAACTATCTGATTGACCTCAGATGAATCTAGCGAATCTTTAGTGGTAACGGTGAGCTCATAATCTAAGGCTTGAGTAGTTTTACGATCATAGGTGGCTGAAAAGTTATTTACTCTAATAGTAAAGGTCGGAAGAGACTCTAGAGAAAATAGGCGCCCTGGGGTGAGATTGTCATAATTTGTTGGAGTATTAATGAATCGCTCACCAACATTAACTATTGCCTCACCTCGCATGCCAAATACTGAACTTCCAGCAATACCTAATAGAACAACAATTAAGGAGAGATGAAAGAGCAAATTGCCAGTCTCTCTTAAATAACCTTTCTCTGCTGCTATTGAATCACTCGTCTTTGAAATCCTAAATCTATTTTTCTTTAACCACACTTCAGCTCTCTCAAGGCTAGCCGGGCTTAATTGAAAGCCCTCCATAGTATTTAGCAGTGAGGGAGCCTCAGGTGGAGCTTTAAATATCTCTTTAAAGTAATGAAAGGATCTTGGTAATACGCAACCAACTAGAGATACAAATAGAAGAAGGTAGATAGCAGAGAACCAGGGAGAGCCATAGACATCAAATAAATAGAAGCGATCTAGCCACTTTGCGCCATTTGGATCATCATCAAAGTATTCGCGAACTTTTAGCGGGCTCTGTGTTCGCTGCGGGAATATCGATCCAGGAATTGAGGCAATACCAAGTAATAGAAGCAAAATCAGAGCTGTGCGCATACTTGTTAATTGACGCCATAGATAGCGAAGAAGTGATGTAGTTCCTAGCTCTGGCGCGCTCATTAGATCACCGGAATGAAGGAGCTAATGGTGCCGCGTAGCGATGCCATTAAATACTCCCAGAGGCCAAATACTTGAAGTAGCCCAATAGAAATAAGAAACACTCCACCAATAATTGAAATTACCTGACCTCTTTGGATTAGATAGCGACGAAACTTATTTGAGCGCTCTAGAAAGAGTGCAAAGAAAATAAATGGTGCGCCAAGGCCTATACAGTAAAAGAGTGAAAGAATTGCTCCTCGCGCAGCGCTTGCCTCAATTAAGGCCAGAGTCTGCACAGCTCCCAGTGTTGGGCCAATACATGGTGTCCAGCCAAGGCCAAACATAAAACCGAGAATCGGCGCGCTTATTAACCCTGTTGAGGCAACAAAAGGGAATTTAAAGGATCTATAGAATTTTTCTGAAAAGAGAAATACCAATCCAAAGAAAATCGTTAGGACGCCAAGAAGGCGCGCAAGAATCGATGAGCTACTCAATATCGCATCACCTAGCGCGCCAAAAGCAACACCATAGGTCATAAATAGAAATGCAAATCCAAGAACAAATAAGAATGAACCTAGAAGAACGCGCCCTTTAGATGCAAAAGCTCCTGAGACATAACCTAAATAACCAGGAAGTAGAGGCAATACACAGGGAGAAGCAAAAGAAATCAACCCTGCAATGAGTGCAACTAAGCTCGCAGCTAAGAGGCTGCCATCAAATACCTGATTAACTAGAAAATCACTCATCACTCTTCACTCTCTCGATTAACTCCTTAAGTGAGGAGTAAGTGACCTCACCACTAATTCTTGCTGCAACGCGAGATTTACTATCAATTATTAAGGTTGTTGGAATGGCATTTGGAATTAACTGTCCATGAAACTTGAGCAAAATAGCATCATCAGTTAATGAGGGATAGGTAATGGCAAAGCGATCAACAAATGATTGCGCAGCAACTCTTGTATCCCTAGTTAGAACTCCTAGGAATTGAACCTCTGGATAGGCAAGAGAGAGTTCTTGCAAGGCTCCTGCCTCTGCTCGGCAGGGAGAGCACCAAGAGGCCCAGACATTGAGAATTAATAGCTTTCCTGGCTCTGCTTGAAAGCTCCCACCACTTAAAGTTGGTCCAGAAATTTCTGGAGCTACTTTTCTCTTATCAGGCGAGATATATGTAGCTACACCATTTCCTGAAATGAATGCCTGCTCATCACCGCTAGTTACTCCATTACTCGAACATGCTATTAGTAATGGCAAGCAAAGAATGATTAGAAGTTTTCTCATTTTTTATTATCTGGAAGTAGATGCGCAGCAGGTTCGCTATAGGTAAGACCTAGAACTTTTCCACTTTCATCAAAGTGAATACTTGTTACCGAGGCGAGTGTGCATTGACGCTTTCTTGGATCATGAAAGAAAGACCTTCCTTCTATTGATGAACGCATAATCCAAATAGGTAATTGGTGTGAGACAAGTAAAGCATCTTTCCCATCAGCTGCTAGGCGTGCATCGTTAACTGCCTTACTCATTCGAGATACTTGCACTTTATAAGGCTCGCCCCAGGAAGGGCGCCAAGGATTCCAGAGATGGCGCCAGGTGGCTGGGCGTTTAATTGCGCCTGAAACATCAAATGGTTTTCCTTCAAAGATATTTTCAGCTTCGATTAAATTTTCATCTGTCTTAATTATCAAACCATGTTGCGCTGCAATCGGCGCAGCAGTTTGCTGTGCTCGCTCTAGTGGAGATGCATGAATTGCTCCGAGTGAAAGCTCTTTACTCCAGGCCGCTACAGCCTTAGCCATTTCATGGCCTCGCTCTGAAAGTTTCCAGCCAGGTTGGCGGCCATAGAGAATATTTCTTGGGTTCTCAACTTGGCCATGGCGGAGGAGATGAACACTCTGTGAAATTGCTGCCTCATCGCTCATAGCCTTAAGCATAAAGGCAGAAGTAATACTGCGCTTTTCGCTACTCTGACTTCATGCCGCGGATAGCTTTCTTTGATGTAGATAACACAATTACCCGTGGATCGACCCTCTATTTTCTAGGTAAGGGTATGTATAACCGTGGTTTTTTCACCAAGCGAGATATCGGGGCTTGGGTTCTTGCCAACATTCGCTTCCGTATGACTGGAACTGAAAAGTCAGAAGTCATTAGTCGTTTTCAAAAGGCTGCAACAGATTTCATTGGTGGCCATGATGTTAAAGAGATTCGAATAATTGGAGAGCAGATCTATAGTGAATTTGTCTCGCCATCTATTTGGCAAGGAACAATTGAACTTGCAAAAGAGCATTTAAGTTCTGGAGATGAAGTCTGGTTAGTAACAGCTTCTCCTGAGGACTTTGCGAATTTAATCGCAGAGCGCCTTGGTTTTACTGGAGCTATTGGAACAAAGGCTGAAATTAAAGATGGTAAATACACCGGAAATCTAAATGGCAAACTTCTTCATGGTAAAGAAAAAGCAATTGCAATTACTGAATTAACAAAAGCGCGGGGGATTAATCTTAAAGATTGTTTTGCATACTCTGATTCTCATAATGACCTGCCACTTCTAAGCGCTGTGGGCCATCCAAGAGCTATCAATCCTGATGCCAAACTTCGTATTATTGCATTTGCGCAGAGCTGGCCGGTACATGATTTTAGAAGGCTACGCTGGTTAAATCGATTCGTTGGTCCTTTTATCTCTCGTCTAGCTGGATTCTGGGTTTTTTCTACCTCAGGAATTAGAAGATCTTCTAGATAATCTTCCAAGCAGACAAGGACTTAACTTCTTCGGTAATGTAGGCCAGTTATGTCGCTAACAGGTGTAGTAAATAGTTCATCGGGCTTTAGCCCTACCTTTGCTGCTGAACTTAGAGAGCGAAGTGATGAAGATTTAGAGAAGTTATTTACTCTCCGGCCAGATTTAATTACACCGATTCCTGCAGATATGAGCTCTCTTGCTACTCGCGCCTGCTCTGCCCCTAGCCTGCTTAGAGCCCTTGAAACGCTAAATCAATGGCAATTCCAAGTTCTTGAAGTCTGCGCAGCCTTAAGAGATCCATTCACAGTAAAAGAAGTAATCACCCTTAGCGAGAAAGCAAGCCAGGAAGTAATTCTTCACTTGCGATCACTTGCTCTTATCTATTCAGATGGGGTTGGTTTTAGATTGCCGAGAGCGGTAAGAGATTTGCTTGGAAATGAACCTGCTGGTCTTGGACCAGAGTCAGCTACAAAAATTGATTTGAAGTTAATAGATAAAGCGCCAGCAGGTGCTAAAGCAGTTCTAGAGAAATTAACTTGGGGCCCGCCAAGAGGGCAAGTTGGAGATATTAGAAAAAAAGGAACACCAATAAATTGGCTTCTTGATAATAACTTGTTGATTCCTATTGATACCTCAACTGTTGCTCTTGCCAGAGAGGTTGGAATTTATCTTCGAGGAAATAGAGTTCATAAAGAGTTATTACCTACAGAGCCAAAAATTACTGGAGTAGCTACTAAAGATGTAGATACTCAGAGAGCAGCGCTAGCCTCAATTTCAAATACTCTGCGCTGGGTTGCTGAGCTACTTAATTTCTGGTCAGAGGAATCACCAAGTGCTCGCCAATCAGGCGGGCTTGGAGTAAGAGATCTAAAGAAAGCGGCAGATCATCTTGGAGTTGAGGAGAGCTGTGCTGCATTTATTGCAGAGATTGCTTATCTATCTGGATTAATAAACCTAGAGGCAGATGGGCAGATAATTCCGACTACCCTCTTTGATCTCTGGCAAAACAAAGAGCCAGAGGCTCAATGGAGTGAGCTGGTAAGTCTTTGGAAAGTAACTTCAAGGGTTGCAGGCCTTGTTGGCAGAAGCGAATCTCGAAACTTAACTGCTTTAAGCAGTGAACTTGATAGAAGTAATGCCAGTTTGATTAGAAATCTAACCTTGAATTTGCTTCTTAATAATCCTGGAATATCAGCTAGCCATGAGAGTGTTAAGGCAGCTGTCCTATGGCGCTATCCCCACCGGCGAGGTATTTCAATTACTTCAGAGTTGGTGCAATGGACTCTTCGAGAAGCTGAGTGGCTGGGAATTACAGGCGGCGGAGCGCTATCGCCATATGGAGAGAGCCTTTTAAAAGATGAAGAGAACTTAGGAATCAATGGCGCACTTCCAAAACCAGTTGAACATATTTTAGTTCAGGCAGATAACACAGCTATTGCTCCAGGGCCTCTAACAATAGAGGTTGCTCGAATGCTCTCAACCTTTGCAGATATTGAAAGTAGAGGCGGCGCAACTGTCTATCGCTTTAGTGAGAGTTCTATAAGGCGCGGCCTAGATCATGGACATTCAGGTGAGGAGATTAGAGCTTTCTTAAATAAGGTTTCAAAGAGCGCAATTCCTCAACCTTTAGAATATTTGATTGGAGATGTCGCAAAGAAACATGGAAAGCTTAGAGTTGGTTATGCCAATACCTATATTCGATGCGAAGATCAAAGTCTAATTGCAGCAATTACCTCTGATAAGAAACTCTTACATATAACATTTCGACAAATTGCTCCAGAGATATTGATATGCGATAGCGAGAGCGGTGAGTTAATGGAGGAGTTAAGAGGCGCTGGATATTTTCCTGCAGGAGAAAATGCCAAGGGAAGTGTTATTAACATGCCAATAGCTAATCGTTCCAAATCAAGACCTAAACCACCGCGAGTAATTGGAGAGCTAAGTAGGCCTTCATCTGCAATATTAAGTGTTGCAATTAGAACACTTAGAACTGGCGAGCGAGCAGCTGAGCAGCGCCCAGTTGGCCAAATACCTAGAACAACAGCCAATGAAACAATGGATTTACTTAATGAGTATTTAGGAAAAGGTGTTTCACTGCGTATTGGCTATGCCGATACCAATGGCGGGGTTTCACTTCGAATCATTGACCCGCTCTCAATCTCCCTTGGAACCTTGGTGGCAAGAGACCATGCAACTAATGCCATAACCCCTTTCAAAATAGCCCGAATTACAGGGGTCACTACAGCATGAGTAACGATTACGGCAGACTTCACCTATGACAGATCAGATGCTCAAAGACCTGCAAGCCCTCGTTGAGTGCGAGAGCCCTAGTAGCGATCTTGCTGCCTGCGCAAAAGTATTAGAAGTTGCAAATCAAATTACAGCGAAAGTAATTGGCACAAGCGCAGAGATAATTCAAGAATCAGGAAGGCCAGTTTATTGGCTGGGAAGCAAAAA
>ENA-ORFA01000148-ORFA01000148.1-marine-metagenome-genome-assembly--contig:-NODE-148-length-30728-cov-4.118887_pt1 | contig 30728 bp, 55 predicted proteins | sample MGYA00248621_ERZ508587 | MGnify/ENA primary metagenome ERZ508587 (study PRJEB26250, sample SAMN06266239) | marine metagenome | isolation source: Columbia River Estuary | place: USA:Columbia River Estuary... | reverse complement strand
ACGCTCACTATAGCCATAGCCATCAAACTTATCTCCGTTCCAGTCGTCTTGACGAACCCTAAATTCTTGAATGCCGCTGCCAAGACTTGATGTGCGAAGCACAAACCAGTTATAGCCACCAGAATTTTCAAGATAAATCCCATTTTCTGCTCCAAAATAACCAACGCGCTGTCTTAAATTCGCGTTTGGAGTTGCCATCGCAAATGTTGACATAATGAGCAAGCTTTTGCCTGGCTGATAAGGCATTACACGACGAGTTTCACGAACTACTTCGCTGTCAGTAACTGGAACTACTGTTAGATTCATAGCGCTCTCGAGAGGCATATGTGTTGCGCTCGCTCCATTTACAGCGAACGTATCCCATTTACCGTTGTCAACATAGCGGTGTTGACTGTCAAATACAGTAAATGGAGTTGAAATACGCAGGCGACCGAATGCGTCTGTAAGCGATCCTCCAGGTGTAAGCTGATCAGCAAGCATGCCAACTTCGTAGCGAGCCGCTTTACGAGTCAGTGTATTGTCAGACGATAAAAATTGGGTTGGCATATTTTGTTATTTACAATTTGGCAGACTTTGGTATAATAAATAATATTAACTTTTATAATAAGATCAAGGTGAGATTAGATTTTATACTTGTTGCCTGAAAGTTCCGGAACGGATGATTGAATGTGGGTAAAGCCGAAATAGGATTAAGATTTTGGAAGCGCGCGCTTCACCTTTGTTAATATACTTGTATCGCCTGTTACGATGCTAACGAGTGTTTGAAAGGTAGAAGTGATGATGTCTTTTTGGCTTTGACCTAAAGCACGACCTGCTTCAAGAGCTTTGAAAGCAAGAACGAGTCTTTGAACATCGTCATCTGCAACAAGACCAGTATTTGCAAGAAGCTTAAAACGATTCATATCAACTTCTTCGCTCATAGTCTCTTCATACTCATCAGAGTCTACTACGATGTCATACTTTTCGTCAGCTGCTACATACAAATCATCCAGTTCAGAATAGATCTTTGCAATTGCATCACGCATTTCAGAGTCGATTTCTTCAACTTCAGAGAGTGTTTCATAGAGTTCATCAGCCATTTCACAGATGTCTTCTAGCTGTGATAGTGATTCACCGCTTAAGTCAATTTCCTCTTCTTCGTCGCCTTCAACCTCTTCTTTTCTTAAATTAGAAAACACTTTTCCCCAGGCAGCAGCTCTATTAGTCCGATCATCTTTATTCATCTGACGAACTTGCGCAGTGTGCGTCATCTTTTTATACTTTTCCCATGCAGACTTGATTTGTTCTTCGGTGTGTGAAGGATACATCTTTTTATGCTGCTTCGAAAAATCACCATAGTCTGTATAGGTCTCTTCTTTGATGGTGCGCATACGCTTTTGCAGTGCTTTCATAGCGTCACCGCTATCTTTGTAACAGTCTCTGCCATCACGATCAACTACACAATATGGTGCTTTTTCATTGTCTAAGATTGCAAAGAAAACATCTGCCCAATAGCCAGCTCTCATTGGAATGCCATAGAGAGCTTCAATTTTATTTGGACCTGATATAATTCTATATGTTTTAGGACCAGGTTCTGCTGGTGTGAAACCAAGAGTTTTTAATGTAGATAGAATATAAGATGGAACTACAATCGATTCTGTAATGCCTTGTGGTGTTTCGTTTAGTATATCTGATAATTTTTTCATGCGTCTTGAAGGTATCTATTAAAGTTTTCTTTTAGTTCTACAAGTGAAGTGTAGGTTGGAGCGGTCAGTGCATACTCATGGAGTGCGGCACTATCAGTACAACCAGTAGCAAGTGAAATGATCTTCATAGTACGAAGCGTTTGAAGGTCAACCTGCTCTTTGAGGGGTGCGCCAACTTGTGCTGTCTTTTGGGTTTTTACAATACGAAGCTTGCTCTTGTCTTTTACAGAAAGAGGAGGCAACTCAGAGCTTGAGATGCTACGCTTTGCGGCAATTTCGTTTGATGCTGTAGCGAGTACAACGTCATTTTCATCTACGACTGCAAATAGTTCTTGCATCTCTTGCAGTTCTTCAGTCGATTCTTTTACTCCCGCTTCTTTGTCTAAAATTCTTTTCATGGTTTCAATTGCATCTTTTTCGGGCATTGATCTTCCACTGACACTGACCAAATGCTTTTTAGGATAGCGAACCGCGACACGACCGCTGTCTTTAAATTTTTGTATTAACATGTCAACTTCAAGTTCTGTAGATTCTTTTACATTCTTTGCACGCTTCTTCATAAGCAGTTCAAATGTACGTCCTTCAAAACCGTTTTTAGACCAGAGCTCATATTCGTCTGCGCTCAAAAACTTTGAAATTTGATCTAGAGCCTTAAAGTTTTGAGCGTCGATATATTTTTCGATTTGTGCACCAGTAATTTTTTCAACGTTGTCTGCTGTGATGCTTTCTTCAAGTTCTTTGTTAGTTTTATCCATATATTTTACTATTTTTTGTCCTGGTGTGTCTTTTAGATATTTATACAATAGCTCCTTTGTGCCTTCAAAGCCAGCGCCATATTCTTCATCGAGTTCCAAATTCATGACCTGCTATTCTTTTCATTTGTGATGTATATTCTTCAAAGTCTGGCTTTTCTTTATAGTACTTGATTGTACGAGAAGAGTCATCTTTACCCTTAATTCTCCATTTGTAGCCAGCGTCTAAGCGTTCTGGGTCTGTGACCTTTACGACACGACGCTTGTAACCGGCTTCCCAAGTTTCAGATTTTTCATCCAACGCAGTTTCCATAATGTCATGTATAAAAAATTTAATACACTTTTCAGATTCGAGTGAAGAGCATGTCACGTAGTTTGGGCCACGACTTTCGATGGTGTATTTGCCTCCGTCTTTTTTATTGATTACTGTGTCTCCAACGTTAAAAATTTTTCCGGAGATATAGCGTTCGCGCTGCTCGCTTAACGTATCAAACTGAACGTGTTTTCTAAAGTTATGACTTTCTTTAAGTCCCATACCTTTTCGTACAGCATTGAAAAGTTCCTTTGCGTCACCAAATGTTTTTGGCAATCCTTTTGCAAAGGTTTCAAGATCGTTTTCTGCTGCAGCGCTTCTCATCTTGCTAGCACTGACAGCAAATGTAGCGCTGCCTGTACGAGCGTCTATATCCGGGTCACGCTGACCAGTTGATACAACATTTATGCCATCAGCAAATTTATAGTAGCCATGAGTGCCTTTTACTCCATCATATTTACGAAGCAGCTTTTTAAACTCTTCAACACGATCGCTACCAACAGCAACTGTAAAGCGAGTGTAGCCTTCGTTGTATGCACTTGTTGCTATGTCAAAAACATTTTTAACAGATCGGTCGAGCATAATGTTGCGGCCATACTGCGGAAACATCTTGCGCATAAACTTGATTTTTTCTTCATAGCCCAAAGGATTCTTTTTTGCATCTTCGCTTTGAGATGCGTATATTCTAAACTGTTTGCCCTTTGCAAGTTTTGCTACCGCTTCGATGTTTTCTTCATGTCCTTTTGTTGGTGGGTTAAAACGACCAAAAGACACTACAATTTCAGAGGTCTTTTCTTCTGTATATGTTTTAAACGATTTTAGTTGGACACCCATAGCTTTATTTTTTTCTAAACCGAGCAGCTTCCTTTGCTCGTACTTGAGTTAATAATTTTGCTGATAAAGAATTTATAAGATTTTTTTGTTTAGCTAGTTGCTTTTCAACGCGTGAGCGAGCAGCATAAGATACTTCACTTTTGCTCTTGCCACCAAGTAGTCTTTTAGCTAATTGATTACGAGCTGCACGTCGTGCACGAGCCTTTAATACTGTGTTTGATGCGCGACGACGTTTTGCTCGCTCACGCCCAACCTTTAGGCGGCTCTTATTACGACGCAAGGCTGCACGACGAGCCATACGCTGTTGAACGGTCAATTCAACAATAATAGTTTCTTCTTTTAGCATCTGAAGTATGGTATCACGAGCATTCGTCATTATACCAATCTTGTTGAGAACTTCTTTTGTTTTTTCAGAGGATTTTAATGATTTGAGTTCAGCATCAATTCTGCGAAGTTCTGCATTCAACTCATACTTTGACATGGTATCATAGACCGACTCTTCCATGTTGTGACAGTCACAATCGCAATCACAATCTTCTTCACATTCACATTCTGGATCGGTTTCACTTATCATCCAATCGCGTTTGCGTTTCTTGTATGCAGTGACCATAATGTCAAGTGGATCATAGTCATAGGAACCGTCTGTTGGGTCAACTACGAGCAGATCTTTTAAACGTACTTCTTTTTTCATAGGTAGATTATATATTTATACTTATTTGCCCTTATGCTGCGCCCACAAGTCAGCATCTGTAGTCTTTTGAGTAGGCCCACCCATAATAAAACTGTTGACGCGAGCAAATGCCCATTGATGTTGTGATGCACCAGGACGATGACCAGTTTTCCATGCAGCCATTCCTCTGTCATAAACCTGCTTGAGGATGTCATAGGAGATTCCTGTTTTTTCTGACTTTTTGCGAAGTGCCTCAATCTCTGCCTCTACAAGCGTTTCATCTTCGTCCATGCCATATTTGTCAACATACGCCTGCGTCCACTTTGAAAGTTTTGTGTCGCTGCGAGCATCTCCAGGCGCAGGCTTGTATGAATCAGGATCAGAGTCTGACATTTTTGCCTGACGATTAAACTGTGCTTTTCTTTTATCGACTGTGCTGTCTCCGAGTCCGCGCCAGTAGGCAGAGTTTTCAACGTATGTTTTAAATGACTGTAAACTATTCATTTGAGTTTGGTTTGTTTGTAAATTCTGTCATATAGCTGCTGTCAGTATACTGAACCTTTGAATTTTCTACGCTGTAGACAGTGCTGTCAATTTTGTAGCCTGGATTGCAACTCAACGGAGCTTCTATCCATGCTTTGTCATGCCACACGATACGATTGTTTGGATAGACAAAATAGTTGCCATTGTCCATCTTCATGACATGACCGCATTTGTGTTCTGAGGTTTCTGAAAAGTTTGTATCGACTATAGCTTTATTTTCCCAACCCCAATCGAGTGTAAACAGATACTCTCCCCATTCTTTTTTACTGTTTGGAAGTATGCACTCTCCGCGCAGTCCTTTGAGGCGCGAGCGAGTTTGTACGTCGATGTACGGACTAAAGCAGTCCCAGTAGACCGCATGCTCTAGCGGCACAGGTTCACACGGCTTCCAACAAAAGGCAGTTACGGGTCTACGAGTCCAGTTTACACCGTTGTCTAGAAAAGCTTCAAACAGCGGCACGCGATTTTCAAGCGAAGCGACACTGTGTATGTTGCATGGTGTGTATTCTCCGTGACCACTTTCGTGGTTGTACATATACTCATTGCGAATGAGACATGTAATGCTCGGGGTGTTATGGTTTAGGTATGGCATCGCTTATCGTTCCCATCCTTTGATTATATTCGGGTCAAAGTTATTCTTAGAAAAAGTCATGCGATCAACAAGCTTGACCACGTTTTGTTTTATATGATCGTTGATCGCAAATCCTTCCTGTCCAGAGACTCTAAAGCCGTCAGTGGTACGTACAAAGGTCGACATCTTTTTAAGAGTTTCGAGCTTGTGTATAACTATAAGTTTTGCTTCAACAATTGCGTTTTGCAGCGCATAGACAAGCTCTAGATTTTTCTTGTTTTCTTCAGAGAAAAAGCTCATAAACTCATCGCGCTTTGCAGTTGCGCTTGCTTTGCCAGCTTCGCTCTTTTTAGATTCAATATCTTTTGAGTATTTGTCGTCTATCCATTGCAATAGATTGCGTACATGAGCGCTTGTGTCTGTTATGGTTTCACCACGACGAACAAGTGTGTTGTTAAACGTTTCAAGTGTCTGTGCTAGCAGCGGATTAGACTCTATTTGTCGCAGTGTAGAGCCACTAATTTTTTGAAAGAGTGTGCCTGCGCGGGAAAGAGCGGCTGATAGTGCTGCTGTTTCCTGTGCTGTCAACGTTGCTTTGCCAGAAAGGTCACGAATATATGTGTCTGAAAACCACACGCTCGGCGTTTTCTTTAGTGTACTCGAATCAAAGCCGTAAGAGGCTCTCATAGTCTCAAACGAATCGCCCGTGTATTGCGTATGAAACATCACACCAATCTTTGAAGCCTTGATGCTTTTTGCAAGGGCGCTATCAGCAGGAATTGCATAGACGATTGTGTTTGGTTGAAAGGTAAGATAGTCAACGTCATCAAACCGTTCTGTCTTTAAGTCTTTTTGAGTATAAGCAAGATCGCCTTGCAGCACACCCTTGATGCCAAGCTTTTTAAACTCGTTGAATGCTACGACCAGTTTTTCCGCAAGGTCACCGCTGGTATCAGCCTTTATATCGCCTTCACTCTTGTAAACCTTTGGATTTTTATTAAAGATACCTTTCTTCGCAACAAAGAAACGACCGTCAGATGGGTCAGTACCAACAAAAATTGCTGGAGCGCCATCGAACTTTGCTGCGACGTCATATGACTGCGCGCTGTTTCCAGCCAACATATCTCTCATGCTACGTAGCGCGACTATTGCCTCACGTGCTCCTTGCACACCACCGTAGAGCACTTGATCCTCAATATGAACCATGTGTAAATTTTTACCTTCAGTCGAGGCTTCAGAGAGATATTGTTTAAAGCTTTTCATGTTAGAATGTTATAAGGTCACGATTGCTCGCTGGCTTGTCAATGACTACCAATTTGCTGCCCCCTTCTTTTTTTGAAGGAGATCTGCTATAGATTTTTGGAGCACCATTTGTATATTTTGAAGTCGGATCAAATGTTTGATCTTCGCGGCGAGCGCGCAATCTAAAATACAGATCATGACTTTCTGCATATTTTTCTGCTGAAGTTAGTTTCCCATTTACAGTTAAAACTCCATTATCAAATTTTGACTGCACATTCATAGGACCTATATACATATAGTCGATAGGACCTCCCATTTCTAAGTTACCAACAACAATCAATTTTTTGTCGGCATCATTCAAGACACCATAGGTATCGGGTACTTTTTGACCAACTTTCAGTTTGTTTTTGATATGGTTTTTATAGGCAGCAATATAAAATTTAAAGCCAAATCCAGGTATAATTTTTTCGATACCAGTAAGACCTCCTCCAGCAAGTGAAGGAGCACTTTCGCCCTTCATAGAGATGTTTACAAATTTGCCGTTCTTTAAAAAGAGTTGAACGTCAGTATATGGTTCTGATCCGCTTGATGCGCGATCTGAATATTTTTTTGCATTGATGACATTTTTTATAGAGGCATCGCCAGTTTTAACCGTTACGGCATTTCCTCCATTCTTTTTTACCGCTGCTTTTATAGCATTGACAAACGATGTTTCTTGACGTTCAAATTTCTTTCCGGCTTCTGTTAAGTATTCTTTAAAACTTTTCATATATTATTTAAGATCTATTCTAAATGCAATTCCAGTGATTCCTGATCTAGATTTTCCTCGTATGTCAAATTTAATTTTGCTAAAAATACTTTTTACATACGAGTCATCGATTATAAAAAACCCCTTTGGGCTAATAATGCTATCAGCGGAAGCACCTTTACTATTTTTTAAAGTAATTTCTCCAGACATACTTTCTTTAATTAGAGCGAGTTTAAAATCAACATCTTTATCTAAATATTGTAATAAATCATTTAATAGTTTGGGTTTATTATTTTTAAGCCACAAATCATAACTTTTATCAGTTATAATTTTTCCACCTTTAATAAATTCTGAAATTACTTTTTCAGATGCTTCTGATTTTACGCGTGAAAGATTGCTTTGTGATAACATTCGAGTTGGTAATACTCGCAATTCCTTAATTATAGATTTAAGTACTTTACTTTTATTTGCATTTTTAATTTGAGAAGCTGCTGCCTCAAATAAATCAGCAGTGCTATTCCCTTGTCCTGAAGCGAGTTGAACTCCACCTGCCATTTTAACAGATACATAATAAATTTTTGCTCCGATTTTTAAAATTATATCAGTTTTGGGTTCTGGGTTAGCCGATATTGCTTTACCAACTGGGTTTTTTGTATCATCAGAATGCCATGCAATAATATCAGAAAGCCCCGCAAATTTTCTAATGTGTTCAATGCATTGTTGGGCTTGTTTTTTAATCTTATCCGAATAATTTCTGGACATAGAAGTGCCATTAAGCGTTTCAACAATTGCCCATTCTAAATCTACTCCTTCTGATGCAGCCATATCTATCTATTTATACCCTCTCAATAATGAACAGTTTTCAAAAAACGCCATATAGAGCTCAAGTTCGCGCTCATCCGCTTCCTTTTCCCATGGTGCAGAGTTGTAGTTGTATTCTGAACAATATACACCTTTCCATCGAGCACCCAACGAGTCTCCGCTATATAGCACAAGCTCTCTTCGAACATACTGTTTAAGGTGTACCATTTCATGAGCTAATATAGTTAGCATAAAATGATAAGACTCATTTCGGTTGAGTCTTATGACATAGTCAACTTCAGGATCATTAACTCCGCATTGGCAACAATCACCATGTACGCGTTCAGTCTCCGACAAGTCATCAACAATCTCTATTTGCAACTGCATATTTCGAATGCGTGGACAGAGTGTCTTTAAGTAGAAGAGAGCAGCATTTTTTATAAGAGCGTAGAGTCTACGATTGCTGCGTGCTCCCTTTATTTTAATGCCTATCATTATATTGCTACTTATAACGCAAACACGGGATCCTCCTTAGAAGATCCCGTGTTTTTAACTTGTTGTTAAATGAGAATTATGCGTACGACTCGATCATACGAGCAAGATCACCGTCAGAAACTTCAACTCCAGCCGCGATTGCTCCTGCTGCCATGTTTAGGCCGCGGGATAGCTTGCGAAGGTTAGCGCTCTGTTTGCTCTTGCCCTTGCGAAGCAGATCAACGACGTGTAGACGTGATTTGTGATCAAGGTTAAGACCGTCTTCAAGCTTGATATCATCTACGATCTTTTCCATAAAGTCATAGATTTCAGCTTCAGTAGGATCAATGTTGATGATAAATGCGCGTGTACGAAGAGCGCCGTCTGGATCAAGTTTGTTAAGATCAAGATTTGAGATAAAGATAATCTTGCCAGTAAATTCGAAATAGCGAGGAATCAATCCTTGGTCAAGTATCTCTGCGTCTGACATGTCGTCTTCTGGATCCACGACGTTTTTACCCATCTTATTCCATACAAGCTTGCGAATCTTTTTGGTATCAGTTGCAGCCTTTAACAGGTTGCGTGCTTCCTGATCGCCGAGTGCATCGTCGCTGTCATCAAAAAAGACAATATCATTTTTATATTTGAAAAGCAATGAATAGAGACCAGCGGCACTTGCTGAGCCAGTGTTTTTAAAGTAGCCGTTGCCGTCACGCAGCCCGAGGCTTGAGAGTATCTTTTCAGTAGTGAATGTTTTACCTACTCCACCTTTACCTGAAACGAAGAGCGCGTTTGACGCTCCGCTTACAGTAAGCTTGACTAGATTTTCAAGATCTTTTAGCTGTGATTCAAATGAAAGACGATCTTGATTTTTTTCAAGTTCGTCAAGCTCAGGAGAGTAACTGTATTTTTCTTTTGCTGCACCCTTTGAAACTGTGCCAGAGACGACTCCGATACGAGCCATAATCTTGCCCTTTTCAGCTTTGATCTGCTTCAAGTCTTTGGCTTTGCCGACCCAGACATACTTGATGCCTTGTTTTTCAATAAAGTTTGGATATGCAGCTGAAAGAGCATCAAAGATTTTAACGCCTGGAACGCCATACATGCTATAGATTTTGCTCTTTACAAAGTTTGGGTCAACTAGATAGTCAGCAATCTCATCAAAGATAGCTTCAAAATCATGACTGCCACGAGCTTCATTTAGCACTCCCTCATAGAGAGGCACTTCGTCAGGCATGCTATAAATCTTACCAAGGGTTGCAGTTCCAGCACTTAAAATATCTGCAATGATAGGCAGAGTCTTTACAAGTGATACGCTCTGGTCAAATTCAATGTGGAAAGGAACCGGGTTTTTTCCATTCCAATAGTCTATAGAAGCCAAGTTATTGAGTCCGACGAGCGAGCTTTGTATCCAGTTGAAACGTACACTCATATTACGCTTTGCGCTATAGAGTCGGAGTCCAAAGCCAGTACCACTTGAATTGGTATATTTTTCCAAGCCGGGATATTTGAAAAATGTAGTGCCAGTCTTTTTCTTAAGATAGCGTTGAATGATAAATGCAGCTTTTTCTACAGAGGATGTAGAGAGTGCTTCGGTCAGGTAGCTGGTAAATTCGGTTAGTCGTGACATATAAGCTTATTTATAATAATATTTGTATTATTTATAAAATTACACCTTTATGTCGCTATAGTCCTTATTTTTTCGTTGGCTACTAAAGGGAGTGTGTACCACAGGAGACGAGTCGCTGTCATTCGTGATATTTGCCATAGGATCAGAAATATCATAGAGTCTCATTTTTGAGAGATCAATTCCAATCGTAAAGCGTTTATTTGCAGTAGGGTCGTTATAACGATTCTTGAGCTGCTTTACCATAATCTGGTTCATCTTGTCAAGCTGTTCAGTTCGAATAAACGCAAGCATGAGGTCAGCTGTAGCTGGCAATCCAAAAGATTCTGATGTGTCAGTAATTTCAACGTCAGAATTATTAAACCCTCCACGAGTCACCTGAGTCGCGCTCCAGATAGGCACATTAAACTCTACTGCAAGTCCACGAAGCTCTTCAGCAATACTCTTGATAAAGCTGTATGTGTTTATGCTGCCACTCAATCCCTTAACGCGAGAAGATGCACAAATATTAAGATAGTCAATATAGATGATGTCTGGTTCAAACTTCTTTTTAAGTTTCAATTCTAGTAACAGCGCCCTAAAGTGACCGACATGAGCCGCTGCAGTAGGATATTCTTTAACAATTAACTTTCCACGAGTGCGCTTAGAGATGCCTTCTACACGAGATTGAAAGTCAGTTTGAGACAGGTCTTTGATTTTATCTATTCGTATGTCAAGTAGGTTGGCATCAATGCGCTCTGCAATACGTTCTTCTGCCATTTCAAGAGTGACATAGAGTACGTTTCGCCCTTGGGCTAGAGCTGCAGCTGCCATGTGACACATACCTAAACTTTTGCCGCAACCTGTATTATGAGAAGAAACCCCATCAGTATAATATCGATGATTTTCATGATCAACAGTAATGTCTACAATTGGTATTTGTTTTCCTGTTTTAGTGACAATACCAATTTGATAACCATCTTCAGTTAAGTATTCTTGTTTTTTATGTACGAGATCTTTAGCATATTGCCAACCATCGATAGTTTCAAATAGATGGTTTTCGTTTACTCGTATAGTTTTACCATTGTTAAGTAACAGCACATATTCATCCCACATTCCTTTATCAACAAAGGCTGATACTGGAACAAATCCATCTGGAGAATCTACTTCTATGGTATATCCTTCATTTAACAAAGTTTCAATTTCTTTAATTGCAATAGTTTTTTCAGTCATATAAAGGCGTGATTTTTATAAATATAATACTAGCAGGAACAGGATTTATTTTTATGAATTTTTACTCTCAAATCTATTATAAACTCTGTAACGAAAATGTAAATAATAAAATTCATTATTGTAGAGGATCAAATATACACAAACATCATATTATCCCACGCCATGCCGGCGGAGGAGAAGATGAAAGTAATTTTACTTATCTTAGTGTTAGACAACATATAATTGCTCATTTTTTGCTGTGGAAAATGCATAGAATGGTTAACGATTTGCGATCAATGCATATGTTAGGGGCAAAGTTAACATATGAACAACGGAGTATTGTTGGTAAATGGTGTCATGAAAATAAGATAGGAATGTTTTCATTTAGCAAAGAAGAGAAGGCAGAAATTTCACGAAAGAACGGTAAAAGAGCTAAAGAAAGAAAAACTGGTATTCATAATCCAGAAACATTTTCTAAGTTTGCATCGCTTGGTGGTAAAGCTTCAATAGTATCGCTAAATAATCCATGGTCATATTGGGCCTCAAAGGAAGGTAGATCAAAAAGAGCCCAAATGGGTGGAAGGATTCACACTGGTAAAGTATGGATACATAAAGGCGATACCACAACGCGATGTCTGTTTAATGAAATTGAGGAAAAAATGAATGAGGGTTGGCAATATGGTATGAAAGATGGTGGAAAAGAATATGTAAATAATGGAGATAGAACATTTCGCATTGAAACCGATAAAATCTTTAAATTAATTTTACGAGGTTGGCAATTAGGTAAAGCACCAAATTACAAACCTAATCGCAAAAGATCTAAACATGAACTTTCTTATGCAGCCTTACTCGAACTTGAGTGTCAGGATGAACACATCCAGCCAAAATAATGTTTAGTGTCTTTCGTGGAATGCCTCCTCCAGTAATTGTATTAAACATATCCAAGTCAAACGGAATTTTATCTTCAGTCTTGTGATAAAACTCGTATCGTTGATCTATATTTTCGAGATAGTCATGACCGACATTTGTGTCAAACGTTACGCTTAGCGCTTTGCTTAAGATGCTTGGAATTGCTCCTTCAACCTTGTCTGGAGACTTGCCATCAATAATAGAGACTGCTTCTATAATAGCAAGATGAACCGCCCGATCCTTACACCACTTTTCAGTTTGTTCAAGCAACCACTCGTGCTCTACAGAGTAGTTTTCGTTTAGTGTGGTTATTGTATGCGATATTGCGCCAGAGTCTGGACGACGAATATGCTCAGACTGCTGAAACTCAATTGCGAGTGCCGAGCTGTTTGGAAGTTTATTATATTTTGTAATAAACTGTAAGACAAGAGCATATATTGCTTTATGATGCCCTTCGAAATATTCAGGTTTTAAGTGTGGTAAGGTTTTACGACAAAATGCTTCATTATTTACTAAATTTTTAATTATGATGTCTTGAAGATTATTCTCCATGGTTTCCTATTTTATATTCTTGATTTGAAAGTATGTCCGTTAAAACGTCTCCAATATAGTCTTTAAAGACACGGTCGTTCTGTAAAGTTTCTTTATTGTGTGCTCCTGATGTAGACATTATATTATATGCGTATGATAATGTACACACTTCTTTTTGTGTGTCTTCACTTATTTTTATGTTTGCATATTTGTATATTGTGTCAACGTATGGACCGCTAACGAGTCGTATTGCATAGACCTTGTCGTTTGACGGGTCGTCTACAAATATATAGTCAGTTATTTCGCTTGGCATAGATTTAGTCACATGAGTTTCCATATTTTTGAGGCAGCCAAACATACGATGAAATTACATATTTGGGATTAGAGATTGGAGTCGCTCCCTTGTGTGGATACATATAGTATGGCGGAAAACAGAGTACATTACCTGCTTCTGGTTTTATCGCAATCTCTGTGCCAATATCAAACAGCGTCTCTCCTCCTTCAGCCACGTCGTTAAGATACCAAAACATTACAACCGCACGCTTACTGGAAGGAATGTCGCAGTGATCGGTGTGCCAGTCAAAGATTCCCGTTCCAGGCTCGTATCGTTTTATTCGCGGCGCCTCATAGTCTTGCAACGGTTCATAACATGGCAAACGATCGCGCAGTATGTTGCACGTCTTTTGTAAGTATTGATTATTTACCGCGCTCATGAGTGCCCCCATTGGAGCTCTAAACTCTTCAAACCCTGGATGATCGAGCATATTAATCTCCTCAAAATCAAGGATCTTATTTTTACGTCGTAATTTTAGGGGGTCATTTTCTGATACTGAATCATATCGCGCTATAAGCGCCTCACACATGTCAAGCGGCATCGCGCCCTTTAATAGAAGTATATAGTCAGCCAGAGTTTTCATATCAGACTTCTTCGTCATCTACAACTGGGTCTGAGCCGCCGTCAATCATGTCTCGCAGACCGATTGTATACTTTTGTTTGATATGCGAGGCGAACGCTGTCTTTGTAAAGATTGTTTCCCAAAATTCTTTTGTCAACGTTTGTGCTGCCCGTAAGTTTCCAGTAAGTTCGGTTTTTGTTGCAGGGTCATATGCGACATACCATCCGTTTTTAGGCTTAACAACAAACCCGCCCTCGATAGCAATATCAAGGAGCCCACTCCATTTTTGAACTCCACCTTCCCAACTCACGCTGATTGGAATCTTGCTCTTTTCTTTTACAAACCTAGACTTTTCAACGTTAATGATAAAGTGATAGCCTTGGATTTCGGTGCCGTCTTTGTCTTGCTGACGACCAATAATCCAAACGTTGTCGGCGCTGTACATAATTCCTGTTCCGCCAGACACCACAGCTTTGCTAAACATTTCCTGAGTTTGATAGGTATGGTTGATTGCAAGAAGTGGAATGTTTTTCATTGTCAGGTAAGGAGTTACCATACGAAACAGTCCTTTAAGAGCTTTGGCGCGAGTCATATCGGCAACGCTCTTTTCGTTCATCGCGTCTTCTAATTCCTTTTTGGATGCAAGGTTACCGACACTGTCAATAACAATAATCACTTTATCCTTGCGATCCATCTGTTCAAGCTGATTAACAATATCAAACTTGAGTTCTTCGATATTTTTAATTGGAATATGCAGCACTCGCGAAGTGTCAATTCCAAAGCTTTCAAAGTATTGCTGAGGAGAACCAAACTCACTGTCATAAAACATGAGGCACGCGTCAGTATGTTTTTTAAGGTATGCGCCCGCCATAAGCAACGCAAAGCTTGTTTTAAAATGCTTTGAGGGACCGGCAAGTACAGTAAGGCCACTTGTCAGACCACCATCAATACTGCCACTTAGAGCAACATTGACCATTGGCACAGATGTAGATGTAACGTCTTTTTCAGAATAAAAGTCGCTGTCAGCAAGGACATCGGCTTCTTTGATTCTGCAATTCTTTTTTAGTTTTTCAAGTACTGATGACATAGTTTATTTTCTTTTGTATATTATATATTGTTTAAGACAGAAGTAAATAAGAAATTACGAGTTTAATACAGCGTTTAGTTCTTGACGTGCAACATCTTTGTCGAGTGGATGGTTGCGATAAATCGCTTCACGTTGAGCAGTTGCAATCTCAACCAACTGAGAGTCAGAAAGTTGCGCAATATCAGACGCCCGTAAGTTTGCCAATGACTCGTCGCGGTAATAGAGCATCATTTCTTTAGGCTCACCAACCAAGATAGACTCTACATCTGCGATTTGTAACGGACGAGCCCTCCACCATCCAGACCCCGCATGAAAATAGCCTGGCATAAGTATGCCCCACTGAGAAGCATAGACATTCATCATGTCGCTTTCAACGACGCGGTCTTGCCCGTCTTTGCGAGAGCCATACTGCTTTAGCGGCCACCCAGTTGACTCCACGCCCTGTTTTGCCAGCCACTTTTTAGTCTTGTCTTGAACGAGTCCAGCAAAATTAAAAACACGCTGCTTTGGTTCAGGAAAAAGCGCGGGTGTCGCTTGACGATTTAAGTGGTATGGATTTGGGTTGTAGCCAAACAGTCGCTCCTTTGGCCAGTCTAACAGCAGACTCAAGTCGCCTCCTGAAAATGCTGGCATACACATTCTATTTGTCTTACTCTTTATCTTTTCAATCGCCTGAAGAAACACGTCTGTGTAAGTTTCAATATTTTCTGGAATATTGGAGTGGCTGTCTACAACAAATTTTCTAAACAACTTGGGTGGGTCGCTCAGTGAAGTAATTCCAGTAAAGATGCTATCGGTTTGCCAGTCGTCAAAGGCGAATATGCAGTTTGGCTTGCGCGATATTGCCCATAACGCGTTATACACAAACCCAGCAAAGCCTGAAGGGTTGTGTAAAAATACAAACACTTCGTCATACTCTTCTAAACTTTCTCCAATAACTGTTGGTCGCATGTCAACGCTATGACCCATGTCTCGAAGAATGCGAGGTAAACTATACTGACACATCGCTACCTGAAGCTGTTGCTGCAAGTAAAAATCGTATGTGCATTGCGCTTTATTGCAACCTGTAATTAAAATTCTCATTGTATATTAGTTGTATTTTGATTGTAAAAATGTTTTTAAACTATTAAGCATCTTTGACTCGTACGTCGGGTCGTTAAAGTTTCTGTTGCGCGGTGACGGATGATCAATCTTAAAACTATCTATGTTGTGCTTTTTACACACCCGTTCAACAAACGTTCCCAATGCAATTATTGTCTTTTTCCCATTTACTGCTTTTAGCAACGCCGAGACGTCGACGTCCTGCATGCTTGAAGAGCCAACTACGTTTGGAATGACGTTATGAAAAGACCACTCGGGTTGGTTGACGTCTTTCATCCACCGACTCAGGCGAACCAACGTGCTGTTTGAGTATGGTTTTTTATTTAACTTACGAGGTGACGGAGACATTCCTATTACAATAACGTCCTTTGACGAAACGTGATCTGGAATAATATCTGTAATTTTTGCCATAGATACTGCTTTATTCGGGACGCGAAGAATTTACCCGCCGATTTAAAAAGTCGCGACTTGAATCCTGACCATCAATGCCGCCACGACACCACGCAACAAGAAAGCTGCCATAGTTAATTAGATCTTTTCCGCTGTCTTCAATGCTCTCAAAGTTTGGAGTGTAGTTTGGATCATTTTCCATTGCTTCAAGAACACTGTGCATTCGAAGTACCTTTGCATGTATAACGTCAAGTATACTCGCTGCGCCACGCGGGTAATAATCTGCTTGACGAATCCTGCTATGAGGATTTTGATAGTCATTAGACTTTTTGAGTTGCAGCTCCGCGCACTCTTCAAGAACTTTAATTGATGCTTTTTTCATGTATATTAGCCTTGTCCGCGTGAAAGTTTTTTATAGTGTTTGCTCTGCTTCAAATGTGAAGTTTTGCTTTTTGCATGAATGCCCTTACGTTTAATTTTCTTTTGTTGTACTTTGATTCCACTGTGTTTCATAGGTGTATTATATATTGAATTTGTTTTTTGTAAACCTTAAAGTGCAGCCTCTTGAATATACTTTTCGATGAGACTGTAATGGCGCTCATAGACATGCAAGCTTCCTACCTGCCAAACAATGTCGCCAGCAACAATCTTATTGGCTTTTTTCGTGCCGCAGTTGTAGTCATATACAAGTTTATCTTGAACATATTTTTGCCACGCATAGTCGTTGCGATAGCCGTAGACTACATCGTTGCTACGCATCTGTACAACAACTTGCAACTCTCCGTCACGAATCATGTATTGCACTGCATTTGTGCAAACAAAGTCACTCATGCCATCAACACACCAGTTGCTGTGCATGCTTGGTCGTGTGTAGATCATGACAGCACGACGAGAGTTTGGCGAACGAGACAGTTCCATCAATACATTTTCATACTGGGCGTAGTTTTCTGAGTTAAAAACCAGATAGCCATAGTTTGAATTGATTTTACCGTCACGACTAGAGACGTCTTGCCAAATTTTAGGAACTTTGCCAGGAATGTCTTTTACATAGAGACTCTGTGACAGATACCATTCTAGCTCACGTTCGATGTAGTCATCGTTGACGTCACCAAAGATGCTCCCCTCGTTTGCACAAAAAGAAGCGCCTACAAGTTCAAGCGTAGACACCCCAGTTTTATCGACTACAAATTTTTGTGACGAGTATTGTTCAACGAAATAGTTTCGAATTTGTTGTATTGTCATGTCAGTCAAAGATGTATTTGCGATGTTCTATGATTAGTTTGAGATAGTAGTTGTCTTGCTCTTCAAGTTCTGCAGACAGTTCAGACTGCAGTTCAACATTTTGAGAGAGCTCAGCTTCGATAAGTTTATTCATTTGAATAAAACGATCATGAGAGATGTAGATATAGCTGTCTGATACGCAGTCTTTGATGCTATGACCGTTTTCAATAGAAGACCAAGTGATTGTGTTGAAGCAGTCTCTACGATCTACAAAATCGACTAGCTTGTCAAACAGGATTTGACGCAGCGGATCATCCTGATCACAAGATGGTTTACAAGCAAACATTGAACACAGACGATCGATTATAGGCAATGAGGCAGTCATAATAAGATTTATAGATTAAAAAGATCCCAGACAATAAAAAATATTGTCTGGGATTTTTATTGATGGCATCAATGTGTTTACGAAACCTTCACTTTGCGTTGTTTCGTAGCACGCTTTGCCTTTTTGAGGGGTTCAATCTCAAGGTCTTCCGACAACTCTTGAGGAGTAGCAATCCAGCAAAAGACTTCTCCGTCAACGGAAGGAGAATCAAATTGCTGAGTGTCTTCAACAGTCTCAGACTCAACTTCAGTTTCGACTGTCTTTGCAACTTTTTTTGCAACTGCCTTTTTAGTTGAACCCGGTTTACGCCCGCGCTTTGAAGGACCCGCTTTGAGAGCGGCCTCAAGCACCTCAGCAGGAGGCATTTGCGGGAGATAACGGCTATAGCCAATCGACTTGGATTTTCCAAGGAAGTTTTGGCCAATTTCTCTACAAGTCAAACCATAAGTTTGACCGACTTCATAAACTTCCTTGGCAGTAAAGCCAGCGGAAGCATTGGGACGCGACTGGAGTGCGTCAATCATTTCCTTTACTCGTGTTAGCATAGTATTTTGTTTTGTTTGTGTTCTTTAACTGAACAGGATCATTATAGCATAAAATTCACGACTTGTACACAACAAAATGCATATTTTTTCACTTTTTTAATCATTTTTAGCCATTTTTAGCCCCCCGGGGCATAAAATATACAAAAAGTATACCCAGGATTGAATTTTTTGCATCTACCGAGTGTTTATGGTTTACTTCAGAATATAAACATCCATCCAAGCATGAGTGGATTTTACAAGCTGATGCAATGCTGAACGTGAAGGCACAAATATGTCAAAGACATATCCTTTTCCACGAGCTGCACATTTGCGAGTAACTGCCGAACCGCGATCTTGAACGACGAAACTCCCGTTTCCTACTTTATTTTTTAACTCAGGAATAAAGATCTTAGTCCCAAGCGCAAAGTCTGGATGAGCTGCTACAGTCACCCCCGATTTTGCTTGTTTTGTTTTAGGACACGCAACCCTACTCCACCATGGAGATTCAGGATAATAGTATGTAATGCGTGCCCGTATTTTAGTAGCATTTTGTGGCATACTCGAATAAGCATATCCACAAAATAATAATGATATCAATAGTGTATAAACGATTTTCTTCATTATGTTTGTTTCCTTTCTATCTTTAGTATTCTTTATATCCTCGATAGATGCAAAGCTTTATGCGCTGCAAATTTTTCTATGACCACGTCTCAGCTTAGCGTCATAGTTTGCAGTGTCTAGATAGTATTCAAAAGGATGCAACACATTTTGTGCGAGGGCTCGAAAACGTGGAGAATACGGAGAGCGGTTTTTGCTTGTCCACGCTCGCGTCTCATGTACAGTATGATAGAAAAACAAATAGCAGTTAGCGCCTCGTATATATTTCTCGACATCGATCGGTAACTTGTAGCGCTTCACGAGTTGCAACACTGTGCGTTCGCAGTCCAATTCAAGCTCTATCACATTCGCGAATGCTTTTGCAAGCACACGATCTGAATAGTCTTCTCCGTCAAGCCAATTAAAAACAACGTCGCATCCCCTTGCCTTTTTGTTATAAAACTCTGGTCGCTCTTTCCATTGTAGATAGTGACAATATTCATGCACAAAAATTTCAAATGCGCAGTCACGCTTCATCGCAACGACAAATTCCTTTTGTTTGGTTTCGCCAGAAAACCAGCCGCCGTATTTGCCGTCGATAGAACGTGTCATAGGCAACCTCAAAGAGAATCCGTCTTCGAGCAGCTCACACACCGCTTTTGATATAAAGTCATTTTGTTTCATATGTTAATCTTCTACAGGTTTATAGCCATGCATTTTTGCGCGTTTAGGCGAGAGCCGTGCATACCAACTGCCTTTCTTATACATCTTACCAGCTTCACCAGTCTCTTGACAGGTAAGAGTAGAAAGATACTCGGCATAACGAATCATTCCGTCGACTGCATCATCACCGCCGCTATGATATATGCGCAGCGTTGCCCACTTTTCTTTGTATTGATCAATAGTAACGGGAGGAGTTCTATAGCTTAAATATGTATCTCTCCTATCAAAAAATTTGCTATCGATATAAGAAATTGCTAGTCTCACCTTGTTTTTCCATGACGCTCTTATTTTAAGCTGTTCTGCTTGACTAGGTGAAGCAAACTTTGCACCGCTTGGCAGTCTCTTTTGAAAGTCACTATAAGGGTTGATGCGGTTAAAGATTGGCGTTCTCACGTGATCCCAGTACCAGCGACGAAACGCTAAAAGCTTTGTACGCTTTGGATTTACTTTTGAATGAACTGTGTTTTGCACATAGTCATCAATACATCCAAACAACGAATCAACGATGCTCATCCAACCCACTGGACAGTCATTCCAACAACGTTGACTCTGTGGCAATAGCTGTCCATTCTCGTCAGTAGGAAACAAACGAGGATATTTTTCAAAGAGATACTCTTCAAATATATCACCATCTTCTATTTCACTTAGAATATGTTTTTTTAATTCTTCTACAGATTTATATTTCATCTTCTGATTTTCCAAGTTTATATTTTTCTATAAAATTTATAGCGTGTCTTTCATGCTTATAGAATAGTTGATAGCCCAATCCATTATCGAATCGAAACCAAAAAGGCCACCATTTATAACGAAACTCTGGATAGTATGCTGGTTTAAAGCCCCAGATATTTGGTTTTTTAACTATTCTATATTTCATAATTTATGTGCATCACACGGTCCATCATTCACTTCGTGACTCGCTAGTGCATCATACTCTGGACAACTAATATAGTCACTTTCTATATATTTGCTATATTTGTTTTGCCATTCATCAACAGCATCATTTCCTTCGATGGTATCCATAATGTACCATGCTTCTTTCAACGCACGTTCTGCGTCGATAGCTCGCTCTTGTGCCTTTGACCACTTATCTAAAAATGTGTCTGCGTCTTCAAGAGAAGCTGCGTGATGTTTCATGTCTTCAGCTGTTCGATACCAAGATTGGTTAGAACAGCATAGCTTTTCCCAAAGTGCTTGTGTTTGTGGTGCGTTTAGGTCCATAATTTTTGATAGTGTTTGATAATTGTTTGCATTGCCCACATATCTTTTTCTTCAATTAACGCTTCAAGACGATGTGTTTCAGCATAGGCTTCTTCGTATGACATTCCATACAAATCCTCACAGCTTCTCATTGTATAGCGTCCATCTGCATCTTGGACAAAAAAATCTCCTCCTTTTGAGTTTGGTGTTGGATAAGAGTTGTTATACTGATCCTCAAGTTGTGGACGTTCGGTTTTAATATAATTATAAACTGAGCGAAGTTCAGAGTCAGTCGATTTTACGTTGTCTACATACTCTTGTGAAGTATAACCCTTTTCGAGATCATCACTCCAATCAATTTGATCTTGCAGACCATTTTCGTCTTCTACGTAATGCACAAGACAGGTGAAGAGAAGATGTGGAACGAGAGAAACCTTATCACACCATGTATTTGGTATGGTTCGCGTCAGCCACTTTTGACGAGGATTGAAGAATGCTTGAATTTTATATTTTAAATCCCACCAATAAAAGCTGTTAAACAGCAATGATGGGCACCTAAAAACTCTCCAGGCACTTGGTGTATGTTGCTCAATAATCATAGTCTAATTATACACTATAACCTGTACAATGTACACAAGTTTTTAGTTCCATTTACGATGTTTCTCAGCGACCCATTCTACGCCATCATACTCAGCAATTTCCCACTCGACGTCGTCTGGAATCTCAACAATTTTTAATTTAGCAAATTGACCCCAGGACGTCTCTCCCAACTCTTCAATGACGTCTATTAAATTTTGATCGTTTCGTGGGATGTGCCAAGCATAAAGAGGCAAATCGTGCGGAACTTTTGCTCGCTCTTTATATGAACACATAGCTTCTCCAGAGAGATCAAACCCGCCGTGACATGTGTTAATTACAACTTTCATAGGTTTTTAAAATTCGTGTTTCCAGTAGTCTTTTTTGTTTTCATCACAATCGTTAGAATGGATGTCATAACACGGCAGCTCAAACAACTCCTTTACAGTGTCTTCTGCAAATGTTTGATGAATAAGAATAGTTTTAAAGGTGTCAATCCATTCTTCTATTGTAGAGTATGCGTGCATCGTAAGTTGAAGAGATCGATCTGGGCATGGACCACCTTCAATAGTAATTTTAATTGGCTCTTTTTTATTTTCTTTCATACTTTCATTTATAGTCATTAATGTTTTGTATGCGAACAAGTTCGTCTACAATGTCAGCGATCTGCTGTTCGTCAAGTATAACCATGTCTGTATATGGGTTTCCGCACAGTGCTTTCCAAGCAATGCGTACGCGATTACGAAACGAATGAAACGGATGACGACTAAACATCGATAATTCCAATCCCCAGTCTGGATCGTATTGCATGCACAACACGCCGCATTGACATTTACACGTATAGTATTTTGCACTCATATCAGGAACGAAACGCGATTATGATTGCTGCAAGAATAGCAGCAGTGACCCAAATAATTATTTTATTACGAGTAGAGTCTGTGTCTAAATTTCTTAGCTGATGCTCTAGCTTTTCAAGTTTTTTATTTGTACGATCGGTAGCATCGTTAAAACGATTTAGTGCCTCTTCAACTTTTTCTGTGCGCGTTTTCATAGTTAGTATTCTTCTTTATATATTTCATGTATGTTGCGGCTCAACTGTTTGTGGGATGAGAGCAGCAAATTGATTGGATCTTGTACTCCGATGTCTTTGTTGTTGCATTCATCTACAATATATTTTGTGACTGCTTCTTCAAGAGCAAACAAACGACTTGTTTCGTTTACATAGCGAGTAATCTTATCTGGCAATGCTGCGTAAGAAAGATCTTCACCAGCAATCGGCACGCGCTCATAGATTTCAAAGAGCAGTTGTCTCACTTCTGCTTCACTCAGATCAGACACAAATTCAATTGTAGTTTTCATCTCGAAACAGTCTATCAATCTTTTTTAAATTTTCAATCATCATATCTTCAGACATCGTAATATTGCGAGCAATATACATGCGACTGCAAACGTCTCTGAGAATCCTAAGTTGAGTCTCAGAGTCATATTCGTCAATTCGTTTTAAATTTTTTCTATCAGATATAGTTTCCATAATAGTATTTTAGTTTTGTTCCTTCTTGATATATTCTTCTATAAGCTTTCTACAATACTCTCCATATGCACTAGATTTAAAACGACCAGAACACAGTCTAACCTTTTTGCCGCTAAGGAAAAAATTTAGAATTTCTGTTTGGTACTTATAATTTGTATCCATAATTATATTTTAAGCTTCTTCGATTTGACTGTCCATAAGTTCCCATTGCAGTTCTTTGCCTTGCTTGTTTTGAAAGCTTATACTAGCATTGAAAAACATATCTTCTGCCTCTTGCAGCGATTCAGCTTCTATATTAACTTTGATTTTGGTTCTGACGTTGAATGTCTTCCTATTAGGGCTTATAATTTGTTTCCATCTTTTTGTAATCAAATCTACATAGCTTTCATTGCTCATATTTCCCCAAGGATATAATCCTAAAGCCCAACCGTCATTTACTTCAATCAAAACCGTTTCACCATTATCACAATTTATTCCAACGTCTATTGAATAGCCTACAGGTTGATCTGCATAGTCGCTAATCATTTGTCTTACAACGTTTTCGTCTGCACACAAATCATTTTCAAAGTCATCATAGCGAGAGTGACCAACTATTTTGCCATCAACTACGTAATATCTAAATTCAGCTTCAAAAGCCATCGGTTCAGAAATCCAAACTGGTTCGCAACTAGTGATGCATTCTTCTGAGAATAAATCTGCCTTAATTGCTCCAGTAAATTTTTTTGTAGATTGCGGTTTGACAAATTCCCAATTGTTTGCATCACTAAAAACTCCTTTTCTTAAATCTCTTTTTAAGTATTTTTGCAAACATTCTGGATATGAAATGTTTTTTGGTAAATCGATTTCAAAAATGTCAGCATATTTTTTGATAAACTCCACCGACCCCACTGGAACATAATTTTGCGGAATGCTATCTAAAATATTTAATGTGTTGCACTCATCAAAAATATTTTCATACGCACAAAACACAGACGGTAAGTTTAGAGTTTTTATAGCAAACTTTTCCCTCAACAAGACGAGAGGGACATCAGGTTTCCCTCGTCGAGGGACATCGCCTCGTTGCAAAAAATATGTAATTTCTTCGTTTTTCATATGGTTATTATATCAGTGTTCCTTCCATTTATTGATTGTTTTTAAGAATGCTTCGGCACGTTGGGCTGCGGTTGCTAGATACATGCAATTTTTACCCTTAATAGCTTGAGTGCAAAGCTCGTCAATGTATCGACAATATAAAGCGTTATCAAAGATTTTCTCCGCTTCATGCATCGCGTTTAGGTCGCTGCAGTAGTCTGGAGGTGTGTCCCAACCTGGAAAATGGTTGCCCATCATATCTTTGCAGAAGGGATGTCCTTCCCACCCACACGCCTCCGCGATAGCGATATTGATTTGTTCGTTAGTCATTTTGAGCCTCTTTCCATTGCCATTTTACTGATCCGCTGTTGTCAACTTTCCATTCTGCATAGCCACGTTCTACTGCTTGTTTTTTGAGTATGTCTGTTTGCTCTTTATATCCGTTTCCTTTCTGCATCGCCGCACGTGACAGAATCATTGCACATAAAAACATTGCAAATAAAAATATAAAATATGTATTACTCATATTACCAGTGTCTTATTGTATTTGCCATAATGAAAAAGCAAGTGATCAAATTTACAATCCAAAAAATTGTTCTTACGATTGCAGCGACATCAGACTCACGATCATCATCGCTAATCTTTGACCCCATTGCTTTAGCCCATATTCTCCATAGTTTCATTTTTATGACATAGTATAGTTTCCATAACTTCTTCTCTTGATTGTTTTAACTCTTGCAAAAGTTGAGTTGCTCGCTGCTGTAAAGCTTCACGACAATAGTTGTATGTGCCGTCTGGTCGAGGACCATTTGACACAAGCTCAACAAAGGCACGAAGCTTTTCGTGTTCAATCAAGCTATTGGTTTGATAAAGAGACATCTGATTCATATGACTATTATACCAAAGTTCCTTCAAATGTAAACATTAAAATTCCCAATATTTTCTATGCACGCTATCTCCGCACTGTTCACAGCTATCCTCATCAGTCTCCCAGCTGTCTGGCTGAAAGCATTGAATCAAATCGTTGAGACATACAGTGTTTTGTCGCAATTCTTTTTTAAACTGCTCACACAGATGGTCTACAAGTTCATCGGTTTCTGCGTCATTGAAACATGTCGGTTCATACTCTCCACCAACAATCTTGCCGTTGATTTCGGTATAGAAAGCTGTGCAGCCTTCGCTAATAGTTACTTTATACTTCATTTTAATAATTCGTTGTTCTCAAAGATGTTGCCGATTACTTCATAACCGCCTGAACCAGTCCAATCACTAAGAAATTCGAATGCGGCATTATCTTTGTTTTCGTTATCATGCATAAAGAGTCCAAATCCGCTTCCTTCTGGTTCATAAACAACTTCCTCATACAGAGGATGGTTAAAAATTTTTACAATGTCTCCTTCATAGATTTCTTTGTCGTTTTTATCTTTGAGTCCAGTGTATTGCTGCGCAACAATGCATGTTTTTGAAAAAGAAACAGCGTCATTGTACGCTCCCATTTCATAATCATAGGCAACTAAATCTCCTTTGCCATCAATAGCATATTTTGATGCTGGTTGAAATCGCTGTGCGATTCTATTCCAAAATCTAAATTTAAATTCTCTGTTCATAGTCTATCTTTGATAAACTTCACAACATCTTCATAGAAATCTTCATCATGAAAATTGACGCCATAATATTCTGGTGTCTGATGATAATTTTTTGTAACGATACCCATCATGTCCATCTTGTTGCAGTTATAGCGAGGTGGAAGGTTATCGATGAGCACATTGTCTTTGTCAGCGATAGGCATAGGCACTGCACCTTCACCATCCCAACCGTGACTGATGCTATATTGCTGAATGTCTTCGCGTGTATAGATGTGATCATTGTCGAGTCCAAACTCACCAAGTCTATTCAAACTTTCGGCATAGTCGCGTGTCGCAGTTGTAAGGATATAGACATTTTCTTTACCTACAACGCTATTGTAGTATTCAAAGAGTCGCTTTGCACACGGGCGAATAAGTGTGCGATAGGTATGCATGTCATCACTGAGTATAAACTCTACATACTTCTCATGGTCATGTGGCATCTTGTTTACAAGCGTATGCAAGATACACTCGTCTAAGTCTTGGAATATTCTCTTAATCATATAGCTGTTCTAATACTTGTTTAATTTCTATAGCTCCATACTTGTTTGCGCTGTGCACATAAACATCTGGAAGTTTTTGTGGTTGCAGTTGTTTACATTTTTTGATGAAGACTTCTGCGCAGTGCTTACCAGTTTTTTCTTTTAAGTTTGCGTATTCAATAACGCCGGTGTCTTGCGTGACGTTAAAATAGTGATTTATATGCTCTTCATGCAGATCATGATCAAAGCTGACTACATCTGGCAATCCTCTTTCTTCTATAGTGTCGACAAACGAGTTGTAGTCACGAACTACAATCCAATCTGCATCATCTACTCCCGAGCAGCGTTTTAAACTGCGAGCGTCTATGATTAGACCAGAGCCGTCACGCTTAGGATAGATATAAGCATGCTCTGGTTTACGAATGTCGTCAAGAAAAAGGTTGTAGCTCATACTCAGCTCTTGATACGCTTGATTATATCTTCTGAACCTTGAATTGTCTCTACGACAGTTTCACCATTCATAACAAGCAGGCGAGGCACAGATTTGATGCCGTGATCTTTAAAAAATGCACCGTCAATGTCTGCGTCTCTGATCTCTATTCGATCGGTTAAATTTTCTGATTGCAGTCGTGTTTTGATTGCCTGACACGGTGCGCACCAACTTGCGCTTGCTAGTATTAGTTTGTTCATAGTCTATCTATTGTTTCTAAAGTGTGACCTAAATTCTGAATAGCCAACCGGTCGGTGATAGTCTTCTCCGTTAGCATCGATGATGATGCCTTCGTCAAGATACCATTCAACCAGCGATTTTTTCTTGAATGCTGCATCAAAGTTTTCTCGACCTTGAGCCGAAAGCACACGTGAAGCTATAGCGTCTCCAGTAATATCGTTTGTTGCTGCCATCTTTATTCGAAAATTTCTTTTCGTACCATCGCAGAATAGTTATCTTCTACGGCGCAGTTAAAGATATAGTCATAGAGCCAGTCATTGTCTAGTTCAACCTCTTGTACAAGGTTGTTGTAGATGATAGCTTCAGCGTCTTGCAGATGTTTGATTGCTGCGCGCGCAGTTTCAACCTTTTCTTGTTGTGTTTGGCTTAACTTCTTCATAACGTTCTTTTGCTCTGTTGTATGCTAGTGCTAGGTTTAATTGTTGTATAGTAGAAGGCTTGCAATAGAATGTTTTGCCTTGATATGTATACAACTTCTCTTCTGTTTCTTTAGTACCACGGATCATGTTTTGTTCTGTATTCTGAGATGATAATTCTGATATTACTAAGCGCAAGACTGACATCAGTCTCATCCATAATTGTTTCAACGAGTCTACATTCACGGTCAATATCGTCTATTAGTTTTTGTTCAGGCGATGGAGAGTTTTTGCGACGCTCTTTTAATGACGTTTCAGTTTCCTCTCTCCTCTTCTTTTGTGTGTCTTTACGATCTTGCAACTCTTCATCAGATAGCTTTTGTGGCTCTTTGTGTTCAACAAGTTCAATGTCTTCTAAAAGCTTTCCATTTTTGAAGAGTGCACGATACTCGATCCATCCATATTCAAATCGCATCCAATCGTCGCTGCATGACGCAAGCTCACAATCGTTGTAGTCTTCATGACTGTAACTTTCATAGAATTGAATCGCACCTGTATAGTCTTCAAATACCCACCACCGATCATCGACGACATAGCGGCCAATTGCGGCAAGTTTGGTGCCGATGCTTGCGTCTTCTGGCACCTCTTCTCCTTCTTCCCAATGACCTTCAGTCTTTTCGACCCAGAGTTGACCAGCACCGTCAATCTTGTAAGCTGACATTGCTTGATTTGGTGTATCTTTGGTTTGAAAGGCAATTTTATCGACACTTCCCCAATTTTCTATGATGCCTTGAGGAATTTCAGGCAGTGTCGTTCCTACGTGTATATAATCGAACATTCCCATAGTTTTATTTGGTTAGTGATTGTGCTACGATCAATCCTAGGTTAGATACCGCGTATCCTCCCCAGACAACGGCCCATGCATAGTTTTGTTTGTAGCAGTGTGCGAAGCAGACCGCTGCATAGAGCAGAAATGCCACAAACACTACAACGTTTTCAAAGTTTACTTGCATGAGCTATTATACCTTATCTATAGACTTTTGTAAATACTTTTTTACATCTTTTTCCAACCAATCGGCAAACAAATATACACCGCATCATCGACGACTACGACATCTCCACTAGTAATTATTTCATCGTTGTTTGCCAAATACTCTTCTTGAATCGCGAGCTCATCATCTTGCAACTCAAAGCCCGCAGAGTTTATTATTCTATAGGCTTCCTCTGCTGCGTCTTCACCCTCTAGTCGTGACTCATACTCAAACGCGTGTCGGTTGTAGTTTGCAAACCGACCGTCGTAGAGACTTATGCCACGATTCAAGAAGATTTCAACGAGAGCCATAAAGCTTATTTTTTAGTCGAGTAAAAATGTTAGCGCGCTTGTGATTTTTACGACGTATAGCCTCAACGTTGTGTCGTAGGGTATAAAACAACGAGTATTCGTCTTCGCTGTCGATTAGCCCTAACTTTACAAGGTTGTGAGGTATAGTCAGCACCAACGCTTCTAATTCGTATTGTGAACTGTTCATATTATTTAAAAATTTGTGTAAACGTTTCGCACATCGCTTCGGATTCAAACTCCATGTCTGCGATGCCCTGCGCGTCAGATCTGGTGCATCCCTCTTCTTCCAACTCTTGTACTCTCTTTTCGTATGATGTCATGTTATTTATTTTTTGAAGATCGCATCACGTAAGCTGTGATTGCAGCACCGACTAGCCAACCAGCAGCGATCCAGCTTACAAATACAAAACTATTTTGAAGATGTTCGATAGCTAAAATCATGGCAACTGTTGCATCTGTTTACGCTGCGCTTCAGTGACGCGTCTCGAAAGATGAATGCTGTCATCGGTAGCAAAGATCGACCATCCAAACTTTGGAGTGATTTCGTCTTTAAACTTAAATGCGTTGCGCAGTTTATTTAGCAGTGCGTTTAGCATAGTGTGTATTGTTGTTTGTGAGAAGCTTCTCGATGTTTAGAACAATGTCATGATGAGCTTTATGATTGCAGCGAGTGCTGAAGTCACGCAGACTCCAAAGATCAGTGATATCAAAAATATGAGTGGATAAAAGTGTGATGTTCTCATTGTAGTTTATAGCTTGCGATGGTTTCGAATGTGTTTGGACAAAGATGAATGACGCGGTGATGTTCTGCTTTAGTCAAGGCGCGTTGCTCAATTTCCGGTGTTAAGTTTGTTTCTGTCCAGCCTGGAGGCAAACCTGCAGAGTGTACGATAATTCTAGACAGTGTCGAGATTTCGATTAGATATGCTCTTGCTCTTTCAGGCATGTGCGTTATTTGTTTTTTGACATGAATGGAATTTTTAGCTCCTTCATCTTAGTTATAGAAAGTGGTCGAGGTGATGCCAACTCATAGACATTTAGAAAGTCTCCATAGATTTTGACTCGCTTGAGTTCTTTTTCTTTCATGACCAAATAGATTGGGTAAGCACCTCGACCATTGTCGGTGTATGATTGAACGAGATATGTCTTCATAGTATTATTAAGCATATTGAAGCAGAGCTTCTGGAGAGTTCGCATATCCTTCAAGCTCAGCATAGAGCTCCTCTAGTGCTTCCTGCTCATTTGCGTAGTCGCTTATAGTAACCTCCCACTCATCTCGTAGGCGAAGGTGAAACCGTCCGGTGTTGGTGAAGGTTCCAGTGATGAACTTATCACCATCTTTGACTACCTCAGTGACGAAGTACTCACCATTTGGCATCTTGATCTCTACCGTTCCGTAATGTTTATCGTCGTTGGTCATGCTAATATTGAATTGTTGCTGTTGAAAGTGGTGAGCAGTTTTTAGAGATGCTCAACTCTCTAGAGCGGTTTAGCGAGTGCTCGAGGCTCGAAAGTGGTGTCCCCTGCGAGGAGTTGAACCTCGTCTCCCAGAGTTCATTCTAAAATGCTGATCTAGTTTTTTCATGTTCCATTAAAGTCGACTCAAACAGAAATCATGTCCAGAATTTACTAGTTGCATTTTAGAAGATCGGCTGGCGGGCCAATACTTCAGGGGAAATTGTTAGAGAGAAATGGGGTTGAAAGTTGAGGACTTGCGAACCCGTGCATATTCGTCTTGCACAAGGGCATCATAGTCGCTAGTGATATCAGTATTTTTTTCTACTTCAACTGACTTGAAGAGTTCCCGGTCTGCAGCGTGGCGTTTAGCGATGCTGGCGATGAGTGACTTGCGGGCTTCGAGTTGTGCTTTGGTTTGTGGTGTCATATTGTTGCTTATATGGTTATTATACCATAAAACCAGCGAAAAGTACACAACTTTTTTCAAAAAAGTGAAAAAAGGCCCCGAAGTTAAGCCCCGTATAGAGAAATTTTGTCTTTTAGAG
>ENA-ORFA01000147-ORFA01000147.1-marine-metagenome-genome-assembly--contig:-NODE-147-length-31201-cov-3.715493_pt1 | contig 31201 bp, 35 predicted proteins | sample MGYA00248621_ERZ508587 | MGnify/ENA primary metagenome ERZ508587 (study PRJEB26250, sample SAMN06266239) | marine metagenome | isolation source: Columbia River Estuary | place: USA:Columbia River Estuary... | reverse complement strand
TATATAATAGGAGTTTCTTTAACAAGAGGTCTTGTTATGTCTGTTGTAATAGTTGTAGGCGATGATAGTTTGAGAGTACAACCTGTTGTAATCTGACGAATAGAATTCATCTGACCATACTGATTACGAATTCTTATTTTAAGACCAGCATAATAAGAGTGAGTAGTTGTATTAAATGAGTCAAAGTGATATTTACTTGAACTACCTATCAAGTTATTACTTATTGCTGTTGACACAGTTTGTAAACTATTATCAGTACCTTGAGGATCATTCACATCTAAAGACGTATTTAATACCACAGTGTTACCTCTAAACAAATTGTTCATTGACTCATTAGCAATACTCTGAAACTGATTAGATAAATATCCAGAATTTTTAATATATCGACGACTATTAGAGAAAGAATTTACATTGCCTTTTTTATGTTTAAACATGGATGCGTGAGAAATATATCTTAATGCATACTGCCTAAACGGAGTAAACTTTAAAATGATATCTAACATGTCATCAGTTCCCTGAGTCATATAGTTTGCATATGTTAATATACCCGCAGGTATTCTTAAAGCAATTGGTAACTGAGACGAAAGACCTTCTGAATAACTTGTTTTTAAAGCACTACCTATTCCACCATTAACTGCAGAAAGTGAACCATTTAAACCTTGAAGAGCTGCCATATAAGTTTCTGTAGCAGCACCTGTGTAACCTGTTACAGCTTGTGGTATAACTTCAAATACTCCTCCCGTAGACCCCCATAAAGTTCTTGTAGCAGTTTGAGCTGCTTGTAAACCAATGGAAGTAGAGGTTATTGCTAGTGGTATAGATGCAATACCAGCGTTAAATGGTGTTGGTGGATCTATTGATCTTGTTTCTTTACCTCGCATACCTACTGCAGCAACACCAATACCAACAGTAGCTGCAACAAAGAATGCAAGATTTGTAGGGAGCTTGTGTTTTGGGTGACCCGGAACCGGTTCAAAATTACCAGTGATATTTCCACTATTACCAACCTCACCATACAATTTTAATTCTTGTGCAGATAAGAAAGGATATTTAAAGGAAGTATCCGGAGAATGAAATGTAAATAAATCTTTTCTATAATCCTTTAACCAATATTGTGGACGATTCCATGTTCCATTAGATAACTGTTCTTCATCTTGCCATGTTAAACTTGTTAGAGAAGAGTCTTGTCCGCGATAGTTATATGGATAGTTTTGATAGTATATATTCTGACCATCAGGATCCTTATAGGATCGCATGTTATTAATAATACCTTTTGCAATAACAGTTTTATTTCCTTCTCTAGAACTTCTAAGAATTTCATATCCTACAATTCCTGGAATAGGAGTTCCGTCATTATATCTAGGTACCGATATATTTCCAAATGATACACCTAGTATACGAATTGCTTTTGGCGTATTACCATCAACACGTACTCTAGAGAACAGATCATTACCATTTGAATCTTGTCTTGTAATATTAACTATATCAGAAGGCATCTTATGATGTCTGATAGGTTTACCACATAAATTAAATTGTTCTTCACCCGGTACATTTGCATTCCAGATATCAGGTCTATTATTAGGATACATTTCTGTGGACTCCCAATAACCCATTTTACCTTTTGCTAAAACTTTACCATTTACAACAGCTGAACCATCAGAAATATTAGTATAGGATGTAACATATGCTGTATTAACCATTTCCCAATATTTAGGTTGAACATAAGTTCCTCCTTGATCTTCAGTTTGTTGAAACTCAACATCATCCGGACCATATAATCCAGATGGAATATAATCAGTACCATCAGGATTTATCTCTCTACCTACTTCTTTTGCTCTTCCGGGAATATGATACGAACTTGATTTCTCTCCCGTATTGTAAACAAAACGAATCCAGAAAGCATATTGCTCATCTCTCATATAACCAGTAATGTTACCACCTTTTCTATAGTAGTCAACATTATATTCCGTCATTACCCAACTAGTTTCTATTTGATTAGCTAACGGTTGATAGTTAAAATCAAATTTTGTTGAAGGTCCGGTTCTCAACATATAGTTATTATTCCTATAGATAGCTTCAGACTTTTCATAAGCTGGAGATCTTAAAGGAACAATATCAACAGGAACTGTTGGAAGCGCTTCGTTTATATAATCAAGATATACTGTAACACTATTCTGAGTATTATAGTAACCAATTCTTTTTGCACTTGTTTGTTGATTTACAGTTCTTACAACGACTAATTCAAATTCATCAAATACACGCTGATCCAAATTACTAATTGTAATCTCTAAAGCACCGGATAAATCATTATGTGCAAATAAAGCTTGAACAGCGCTAGGATTAAAATAGTCTGTAACTCTTTGACCATTGACGCTATATGCAACAACAGCATAGTAAGAACCGTTTTGTAATGTTCCTCCTGATGCACCTTTTTGTATTTCAATGCAAGGAACACTCATGTGTTTAGCCAATCTAAGTAACTCTGGATCTACACGCAACGGATAAATAGGTTGACAGTCTATGCATTCTGTAGGATCAACATCCTCACAATAATAAGGTACACCGGGCCATGGTTGTTCGTATGGTGCAAAATCTAAGTTACCAATATTTAATGTTCTATCAGGATTTAAATTATCCGCCCAATATACTTGATAACTACAATCAAAATTCTTTTTAGCAACTCCTATAATAAGATTGCTCTTTTTAAAATTTAAGACAGCGTCGTTTACTATAGTATAATACTGACAAGCGTTTTCAATAAACAAACCTATCTCGCAATGATTATCATCTGTTGAAAAGATTACCCAATAATCTTCAGTTAGATTGATACCTCCAATAATTGTATAAGGTGCTTGAGTACAAATGATATTAGCAGTCTCGTTACCAAGCATACCAATGTCTCCACCTACTGTAAAGTTTGTAGCATTACGCGCATGCGACCATGTTCCTTCCGGATAGAAAACATCATCATAATCTTTAATAAGACCTTTATTAAATGTTTCTGTTTCTACACCGCTTGTAGACTGAGCATTTTGTTTAGCCATAATTAAACTACATTGTTTATATTAAACTGAGTTGGATGAAAGTAAGACTTGAACATATCATAGTACTTAGAGTACATTGCTTTTCTGTTCATCGCCCATACCTTCTGCATCTCAGAGAAGTTCGGAGTATTTACAATTGACAATGCATTGTTTCTAGCTCCTCTTAATTCACCATTCACTAACTGCAACTGATTAGCTACAGACATGTTACCATCCATGATTTGATTCTCTAATATTCTTTTCTTAAGTGCATATTCATAATACTCATTAAGCATAGGATGATCAGGTACTAATAACTCACCATTCTCATCCTCTAGATTACCTTGGTAATTTATATAAAGATTCCCGGTATCAAGATTTGTGAATACAAAACCATCTTTGATATAACCTTCATCTCTTCCTTTATAGTTAAGATTAGGACAATCGCAGTCAATCATATACGCATTTTTAAAACGCAATGGTGTCTTTAGATCATAGGTTCTTGTCTCTGTTCCAATCACTTGTATAAGTTGATAGTTATCACCACACTTTGTTAAGCATGTTTGCTCAGGTGGCAATGTAGTACCGTCACATAAAGTTGACTCAACCCATGGTCTGTAATCAGGACTAACCGCTTGAATGTTAGTACCTTGTGGTACAGGATTAGTAACACTGTATGTACCACAAATCAAAGCAAAGTTCATTACATTAAAATCATCTGGGAGTCTAGCGCTACCATGATTGATTTCTAGAACTTTTTCTTTTGTCATTTGCACACGCAAACCCAAATCATAGTTGACTTTCAACGCAATCTTAATAAGTTGTGCTGGTTCAATAGAACCTTCAGTAGCTAAACTTCTTAGATCTGTTTTGACATCTTCTAAAAGAGAATCAAAAGTTCTGTATTTAAGTGTATAGTTGTAATTCATAATTATGATCTAAGTAGACTTTGTTTATCTGCAGGAGCAGGATCTGTATTAATCTGAGATGAACGTAAGAAATCATTGATTACCATTTGTTCAATCTGTGCAAATAACTCACCTGGTATATTTAATAATTGATTCTGTGCTGGTGCGCATGGATCACTACAAGTAAATCCATTTAGGATGCCTTCAAAAATAGCATCGACAGCAACACCTTCCCAACTAACGTTTGGTAGGTATAGGTATCCATTAAGAATCCAGTAATACTTCTTAGTATTATATTTTGCACCGGATGTCTTTCTTAAAGATGTAAATAACTGTGGACTAGTTCTATAAACTTCTACAGAATTATCAAGAGAAGCTACAGTTCTAATCAATGGTCCATTAGAGCCTTCTATGATTGACGGTAACTTTTCTTTAGATCGTTTGATAACAACCCCTGACTTTATATCACAACATGCTTCTACCTTATCTACTTCAATAAGTTCAAGACAAGGTATTCTATTGTAAAGAGAGTTGAACTTAGCTTGCATAGATTGTCCATCTTGTTTCTTGATAAACATCTTTGCGTACTTTATTATATTACTGTAGATTAATCTATCAGTAATAAAAGAGTCTGCATCAACGGCTTTTATTCCATTACGAACTCTAGATATAGCTTCAGAGATTGTATTCATTATTCAAATTCATTATATGTTTCAGAAATAGGTATATTGGGTCTAGACTTTTGTTTATGAAAACTTGATACGTATTGTCTACCATCAATCTGCACGTAAGTTTTCCACATCTCTGGAAACTTTTCTGCAACAAGTCTTTTAAACAATCTCTCTGGTTTAAACATCCACAAACCATTATCCTCTATTTTATATTTAGCTTTAACGTTTGTATAGAATATTTTTCCAACTTCACCATCTGTAACCCAATTCTTATGAAGAATCTTTTGTCCATACTTTATTGATTTACCAAAGTCAATGTTATCAGCTTTTGTAATCTTGCAGCTACCAATGAACAAGCAACCTATACCTTGTGATAGATCTACACCAGCTCTTGTATTTATTATTGTATCGATCACTTTCTCTCTGTTAAACTTTCTTATGATATCAATCAACTCCTTCTTCTTATAGCTTTTAAACTTAGGATACTTTTCTATGAGAGCTTTAAAGAAATCATCATCATGTATGTTCTTTCTTGGTTCTCTATACCTAGGTTTATTAAGATCCGGTTTTCTAAAATTGTCCATAATCCTTATTATAATTTACAAAATTTATTTGATGTTTGAAAGATACAAAGCATTTAAGTATCAACCAAATAGAAAAACCCCTGATCTTTACCAGGGGTCTTTCCGGAGTTAGTCGCACTAAACCAACAAACGTGGACTATTTATAATGTTGTTACAACAATGATTGCACTTTCAGATTGGTTTGCAGAATCACAGTTCGTGGTTACTTTGATATAATAAGTTGAAAGAGAAGTAAGATTAGCAATAGTATAAGATGTAGTAGTTAAGTTCTGGACCACTTGTCCAGATGCAAATGTAGGTTCTGAGGAAACATATAATGTATAGGTAGATCCTAATTCTAGTGTAGATTCCCATGCAATCACGATAGCTGTAGCACCTAAATAACTTAAATGTAGATTTACAGGAGGAGGACATGTATCATCATAAACTATAGGATTTAATGATAACATCTGTAATGCTGACTCCAATGTTGCATTTGCAGGTAGTATCATCTCTGGAATAGATGCACCTTGACCAAAGTTATAGATCCCGTAGTTTCTGTGACGAACACAAGTATCTAGAATTGTTTGAGAACAAGGTGACGGATCCGGAAACAATGGATCAGGAGGACACTGTGGTACAAATGGAACAATGACTGGAGTGTCTTTGCATCCGCAAGTGTTACTAGAAGTGTTACAAGTTGAACAAGCCATATTTATATTTTTAAGAAGTTGCTACAGTAACAAAATCACATGCTTTAATATAATTTCCTATCTGAACCGCAAACTTAAGTTTGTAATCAGTAGCAGCAGTTAAACCTGTAAAGCTTGCTGTAATAGGATCCAGCGCACTATTAGTATAGATTAGAGGAGCTTGTACTTGAGTAGTTCCTGTAGAATCATATATGTAAACATATAATATTGTAGTTAATGGTGACGATACAGTAGCAGAAGGATTAACCAAAGACACATCTATCTGAGATGTGGTCGTTGCAAATGTCCACTGGAATCCATCAGGATCATTATTTTCAGGACACATCCGTATATTTTCGTAGTTGTATGTTACAGTTGAATTACATGTAATATTAGATGAAATATTCTCAGCACATACCGACATAGACATATTGAGATTAGTCCAGTCAACAATAGTACTTGAACTCAAATCAATAGTTATAGTAGATCCAAGATTAGCAATAGGATCAACACTAGTTTGATAAGTGTTTCCATAAAGATCTTGGATTGTAAAGTTATTACCTGTAGAGCAATTTGTAAATCCTGTAGGTACAGATCCTGTAAATCCTACAGTCAATGTTCTACCAGACAAACTAATGCTAGTCAAACTAATACTAACAGCACTACAAATAACAGAATCGTTACAGCAGTTTGTTTGAATATTAGATACAGCTGTTCTCAAATCACATATAGTCAACCACATGTTATTGATTGCATCTGCTACAGTGTCGTATGATCCTGATTGTACCCAACCGCTAATCAATCCCATTTGTGTATTAGGATTAGCTAAACTAGCGGATGAATCTAAATTAGCACACTGTTTGTTAATTGCTGCTGCTAACTCAGATGGTAACCCTGTTGCTGTACGAAGTTCACAAAATGCTGTTTCTAAAGTACTAGCAAAAGATGTAATCGGAATGTTAGTATTAGGCGTCAAACAACTTGATGCTACACTTGGTGTAGGTACTACAAAAGATGCAAACTGTGCTTGTAATGCTGCAATTTGAGCACTGTGTGTCTCAACAGTAGTCTGTAATGCATTAACTTGATTAGACAATAAACAAACCTTACTACCAATAGCTACTGCATAATCTGCAATATTCATTGTAGTTACTGTGTTTCCATATTGATCTTGATATTGAAAACAAGATGCAATAGTAACAACACAGTCTGGACAGTCACCTGTAGCTCCAGAAGGAGTTACGGTACTACCGCCTGTAGGTGTAGAAGAGCTACAACAGTTATTTAGTTCACAAAGCTTATCAATTATAAATTGAATCAGATCATGAAAGTTTTCTGGTTTAGGACAGATTGGATCAAAACAACTAAGATCAAATCCTGACAATGCAGTTTGATCTAACAAGTCACCTAATTCAACAGCCATCTTATAAACTACATCACTAACAGTATCACCTTTATAAAGATTGATATGTGGTAAATCTGCACCTTGCCAGACAACACAGTTGCTAGAAATAGGATTGCAGTTCTGCTGATTATTTGAAGGATTTAGTGGTAACATCTTATATATAATTTACGTTATTTTTCTTTACTTTCAAAATTAAAAATTTGTAGGTGCTGGTAAAGATTGATCTGGTTCTGGACATGGTTCAGGAACTGGATCGATAATAGGAACAGTGCAGTTACTTGGATCGTATATTCTACTATAGTCACAAAGGAGTTTTTTAATAGTAGCTTTCTGAAGATCAACTGTACTACACTCAGAATCAATACCAAACTTTATATTCTTAAAGATATCCCAATAAGCATTTGCAAACTTGATGTTTGCATCAATTTCATTTTGAATCTGAAGAACCTGTGTAAAATCTTCATAGTATACAGGTTCAACTTTAGGATATACAGGTTCGGGTAATGGTAAACAATCTAAACAAGTATCACAAGATCCTGTAACAACCCACCCTTGAGTTACATTAGAACAATCTGTATATTCTTTTACATGCCAGCATTTATCTGAACCTTCTAGTTTTATAACAGTGTCCATGTAAACATCAAAACTGCTATCTACTACTATAGTATCTAGTCTATTCTCACAGTTCTCTAACAATACACAAGATGTTTGATAGCAATTATCATTGCTTCCATCATTCTCTTCGATGATCGTGATAGACGCAAATGGTAATGCTCCTACTGTACTAGATAAACATTCTGGACATGTTTCTAACGGATCTGGTGGACAAATACCACGAGTCCAATAGTATCCAGAAAATCCTAACTCATTAATAGTAATAAACTTACTACCTGTTGCAAATTCAACATCATAGTTAGAATCATAAGTGTCTGTACCTATGTAGACATATATTTTTTCTGTCGAACATGATTCCGACAGAACTAGGCAATAGAAGGTAGATTGAATCTCTGGCATTATTTTATACATTGATATTGCAAGCAGCACTCACAATCTTTATAAGATTCGGTGACTTCTACAGCAACGGTGTTAAATACATCATCTAGTTCTAAGGATACTTCCCAACAGATGTTAGGATATCCAGTAATAGTTATTGATTTACCAACTTGTTCAGATAATGTCTGAGTGTTAGAATAAATCACAGTATTAGGATTAGCGCAGTTTGTAAGCTTGTATACTTTTGGTAAACACTCTTGACAAGATAAGAACGCTTCTACAACTTGTACATCACTTGCTAATAAAGGATCACAGTTTAAGACTTGTTCGTTTCTAATAACGTAACATCCTGAAATAGCTGATCCATTTACAATTAATGTCACACTATATATGTCTACATATTCAGAAAGATCTTGACCTGTACAATAAAGAGGAGTTAAAAGATCATCACAATTATATACCTTATAAATCTTAACGCAGTCAAAACAAGTTTCTAGTGGCGGATTAGTTGTATCCTTTTGAGTAGGTATCTCTAAAGTAGTAGCTTCACTAACTTGCCAACAACCCGTATCGTCAGAAAGAACTTTACCTACATAATCTCCAATAGTAGGATTAGTGTTTGCATCTGTATATTCTATATTAAACTGATCTGTACAATCTTCCAATCTAAAAGAGCAATCTACTTTATCTACAACATCTGTTAATGAGCAACTAGGTACGCCATTACATAAGTCAAGTTCATAACCCGCTGGACAAGTCCATGTACCTCCATCATAAACAGTTACGTTTCGGTAGTCAGCTGTTGAAAAAATAGTTACTGCTTGTAGTTCCGCAAACATTGCTGAGTATCCAGCAGTTCCTGCAGCAGAACAGTTAAGAGTCATAACAGTATTATTACCATTAGCAGCTGTATAACTATCCGCTGTAAATACGTCTACTACAAACTTATTTATAAAGTCTTGTAGTGGTATATCATAGATCTCTGCACCGAATCCAAAGTTACCACCTAAGTCAGCACCTTTTACTCTAACAGTATGTGTTCCAGCAGGAAGTGTTACAGGAATAACAAACCATCTTTTAAAAGTATATTGTGCACCAGATGATGTATTATATACTTGAAAAACATTTGTATAAGATCCATTATTATCAAAATCAATATCTAAAGCTACAATATTATCACCAGCAATACCGATAAGATATTCTTTCTCTTGTATAAGTGTAATACACTTTGTAAAACTTAACCAAGGAAATGCAGGATCATCTGGACCTGTATAGGTAACTGTAGAATCACTATTTTTCCATTGATTACTAGAGTATTGAACTGATGGCCAACCAGATGCTGAGATATTATTTAATGATAATCTTGCTGTACTATTACCAATTGTACAAGCTGGATCTGATGGGTTTGTAGGATTTGCATATGTTGCAACACCACCCCACATCTTATTTCGTGCTCTTTTCCAAACATCACCCGTTATACTATTTGTAGCACCTTGAATATCTCCACCTGCAGCAACAAGTGGAATTATTAATTTAGAAGGTGTAAAGTCAGCATTTTTATAAAAGTAAGGTGCTGTGTTAGTTGATTGCAATGCTCCATTAGGATTTGGATAACTTGCTGGAAACAATGCTACTGGTAAATCTGTTAATGCTAGAGATGGAAATAATTGTAAACCTTGATCTCCATATGAGATCACACTATCAAATTCTAGTGTATAAGGATCTCCTCCAACATTTGTAGCTTCGGCTGTAATTGTTGCAGTACAGTTATTTGTAACCTCATCATATGTATATCCAGGAGGACAACCACATTCTATCGATGCTGCTAGTATATAACCAAAAATAGTAAATCCAAATTCAGTATCCTGTGTAATTGGTATAAAAGTTTGTCCAGAATCTGTAGATTTTAAAATTCTAGATGAACTTATACTAGCATCAAACTGTAAAGCAAAACCTTCTGTTTCTGAATAAAATGATATTGAATTTAATGTTATAGGTATCTGACCAGATGATTGTAAATTCCATGTTTGACCGTAGTCAGTACTTTTATATACAGGATTATTTTCTGATGAGAATGGTAATGCACAATACATTACAGAATCAGTAACTACAGAAAATAATGATTTGGTATATCCAATAGATCCTGCAACACTTGATATAGGTGTATTTACAGTAGTCCAACCATCAGATGATGATAGCATTTTTACTATAGAATCTCCGGATACAAATGCTACAATGTTATCACCATCATTAGAACAATAGACACCAGCGATAGTAGATCCAAAACCACCACCTGGTAAAGGTATATCCGAATCATCTAATGATGTCCATGTAAGTCCTGAATCACTTGATAAATAGAGTTTTCCAGAAAGAACTGAACTAGGATCTGTAGATATACAAACAATAACATAGTTATCATTTGCATATACTAGAGTAAATGAACGTTCTCCAAAAGGTATTACGGTTCCTCCATCAAATGCTGGATCATCATATTCAACAAGTACGGTAAAAGTAGCACCGCTGTTTCCTGAATAATATAAACCAGCTAGTGTTGAAACAAAGACTCTAGATCCTTCAATAAACACAGCAGGTTTTACATCACTTACCATTGATGCTAAATTCCCTGTAATAGATGATTGTGTTACAGTTACACCGTTGTCTAAAGAATAGTAAATAAGATCTTCTGTACCTCCTGCACCACTTCCGCATACAACAAAATGATCAGCATTAGATCTACTAATGTATATTCCATTTCTATAAGGAATATCTGGTATTGTTGAATTCTGAACCCAAGATATACCAGTATCTAAATTTTGATATATAATCGGACTAACAGTTCTGGTCCATATAAAAGATCTTATTAATGCCATTATTTATATTTAATAGGTTGGTGAATTGGAGGATTTGTGTTTGCTTGTTTCATAGGATTAATACATTTACTGCATCCTACGGTTCCTGTAGGTGATACTCTTTTTTGACATCCGCAGCTCATTGCTGCTCCACAATTTGGACATTTGCTCATATTAGTTGGTTTTTAAAAATTAGCATGTTTCACATCCGCAACTGCAAGATAGCTTAGTTAGTTTACCCATAACGTAAGTGTACATATCCATTCCTTGTTTAGGATTGTGACAGTACTCTACTCTAGCTTTTGCAGCTTTCAGCATCATTGTAAGTAAGTTGAGTTCTTGCAACTTATCTTTAATGGGTTTTACAGGCTCACAGTTAGGTACATCTAAACAACAAAGTATTGAATTAATCTTATCCAATGCTGCTGATATACGCAAGTGATTGTATTCAACATATACATCAGTGTTAGGAGCTACACTATATTTAATAGCATAGACACCATCTGGTATAGAGTTTCTTACTGTTGAGCAGTTAGTTAGCTGTAATCCTAAATCACAAGCTGTCAAATTCAAAGAGAAGTTTGTGCTTGATGGATAGTAATTACCAGCATTTGTATAACCAGGTGCTAACACTTGTAGTGTTAATGAACCTGGTGTCATAGTAGGATCATAAGTACTTGTGTCTTCAATACGTAAAACACATGTATTTAGTGTATCCGGAATATCTAGTGATAATTTATGTTTTCCCATTATATTAATAAGTTACAAATATATTGTGTAAAAATAAAAAAGGGGAGGGAACTTTATCATTCCTTCCCCGTTTTTTTTAATAGTTTCTAAAATTAATCAACAACCACTGCTGGAACAGGAGTACATTCAAAAGTACCACCTGGTGTATATTCTTCAAGTGTTATAGGATTACCAACATTGTCTAACCATTGTAATACAAAATCTTGAAAATTTACATCTGTGCCATCAGTAATAATCTCTAACAAATATTGATCATTATCAAAAGTACTAGTAGGATTATTGAAACGAGGTACATTGTGTTGGATGTAGTAGCGAGTATACTGAGAAGTACGATCGATTACATTGTAAACATCGTCTCCGTTAGTGATTTCACGAATACGTAAGTCAGTTCCAGTATAGAAAGGTTGTTGCATGTAACCTTCAGTCATGATAAGATCACGAATTATATTCTCACCAAAACCACTTCCTTGTATAGGAAGACACTGAGTATTGTTACACAATCCAGAGAAAGTACAAGGATCTCCACCCAAATCAACTTCAGAAGCGTAGATCTTAACAGGCTCCATGAAAGCAATGATAGAATCATTAGGATAGAAAGTACAATCTTGGAAACGAGTATCAATATAACCACCAGTGATAATCAAACCAGCAAGAGTAGTTTCATCACCAGGCAATGCTACATTACCCATCAAGTAATCTGACAAAGTAGTACCAAGAGTTTCGTTCATATTAGAAGAAGCACCAGCAGGTACAGGTACTCCATTATCAGTGTATGCAAAACTTGGAGCAAGTTGTAACCAATCAGCTCCATCATTCAAAGAGTAAGTAACTTGAACATTGATGAAAGGAGCAATCAAAGGAGAGTTCAAGAAATCAAACGCCCATTTAGCATATACCATCAAAGGATTAACGTTAGTTACAATTGTAGGATCAGCGCAACAACCAGTGTAAGCAGCACTTGTATAATAAGTGTTACGAGTCAAAGTACGCAATACAGGAGATCCTTTGATATCCAAACGCAAATTGTAAGTTTGACCACAATCAAAAGTTTTAGCGCAGCTACCAGTAAATGAAGCTGAAGTAGCACCAACCAAAATTTGTGCTTGTTGAGCAGCACTACCATTAAAATCAGAAGGATCTACTCTGTAAAACTTACTAATATACTTAGGATTGATCATCTTAGACTTTACACTTTCAGTGTAACCTCCATGAAAAGGACCAATTTTGTCATTAGTGTGAATAGAACCTGAAACAAGCACCAAAGGTGATGCTAATGTAGATCCATCATTCAAGTCAGGTGGTATTGTCCAAGTGTTAGGATTTACAAAAGTAAATTGTCCTGTTGACAACGCAGATGATGCTGTTCCTTCAGTCTGAACAAAAGAGGTTGTTCCCACAAACGTCTTTTTAAAAGCATGATTAAAATAACTCATAGTTTTTTGTTTTTATAAATATATAAGTAATATACGAAGACTTTTTACAGTCTCCAAATTATTTCAAGAAAATAAGTTTATACTTAGTACTATTAATCAATGATTTAACTTCATCAATCGTATTAAGTATCTCAGAATGCTCACAAGAATCCTGAACTTTTTGACACATGGTATATAATCCTCTTAAATACTTAACGCATTCTTCAGGCGTTTTACAAGTTGGTAATTCTGCAGATGTGGGAAAATCCATCAAAGTTTCTGTAATACCTTGCCATTGTTCAGCAAGACTATCAGCAAAATCACCGACACCATCATAAAACTCACCCATTGCAATGTGTGCTGCGTAACTTGTGGTTTTAAGATGTGCCATATGGATTTTAGTTACACCGTTTAATAATTCAAACACTAATGCTGACATCATGTTTGATTTTTGTTTCATTGCTGCTGCGGATGCACCACCACCTTCTATTTTCAGTTGTCTCATATTTATGTATTTTCTTGTGTGCTTTGTGAAGCTATTTGATATTCATTCATTGCCTCAATATCACCAGCTAATATCTGTACTGCTTCATCAATAAGTGTTTCAGCAATATCATCTTTAAATTCACAGGGAACTTCCTTAGTTGATAACTGAGTTGTATAAGGATCAACACAACCATCAATCTGAATCATCTGAGGTTTTCTGTAATACATTATAGAAGTATCCTGCATCAAGAATTCATTGTTTGTATATATACGCAAACGATTACTTACAAGAGTACAGAATGTTTCACCCCATTCAAAACTAGGTTTTTTTAAGTCGTCCGATAACAACAAAGGTACATTCTCTTCCTCTGCTAAATATGTAATTGTCATGCGCATAGGATTATCGCAGCAATCTTTTTTAGCATGTCCATGAATTCTTTTAAAAGCCATATAGTCAGAAGGTAGTGGATCAGACTGTACGTATAGATCTGACTCTTTTAAATCAATTGGAGTTTCCTTCAAAAGAATTTGTAAATCGTCTATACGTGTTTTAGTCTGTTCGTCTCCGGTCTTTGTAATATTAATACCCTGAATTTGACGACGCACCCATTGTAGTTGAGCTTTATTAAATGCTTCAACTATCTGCCAACATTGTAGATTGTCATAATCCTGACTATCTAACTTGTTCAGACGCTGTTTAATTTTTAATTGCAGGGTAAAATTATTCATACTATTATCTAGCTTTTTTAACCATTCCTCCTTTTTTCATAGAGGATTTCTTTGCGCCAGCAATCTTATCAGCATATGTAGCTTTATCATAAGGAGGTGCTAGTTTAGCAAAAGAACTTGTAGATCCACCAGACTTATACTTCATGGATCCACCACATTTCATACATTTTTTAGCTTTCATGATTATTTATTTTTTGCGATTCGTTTTAAAGTTTTAGCAAGTGCTTTCCTCTTAGGAGTACACGTAGGTTTAGTCATTGGAGTACAATAACCCTTATGTTCTGGGTTGATTGCTTTCTGAATCCATTTTTTATCTTTCTTCGCCATAGTGTTTCAGCATTTCCATTTACGGAGTGATTTATTAATTCTACTATTAGGATCGTTTGCTGTTTTACTAGATGTGTTCTTCTTCTTCATACCTTCCATTCTAGCACAGAATGATCTCTTTCTAGGACCACCTTCAGGTTGTGGTGCTTTTAAATCTGAACCAGGATTCTGTCTTTCATAAGACTTTCTTCCTTTTTCATTAAGACCACCAGAAGGTGACTTACCAGCTTTACGTGTCCATGCAGCAGATTTCGCCATCACTTCTTCTTTTTACGCATTAACATCTTCTCACGTTTCTCCTCTTTCTTACCCTCTGATTTCTCGTGTTTCATAGCAGCAGACTTAGAAGAGTAACGCTCTTCTGCTTTAGTACCTTTGTACTCAATGATCTTTTTCTTTGCCATTATTTCTTAGGTTTACGAGCAGGTGCTGACTTCTTAACCATACCACCTAACATCATTAACTGTTGTTCTGTAGCAGTACGAACTTTAGTTAAAAGAGCTTTATCTTTTTGTAGTTCGTTATATCTGCGAATGGTGTCCATAGCAGATTCTACTTTCCAACGCTCTTCACGAGCTTTGTCTTCTTTAGACATTTTTAATTGTGCCATATTATTTCTTTTTAGCAGTTTTTGCTGATTTAACAAAATCTTGTTTAGTAGGTGCACCTTTAGTTCCAGGTGTTCTCATTGTTTCACCAGAACCTGCTTTAATGCGAGCTCTCTTTGCATGAATATTTGCGTATAAACCTTTTTTTGCTGCCATACTAATAATATACTAATTATTCCAGTACTTTTCTACACCTTTAGTAATTTCCATTAGAATATTATCATTTAATGGATTCTTCAAGTACTCTGTAACTTCTTGAACATTATGACCTAGCATCGATCCAGAAGTTTTGTGATAGATGAAACCATCTGATTTAGCATTAAGAAGACGATAGTAAATAGCATCTTTTACAATAGCTTTCATCTTTAATGATTCCATTTCTAGATTAGATGTATCCAAAAACTCTTGAGCAGCACGGGATGCATTTCTTTCAGCACCTTCACCATTAATGTGCTTATCCATCATATCGTAGATAACATCAAAAGATGTAGTCTTCTTATAGGTAGCGCCTGCTGGATCAATAATCTTAGCAACATAGAATAATTTGTTAAGATTCTTATCAAACATCTTCTGAAGTTCAGCAAGTGCTTTATTACGCAACTTCTTAGTTTCAGTTTTTGTACTTGCAGTCTCTTCAAACTTATCTAAATAGAATTTAGGTGGACGTGGTTTTGCTTTAGCATCTTCGTATGATTTAGCAATAATGCTAAAACCACCAGCGTTGATTGCATATATCTTAATAAGATCGTAAGGATCTTTATTAGGGTCTAAAGTGACAGGAGTGTTACCACAACGAATTGTGATTTTTGCCCAGAACTCATCATTGTCTGGACGTAATAATTTTACTTTATTCCAAAACTCAGGATCGTCTGGATTAATGACATTAGCAGCAAGTTGTTTTTCTAACTCACTGACTACATTGCGAATCTCTCTGATTTTAGCTTCTCGAAGTTCTACATTTTGAATAAGCTTAATCTCTGGAGCAAATTCATTAAGACCTGTAACATAACGCTTGATTCCGTTATGCTCAATACAAGCTAATTGTTCTTCATGAAAAACACCTTCAAAAAGTGCTAATCCATAATTTTGTAATCCCATGTTGTCAACAGATTGATTGACGTAGGGTTTAATTGAAATACTACCCGCTTTAGATAGCGGTTCTTGTACCATTGTGAAACTCATAATTTTGTTGGTTTTTATGTTTGACAAATATAGTAAAAAAGGGGAGAGTTTTACCCCTCCCCCATTTTTACATTTTTTAAGATTAGAATGAACCTCCGGTGATTGGGTTACGCATAACAATCTTCAACACCTTGGTTGGGTCTTTAACCCAGATAGCAGGCATCATTTGTGTCATGTATACGCGGTATCCATTGAATTGACCAGAAGACTGGAATCCTTGAGTACGTCCCATGTAATCCATGGTTCCGTTTTGGTACCACCACTTCAATTGATTATCCCAACCCAACTTCAACATATAGATGTTATCGTTAGTATTGTCAGTGATATCAAAGATAATGAAGTTGTAAGAAGACAATGGGAAACCATCGATGATTGGGTTTTCAATGTCGTTAGTATGCAAGTTGTCGAACGCTGGGTTCAATACAAACTTAACGTTTGCCAAGAATGGGATAACGTAAGAAGTGTAAGCAAAACCGAAGTTCAAGTCCATACCTTTACCAGTGATTGCACCGATATCAGCAGCTTGGATCAACAAACCTGAGTTGATTGCTTCTTTCTTAATAGCTTCGTTAACCATACGCATACCACCCATACCGGTTTGTACGATCAATTGACGCTTAGGATCTGGTCCTTGGAAGTCAACTTTACCAGCATAGAAGTTATAGATTTCAGAACGGAACAAGTCCAAAGTGAAACCAGATTTGTTGTATACGCGCTTGAAAGAGTTATCCAACTGCTTCCAAAGACCGACAGACAAACGCAAATCGTCTGGACCGTCTTGACGAACACGACCACCTTGTCCCCACATCAAGTAAGTCTCGATGTCAGATGCAACTTTGGTCAAGTGAGCTGCTTCCATAGCAGTCAAGAAAGTACGAGACAATGAACCGTTACCCATTGCACGCTTAACATAATCCTTACCCATCTTAGAAACCATAGATTCCAAGTTGGTGATAGAAGGATCAGAAGACTTATCAAAGTTTCTCCAGATCTCTACAACAGGAACAGTACCGTCAGAGTTCATTCCACCTTTGATCATCAAGTCTGCACGAGATGAAACAGAATAGTGAACGTGAGCTTCAGCACCACCTACATAGTTGTAGTATTCACGGAAACCTGATTGGATCTGAATATCAGAGAAACGCTCTCCGTACTCTCCACGTGCAGAACCTTTACGGAAGATCTTGTCACCAGGTTGCAAGTAAACAGATGTATCAAGACCTGCGGTATTGTTACTGTTTACCAATTGAACGGTGTACATGAAACCATCACCCAAAGGAACGATATCATCAGCAGTGATGTACATCTCCATTCCGTTATACTTATCGTAAGTGATAATGTCACCATGACCGAACTCACGACGAGAAATTTTAATTTGGAATGTTGTACCATCCATACCTACAGTGTCGCCATCTGTGGGTCCGCCATTAACATAAGCACCGTCTACAATGTAAGGAAGATCTTGTACAACTGGTGTTTGCCACTTGTACTCTCCGCGAGCATTGTCGACTGTGATAACGTTCTTTCCACCAAAGCTAGACATTTGATAAAGAGGCATTTCTACTTTCTGAACCATTGCCCACAAGTCAACTGGTCCTAGATCCATAGGTTCTGCATTTCTCAACATGTTAACCAAGTGGTAAGAATCTACGTGTGAACTAGCTTGGTAGTTGGTATCTCGTAGAAATATACCATTGTTTAAAACTGGAGTTGCCATTTTTTATTTATTTAATTAAAAGGGTTATCGTTTAAAAAAGTTATCATTTCTAGGAATCCTTCGTTGACGTGCTTCATCACGTTCAACTACAGGAGTACTAGATTGCATTTTTGCTTGTTCAGTTTTAAGTTGACGAACTGTTTTTTCAGTTGCAGCAACTTTACCCTGATCTTTAATCTTACTTTTGTATCCTTCCGGATCCGCAAGTAACCATAAAGCTTCAGCAATCAAATCATGGCGAGGTTCAACATACTGATACTTCTCTAACAAGTGACCTAACAAATTGGTAGGTTTACCTGACATAGAAGGATACTGAGGTTGAACTAAACCTGAGTAAAGCAAAGATTGTGTTTTCTTATCTAGCTTTACACCGTTTAACTCACCTGGTTGCAAAGTTGTATATACATTCTGCATATACTTCTGAGCAGCCGCTTCTTGCTGTTTGCGGATGTGTTCTTGTTGAGCAAGCTTCTGAGCTACAACTTGTTCTTGCATCTTGTCCAACTTTGGTTTGAACTTAATAGCTTTCTCTTCAAGTTCACCTCTGTCTTTCCATCCTAAAATCTCTTCATCAATATCATCATCAGAACCAAAGTTCTTCGCTCTTAAGTATTCTCTTAAGATGATTTCTTGATCTCTCTCACTTCTAGGATCTAGCTCACGATGCTCTTCTACCTCAGAAAGAATCTTAAATAGACCTTTTAGATCATTACCTCCATTAGCTACATATTGAGCAGCTACTTGGAGTTCCTCTGGAAGTTCATCAAAGAACTCAAGAGGAAACTCTTGACGAACTCTGCTTTCGATTTCATTAAGATTTGCATCTAGCAACTCTTCAAAATCTTTCATAGAGTATTCATCAAGTGGTTTGTCATCATCAAAAGGTACGATCTTTCCAGATTCAATCATTTTGTTGAATACTTCAACCATGCCGTTCTTGTCAATCTTTTTACGACCTGCTGTTTTTTCTTCTGCTGATTGATCATCTTTATCATCAATACCACCTGAAAAGTCATCTTCAGGATCAGCATCTTTGATAAGAGCGTCCACATCCACTGGTTTTTCCTTTGACTCGTCTTCGTCATCCTCGTCCGAGTCGTTGTCAATAAAAGATAGATCTGGTGAAATAGAACTGAAGATATTAGGCTTCACTTCTGTTTTCTTTCCATTTCCATCAGGAAGCATCACGTTTTCTGCTCCCGGGGTACCTAGAAGTTCATCTAGGTTAATCTCTACTTGCTCAATAGAAGTAGATTCTGTGTTGGTTTTATTTGTATCCTCCATAGTGTTGGTTTTGAGTTTACATTATTAATATACGACAAATTTAGAACTTTAAACTTTATAGATTAATATCCTTAAAAAAGAATATCACAATCTATAGCAAAAGGTTATTTTTTAGTCTTATTTTTACTCTCTGGTTTGTCAAATTTGTTCTTGTTTTCACGCGCAATTTGCAATTGGGTCTGCGCAATTTGTTGTTGAGTTGCTAACTTTTGTTGTTCAATAGTCATCTTATCACGATGCTCAGCTTGCTTATTTATTTCTTTCTCTCTTTCAAAATTCATAGTCTGAGCATATTCATCAGAACTTTGAATTTGTTTAAGTGCATCCATGTAGTCAGACTGCTGATTCTCATTTTGATCTTGCATAGCACCATAACCAGCTGATCTAATCTGTGCTTCAATAATACGAGCTTCTCTATCTTTCTGATTTTCAGATGCTTCGAACTCCATCTTCTGACGTGCTTCTTCAGCTTTAGCTTGAAGTTGTTGTTCTTGCATTTGTTGTGCTTGTTGCATCTCAGCTTGTTTCTGGTCAGCTTGTTTAATCTCAGCTTTCTTAAGAATGTGAGAAACCTCAGAAATAGACTCAGACTTAAGAACATTACCTAGATCATAGATAGATGCTCCTGTAGTATTATTCTGAATAGCCATTTGCTTCAACTGTTCTAGGATAGCACGTTGATTAGCTTTAGTAGCTACAAATATATTTAGGTCTCTAAGCAATAAGTCGGTTCCATTTATCTCAAAGTTAGCACGCTCATCTTCACTAATCATATACTGTAATCTTGTAGATGATTTAGTAGAATGGTAGTATTGTGCTAAGTCTGTACGCATCTGATGCACGCGAGGCATCAAATAATCACAGTGTTGAATAAAATAAGTCTCTGTTTGTGCGTATGAAGCATTGATAGATTGCTCAATACCGGTTGCTGTTTGCTGACCAATCTGTTGACCAAGACGCTGTGGAGTAATACCAATTACCTCAAATGCTTGCATCTTAAAGTAATTAGCTAACTGAATACGAGACATAAGACGGTTAGTCTGTTCTAGATCCAGTTTCTGATAATGTTGGAATGCTAATGCATTTTCTGTATTAGTAATAGATGTATCTAAAGGTAACATCTGGAAGTTCTTCATAGCAACATAAGCTTTCGCTAAGTTGTTCTTTCCCCAATCTTCTCCGAGTGAATGTCTTGGTAGAGCATTCTGATCTAACAAGATTACCGTACCTAATTCATCTACAAGGATATCCGCAATCTGATTATTTACAATGTTATATCCAATCTGGAAAGGTTTCATTAAGTCTACTAGAGATACAGATCTTGTATTTCTATCAGAGAATACAGATCCTTCTACTGGTAACTTACATCCGTATATACTTGAATCTCCTTTAAATTGAAATTTAAGAGGTTTGATTTGATTCTGATTAATACCTAAGTAGATAGGATTTACACCACCAGGATTATTACTACCCCAGAATGTAGGTCTATTAGGTCCAACTTTAACACCACCCCATACTTCGTTAATCCATATCCAGTCAATATGTTCACCAAATACAAGATTATCACGAGTCTTATTCTTAATAAGGGTAGTGTTGTATAGAGGTTTATCAATTACTTTATATGACTCATCAATTACATCTTGGAATACATCACCATTATCATTGATCTTAGTCAAGTGACCTACCTTACGTTGTGACTTCCAATATACAGTTGTTACACGTAGCATATTAGACATACCCATATCAAAGTAGTCTTCATCATTTGATAAGATCCAGTTAACTACGTCACCTCCATAGGTAGCGTTATCCCACATAGATGTATACTGACGATAACCTAGAGACGGCATATTGGTATTCCACTCATGTGACTTAGTAGCATCATAGTAACTACCGTCATTCTGATAACCTTGAATAGGATAACCTGCAGATCTTACAGGATAAATCAACTCAAGAGATGCTAATTGTTCCTCTGTCATTAACCATCCATACTTGTCAATGACGTCTGCAACAGTCATCATATCAAATTTACCAACCCATTGACCTTGAGATATATAACGATTCTCTGGTGATTTATGGTAGAATGTAAGAACAGGATTCCACAATTCAATATCATAATCATCCTCCATCATTTTAAAATGCCAGAACTCACGGTCTGTAATCAACATATCACGGAAACCGCGTTCTTCAAGTTCGTCCATTCTAAAACGTTCGTTATCAACTTTATGTTGATGTTCTGCCCACTGCTCAATAGCACTCTTATATGTCTTTGAATAGAAGTCTTGAATTTGTGGTAAAGTCTTCATATTCTCAGGACTCATTTGTTGTTGGAACTCTTCTGAATCTGGTTCTAGTCCTTTTTCAACTAGTTTCATCATCATCTTTTGTTCAGCTTGAAACAACAAAACTTCCTCTAATTCATCCTTCTTTTTCTGTAATAATTCATTGTATGAGATATCATCTACACCAGTATATGTAACTCTAGTACTCCTTTTAGCAAATTCTGATACTAATGTATTTACAACATTGGGAACAATTGGATAGAACTTTAACTCTAGTGCAGATACATCATCTTGTGTAAGTGTCTCAATAAGATCACCATACTCATTATCTTGTTCAACAATATAATCACCACGGTCAATGATACCTTTAGCTAGTTTATAGTTTTTCATCATTCGTCTTGCATTACGACGAATTTGTTTAAGTCCTTCCCACTCTAACCAGTCAAGATTCCATGCTGTCCAGTCTGTATCTTTCTTAGATCTAGGAATAAACTGAATGGGTTGATTAAGTGTACCCATTCGGTTAGTGTCAGCTTTCGCACCGTTCTTTAACTGAATTGCGTTATATAATTGCATATTATCTTAAATTTCTAAATGGTTGTTTAGGTAGTCTCATGTTATTAAATGCTGAGCCTTTTGATCCAATGTGTCTAAACGGGCTCATATTTAATTTACTGAATTTATTGGTGTTATCCAACTTTTTCACCTTATCTGTCTCCTCGTATCGCTTTTTGTATCCTCTATTTGCTTGTTGAACTTTTGCAAAAGCAATCAATGCAGCAAACGATACAAGTCTATCGACGTTTAATCCTTCTTGATATGCTGCCATTTCAGTAAGCAACATCGGATCCGGTATACGTTCTACCCCATATACAGTCTTTACAATCTCACCATCAGGTTTAACTTCCTGATCTAACTCTTCTTTTAAGAAATCAATAGCATAACTAAGCATATGACTCTTAAACAAAGTACCAGTATTTCTCCAACCATATTCCTGAAATACATTAGCATTAGCACCAATAACCTTTAGAAATAATATTTGAGATCTAGGTACCAAATACTTTTGTTTCTTTCTATAAAGCATGTGATTTATGAACTGAGAAATATTATTTTCTACAATAGTCCATGCATTATACCACTCTATAATCATCTCTAAACGCTCGTGTGTCTTATTGATATCATCAAATCGACCACACCAAGCAGCTACAATTTTATCTCTTTCTACAAAAGTCTCAACTTTTTCACCATCATTCCTAGTTACTTCTACAGCTGTTTTATACACATAGATAGAACATAGTGATTCTGATGTAGTTGTCTTACCTTCACCTACCGGGTCAACAGATGCATAGTACATACCAAACTCTGGATTCTTTACAGGTCTTTCATAGCATACAAATACACCAGTCTTATCTTCTTGTTTCTTGTCTACAGGAAATGTATTAATTGGTAACTTAGATGTAGGTTTAACATCAACATCTCCTTTCTCATCTCTAAATATATCTAGAAATTCTGTAGCATAGGTTTTATCTTCAATCCTTCTCATCTGTGCACCCACTAAATTTAATGGGAAAATGGATACCTTTCTATATGCAAATGCTTCCTCAATATTTCTAGGATGCTGAGAAATACGCAACTGATATTGTTCTGGACTAAGATCTTTCTTCCACTTTTCAAATTGTTCATCTAATGCTTTAAGCGCTTCTTCTACTAAAGAATTACCAAACTCATCAATAAATGGTGGCATCGACCATTGTTCAGGAATAAACAATCCTGATTTACCTACAGTACCTTTTGAGTCTATAAGATTTGTTTCTACCGCATATATATCATTTGGTTCTGGTCTAAGTGTCATCTCTTTAAGTGGTTCACACTGATCCAAGTCACCCACAGATCCTGCAGCAATGAACATACCTGTAGTAACAAATCCTGATCTCATAGCAGGACGGATATACTCAAATGTAGTATCCATCTTAGGAGCAATACCTGCTTCCTCGTGGAAGAAATATTTACATGGACCACCGACTCCGTTTGTTGGATCCTTCTCAAATGACATACCTTGTAGTACACCTTTAAGACCAACTTCTGTTTTACGTTTCTGTGTACCTTGTACAATCTCAATCTTCTGTTGCCATAATAATACTTTACCTGGATTCATTGGACGATACCATGCAGTATGTTTATTCAAGAATGCTTCATATTCATTCAAGAACTTCCAAGAACCTTTATCATTGATATAGTCTTTAAGACTAGCACCAACTTTTAGAGTAATACCTTCTTCAAACCAGATCTGATTAATCATCTTACCCATGTGGTAGTATGATGAAGCTATCTGACGTTTCTTAAGTATAGAACTATGTTTATAATGTAACTCTGCTAGTAGTTCGTACAGTGCCATATGATACTGTGCATCGCGCACGTCCGCGAAACCAAACTTCTGGATCTCCTTGTTAAAGATAGGTAAGAAGTTTAACCACATGTAGTAATCTCTTGGTAAGTACCAAGTATTACCAGCATTTTTATAAATTGCACCATATCGACACTTATTCTTCTCGTGATCCCAATATATTCTATAGTCTTTACTTCCTTGAGGTGATGTACAGTAAACACCATTTTTATTAAATAATCTAGCTTGTTCATTAAATAGAAAGCTAGTGTTATCAAAGTTATATTGACCCGGTTCCTTAAATATAGATAGTACAAAGTCAGTATACTCTTCTCTTGTATTAAAAGATGTAGTAATCCAGGAACCGTTATCCCAAGTAGGTATGTCTATAAAACTAGTATTCATTTAATAATCTTAGTATCTCATTCAATGATTCATGTCTATGATTATCATGCAAGATAATCTTATTTACCCATTCTGACTTATCTAATTTTGATATATCATGAATAGCAGAATCATTTTTAAATTTTAAATCTATCTGATGAGCATCACCTGTAAAGATCATTGTAGCATTTTTACCTAGGCGCCCGACACACATTTGTAACTGTGCTTTAGTCAAGTTTTGAAACTCATCTACAATACATACACAGTCTTCAAAGGTTCTTCCTCTGAAATGTGTAAGCGATACTAACTCTAACGATTCGTTCTCCTCTAACTTAGTAAGAATCTCCGGTTTGTTGTAGACCTTACGAATGTTAGACTTAATAGGAACTAACCAAGGTTCCATCTTTTCTTTTTCAGAACCTGGTAAGAAACCATTATCTTCAGTAGAAACTGTAGGTCTAGTAATAACAATCTTGTTAACCTTACGCTTAAATAGCATATCTAAAGCTATCTGTACAGCTAACAAAGTTTTACCAGAACCAGCTTGACCAATTAAAAAGTTAAATGGTTTCTGTAAGATTAATTCCTTAGCTCTTTTTTGTTCTTCTGAAAGAGTAAGTGAGAACTTGATATCTCCTTTGGGAGGATCTTTCTCAATGTTTTGCTTTGCCATCTTCTATCCTTTTAATCAAAGATACGACATCTTTGTGAGAACTTGGTAAAGAAGCATTATTCATAAACTCAGCAACCTTGTCTCTTGGTATTGCTAACCACTCTTTTCTGAACTCATTGTAGTACAAAAAGAAATCTGATAAATTACATTTGGTCATATGCTAATCCTTGTCCACCTCTAACGTGGCTTGTTTGTTCATCTTGTAAATCTTTGTAAGCACCTTTATAACTCTCTCGAATCTGTTGAAACTTTGATGCAGCAGATACTAATGCTGTAATATTTCCATCTCGTCCGTGAGTAATAGGTGTTTTATCCATATAGTCAGCGAGTTTATCAAGCATCTTCTTGATACCATTATAAGCTCGTGACGTAGGTGTCTCATATAATTTTCTACAAAAGTGTAGAGCTGCAGGAATACCATTGTCTTCTGGTGAAAACTCTGCTTGTATTTCTGCTAGAATAATGTCTTCCTTATCTTCTTCCATCATATAAAAGAATGGATTAAGATCCGGATTAGGACACGTCATATAGAATAAATACTGATAGACTTTAAGATAGTCTTCAGGATATTTATCCATTATATCTTTTAGAGTTGATAAAGTGTAACAGTGTTCCGTAGGAATCACTACACCATTTTCTATATCAAATAATTTAATTGTCATCGGTTGTTTCTTTTATTTCGTAATAGTAGTTACTAGAATCTTCTGATACCCATCTATCTGACTGAGCTTCGACTGATTCTATATGAGTATCTACTTTAAATGTAGACGGCTCTACAGGAAAAGGTTTAGTTATCCAGTTAGAATCTCTCCAGAAAATTCTATTGTTTGGTTGACAAAGAAGATATCCATCATCTGCAATAAGTATATGACCGCACTTATAATCAGAAGGTTCATCTGAATATGGATTTCTGTACCAGTCAACAGTCATTAAATATGTTGCCCATATCTTAGAACCATCTTTTAAAACTACCTGACATCTCTTTTCATATAAGTAATCATATGTTATTACACTAACATTTTCAGAGAAACAATCCCATAGTTGCTTAAAATGAAACGGTATATCGTTCTTAGGTATCTCCATAAATATTTCAGAGATAGGAACTCGTGATCTAAGCATTCCGTAGTCTGTCATAACGTGAAAAGTAAGTATCTTTCCTGCTACAGATTGTATGGCAAATGCATATGCTTTATGATATGTATCATTGTCAGCATTATTTTTTGTAAAATGTGATGCGCGCACGTAACACTTAAATAGTTCTATGTTTTCATTATAGGTTGCCATTATCTCTTAAATGGTTAATTATACTTATGACTTCTGTTTTTAAATAAGGTAGCTCATAAGTTACTATGTTTTCTACAATAGGTTCTCCAAACATATCATAAAACACTACGCGATTATCATATGCATCTTTACCTGCTTCTTTAAATTGTATATGTTCAATAATAAGTTTACCTGGTTTTAATCTAGGATTATGTTTTAGAATCATATACATATATAAACTCAACTGGATATTATAATGATTAATGTTACAATCATCCAAATGACTGAGAGGATCCAACATTTTATCAGAGATACCTTCCCAATTAACATAAGATTCCTTTTTGATTTCTTTGTTAGTCTTATAATCATAGATGTTTACTATACCATTGATCACTTCAACGCGATCAGCTTGACCACATATACCAGCAGACTTAAGATAAACTAAATGTTCAGGATAGATACCATCTTTAAGCTTTTGTTCAGGAGCTTTTTTAAATCCATCTTCTTCTATTGGTTTTATAATAGGAACAATAAAGTCCTCCCTACTAATTGTATCACATGCTAACAATGCCGTTTCTCTTTGATTATGATACCATGTACCAAGATTCATCGCTTTTTGTGATTCATTTTTCCATGCTTCTTTAATATCTTCTGGTGACATACCATACCATTTACTCTTCTTATTTTTAGAAGATTTAAGTGCAATACTATCTGCATCAAAAGGTTTCTTGAACTTAGATATAACACTAGTTACACTGGTCCATGTGATATCTTCATTAGGATCAATGCTTACATAACTATGCGTTTCTGGTTTAAATATCAGTGCCATCTATGTATGCGTTTAATTTATCTTCGTCTTCTTCAGACATTATAGCTTCCCAATGACCTTCTGGACATGCTGATGACATACTATATAGTTTATAATCAAGAGAACATCCGCAACTACCACAACATGGTTGTGTACCGGGTACTAAACAGTTAGTTCCTACTGTATCATATAATGGACAGCGCGCGCAGATTTTCATTCTATAGTCTGCAATCTTCTTATGCTTCTTCTTAGTAAAGTAATAACCTATTACTCCTTCAAGAATCAACCACTTATTTTCCCAGATTGTTTTAATTTTTTGTATCATTCTGACTCTTTCTAAAAATGTTTCTTTTTTCTATATCATCATAAATTTTTAACTGAAGACTCCGTAACTTAAGAACTCTTGCTTCAATATCATTATACTTTTCAAATCCTTTATAATCCTTCTTATCTAAGGTTCGTAGGTATTCTTCATTTTTAGCAAGTTCTCTAGCTAACTTTTTTCTATTCATTGTAAACTGACCTAAACCTGTAACATATAAATTATAGTCAGTTTTAGCTACTAAACTCTTTCTTACATAAGTCCAATAAAAATAAATAAGATCCTCAGTGTCTTCTGTGTAAGAGTTTTCTTCACAAAACTCCTTAATTAAATCTTTTAAGTGTTTAGCTTTCAACTCTTACAAATTTATAATCTAACAATATGTTACCTGTAGTTTGTATCTTCAGATCAGGATTTAACTTTATGGTCTTATTATAATGACCGTCTTTTATAATAAGTGTTTTCCTTTCAGCTTTAGTTACAGCACTTCTAACAGATTGGCTGCTACTAAAAATCTTGTTCTTAGTAGCAGCTTCACAAAAATCTGTTAAAGTTTGTTCTCCACTTATAGCTAGAAAAGTCAAGCAGTTTAAATCTAAATCAGATACATTGATATTGTTAAGATGACAATGTGTGGATAATTGGAATTTTACAATATTCCAAAGATCCATCCTAACAGTCTTACGTACTTGATTTACAACAGCCATTACTTCTCTGTTTTAAGTTTTCTAGCTTTTGTTGGAACTTCTGCAGGCATTTCATCTTCACTAGAAGGTCCTGCTAGTAACTCACTCACTCTTACTTGATTAACAATACGTCTTGCGCGTATCTCGTCAATCTCTGTCAAAAGTGTTTCGTACTCTTTTTGGATTTTTAAAAAATCAATCTCAGATGCGTAGTGATTTTTTAACTCATCTCTATGAGCAATATATTCCTCACGAGACATTTCTTTTTCTTCTGCCATAAACTATTGGTTTTAAAAGTTTAAAGCAAAGATATAATAAAAGTTTAAATTTCCAAATTTTAAACTTAGTCTTCTTTTTTAGCTTTAATATAACCTGTTAGTTCAGCAAGACTAGTACTAATTGTATTCATATGCTGATTCAAGGTGTCTATCTTAACAGAAAGTTTTTCATGATCGGACTTCTGTTCATCTTTGATTTCTGACATACGCTTATAGATTATAGTTTCTTTGTGTAATAACTGATTATCAATCTCTTTAATCTTCATCACAGCTTTTTCTACATCTTTTTTTAGAGCAAAATAAGCACCTAAAACTGATACAGCTAATAAGATTATACCTATAACATCTTTAGCTGTAAATACTAGTTGTTCTGCATCCATCTTTAGGGATTATAAGGTAGTAAGTTATAAAATCTAATTTCAAAAGGTACTACATTTATGGGATCACCACCAGATGAATCAGCACCAAAGTTGTCAAGAGTTTTACTATAGATAGTGAGATAAAGAGTATCATCAGGATTAGTTGTAGTTTCTATTATTTTCCTTATACTAAAAGAGGAGTATACCTCTGCATCATATCCGGGTCCTATAATCACCTCTATATCGTTTTTATCAAATATATAAGTAAAGGGTGCAGGACCTGAAAAATTAGAAAGTTGGTCACTAAATACTCTAAAACTTATGTAAAAGCCTGTTGCTGTAGTACCTGCTTCAAAATTTACAAAACGTCTGTCTAGATTATTAGTTCTTATGTCCGTAAAAGTTTGATAAGAAACAACAGGGGGTATTCCAGTATACATACTAAACACTCCTTTTATACTTTTATAACTACCATCTATTTTGTCAGCAATATCGTTTAAAAGCTCTATTACTCCTGTTTGAAATCTATCTAAACTCATTATAGTGCGTTTTTAATCCTGTTTAAAAGCTTTATTACCGCTGTATAAAATCTATTCTCCATACTATAATATACAAAAAAAGTCTGTAACTAAGATGAAATTTTAAACTTATAATTCTCGTGTTCTGGTAGATCAACTATTGGTAAAAACTTAAACCAAATATATTCCGTTTCTGTAATTTGATTTATTACAAACCTAGGTAAATAATACTCTTGGCTTATATCATCTTGCATACAAGCAAATATTGCACATTCACTATAATGCTTACCTTCTATTTCAGCTTGTATTTCTGGAGTTATATAAGATATAGTTATCATGTCCTTCCTAACATTGATAAGTAAGTAGTTATTATTGAATTAGCTTCTGTTATTTCTGAAGCAGTAAAATGATAGCTTAAAGCAAATCCGTAAAATCCTTGTATTCTAGTAGAAGATTGAGCTGTTACTCCTGTACCTAAAGCATTCTGAGTTCCAACAGAAGATTGAATACCAGTACTTCCAGTACCTATAAGAGAACCATTTTTATATAATTCAACACCAGGGGAAGATGCTGCGGATGGAATTTTCATAATATACAAACCTCTTGCATTAGTATTTGATACAGATACAGATGTTGTACCATATATATTAAGATTTGTATTATTTGATATGTTTCTTACACTAAAATTGTAGCGTGTTCCAGTTGTACCAAAGTCCCATCCTGCTGAACTAATATCTTCTTGAATACTTAATACTATCGTATTTGTACCTTGCACTAAAGCATAACCTGCAGGATAAGTTGCATAACTATTTGTGGTCGTAGTTTCTACTCCTAAAGATGATTGAGTTCCAGCACCTACAACATTTAATCCAACAGTTCCTAACGATTTTAATTCTTTTAAAGATGCTGTTAATGAACCAGAACCTGTATATGGATATATTGCTGTAAACTTACCCCATAGATTAGATCCTGATTTTAAGTTTGCTACTAAATAATCTAGTGCATTTCTTTCGGTTTCTGTAAAATTAGAAACATTTGAATTAAAAAGAAACCTATTAGTTTCTGGTTGATAGTTAGGATTAATATAATAACTGTTTCTACCAAGTATTGTTTGATATACTTCTACTATTGTGTTTAAAGTAATTAACTCTGCTTCAGTAAGTTGTGTACTAGCGTATGAAAAAGACACTGTATTTACTGCTGTATTAGTTGTTCTACTAAGTTCGTGTCCGTAAAATCCTGTAAGAGCTGTACTGCCTTTAGAAAGAGCTGAGAAAGTTATTTGATTATAAAAATAATTACCTGTAGTAGTAGAAGTATTAGTCAATGCTTTAAATCCATCAGGTGTAGGACTAAAAGTTATTGCAGTAGGTCCATAATAAATACCTGTATTTCCAGATGGAGCAATAAAAGATAAAAATAATCTTGACGATAGATACATAACTCCAGATTCATTTGCGGCAGTAGCAGTTGAACCTTTAAGAGTTCCATAATAACCCATTGAAAAGTTATTTGTATTGTGAGATGTTCCATTAATACCGCTAACAGCACTAGCATTAGTACTAGCTGTTCCTGTTATACCAGTAGAGTTATGAGTAACGCCAGTAAACACAAGTTCTCTTGATGAGTTACTAGGATCTATTAATTCA
>ENA-ORFA01000146-ORFA01000146.1-marine-metagenome-genome-assembly--contig:-NODE-146-length-31334-cov-4.593243_pt1 | contig 31334 bp, 40 predicted proteins | sample MGYA00248621_ERZ508587 | MGnify/ENA primary metagenome ERZ508587 (study PRJEB26250, sample SAMN06266239) | marine metagenome | isolation source: Columbia River Estuary | place: USA:Columbia River Estuary... | reverse complement strand
GACTGAAAACTATTGAGATCTTTTGCATGGGAGGAGAAATAACGAAGGGATGCGGCTTCAATGCCATATACATTATTCCCCCACTCAATCACATTCAAATAAATTTCTAAGATTCTTTGCTTACTTAAAATCGTTTCAAGCATGAGCGTGATAATTGTTTCTTCTGCTTTTCGCCAAGGCGTTCTTTGATTGGATAAGAATAAGTTTTTAGCAAGCTGCTGGCTGATGGTGGAACCCCCCGCTACAATTTTTTTACGTCGCTTATTTTTTTCGTAAGCTTTTTCAATGCCCTCCCAATCAAAACCTTCATGGTCAATAAACTTGGCATCCTCAGCTGCAATCACAGCTTGTTTAATATGAATCGAGATTTGGTTGTAATTCACCCATTGATGACGCAGCGTTGCTTTTTCATCTTTTTCTTGAAGGTGCTCGAGTCTCGTTTCCATGAAAGCACTTTCACCTGGATTTACAACCGTCCATAAAATAATGTGAAGTAAAATCCAGAGCTGATAGAAAAAAAACAAAAGAAACGAAATGGATAAAACTTTTCCTTTAAAGGACCGGTTATTCCAAAATAGATTTTTTAATCGTGCTTGCAATTAAAGCGCTCTTAAAGATTCAATAAGAGATTTTGTTTTAGGTTTAATGTGATGCCAAATAAAAAAAGCTTCCGCGGCTTGTTCAACCAGCATACCAAGACCGTCTGATGTTTTAGATCCTTGTGATTGAGCTTCTCTAATAAAGGACGTTTCTTTGCCATACATCATGTCGTAGGCTAAAGAGCTTTTATGAAAAACTTTATGATTGATCGCAAGATCAGCATTGTTTAAGCTTGTTGAGGTTGCATTGATGATGAGATCAAAATATTGATGCGGACATTTTGCAATTTCAGTGACGTTTAAATTCACATCAAAACTTTTTGCATGCACATCCATTTTATTTTGAATCACGTTTGATTTTTCGATCGTGCGATTGGTAAGCGTTAATTCAGATGGTTTTTTTTCTAACATAGAATAAATTACACCTTCTGCCGCACCCCCCGCACCGATGAGTAAAATTTTCTTATTTTTTAAATGGGTATCGAGATTTTGTTCGAGATCTCTTACTAATCCTATGCCATCTGTATTGTGGCCAATGATTTCACCCTCTTTAAATTCCAGCGTGTTGACCGCTTCAGCGATTCTCGCGTGACTGGAATGTGTGGTTGCTAATTGGTAGGCTTCTTTTTTAAAAGGCAAAGTGACATTTGCCCCAGTGAATTTTTGTTGGATGAGCTGATGCATTGTATTTTTAAATTGATCGAGAGGGGACAGAACAGATTCGTAATCAATATCTAGCCCATTTTCTTTAGCAAACGCTGCATGAATTTGAGGAGATAGGCTGTGATGAATTGGATTACCAATCACGGCAAAATGTTTTTTAAGTTCAGTCATGGTGCGCTATTACATCGATTTGATTAAGGTTTTGAGTATAAGTGTTTTTGTAAAAACTGCCATCAAACTCATTTATGCACTTATAAAGTGCATAAAACTTAAATATGCATTTTTTTGGTGCATTTTTTGGCATTTCCCTTTTAAATCTCAAGTAATAACAGAGCCTTATAGCATTATTCGATTGGCACAATTTATGCTTACTATTAATATGTTGAAATGCATTAATGAACAACAGACTGAATCACAATTAAAGCTTTTAGGAGAATGAAATGGCAATCGCTGATGTAATGAAAAAGATTAAGGATAACAACGTTAAGTTCGTGGACTTCAGATTCACGGATACGCGAGGCAAAGAACAGCACGTCAGCGTGCCTGTCTCAGCTTTTGATGAAGATAAATTTAAACAAGGTCACGCATTCGATGGTTCATCGATTGCAGGTTGGAAAGGCATTCAAGCATCCGACATGTTGCTAATGCCAGATCCAGATACAGCTAATATCGATCCATTTATGGAAGAGCCAACTCTTATTCTGACATGCGATGTCGTAGACCCAACAGACGGTAAAGGTTATGAGCGTTGTCCACGAAGCTTAGCGCGTCGTGCAGAGGCTTATTTAAAATCAACAGGCATAGGTGACACAGCTTACTTTGGCCCAGAGCCAGAATTCTTTATTTTTGATTCCATCACTTGGTCTCAAGGTATGGATGGATGTCACGTTAAAATTAATTCAGAAGAAGGTGCGTGGGATTCTGCAACACAACACGAAGGCGGCAATACGGGCCACCGTCCAGGGGTTAAGGGCGGTTACTTTCCAGTACCACCCGTTGACTCACTTCAAGATGTGCGTTCAGCAATGTCGATTACATTAGAAGCCATGGGTGTTCCAGTTGAAGTGCATCACCATGAAGTCGCCACTGCAGGTCAATGTGAAATCGGTACTAAATTTAGTACGCTCACACAACGTGCCGATTGGACGCAACTTCTTAAATACGTGGTATTAAACACTGCACATAACTATGGCAAAACAGCGACATTCATGCCAAAACCAATCCTAGGTGATAATGGCTCAGGTATGCATGTGCATCAATCTATTTGGAAAGATGGTAAAAATTTATTTGCAGGTTCAGGTTATGCGGGTTTAAGTGAACTCGCGTTGTTCTACATTGGTGGTGTGATTAAACACGCGCGCGCACTCAATGCGATTACTAATCCGGGTACGAATTCTTATAAACGTTTAGTGCCAGGCTATGAGGCACCAGTGAAATTAGCTTACTCTGCGAAGAACCGCTCAGCATCGATTCGTATTCCATTCGTGGAAGGTGATAAAGCGCGTCGTATCGAAGCGCGATTCCCTGATCCAATAGCAAACCCATATCTTGCATTCAGCGCATTGATGATGGCAGGTTTAGATGGCATTCAAAATAAGATTCACCCAGGTGAACCAGCGACAAAAGACTTGTACCATTTAACACCTGAAGAGGATGCACAAGTACCAACGGTATGTTCATCTCTCGAACAAGCGCTTGAGTATTTAGATAAAGATCGCGAGTTCTTAACACGCGGTGGTGTATTTACCGATGACTGGATCAATAGTTATATCGATCTTAAGATGGAAGAAGTCACTAAGATGCGTATGACGCCGCATCCAATCGAATTCGGCATGTATTACAGCTGCTAATTCTTTGAAAAAATTAAAAAGACGGCTTTGATAGCCGTCTTTTTTTAAGCCTTCATTTTGGGCTAAATCAATATATGCACTATTTTAGTGCATTAACTCTTAATATTCCTTACAATATCCACATACATCCTAGTAAATAGGCCTTAAGACCAACTGTCAAAGTTGGCTCAAGTTTTGCTTGCTATATAAATGAAAATGGAAAATTCATGAAAAAAACCACGATGCCATCCTTAAGTGCAGAACTTAAAGGGATTGAACACTTAGCAAGTGCAGTATTGCTATGCGATATTGAAGGCCATATTTTGTATATGAATCCATCGGCGGAGATTTTATTTGGACTCAGTGCTAAACATATTTACATGATGACCTTGGATGAAGCATTTCCTCATTCTGACATTTTAAAAATAGCTATCAGCCAAGCTTTAAATAGCGATACCCCTTATCGTGAGCATGAGTTTTTAATTACCACTTTAAAACATCAGTCCTATTCTGTGACATGCACCATTACACCCATTCAAACTGGGTCGATCAGATACATTCTTGAGTTCCAACAAATGGATCAGCAATTAAGAATTGCAAAAGAAGAACGCATGTTGATTCAACAACAAGCGAACTCAGAATTGATTCGTAATTTAGCACATGAAATTAGAAATCCATTGGGAGGCTTAAGAGGAGCCGCTCAACTTTTAGAGCATGAGCTCCCTGACGTTTCTTTGAAAGAATATACACAAGTCATTATTAAAGAAGCGGATCGATTGCAGTCGCTGATGGATCGATTGCTTGTGCCTCATCAAAAGCCCAAATATGAACCGACAAATATTCATGAAGTATTAGAGCGTGTTCGAAGTTTATTGCTAGCCGAATCGCCTGATGAAATAAAAATTCAACGTGATTACGATACGAGCTTGCCTGACATTATTGGTGATCGGGAAAAATTGATTCAAGCGGTACTTAATATTGCGCGGAATGCCGTTCAAGCGATGCATGAAAAACAACAACAAGGGTTAATCATTTTTAAAACGAGAGCTGAACGACAAATCATGCTTGCTAAAAAACGTTACCGTGTCGGTATCAAACTCGACATCATTGATAACGGACCTGGTATCCCCGCAGGTATTCGCGACAAAATATTTTATCCGCTGGTTTCAGGCCGTGAAGGTGGCTCAGGGCTAGGCTTATCTTTAGCGCAAACCTATATAAGTCAACATCAGGGCATGATTGAATGTAAGAGTGAGCCAGGACATACAACATTCACAATTTTATTACCGATTAAAGATTTAGATACAAAAGAAATTTCTACTCCCAATCAAGAATCACAAGGATCTTCACTATGAAAGCAATTTGGATTATCGATGATGACAAATCTATTCGATGGGTATTTGAAAAAGCACTCGCACGAACTGACTTAAACTTTAAAACGTTTAGTTCCATTAAAGATGCATTAGCAGCGATCAAAGATGAAGAGCCACAAGTGATTGTGAGCGATATTAGAATGCCGCAAGGTTCAGGTTTGGAACTCCTTCAGGTCATCAAAGAAAAATATGCACATATTCCTGTCATCATCATGACGGCTTATTCTGATTTAGAAAGTGCAGTCGCTGCATTCCAAGGCGGTGCATTTGAATACTTAGCCAAACCCTTCGATGTGGATCAAGCAATTGAAATTATTCATCGTGCAATTGATGAATCCTTGAAACAAAATAATCAAGAAGTTTCTTTTGAAAATTCAACCGAAATGATTGGTCATGCACCATCGATGCAAGAAGTCTTCCGTGCGATCGGACGTCTTAGTCGATCACATGCCACGGTTCTCATTAATGGTGAATCAGGCAGTGGTAAAGAGTTGGTTGCAAGTGCGCTACATAAACATTCCCCTCGCGCAGATAAACCTTTTATTGCAATAAATACTGCGGCGATTCCAAAAGATTTATTGGAGTCCGAGCTCTTTGGTCATGAGCGAGGTGCTTTTACTGGAGCGCAAGCCCTGCGCAAAGGTCGTTTTGAACAAGCGGATGGTGGCACACTTTTCTTAGATGAGATTGGTGATATGCCAGCGGATCTTCAAACAAGACTTTTACGTGTCTTAAGTGATGGCCAGTTCTATCGCGTCGGTGGCCATAACCCAATTAAAGTAAATGTACGAGTCATTGCAGCGACTCATCAAGATATGGAAGAGCGAGTGAAAGCGGGGCTTTTTCGTGAAGATTTATTTCATCGCTTAAATGTCATTCGTTTGCGCTTACCAGCCTTAAGAGAGCGTGCAGAGGATGTTCCAGATTTAGCACGCCACTTCTTGCAACAAAGTGCTCAGCAATTAGGTGTTGAAACAAAAATTCTATCTGAAGACACTTTGAATTATTTATCGCACCTTAATTGGAGTGGTAACGTGCGCCAACTTGAAAATGTATGTCATTGGTTAACCGTCATGGCACCAGGCCAAAATATCGATATCAAAGATTTGCCACCTGAATTGAAAAATCATGATATGCATAAAGAAGTATCAGCCAATTGGAAAGATGCATTAAAGCAAGAAGTGCAATTAGCATTGAACAAAAACCAAAAAGATATTTTGACCGATCTCAATCAAACATTTGAAAAGATTTTAATTGAGGAAGCACTTCAGTTTACTAAAGGAAGGCGAATCGAGGCAGCTGAGATGTTAGGATTGGGAAGAAATACTTTAACCCGAAAAGTTAAAGAATTAAAAATTGAAAAATAAATTTATTTTTTTGAATCAGGCGCTGCTTGACTTTGTTTTTTAGAAGCAACCGTCATCACAATCATTGATTTGGCAGTTATTGCTTAACGTAAGCTTCTAGCTCTTTGATTAGGTTTCTTTGATACACAATCATTTCTTTAGCCACATCACCTAAAGACAACATACCAATGACTTTGGTGCCATCAATAATGGGTAAGTGACGAATATGCTTTTCGGTCATAAGCGTCATTGCTTTTTCAAAAGTATCTTTCCCGTGCCCCACTAGTACATTTTTAGTCATCACTTCCTCAATTAAAGTGACTTTAGATGACTTACCTTTTAGAACAACTTCACGCGCGTAATCGCGCTCAGAAAAAATACCGACCATTTTGTCTTTGTCCATCACAATGAGCGCGCCAATTTTATATTCGGCTAAGATAATGAGCGCATCAATCACGGGACGGTTTGGGGCAATAGTAATTACTTCTTTATGCTTTTTATCAGCAATAAGTTGAGCAGCTGTTTTCATAAGGTACCTTTTTTGAAATCTTAGAATCTAAATATACACTTTATAATAATGACTCTACATTAAACAAGTATAAAAATGCTTCTTAAAAAAAATCAAAGCCTGATGGCTTTTTTAGCCCTTATGCTTTTATGTCTGATTTGGGGTTACAACTGGGTCGTTATGAAAAATGCCCTTCATTTCTCAGGCCCTTTTGATTTTGCAGCCCTTAGAACCGTCTTAGGGGCACTTTGTTTATTCATTGTGATGCTTATCTTAAAAAAACCTTTTAGCATCAAAGAAATTCCAAGTCTGATTGCTTTAGGTCTTCTTCAAACTGCTGGCTTTACAGGGCTTTTAGTATGGGCTTTGGTTGAAGGTGGTGCTGGTAAAACAGCGGTACTTACCTACACCATGCCTTTTTGGACCATGCTTTTGGCCTGGCCACTTTTAGGGGAAAAATTGCGCGGATGGCAATGGCCCGCAGCTTTTTTTTCATTGATGGGCATTTTATTTATTTTGGATCCCCTTCATTTGGGCACCGATGTATTCAGCATGATATTAGCCATTGTGTCTGGCATTTCATGGGCGTTGGCTGTGATTTTAGCTAAAAAACTTCAAGCTCGTTCGCCTAATCTTGATTTGATTTCCCTAACCGCATGGCAAATGCTTTTTGGCTCAATACCTATTGTGGTATTGGCTTTCATGACACATACGGCCTCGATTGAATGGGATAGTTATTTTATAGGAGCGCTCATTTATAACGCAGTCTTTGGGAATGCGATTGCATGGCTATTATGGCTTTATGCATTAAGACATTTATCCGCAGGCATAGCGACCATGACCACAACGGTTTGTCCTGTTATAGCGGTTATTGCATCATCGATAGAACTTCATGAAGTCATTAAATCTTTTGAATTATTGGGCATGTCTTTCATTGGAATCTCTCTCCTGATGATTTCTTACGACCGCATTAAAAAACACAAAGAAGAGCTTGTCCAGCCGTGGCTTAGAAAAGAACCCATGATAAAATCAAAGTCTAGAAAGGGCTAAGCATGGCAGGACATTCCAAATGGGCAAATATCCAACACCGCAAAGGTCGCCAAGACGCTAAGCGCGGAAAAGTATTCACAAAAATCATTAAAGAAATTACGGTTTCAGCAAGACTCGGTGGCGGAGAAGTCAACTTCAATCCGAGATTGAGAGCTGCTGTGGCACTTGCCAAAGAAGAAAATATGCCACAAGACAATATCACGCGTGCAATTAAAAAAGGCACGGGAGAATTGGAGGGCGTGAGTTACGAGGAAGTAAGATACGAAGGTTACGGCATTGGTGGGGCTGCCATTATTATTGATTGCTTAACGGATAATAAACAAAGAGCTGTCGCTGACGTAAGACATGCGCTCACTAAAAATGGCGGCAATTTAGGTACCGATGGATCCGTCGCTTTTTTATTTAAACATTGTGGACGCATCTTTTTTGCTCCCGGCACAGATGAAAATAAAGTGATGGAACTGGCTTTAGAGGCAGGTGCTGAAGATATCATCAATGACGAAGATGGCAGTATTGAAGTAATCACCCCCACTCAAGAATTTATTCAGATTAAAGAAGCGCTTTTAAATGCAGGTTTAAAAATAGAATTAGCTGAAGTCGCGATGCGACCTACACTAGAAAATGCTTTAAGTGGAGATGATGGTATTCGCATGCAAAAAATTCTAGATACGCTTGATGACTTAGATGATGTTCAGGAAGTTTATACCACGGCAGTGATTGAAGATTAAATTCATCATTGAGTGATCCTATTATCATCCTTGGTATTGATCCTGGTTTAAGAGTGACTGGATTCGGTGTCGTTGAAAAAAGTGGTGACAAGATTCTTTATCTTGGAAGTGGCGTAATAAAAACTGTCAGCGCTAAAGAAGAAGCGCGAGATAGTTTGCCTGAGCGCATTCAAATTATTTTAGAAGGGCTCTTTGAAGTGATCGATCAATATAAGCCAAAACAAGTTGCTATTGAGAAAGTCTTTGTGAATGTGAATCCACAATCTACACTTTTATTAGGCCAAGCAAGAGGTGCTGCTATCAGCGCTGCCGTGATCAAAAAATTACCTGTGTATGAATACACAGCCTTACAAGTTAAAAAATCAGTGGTAGGTTCAGGGCATGCTAAAAAAGAACAGGTGCAAGAAATGGTCAAACGTTTTTTAAAATTGCCTGAATTACCGCAAGCGGATTCCGCAGATGCTTTGGCTTGTGCGATGTGTCACGCGCATGCTTATAACCAATTGCAAAGCATGGATGCTTTAAGTTACCGCATGAAAAAAGGTAGGCTCGTATGATAGGAAGAATTTCTGGCATTCTTTTAGATAAAACACCACCCTTGGCTTTAATTGATTGCAATGGTGTGGGCTATGAATGCGAAGTCCCTATGAGTACTTTTTATTTACTTCCTCAAGTAGGAGATAAAGTCACATTACTCACGCACTTTGTCGTGCGTGAAGATGCACAGCTTCTATTTGGTTTTGGCACCAACCAAGAACGTTTAATGTTTCGACAGCTTTTGAAAGTAAACGGTATTGGAGCTAAATCCGCACTAGCGATTTTAAGTGGCTTATCGATTGATGAATTGATTCAAGCAGTGTCATTGCAAGAAGCAGGACTTTTAACTCGCGTACCCGGTATTGGCAAAAAAACAGCCGAAAGATTGCTCCTCGAGCTTAAAGATAAATTCACGCTTGATTCAGCCCTAAGTATTAAGGGTTCTGGTATCACATCGATCAGCCAAGATGTCCTCAATGCGCTCATTGCATTAGGCTACAATGAACGCGAATCTTTAAATGCTGTAAAAAGTTTAGATGTAAATCTCACCGTGAATGACGGTATTAAACAAGCTTTAAAATATTTATCTAAAGGCTAATGAAGACGCATGATTGAATCTGATCGTTTTGTAGCAAGTACGGTGAATGAGCCTGTTGAGGAATCTATTGAGCGCGCACTTCGCCCTAAAGAACTTCAAGAATATGTTGGTCAAGAAAAAGTCAGAAGCCAATTAGAGATTTTTATTTCAGCGGCTAAAAATAGAAACGAAGCGCTTGATCACGTATTACTTTTTGGACCGCCCGGTTTAGGCAAAACGACTTTAGCTCACATCATTGCAAAAGAGATGGGCGTCAATCTTCGCCAAACATCAGGCCCTGTTTTAGAAAAAGCAGGTGACCTCGCAGCACTTCTTACTAATTTAGAGCCTAATGATGTTTTATTTATTGACGAGATTCATCGTTTATCACCTGTCATCGAAGAAATCTTATATCCCGCGATGGAAGATTACCGTCTTGATATTATGATTGGTGAAGGCCCGTCGGCTAGATCAGTACGACTTGATTTACCACCTTTTACATTAGTGGGGGCGACAACAAGAGCAGGTATGCTCACCAATCCACTCCGTGATCGTTTTGGTATTGTCTCCCGATTAGAATTTTATAGCGAAATCGAATTAGCAAAAATTGTGGATCGATCATCCAGTCTTTTAGAAGCTGATATTGATCCTTCAGGCTCATTAGAAATTGCAAAACGTTCACGAGGCACGCCTCGCATTGCAAACCGTTTATTAAGACGTGTGCGTGATTACGCACAAGTAAAATCAAATGGAAAAATTACCGCGTCAATTGCAGATGACGCACTCAAAATGTTGGATGTGGATTTATTAGGGCTAGACGTCATGGACCGAAAACTCCTCCAAGCGATTCTAGAAAAATTTAATGGTGGTCCCGTAGGTATTGATAATTTAGCTGCAGCGATTGGTGAAGAGCGGGAAACCATTGAAGATGTATTAGAGCCCTATCTTATTCAGCAAGGTTATCTCATGCGCACCCCGCGAGGACGTGTTGTGACACAAGCGACATATCTTCACTTTGGTATGAAACCACCTTCACAAGAACCTACTGATACCCTATGGCAGGAATAAAAACTTTTTCGCTACCTGTGCGTATTTATTTCGAAGACACCGATAGTGGGGGAGTCGTTTATCACTCTAACTATTTAAAATTTATGGAGCGCGCTAGAACGGAATGGTTGAGAAGTGTTGGTATTGATCAGCACCAATTAAAACAACATGACCATATTATGTTTGTGGTTCATCGCATTGATATTCAATACAGACTTCCTGCACGTTTTAATGATGATTTGATCGTTAAGAGTGAGCTTAAAGACATAGGCTCTAGCAAAATTGAGTTTAGACAAATGATTTATCGTGAAAATGAAATGTTGATTGATGCAAGTGTCGATATTGCTTGTATTGATAGTGAAAAATTTAAACCTGTCAGAATCCCATCCACCGTTAAAGAAATTATGGAGTCTTTATGAATGTAGTGAATGATTTATCTTTTTTAAGTTTAATTACAGGGGCGACCATTCCTGTTCAGCTTGTCATGGTAATTTTATTAGCTGCTTCTGGTTTTTCTTGGTGGTATATCTTTATTAAAGTCTCTGTATTAAAGAGTGCAGAACTTGCAGTGGATGAATTTGAAAATACATTTTGGACAAGTGGGGATCTTAATAAGCTTCATGACAGCATTCATAGTGGCCGCATCAAGAACCAGGGCTTAGCGACTATTTTTGAAGCAGGCTATAAAGAATTTAATCGTCATAAAACATCAAAAAGTGACATGAGTGATGTGATTGAAGGAGTGCGCCGTGCCATGCGAGCCACTTACAATCGTGAGCTCGATTTCTTAGATGCACACTTACCTTTTCTAGCATCAGTGGGATCTGTAAGTCCTTACATTGGTTTATTTGGAACAGTATGGGGCATCATGAATGCCTTTAGAGGATTAGCCAATGTGGCACAAGCGACTTTAACTCAAGTGGCTCCTGGTATTGCAGAGGCATTAATCGCAACCGCCATTGGTTTATTTGCAGCGATTCCAGCGGTTATTGCCTATAACCGTTTTGCAACTTCAGTTGATCGTTTATCGGTGAGATATGAAAGCTTCATGGAAGAGTTCGTTAACATCTTACAAAGAAAAGGATAAGTGATGCGTAAACGTCGCTTAATGAATCAGATCAATGTGGTGCCTTACATTGATGTGACTTTAGTTTTACTTGTTATTTTTATGGTGACAGCCCCCATGACGAATCCTGGTGTCGTGGAGTTACCTGAGGTGGGTGAAACTTTAAAACAAACAGGAGCGCCCATCGTGATTACCATAAAACTTAATAGCACCATTGAGATTGAGGGTGAGAGTTATACGCGCGATCGATTATTAAGTCATGTGCAGTCTTTAATTAAAACAACTCCTGATCGAGCGCTTGTAATTGCTGCTGACAAAAATGTGAAATACGATGAAGTGATAAGTGTCATGGATCTTTTAAAACAAAATAACGTTTCCAAAGTGGGCTTACTTCTTAAGCCACAAAAATAAATTTAGACGTGATTAGACCCCAAGAAAAAATCATAGCAAGAAGAGCTGCGATCTATGCAACGAGTGTGCATATTATTTTAATCGCGATCATGATTGTCAGTTTTGAATGGAGAGTAAAGTTACCCCAAGTAGCTGAAGTGGAATTATGGGATTCGATTCCTGTCCCAAGTGTTAAAGAAGTTGACACACCACCTGTTGAAAAGAAGATTGAGCCAGAACCGCCAAAGCCTGAGCCTAAACCATCTAAGGTAGAAGAAATTATTAAATCACTGACTAGTGATAAGGCCGAAATTAGCTTGAAACAAAAAAAAGAAGAAGAGGATCGTAAAAAATTAGAAGATCAAAAAAAGAAAGATGATTTGAAAAAAATTCAGGAAGAACTTTTAAAGCAAGATCAATTGGCTAAACTTCAACAAGAATTATTACAAGACAAATCAAAGCCTTCATTAAATCGTCATGAAGACGTGAAACAATCAAATGCTAATCCTACCCAAGGAGGTGCTAAATTAGGTGAAATGGATAAATATAAATTATTGATTCAAAGAAAAATTCAACAGAATGTGAATAAGCAGTTATGTGGCACGAGTCCTGTGGAGCTTCAGTTTGAAATTGGATTAATGCCTACAGGAGAATTGATTGGTAACCCTAAAATGTTAAAATCAAGTGGTATTCCGGTATGTGATGAATCGGTAGAGCGTGCTATTTTTCAATCACAACCCTTACCAGTGCCAACAGATACCGATTTATTTTCGAAATTTAAAAATTTAAAACTTAACTTTAGACCCAATGAAAAAATATAATTTACATATGTTAAAAACATTCAAAACATTTGCCTCCTTATGCTTACTTTTTTTGATATCTCTTCATGCATTTGCGATTGAAACGATTGAGATTTCTGGAGGCGGTACCAAGCAAATTAATATTGCAGTCATGCCTTATAAAGAAATAATTGTTGATAAAGCCAGTAGTCGTATGCATCAAATCATTGCAGCGGATCTTTATCGCTCAGGTTTTTTTAGATCTTTAGAAGTGAATGGCTTAGTGAATAAGCCATCAAGTTTAAGCGATATTAATTATGCTGAAATGACTGCCATTCAGGCTCAAGTGATGACTTTAGGCCAGGTGGAGATCAGTAATAACCGTATGAAGGTGAATTGGTTTTTAGTTGATATCAATAAAAAAACGATTCTAACCACTATGGAATATTCAGGCCCAGTCGCACAATATCGTGCCATCGCCCATAAAATTTCTGACACCATTTATGAAAAGTTAACTGGCATCCCGGGGGTCTTTAGCACCAAAATTTCTTACATTACAAAAAATAAAGGCCGCTACTCTTTAAATGTGGCTGATGCAGATGGATTTAATGTGCAGTCAGTAGTGGGTTCACCTCAGCCTATTATCTCTGCGAGATGGTCGCCAGATGGTACAAAGATTGCTTACGTATCTTTTGAAAAGAAAAAACCTATTATCTATATTCAGTCTTTAGTGACAGGGCAAAGAACGGTCTTGGCTAACTTTAAAGGTAATAATAGCTCTCCCTCATGGTCGCCTGATGGCAAACGTTTGGCGATTGTTTTAACCTATAACGCAAACTCACAAATTTATCTCATCGATGCTGATGGGTCTAATTTAAAACCCCTTATCCAAAGTACGCACATTGATACGGAGCCAGTTTGGTCGCCAGATGGCCGTTTGATTTATTTCACATCTGATCGCGGCGGTCGCCCACAAATTTATAAAGTCGCATCAACTGGAGGCGAGCCACAACGCGTGTCATTCGAAGGGAACCAAAATTTAAATCCTAACGTTTCACCCGATGCCAAAATGCTCTCTTATGTCACTCAAGATGAAGGTCGATTCAGAGTGGTTTTACACGATCTACAAACAGGACAAATTACGAAAATTACTGATGGTCCTTTTGATGAAGCGCCTAAGTTTTCCCCAAATGGGCATGTGATACTATATGCACACAAGATCAACGGATCGGGCGAACTTTCTACCGTATCGATTGATGGGGTGGTTCGTCAATCATTCAATATTAACGCTGATGATATTAGAGAGCCCGCATGGGCACCTTTTGTAAAATAAATTAACTTAACTGGAGATTTGGAAAATGAAAAAGTCACTATTTCTTGCATCATTACTATCATTATTTTTGATAGGCTGTAGCTCAACACCGATTGTTGATGTATCAAAACCTGCGGGCCCTTCTGCATCGAACGATTCGAACGATGAAAAAGATCTTGATTTAGCAAGCTTACGAGATCCAAATAACATCCTATCTAAACGTAGTATTTATTTTGACTATGATAAAGATACCGTGAAAGCTGAATATAAAGACCTCTTAGCAGCACATGCTAAATATGTGGCGTCACATCCAAAAGCAAAAATGACTTTAACTGGCAATACGGATGATCGTGGTTCTCGTGAATACAACGTCTCACTTGGCCAAAAACGTTCTGTGTCCGTTAAAAAATCTATGAATGTATTAGGTGCGCAAGATACACAGATCGAAACAGTGAGTTTCGGTGAAGAGCGTGCGGATACAAATTGTAAAGATGACGCATGCTATGGAAAAGATCGTCGCGTCGATATCTCTTACGAAAAAGAGTAAATAGTTAAGCTTTAATGAAAAAACTTATTCTTTTAGCATGTTTATTTGTCACACCTTTACATGCTGCACTTTTTGAAGATACGGACGCTCGAAAAAAACTTCAAGAGATGCAATTAAAAGAAACTGAGCTAGAAACACGTATTGTCAATCTTGAGGCTGTCATTAAGAGTGGGAGCCTTAACGACATGTTGAATCAAATCGAATTATTGAAACAAGATGTTTCCAAATTGCGCGGTGATATGGAAACATTGCGCCATTTGAATGCTACGGTTGAACAACGTCAGAAAGATCTTTATCAAGATTTGGATGGCAGACTTCGAAGAATTGAAGAAAAGTCAGCCGTAAGTATTGCTCCCCCGTCTAATAAAGTTGGAGAAATACCCGCAAAGCCTGAAGTCAAAGCGCCTTCGGATCAAGAAGTTTACGATCAAGCCAGCGCACTTTTAGATGGCATGAAAAATAAAGAAGCTTTCCAAGCCTTGACTGATTTTATTAAGCAATTCCCAAATAGTGCATTATTACCGGATGCTAAATATAGCTTAGCCAACGCACAGTTTAATTTAAAAAATTACAAAGCAACGATTGGTACTTATCAAAAATTACTCGATCAGCATCCTGATTTTGCAAAAAATCCAGAAGCTTTATTAGGTTTAGCCAATGCACAAATTCAATTAGCGCTTATCCCTGAAGCCAAAAAAAGCTTGAAGGATTTAATTAAAAAATATCCTAAGAGTGATGTGATTCAAAATGCACAAAAGCGCTTAAAAGTTTTAGAAAGTATCAAGCCCTAAAATTTTTACATCTTAATTTCTTTAGCCTTAAATTCTTAACGTGACACAACTTAAAATCTTTGAAATTTTTTATTCACTGCAAGGTGAATCTTCCCGTATGGGATTACCTACGATCTTTATTCGCTTAAGTGGATGTCCGATGCGATGCCATTATTGCGACACGGCTTACGCATTTCAAGGGGGATCTATGATGGGTATCGAGGACATCATGGCATCAATCAAACAATATGATACGCGCTATGTCACAGTCACAGGTGGTGAACCGCTGGCACAAAAAGAAGTAATCCATCTTCTCAAAACCTTGGCTGATAGCAATTACGAAGTGTCAATTGAAACTGGCGGCGGGCTTTCTATTAAAGAAGTTGATCAGCGCATTAAAATTATTTTAGATATCAAAACGCCCGAGTCAGGTGAGGAGAAAAAAAATCATTGGGAAAATTTAGATATGATTAGTTCAAAAGATGAAATTAAATTTGTGCTTTGTAGTCGTGAAGATTATGACTGGGCTAAAAAAATACTTGATCAATATAAACTCACACAAAAATGTAGCATTTTGTTTTCCCCTGTCTATCAAAAATTAGATGTCACTGATTTAGGAGATTGGATTTTAAAAGATCAGCTGCATGTGCGTATGCAAATTCAATTACATAAACTCCTCTGGGGAGAAAAACCTGGTGTCTAAAGCCGTAGTTCTTTTATCAGGGGGCCTTGATTCAGCCACTACCTTAGCGATTGCGAAAAGCGAAGGTTATGAATGTTATGCCTTGAGTGTCAATTATCACCAGCGCCATATTGCGGAACTCGCTGCTGCAAAAAAAATTGCTACACAATTTAAAGTGAAAGATCATAAAACGGTGGAGATGGATTTAAGTTGGATGCTCACTTCTGCGCTTACTAATCCTGATTTAAAAATGCCAACTGAATTAACTTCTCATATCCCGATTACTTATGTCCCTGCGCGTAATACTTTAATGCTCACTTTGGCGCTAGGTTGGGCAGAAGTCATTGGTGCGCATGATATTTTTATAGGGGTTAATGCTGTCGATTATTCAGGTTACCCTGATTGCAGGCCGGAATACATTGAGCAATTTCAGAAAATGGCTAATTTAGCGACTAAATCGGCTGTAGAAGGCCAAAATATTCAACTTCACACCCCGTTGATTCATCTATCTAAAGAAGCCATTATTCTTCAGGGTATGAAATTAGGTGTGGATTATGGGTTAACTGTTTCGTGCTATCAGGCTGATCAAGATGGTCATGCTTGTGGTGTCTGCGATTCGTGTCGTTTAAGGCAAAACGGCTTTAAAGCTTCTGGGATTGATGATCCCACCTCTTACCAATAGACGAAATGAAGCCTTAAATTCTTGTCTTTAAAGTGATTATGCTTGCCAAATATGCCAAAAATAGCGTAAAATCCGCCCCTTTCTTAAGAAAATTTTTAACTAATTGAAGAGTGTAAATTATGGTAATTATTCGACTTTCTAGAGGCGGTTCAAAAAAGACCCCTTTTTACAATGTAGTAGTGGCAGATTCAAGAAATCGCCGCGACGGACGCTTTATTGAGCGTATTGGTTTTTATAACCCAATGGCTAAGATTGGCACCGAAGCACTTCGTATTGATAACGAACGTGTGACGCATTGGAAAGGTCATGGCGCACTCCTCTCAGATTCAGTTAACCGTTTAGTTAAACTGCATGCAAAAGGCCCAGAAGCAATCGTGGCTTTAAAGAAAAAAGACGCAGATAAAGTAGAGCTCAGAAAAGCTAAAGAAGCCGCTAAGAAAGCTGAAGAATTAAAAGCAGCGATGGATGCTAAAGAAGCAGAAGAAAAAGCGAAGGCAGCAGAAGCTGCAGCAGCGCCTGCGCCTGAAGAAGCACCTGCAGCAACAGCAGCTCCTGAAGTAACAACTGAGGCAGCTCCAGAAGCGGCCCCAGTAGAAGCCGCAGCTCCTGAAGCAGCTCCAGCTGAGGCGACTGAACCACCAGCTGAAAGCGCTTAATGTTTTGATTCACTTGTTGATACAAGTGATATGAGTGAGAGTGAAAAATTTATCATGGCACGCATCAGTGGGCCATATGGTGTCAAAGGTTGGATTAAGATTCAACCCTTCACGATAGATATCAATCAACTGCTAAACAAAAAAGAGTGGCTTATTGGGGATGAAAAATCATCCATAAGTTACCCGATCGAAATATCAAAAATACACGGCAACAGTATCGTTGCTAAATTAGTAAATATTGATGATCGAGATGCGGCATTTGGGTTAAGAAATAAAACAATTTTAATGCCCAAACACGAATTGCCTGCCTTAGAAAAAGGCGAGTATTACTGGAATGATTTGATGGGACATGCTGTCATCAACCAGAAACAAGAACATTTAGGTGTCGTGCAAACTTTTCTGGAAACAGGAGCGAACGATGTCTTAGTCGTCAAGGGCGACAAAGAGCATTTGATCCCTTTTATTCCGCATGTGATTTTAAATGTGGATATGGGAAAAAAAGAAATTGAAGTTGACTGGGATAAAGATTTTTAAATGAAGCCTTTATCTTTTGATGTGGTGACACTTTTTCCGGAGATGTTTCAAGCATTAAAGGATTTTGGTATTACCTCTCGCGCATTTCATGAAGCGTTTGTAGATTTAACCTTATGGAATCCAAGAGATTTTACGAGTGATACACATCGTACAGTCGATGATAGGCCTTATGGCGGCGGCCCTGGCATGCTGATGATGATTGAGCCTTTGAAGAAGGCGATCGATGCGGCTAAAAAAGCGCAAATGAATAAAGGCATTAAAGATGTGCGAGTGATTCATTTATCCCCAAGAGGATTACCACTCACGCATCAAAAAGTGATGGAATTGTCAAAAACTTCAGGGCTCATTTTTTTAGCGAGTCGTTATGAAGGAGTTGATGAGCGACTGATTGAAAGTAGTGTGGATGAAGAAATTTCAATTGGGGACTACGTATTAAGTGGCGGAGAATTGCCCACCATGGTGGTGATGGATGCCATTATTAGGCAGCTACCAGGGGTATTAGGCGATGATAACTCAGCTATTGAGGATTCGTTTGTGAATGGCTTACTTGATTGCCCTCACTATACGAGACCTGAGGTGTATGAAGGATCCAGGGTTCCGGATGTATTATTGTCGGGTAACCATGCTAGAATTAGCGCCTGGCGATTACAGCAATCGTTAGCGTTAACCAAGGTCAAACGACCTGATTTGTTGGCCGCAAGGCTGTTGACTAAAGAAGAGACTCGGCTGCTTCAAGAAATTGATAAGCAGGAACAAGACTCTATATAACTAAAAGGAACGGATTATGGCAGATATTATTCAATTATTAGAGCAAGAAGAAATTGCTCGTCTAGGTAAAACCATCCCCAACTTTGCACCAGGCGACACAGTCGTAGTGGGTGTAAATGTAGTTGAAGGTACAAGAAAACGTGTACAGCTTTACGAAGGTGTTGTGATTTCAAAAAGAAATCGCGGGCTTAATTCAGCATTCACTGTGAGAAAGATTTCATCAGGTGAAGGTGTTGAGCGTACATTCCAAACTTATTCTCCACTCATCGCATCGATCGAATTAAAGCGTCGCGGTGATGTACGCCGTGCAAAACTTTATTACTTGCGTGAACGTTCAGGTAAATCTGCGCGTATCCGTGAAAAATTAGATGCACGCGAAAAAGAAATTATTCAAGATATTCCAAAAACAGAAACACCGAAGGCGGCAGCGCCTGAGGCGGCTCCCGATAAGGCAGCTGAGTAATTTAAAAAGCCCCGTTAAAGCGGGGCTTTTTTATTTGTGCTAATCTTTTTATATTCATGAAAAAGACACGAGATCCCATTGTTATTTCTGATGACGAAAAAAAAGTCATCGATCAATTTATTGATCACCTATGGCTTGAAGATGGTTTAGCCAAAAATACTTTGGAGAGTTATCGTTTTGATTTAATGCAGTTCTCCGAATTTCTAAATGGAAACATTAAGAAAATATTATTAGAGGCTCATCAAAGCGATATTCAAGCTTATCTCGCTAATAAATTTAGTCATGTCAAAGCAAGAAGTATTTCAAGACTGATCGCAACACTGAGACGTTTCTATCGATATCACTTACGCGAACGTCATATCAATGAAGATCCGACCCTTCATATAGAAGCGCCGAAATTACCGAAATCACTGCCTAAAAGTTTGAATGAAACTGAGGTGGAATCCCTTTTAAAAGCACCTGAGATTGAAACACCTTTGGGTCTTCGTGATCGTGCGATGTTAGAACTTCTTTATGCGTGCGGTTTACGTGTGACTGAACTCATTAGCTTAAGAGTGACTGAAGTGAGTTTAAGTGATGGTGTGATTCGCGTCACAGGTAAGGGTAGTAAAACAAGATTAGTTCCCATGGGCGAAGTCGCTGTCGAATGGATTGATCGCTATTTAAAAGAAGCAAGATCTCATATTCTTAATCAACATGTGTCGGATGATTTGTTTGTGACACATCGCGGAGAATTGATGACGCGCCAATCGTTTTGGCATTTAATTAAACGTTATGCATTGATCGCAGGCATTCAAAAAACATTGTCTCCGCATGTGTTGCGACATGCTTTTGCTACACACTTACTTAATCATGGCGCAGATTTGAGAGTCGTTCAAATGCTATTGGGACATGCAGATATTTCAACGACACAAATTTATACCCATGTGGCACGCGAGCGCTTAAAGAAGCTTCACGAAACACATCACCCGAGGGGTTAAGGGCGACTCCCTTTTTCAAAGATCACGCCCAGCGCTTTCACTTGAGGCAAGATGTGCGGTTTTGAAATTTTCAGTTTCATCCAAGGCGACTTAAATTCTTTTTCTAATGTTTCAATAATGAGATGAGCTAAAGGCTCTAGCAGTTTAAACGTGTGACTTGATGTGATAGATTTAATGCGCTCAGCAACCATCGCGTAATCAATGGTATCTCCAACTAAATCGGAAGTCGTTGAAGTGATTTGTGGTAGCGCCATTTCAAGATCAATTAACAGTATTTGAGGGAGTGCGCGTTCCCAATCCGAAACGCCAATAATAGTTTCAACTTTCATCTCTTCTATAAAAATAAGTGGGGCCGTCATGAGTGCTTCAAAAAATTGTAAAATAGAGTTTTCATTATAAAGTGATTTTCAAATGATGAACGTGATTTACATTCTTTTTAGTTATCTGATCGGCGCCATTTCATTTGGCATCGTGATGAGTCATTTATTTTCTCTACCTGATCCTCGAACCATAGGCTCTAAAAATCCAGGAGCGACGAATGTCTTAAGAACAGGGAAAAAATTAGCCGCTTTATTAACTCTATTAGGCGATGCGCTTAAAGGCACATTGACAGTTGGCTTAGCGCAATATTTTGAATTATCTCCCATGATGGTGGCGCTTGTTGCGATTGCCACACTCCTAGGACATATCTTTCCTATCTATTATGGTTTTAAAGGTGGCAAGGGTGTAGCAACGGCTGCAGGTATTCTCTTTATGTTTTCGTGGGTAATGGGATTCACTGTCTTGGCTATATGGTTCGGTGTGTTTATGATCTGGCGTTATTCGTCTTTGGCGGCCATCATTGCTGGAAGCTTATCCCCTGTGATTGGCTTTTTTTATGAGATTGATTTTTATCAATTGATTGCTTCATCCATCATTGCTCTCATTTTAATTCTTCGTCATATTGATAATCTTAAACGCTTAATCAATGGCACCGAATCAAGCTTTAAAGATAAGAAATAATTTTTTTAAGCGAGTTGCCACCTTGGTTTCACTGCGAATTTAAGATCAGATTTTAAAGAAGTTTTTAATCGCATCGCACCTGCAAATGCAATCATGGCGCCATTGTCTGTACAAAATTCTAAGCGCGGAAAAAAGACTTCATAATTTTTTTTAGATAATTCAGTTTTTAATTTTTGACGCAATTGTTTATTGGCACCCACACCGCCTGATACGATGAGATTTTTTAAGTGAGTTTGATTGAGTCCCATGAGACATTTTTTAGTTAAGACATCAGTGATCGCTTCCTGGAATGCAAAAGCAATATCAGCTTTGATTTCATCTGTTAGATTTTCTTGTGCGCGGATTAAATGTAACACTGCCGTTTTTAATCCACTAAAACTAAAATTTAAATCTTTGCTATGAATCAGCGGTCTTGGTAAATCAAAACGAGGCTTTCCTTTTTCAGCTAAAAGTGACAAAGCCAATCCGCCTGGGTAACCTAAGCCTAATAATTGTGCTGTTTTATCAAAAGCCTCCCCTGCAGCATCATCTAAAGTGTCACCAATAATTTCATATTGACCGATTTTTTTCACATGAATAATTTGCGTGTGACCCCCAGAAACCAAAAGGGCTAAAAAAGGAAAAGTAGGCGGATCTTTTTCCAATAAGGGGGCTAATAAATGCCCCTCTAAATGATGGATCGGAACCGTAGGGATTTGAAGTGCAAAGGCTAGCGCTTCAGCGAGCGAACTTCCAACCAACAAAGCTCCAGATAAACCAGGGCCTTGCGTATAAGCAATGGCATCCACATCTTCTTTTTTAACCCCTGTCTTTTTAAAAAGACTTTCAAGTAAGGGCAAAATAAGCCTAATATGGTCACGGGACGCTAATTCAGGGACTACGCCGCCATAAGCTTCATGAAGGTCGACTTGAGAATGAAGCACATGACCTAAAAGACCTTTTTCATTGTCAAAAAGGGCGAGTCCAGTCTCATCACAGGAGGTTTCAATACCAAGTACCAGCATGGGTTTAAGGCTCAAAAAAGATTGATAAATGAGTAGATTAGCATTAAAATAACGGACTTTTCCGAAATTCCATTTGGGAAAACACACACAAAAACGCATTATTTAAAATAAGAGAGTTTAATGTCAACAGTACGTGTAAAAGAAAACGAGCCATTCGACGTAGCACTTCGTCGTTTCAAGCGCTTAATTGAGAAGACCGGTCTTATCAACGACTTACGTGCGCGTGAGTTCTATGAGAAGCCAACGTGGGAACGTAAACGTAAAGCTGCTGCCGCAGTGAAGCGTCAGTACCGTCGTCTTCGCAATCAAATGCTCCCCCCCAAATTATTCTAGTTTTTTCAAGATGTCCTTAAAAGTAAAAATTACTGAGGACATGAAGGATGCTATGCGTGCTAAAGACGTCGTCCGTCTTGGCACGATTAGACTTCTGCAATCAGCTATTAAACAACGTGAAGTCGATGAGCGTATTGAATTGACTGATCAAGATGTTATGGCTGTTATTGAAAAAATGTTAAAGCAACGTCGTGATTCCATTGAAGCCTATGAATCTGCAAAAAGACAAGATTTAGCTGATGTTGAAAAAGCTGAAGGGGTGATCTTACAAAGCTATCTTCCACAAGCCCTCAGTGACGAAGAGGTGAGTACCATTTTAGATGCCGCGATTAAATCTGCAAACGCCACAAGCATTAAAGAGATGGGTCAAGTGATGGCGATCGTTAAACCGCAAGTAGTCGGTCGAGCAGATATGGGTAAATTATCAGCCCTCATCAAACAAAAGCTCGGTTAATAAACCCTCGAAAAACTCAATATAAAAATTTAAAAAAATGATGAAGGGGCTTAAGGCTCCTTTTTATTTTTAAGCTATGATTAAACGCATATGATTCCAGAGTCATTCATCCAAGAACTTTTAAATCGCGTCGATGTGATTGATGTGATTGATAAAAGTGTGCCTTTAAAAAAAGCCGGTAGTAACTATGTGGCTTGTTGCCCTTTTCATCAAGAGAAGTCACCCTCATTCACAGTCAGCCCTTCAAAACAGTTTTACCATTGCTTTGGTTGTGGTGCGCATGGATCAGCTTTAAGTTTCTTAATCGAATATCAAGGTATGAGCTTTGTAGATGCGGTAGAAGACCTCGCTAAATCAGTAGGCCTCACTGTACCGCAAGATTCACAAAAAATTTCACCGGAAGTTAAAGAAAAAAATTTAGCGCTTGGTGAAGCCTTAGAGCTTGCATCTCAGTATTATCAAAGTGCGTTAAAAAAATCAGAACGCGCGATTGAGTATTTAAAAAAACGTGGGCTTACAGGACAAATTGCTAAAACATTTCAGTTAGGATATGCCCCCGAAGGTTGGCAAAACTTAGAAAGTGTTTTTAAAAAATACGATGATGAGGCGCTAAATATTGCAGGCCTTGTCTTAAAAAATGATCAAGGTAAACGCTATGATCGTTTCCGAGATCGCATCATGTTCCCTATTCATAATATGAAGGGTGAAATTATTGGATTCGGTGGGCGTGTGATTAATCCTGAAGATACCCCTAAATATTACAACTCACCTGAAACACCACTCTTTCAAAAGAGCCAAGAGCTCTATGGTCTTTTTGCAGCGCGTCGATCGATTCGTGAAAAAGGCTGTGTGCTTGTAGTTGAAGGTTATATGGATGTCGTAGGTCTCGCACAATTTGGTGTGATGCATGCGGTGGCCACATTGGGTACCGCCACATCTGCATTCCATATTAAAAAATTAATGCGTCAAACTGATACGATTATTTTTTGTTTTGATGGCGATAATGCAGGCAAGGCAGCAGCGTGGCGCGCCATGATGAATGCACTACCGAGCCTTAATGATAAAGTTGTTTTGAAATTTTTATTTTTACCTGAAGAACATGATCCTGATAGTTTTATTAGATTGCATAGCAAGGAAGCTTTTGAATCAATGATGCAGGATGCAATGCCTTTATCACAATACTTGATGCAGCACTTAACTGAAAAAAATCATTTAGCGACCCAAGAAGACAAAGTAAAATTTTTAAACGAAGCAGAACCTATCTTAAAAGAAATCACGGCCCCTAAATTAAGCTTACTTTTACGAAAACGCTTTGCGGAATTACTACATTTAAATGATAAAGAAATAGATCAATTGCTTCATGTGGGGCAACCTCAATTTCAATCTCATAAAGCACAATTTAAAACGAAGGGAAAACTGCCTTCATCAGTTAAACGGCAATTTATTTTGCTTCTCATCCTAAAGCCTCAGCTCGCCATGAGCGAAGACTTGGCTTTGGCCCAAACGGAATCTTTTGAAGACGATTTACTTAAAAAAGTCTTAGAGATTGCCTTAAATCAACCTGAATCGAAACCTTCTTCAATCCTTCATGGTCTAAAATCACAAGTAGATAATATGGTGATGGATTTGGTCAATGAAGAGCTGACCCACTTTGATGATCAGATCCATTTTGAGTCTGAAATTGAGGGGGCAAGAAAAACCCTGCTTGAGCAAGGTAAAGCGTCTAAAACGAAGGCCCATTTTAGCGCTTTGAAAGACAAGCCTTTAAGTAGCTTAACAAATGAAGAAAAAGAGCACCTTAAAACCCTGACCCAAAGACCCAAAACACCCCCTAAAACTTAAGCCTTTCATTGACCAAAAAGACCCTTTTTGGTACACTTAAAGGTTACGCGTTTATTTATATTTTGTTGATTTATAAGGCAAAATAAGCCCTAACAAGAAGAGGTAGAGCATGGCCAGACCAAAAAAAGACCCGTCGCAAAAAAAGAACCCCAAAATGAAAGATTTCTACGGAAATGCGAATGACGCAAATCCGCAGGCTGTTGAAGAGCGACGCGCCCGTCTTAAAACCTTAATCGTCCTTGGTAAAGAGCGAGGCTATGTGACTTTCGCTGAAATCAACGACCACTTACCTGACGAAATTCAAGAGTCAGAACAAATCGAAGGCATTGTCAGCATGATCAACGACATGGGGATCATGGTTTATGAGCAAGCGCCTGATGCAGAAGCGCTCCTCATGGCAGATGTACCACCCCCTGTCACAGACGAAGAAGCAGCTGAAGAAGCTGAGCAAGCGCTTGCGACTGTAGATTCTGAATTTGGTAGAACAACAGATCCTGTAAGAATGTATATGCGCGAAATGGGCACTGTAGATCTATTGACCCGTGAAGGTGAAATCGAAATTGCAAAACGTATTGAAGACGGTTTAAAACACATGGTGCAAGCGATTGCGGCATGTCCTACGACCATCACTGAACTTCTTGCGATGGTAGATAAAGTTGAAGCTAATGAATTAAGTGTGGATGAAGTGGTAGATGGCTTAATCGATGTAGAAGTCGAAGCGCCGATCGTGGCTGCCGAAGCCGAAGAGGAAGTCGAAGAAGAGATTGATGTAGAAGAAGATGATGATGCAGATGGCGCCAAAGCCGCTGCGATTTCAGCTGAAGCGCTTGCGAAGTTGCGTGAAGAGGTTTTAAAACGCTTTGCTGCGATTCGAAAAACTAATAAGAAGATGAATGATATTCGTATTAAAAAAGGCATTGACGATCCTGCGTACAAAAAACTTCATGAATCTGTTTTAAAAGAACTTATGGAATTTAGGTTCTCGGCAAAACAAGTGGAAGCCCTTTGTGACTCCGTTAGAAATCGCGTGAATCAAATTCGTATACACGAAAGAAAATTGATGGACTTCAGTGTGGAAAAATCAGGTATGCCTCGCACACATTTTATTAAGAGTTTTCCAGGCAATGAAACAAATCTCAATTGGCTTACCGATGAATTAAAGCTAGACAAAGCTTATAACGCAAAATTAGAGCGCTTTAAGCATTCCATTGTAGATCAGCAAGATCAATTGATTGCGATTGAAAAAGAAGCGGGCTTATCAATTAAAGATTTAAAAGAGATCAATAAGCAAATGACAACAGGTGAAGCTAGAGCTCGCCGTGCTAAACGTGAAATGATTGAAGCTAACTTACGTCTTGTGATTTCGATTGCAAAAAAATACACCAACCGTGGACTTCAATTCTTAGATCTCATTCAAGAAGGTAATATCGGTTTAATGAAAGCAGTCGACAAATTTGAATATCGTCGTGGCTATAAATTTTCAACGTATGCGACTTGGTGGATTCGACAAGCGATTACACGCTCGATTGCCGACCAAGCAAGAACAATTCGTATTCCAGTGCATATGATTGAAACGATTAATAAGATGAATCGTATCTCACGACAAATTTTACAATCCACAGGTGCTGAACCTGACCCATCAGTACTCGCTGAAAAAATGGAAATGCCTGAAGATAAGATTCGTAAGATTTTAAAAATTTCCAAAGAGCCTATTTCGATGGAAACACCAATTGGTGATGATGAAGATTCTCATCTTGGTGACTTTATTGAGGATGCAGCGACCTTGACACCGATTGATGCCGCCGTCTATGGATCACTTCGTGATGTGACAGCAGAGATTTTAGAGTCTCTTACACCGCGGGAAGCTAAAGTTTTGCGTATGCGTTTTGGTATCGAAATGAATACAGACCATACATTAGAAGAAGTGGGTAAGCAGTTTGATGTGACACGTGAACGTATTCGACAAATTGAAGCGAAGGCTTTGAGGAAATTAAGACATCCAACACGCTCCGAAAGATTACGTAGCTTTTTAGAAAACGGAAAAGAATAAACCAATCTATCAGAGGGCCTATAGCTCAGTTGGTTAGAGCAGAGGACTCATAATCCTTTGGTCCCTGGTTCGAGTCCAGGTGGGCCCACCAAATTAGAATTAAAAAGTAAGTAAAAAGAAAGGTAACAATATGACAAAAGAAGTGGTATTAAAATATTTACAAAAACACGGACAAAAAATTGATCACGAGATCGTCAAAGATACGGGGATTGATTTAAAAGAGTTAAGAAAAACGATTTCAGAATTACAAAGCAAGAATTTAATTCAGACATGTACCATTATTCAACATGGCGCTAAAGGTAAACTCGTTGAAGGTATTCAGTGTCGTATCGCAGGCTATACACCGCCAGCAGCGCCAGGCAGAAAAGCACCTGCAGCACCACCTCAGTAATTTAAATTAAATCTGACGCTCGACTTCGTCGATCATAGTGGAAGGTTTAATTTTTAAAGCGGTAGCTAACTTAAATATCGTGAAGAGACTAGGGTCTTTATGACCCATTTCTAATTCACTGATATAAGCTCGCGAGAGACTGGATTCAATCGACAAGGCTTCTTGTGTGAGTTTTTTAGTAAGCCTTTTTTTTCGAAGAACTGTACCGAAGGTGCTATCTATTTTTGAAAGTCTGTTCACGTAGCTACTATGCAGTATTTAAGAAATTAATTCTGTCATTCTTAGACGACATGGTTTGAAGTAGATGTTTTAAGGCCTTTATAAATCCAGCTTATTTGGAAGATTCGTTCATTTACAGGTAAATACATTTATATGAAGATTTTTATTTTAATTGGTATCGCTATAGTGTTTTATTTGCTTAGAGCAAATGTTATGGCAGCGCCTATTTTAAAGATAGGCGATGACGCACCAACTTTTACACTTCCAGATAGTCAAGGCAATCAAGTTAATTTAAGTGACTATAAAGGTAAATGGCTTGTTCTGTATTTTTATCCAAAAGATGACACACCTGGCTGCACTACTGAGGCCTGCCACTTTCGGGATGATTTTAAATTTCTAGAGAGCCTGGGTGCCAAAGTGGTCGGCGTGAGTATTGATGATAGTTTTTCACATAAGAAATTTGCTGAAAAATATAATTTACCCTTCCCTCTTCTGTCAGATAGTTCAGGCGAGGTTGCAAGTCGCTACGGAGCATTGAATAACTTTTTAGTGATAAAGCTTGCGAAGAGATATACCTATCTGATTAATCCTCAAGGCAAGATTGCAAAAATTTATCTCAGCATAGATACCTCAAAACATAGCCAAGAAATTATTGAGGATTTAAAAACGCTTAAACAACAAATTTAAGCTAATAGTAATTGATCGATTTTTTCAGCTAATTCAAAATCTTTATCTGTAATCCCTGACGCGCTATGGGTATGAATTCTGATGATCAGCGCATTATGCTTAAATACGAGTTCCGGATGGTGATTTAGTTGATTCGCAATTTTTGCAATTTCATTTGCTATTCGAATCGAATCATCAAAATTCTGTGTTAAGAATTTTCTTTCAATCGAAGGAAAAATATAAGACCAAAATGTACACTTATGTGTTAATTTTTCTTCTATTTCTTTTGCGTTATAAGCCATGAATTACCTTAGTTGGTGGTATTTAAGTTCTGCAAGATCAATAATTTCTACAGCTTTTTCATGCGTCGCCTCTAAAACGACAGGAGGTGCAATACCATCTTCTAAGGCTTCTAGCCATCGGTTGGCACATAAACACCAACGATCTCCCTTTTTAAGACCCACAAACTCATACTCAGGCCTTGGAGTTGTTAAGTCATTGCCTTTTAATTTAGAGAATTGAAGGAATTCTTCGGTGACTTCTGCGCATACTGTGTGCTGGCCAACATCTTCGGGGCCTGTTTCACAGCATCCACTTCGAGTGAATCCTGTGATAGGGTTAAGGTTACAAACTTCTAACTTTGTTCCGAGAACATTTTTAATTGTCATTTTTTTAAGACACCACTGTGAACGATATTTAAATCTAAGAGTCGTATAGACCATGAAAAATACTATAAGTTTATTTTTATTGCTTATTGCGACACAAGCAGAAGCAATCCCCACTTTTGCAAAATTATTAGAGCTTAATAATTCAATTGTCGTTGTTAATGTTGATTTTCCCGATGGCTCCTCAGGCACTGGAACAGGTGTTGTTGTGAGTAAGGAGTATGTTGCGACCGATTGCCATGTGATTGCGAATACATTGGGTGCTAATATTTCTAAATATGATGATACATATAAGCCAATCGCATTTAAGGCAGATTGGAAACATGATTTATGTTTATTAAAGTTTGAAGAATTACCATTCACGCCAGTTCCTCTTCGCGACAGTCAAACACTGCAATATGAGGAAGATGTATTTAGCGTTAGCTATCCAAATGGGAGCAATGTGCCACAGCCATCTTATGGCTCTGTGAAAGCAATGCATAAACTGGATAGCAGTGTCATTATCCGATCGGATGCAGCCTTTGCCCTTGGTTCAAGTGGCGGCGGCCTATTCGATGAAAAATATAATCTAATTGGGATTACAACATTTAAAAGTCCGGGACCACAGGGATTCTTCTACAGCTTGCCAGTGGAATGGATTAAAAAGCTTATGAAGGAGCCCAATACTAAATCACTTAAAACTTTAGATATTCCTTTTTGGGCTATGCCATTCGAACAAAAGCCTTATTTTATGAAAGTAGTAATTCCCTACCAGAATAAAGAATGGGATACGCTGAAGTCTATTTCAGACTTGTGGATCAAAGAAGAGCCAAATTCATCTGATGCTTGGTATTTTTTGGGGTTGGCTAGCCAAGGAAAAAAAGATCTGAAAGCTGCAAAAGAAGCATTTTCGAAGGCTGAAAAAATAAATCCTAGACATGTGGATGCCATGATGGGATTAGCAGAAATAGCCGAATCTGAAAAAGATTTAGCCGCCCTACAAAATATTCAAAAAAAGGTCAATCAATTAAATACAAGTCTCGCAGAAGTTATTTTGAATAAATTAGATAAGTTAAAGTAAGATTTACAATCTATAAACTTATATAAAATATTTCACTATGTTAAAACAAGCTCTATTACTTGCTGAAAAAGGGTTGCTTCCAGATTCACTTATCCGTTTCGGAATTAGACAGCTTTTAAAGAAACGCCTTGATGAAATCAGCCATCAAGATACAGAAACATCACAAGATTTAAAAAGTATCTTTTTAAAAAGCATGGATCAATCGCCTATCGCTCTCGTGCCGGACCTTGCAAACAAACAACACTATGAAGTGCCATCTTCTTTTTTTGATTTTTGCTTAGGCAAACATAAAAAATATAGTAGTTGCTATTGGGACAGCAACACAAACCATCTAGATGATGCAGAATTTAATGCGCTTAACATCAGCGCTGAACATGCTGATTTAAAAAATGGACAAACTATTTTAGAGCTTGGATGTGGTTGGGGCTCATTAACGCTTTTTATGGCAAAAAAATATCCGAAAAGTCGAATATTTGCAGTATCTAATTCAAATAGCCAAAGAGTTTTTATTGAAACTGAGGCCAAAAAAAGAAGGCTTAACAATATTCATGTCATCACATGCGATATGAATCGATTCCAACCTAAAAACTTTAAGATTCCAAAAGTTTTTGATCGCATTGTTTCAATTGAAATGTTCGAGCACATGCGAAATCATAGAAAACTTTATCGAATGCTTCATGATTGGCTAAAGCCAGGTGGTAAATTCTTTATGCATATTTTCGTGCATCAACATACACCTTACCCTTTTGAAGTAAAAGATAAGGATGACTGGATGAGCAAATTTTTCTTTTCAGGAGGAATGATGCCAAGCGATGATCTGCCGTTACATTTTCAAGAGCATTTAAAATTGAATCAAAAATGGTGCTGGGATGGAACGCATTATGAAAAGACAGCAAATGCTTGGTTAGACAATATGGATCAAAAGAAATCACATATTTATCCTATCCTCAAAAAAACTTACGGTAATCAACATGCGACGCAATGGTTTAATCGGTGGCGTATTTTTTATATGGCCTGTGCTGAATTATTTGGATATCGTGATGGCCAGGAGTGGTGGGTTACGCATTATCAATTTGAGAGACCAAAGAAATAAATGAAATTAATTAATTTTGTACTTTTTCAGCTGGGCTGGTTTATCTCGGTATGGGGAGCTGCCAATCAAAAGCTACCTTTATCTATGATGGTCGTAGCTTTGATTTTATTGGCTCATATTATGCAAGCCTCGCGAAAAAAAGAGGCCACTATGCTGCTATTTATCATCATGCTATTGGGCTCGATATTCGATCAGTTACTATTAATTACAAATTTAGTAACCTATCAGAATCAATTCTTTGATACTCTCGTACCTGTTTGGATTGTCGCTATGTGGGGATTATTTGCAACCACACTCAATCTCTCCTTGAGCTGGCTTAAATCTAATAGGGTGCTAGCTGTTTTATTTGGGTTTATCGGTGGCCCTGTAGCTTACTTTGCGGCAGAGCAATTAAATGCAGTTCAACTTACAAATCAATTTTCAATATATGCGCTAGCGCTTGGCTGGGCGATCTTAACCCCAGTTTGCTTGCTTATTGCAGGAAAGTGGAATGGATTTCGCACATGATCTATTTGAATGCATTGATCATTAATGTCTTATTTGCATACCTTGGCTGGCTTATCAGCCTTAAAAAAAATAATGTGACTCATGTTGATATCATGTGGGGTTTATTTTTTGTACTTAATGCGATTTATTTTTATACAGCATTTCCGACATCGTCGCGTCGTC
>ENA-ORFA01000143-ORFA01000143.1-marine-metagenome-genome-assembly--contig:-NODE-143-length-31860-cov-3.147563_pt1 | contig 31860 bp, 30 predicted proteins | sample MGYA00248621_ERZ508587 | MGnify/ENA primary metagenome ERZ508587 (study PRJEB26250, sample SAMN06266239) | marine metagenome | isolation source: Columbia River Estuary | place: USA:Columbia River Estuary... | reverse complement strand
TACAGTCACTCTCACATTACAAAACTTCTTGGAAACTTGTTTAAATACGTCCCAGTTTCTTTTTTGTGTTAACAAATCATATCTAGTTCTAGCTCTATGTTTTCCCTTTGCCTTTCTTCTTCTTTCCCTTCGCCCTTTTCGGTGACGATGAGCCCTCCTCGTTGATCAATTTAATCTTTTCGCTCTCATCTCCATGATAGGAAACGAGCATAGATGCACGGAGCACGTCCAAAGCCTCCAAACAACTCGTGACATTTCCCATTTTGGCGTAAAATCTGGGGTGTCATAATAAGGAAGTTGTTTTTTATTTTCCTTACACGAAACCATTATTAACACATAAAGAATTAAATAAAAGTATTTCATTTTAGTTTTTCATCTTTTAAAGTATAACACAATGCTGATTTTTGAAGTCCATATCGTGCACCATCTTTTACTTCGTAATTAATATAGGGTTTTCCATTTTCTCGCCACGCCTTTTGCATACCGTTTTCTTGGTCATCAGTAAAACTTAATTCGCAATATGGACTTCCATTTTCATACCATTGCTTTTGTATTCCTTCTCGTTTGTCGTTGAAATAGATAAAATCAAATTTTTTGTTCCCATTTTGCCAATAACCCAAATGTTGTCCATACGCCATTCCATTTCTATAATTCCGAAGTGTTTCCAACTTTCCATTTGGAAAATATGTTTTGGTAATTCCATGTTGATTTCCATTAAAATAAGAACCAACAGTTTTTAATTTATCTGTTTCATATAAGACTTTTATATAACCCGAATAAGGTTTATTATTGCGATAATAAACCCCATTCTGCAATTTTAATATTGAATCGTTTTGGAAAATAGTATCGCTCGGAATACTTGAAATAGCTACCTTTTCACAAACAGGTGTGATTTTATTGTCCTTCGGTTGTGAACATCCAAAAGAAAAAACACCAATAATAAGAAAGGCGAGTTTAGTTCGTGAAAGTTCCCTTTGTGCCATAATAACTACCTGACTTCAAGATGTAATACCCAGAATTTAAATAATTGACGTTTGATGCGTGGTAATGATAAATTCCATTTGGAAAATCTTGAGTAGGACCATAGTGACCACCATATTCATCTAAAGTTGGATAGACGCCTGTGGTATCTTTTCTACCATAAATAGGAAATCCATCTCGCAAAAAACCAATCAATTTTGCATCATCTACGGATATGTATTTGCCCGTTGTATGGTAGTGATAATTTTTGGCAGGTGCAGGGTGTGCTCCAGAATTGTCAAAAGTTGTTAATGTCATAGCATCTAGCGAAACGTTACCACCTTCACGATCATTGAAAATGGCTACTCCATTTAATGCCATTCCAATTTCACCTAACGAGGTTTCTTCTTTTGAAGCTGCTTCATTAGGATTTGTTGGAATTTTCATCTTATAGGTTTGAGCTATCATTTCTGTATTTGCGTTGGCTTGATGTCCAAAAGGAAACTCTTCATATAAGGCATTTCCAGAACCCCAGTACGGTGTTTTGTGGTCGGGTAATCCATTGCTTTTAAGTGTAATACTGCTCTTTTTACCACTACCGCTCGTAGAAATGGTTACGTTACTTGTGAATTTTGCTTTTACAACGTCTGTAATAGATATGTCACCCGTAGAAACAATTTTACCTTTTTTACATGAATAAAGGGTTATACTCAATGCCAGTGCCAATGTACCTAAGACTGCTAATTTTACTGAATTCATTTTTTAAAATCATTTTAGTAATTCTTTCCTGAATTAGAAAGGGTTATTCTGTTAGACGATTTTATTTCTTTTTTCCTGCTGTCTGAATGAATTTTTTATTTGCAGTCAGTTTTGAGGTAGCACAGCACAATGACGCACAACTAGCATATAGGCGTAACAAAATGATACCAATACACTCAAATCAGTTGTATAGGCAAACCTCTATTACCTACATACGAATATACAAATTTGAAATCACGTATCGATTAACCCGCTCGAAACAACTGCATGCTGATTCCGTCGGCGGCCAACCAGTGGACTTGGGCTAGGCAATAGCTGTTATGTTTTACGTGTATTTTCTCCTGCTTGATTAAGGCCTCAAGCATTCGCTGTTCTTCGGTACGTAACCCACCCAAGGTGTCAATGCGCTCCATTGGCACGCCGTGTTGTGTGCGGAGTCCGGTAAGCCAAAGTTCGTTCCATTGGTTGTCTGCACTCAGCGTTTCCTCTTCATACCAATCCTGTTGTTTTAGGTATTGGGCATTGTTTGATACATTCCACCGGCGTGTACTTTTTCCATCAAAGGAATGGGCCCCAGGACCAAGCCCCAAGTAGGCTTTCCCCTTCCAATAATTTCCGTTATGAACTGTGCGTTTTCCGGGTATTGCATAATTCGAAACTTCGTAATGTTCAAATCCCCGGGTGCTCAATGCTTGCTCAACGAGGTGGTAATGTGCCACTTGTTGCTCGTCGTTGAGCTGAGGTTCCTTGCCTGTTTTTACGCGGTGATGCAATAAGGTTTGTGGTTCTTGCGTAAGTGCATAGGCCGAAACATGCTCAATCGGGTAGGTATCAATCAGCGCAATCAGTTCTTCTATATCCGCCTCCGTTTGTTGGGGCACGCCAAAGATTAAATCAATCGAAACTGAAAAGGCATACTGTTGCAGTAGATCGAGTCCCTTTCTAGTGTCTGCTGCGCGGTGGTTGCGGTTCATCCAGGCCAGGAGTTCATCATTCATCGTTTGTACCCCAATGCTTAGTCGGTTGATTCCGAGCCCTTGCCATGCCGATAGGTTGGTTTCGGTAAGGTCTTCCGGATTCACCTCTAAGGTGATTTCCACGGGTTGGTTTCCTGTGTATTGTTTTGGTCCTTCGAGCAAGGATCCCAATTCTTCTGGGTTCAGCAAGCTGGGGGTTCCCCCACCGAAATATATGCTTTCTATCGGAGCTGTTAATTCGTGAATTCTTGCTTGGAATTCTTGACGTAGTTGGCTTAATAGCGCCGTTCTATACGACGCAAAGGTGGTGGAGAAATGAAAATCACAATAGGTGCATTTTTTCCTACAGAACGGGATATGAATATAAATCCCAGCCAAGCGCTTAGTTTTTAATTACTTGTACTTGGCCTGTTTTCCCATCATCAAATACTCCCTGCAACACATATACACCCGGGCTTAAGTTAGTTATCGAAACCTGGAATTGTGTGGCATGTATGTTCTGGCGTTCCACTACTTTTTTTCCTTGCAAATCAACGATTACATAGGAATTTACCACGGAAGAAGAAACCCAATTCATCACATCCGTACTTGGGTTTGGATATACCTTAATGGATTCTTCATTCAGTCCGTCAAGGCCTCCACCTGTTACACAAAAATTCAATGTGGCGGTGCTTCCAAAATCTGAGTTTGCGGTATCGATGGACGCTAAATTAGAACCAAGAGACGAGATAAAGACACTACCACTGCTTTGACACCATGGCAACCCATAAATCCCATCACCATATGAATCCTCAATAACATACGCGTAGCACCCTAAATCTAAACACCAATTTTCCGTTACTAGGCCTGCGGCGTCATCCAGGTAGCCACTGCCTGAATAAATTACTGTTCCGCTAGCGTTTTGTAATTCCCATGAGGTTTCAGACCCGTAGCAATCCAGGGTTAAGTCTAATACCACCGCTTGCCCATTCAACACTACATTCAAGGTACTGTTTTGCGAATTATTCAGGTTGTTTTCGTCAACGCCCGTATTTGGATTGCTGATCACCGCATTAAAGGTGTGTACTCCGTTGCTTAAATTCACCGTTGGCAAGGTCACCGTGGTGGATTGCCACTGAGCAAGAGACCCCGTCCAATTGTAGGTCAGGTTGTTGTTTCCGTCAAACCCGTACGTAATAGTCACAGCAGTAAGGGTAATCGCTCCACCATTTGCAAGGGTAACGGTTGGCGTAACTTCAGCACTACAAAAGGTACCTGAAACCCCACCCACAGCAGATGCAATAGGATCCACTTGAATCGGTACGCCACCCGAAGGGTCATAACCATTCACAAAGGTCGCATTGGATTGGTTTGGATCCAACCAGTATTTCAATTGGTTGGTACTGTCGCTGTTTGCAGGGGTCCACGAATAGCTTATTTTACCGTATTCATCCGATAGCACCGGGGCACCGCACGCGGAGGCTCCACCGTGCAATTGACCAATAATTCTATGATTTTGATCAAATAGGGGTGACCCAGATGAACCGCCTTCGGTTACTCCTTCATCCCAACCGGTAACTCCCCAATGGGAATTAGCTGGGCTTCCACCAAAGGTGGTAGAAATTAAGGGGTCGTTTTCGAAGGATATTTTTTTAATGTCTCCAGACGGGTGATGAATTCCTACTGCTGAGGTTGGGGTGTTTCCGGAATTATCCCAGCCATTGAAATAGGGCGTAAAGGCCGCTGGAACGGTTCCGCCCTGCAAGCCCCCAGTAATTTCTACGAGGCAAAAATCAGAGGCACTGGCGCGTGAACGCAACACCGCACCACTTAAGGATTGAAACGTTGGTTCCGCCGCGGGATTATTGCACCCTGCGCTTTGCCAATTAAAACGAAACACCCACGTAGCCGGATTGCTATAGCAATGGTTTGCCGTAAGGACATAGGGCTTCCCGTTGTTTAAGGTGTTATTGATTAAGGAACCGGAACAAAACCCACTGTTTCCAGATACGAGCATTACTACTCCATTACGTTCTTGTTGCCAAGGTCCACCTTGAGGACAATTAACATTCAAGTTACAATTCCCGGAACTCCCGAAGGCTTTTTCTTGGAATTCGCGTGCTGTGCGGTATCCGTGGGTTACGTTATTTATTTGAATCGTTCCCTTTGGATGGTTCGCGGGCACATAGTATTCTACGATGACTTCTTCTCCAGGAACTAATTCAGTACCCAGCTGTCCTTCATAGAGGTGCTCTTGGGTGAATTTTCCAAGAATAAACGTTTTGTCTGGGTTGTATACGTACAATTCATTTCCTGCTGGAATTCCTGTTTGGTTAAACGCCAAATTGATTGTTAGGGCTTCTGGGCATTTAATTCGCACCATCCAAAGTTGATCGCCGTTTTTTGCGTCAATCCAAATACCGTGAGTGTTTGAATTAATTTGTGTTGGGTTATTAAACCCAAAACGCCAGGGTTGTCCGCCTTGTTCGTCTAAGACTAGATCCTCTTGTCTTAGCGCGTTAACATCGGGTGTAGGATAGCTAATCTGAGGGATTGTTTTCCAACCTTCTTTCGGAAAGTAATGACTGTTTCCGCCGTTTCCTTGCTGTGCATAGATTAATTGGAAAGAAAGCAGTATGCTTAGGGATAAGAAGAAAATTTTCATAATCACTTAATTTTTAGGCGTTGTGGTTACACGTTTAATTCCACAGCCTTTGGGTTCTGTGGTGTTGGGTTTAATTTTTTTACCTTTTCCTTGTGCTTTAATGGCATTAAATAAATACGGTTCATCGCTTTTTCTTCCTTTATCCCAGGAATTGTCAATGGATCCGGTATAAATTAGCTTAAAGGTTTGATCGAAAAAATACACATGCGGCGTTGTTCTTGCGCCAAAAGCATCCGCCAAGGCGGCTTTATCATCTACCACATACGGCATGGTATAGTTTTGCTCTTTCGCGTGTTTAATCATTTCTTCATAGGAATCTGCTTGTGCGCGTTTTCCTTCATTGGAATTCACTAAAACGAATCCGATGTTATTAGCTAAGGCTTCATTGTAGAGTGAGTCGTATTGTTTTTCCCACCCCGGAAAATCATCCGCCCCTACAACAAAGGGACAAGAATTACAGGAAAAAATAACAATTAGGCCTTTGTCTTTTTTAAGGCTACTTAAACTGTATAAGGATCCATTTACTGACTTCATTTCAACGTTTTGCATGGGTGCTTTATCGTTGATGCGGAGTTGAGCCCACGTACTGAGTGTCAAGAGCATAATACCTATGGCGAAACGTATTTTCATGCGAATGTTAATATAATGCAAGATTAGTTAAAAATTAATGGCAAAGCAATTAAAATGAGAATAATTGAATGGCTATCTTTGTTTGATGAACAACAAAAAACAACCTGTAGTTATTGGGATTTGTGGGGGGAGCGGTTCAGGTAAAACCACCTTGTTGCGTCGTGTTGCGGAAGAGTTTTCACACTTGAATCCCGCCTTATTTACGATGGATAATTATTATCACCCCATTGAACAGCAACAACTCGATGCGAATGGGATTGTAAATTTTGATTTACCCACGGCCCTTAATGAAGCGCAATTAACGGCAGACCTTAAAGCCTTGGTTTCTGGAGAACCGATTGAGGTAAAGGAGTATTTTTTTAATACCACGCCGGCAAAAAACGTCTTACTTACCATCCACCCGAGTGAGGTGGTCTTGGTGGAGGGCTTATTTTTATACCATTATCATGAAGTTTTTGGATTGCTTGATTATTCGGTATTTGTGGATGTGGAACACGCCATTCAGTTAGACCGAAGAATTTACCGTGATCAAGACAACCGGGGATACAAGCGAAGTGATATTATTTATCAGTGGGACAACCACGTAATGCCGTGTTATGAGGCCTACATTGCGCCCCATGTTTCGAAGGCGGACTTTCATTTTCGAAATGATCAACGTGCTGAAGCGGATTTTACTGACTTGATGAATTCCCTTCAGAACTTACTTCACGCGAAACAATCCTAAACTACCTGTTGTTATACACCTATGAAATATTGCAATAATCCATATCAGCAAATTCGATTACGTGCTACTGAAGTGCAGATTGGTGATTTGCATTTAGGCGGTGAACATCCGATTCGTGTTCAATCCATGACTACAGCGGATACGATGGACACCGACGCTTCGGTGGAAGAATCTGTTCGCATGTTGGAAGCGGGTTGTGAATTGGTTCGATTAACAGCGCCGAGCAAATCAGAGGCTGAAAACCTCCATGCGATTAAGCAAACCCTAGTTGAACGGGGATTCAATCAACCATTAGTTGCGGATATTCATTTTACACCGAACGCCGCAGAAATTGCAGCTAAATATGTAGAAAAAGTACGGGTTAATCCTGGAAATTATGCCGATAAGAAGAAGTTTGAGACCATTGAATATACAGACGAAACCTATCAAGCGGAGTTAAATCGTATTGAAGAGAAGTTTACGCCCTTGGTGTTACTGTGTAAATCCTTGAATCGCGCCATGCGCATCGGGACAAATCACGGGTCCTTATCGGATCGTATTTTGAGTCGATATGGCGATACGCCAGAGGGAATGGTGGCTTCTGCCTATGAGTTCATTGAGGTGTGTGAGAAAAACGGCTACTTCAATTTGGTGATCTCCATGAAGGCGAGTAATACCTTGGTCATGGTGCAAGCGTATCGTTTATTAGCGAGTGAAATGATTAAGCGCGGTAGCGTTTATCCGTTACATCTTGGCGTAACCGAGGCTGGAGATGGAGAGGATGGTCGGATCAAATCGGCGGTGGGGATTGGTGCTTTGCTGGTAGATGGTTTAGGAGATACCATTCGCGTTTCCTTAACCGAAGCGCCTGAGTTCGAAATTCCAGTAGCAAGAAAACTAATTAACCTTACACGTCAGGAATCGGTTTTACCCCTTCCTTCGGTTCCTGAGGAACTTCCGTATAATCCCGTATCGTTTGAACGAAGACCTTCAGACGCTTTTGCGACGGTGGGCGGTGGACAAGTGCCGGTTGTTATTGCTGATTTCTCTCGAAACGAATCCATTTCTCCTGCTAATTTATATGCTGCAGGGTATGTGTACGCTCCAGCATTAGACAAATGGAACATTCAGGATGCGGCAGCAGACTTTTTATACGTAGGGAAGCAATCGATTGATTTTGAATTACCAGGCACCTTGCGTGTGTTATTAGATGGCAAGGGGTGGTCAAATGAAGCGAAACATCCAAACGGATATTTCCCAGTTATTTCTTTAAAAGAACGCGGTGAAATTGCCGCGGAACAGGAGTGTTTTTGTGAAACTGCTCCCGAGCAATTAATCGAACATATTGGAAATTTACACCCTCACGATGTATTGGTCTTAACCTCAGTTTATGACAACAGTGTACAGTGGATGCGTTGGGCCTTTATGCAGTTGAAGCATGCTAACAAAAAGAATCCTGTGATTTTTAAGTTATCGATGGATACCGACAACGAAGAAACCTTTCAATTAGAAGCAGGGGTAAAAGCGGGTTCTTTATTTGTGGATGGCCTTGGTGACGGAATTTGGATCGACGCTCCGAATCAACCAAAAACGGTGGTTAATTCAACATCCTTTGGCGTATTACAAGCTACACGGTTAAGAACATCTAAAACCGAGTATATTTCTTGTCCGAGTTGTGGAAGAACCTTGTTTGATTTACAAGAAACCACGGCAAACATTCGCTCACGTACTAGCCATTTGAAAGGATTAAAGATTGGAATTATGGGCTGTATAGTGAATGGTCCGGGAGAAATGGCTGATGCTGATTATGGATATGTAGGATCGGGTCCTGGAAAAATCACCCTGTATAAAGAAAAAGAAGTGGTACGTAAAAACGTTAACACGGCTGAAGCGGTTGATGCCTTAATTGATTTAATCAAAGAACACGGCGATTGGGTAGAACCGATTATTGAATCGCTATAAACATTCTTTCGTTGAATATTCCTTCGATTAGGTGATTTTTCATCAGATGTAGCGACTAATTTCGCACTATGGCGGATTCTATCGAAAAATACACAAAACGAGGTATACGGAGTAGTTACCTTTCAACCATCATTGGGATTTCATTGGTTCTTTTCTTAACTGGGGTCGTATTAAGTGGTTCTATGGCACTTCAGTCGATTCAAAAACAAGCAAAAGAAAGTATTCAATGTGATGTCTTTTTTAATGCAGATGTTAAGGATGCGGACATCAAGCAAATCGAAGCTCAAATTCAATCATGGCCCGAATTAAAGCGTGTATGGTTTGTTTCAGCTGAACGCGCGGTTGAAGAATTTACCGGAGAAGGTTCTGAAGATATCAAAGTGTTATTCGAAGAAGAAAATCCCTTGCCGCCTTCGCTGTGTTTTTCTCCAAATGAAAAACATGCTACAAAAACAGGATTAAAAAACATCAAAAAAAAGTTACTTAACTCATACAAGGATGTTATCGATGAGGTAAGTTACGATGCTTCTTCTGTGGAGCGAGTTAATCTTGGGTTTAAGCAGTTTGTGATTCTATTTATTTCTATCGCACTCTTGTTAATTGTGATTGCTGTAGCGATGATTAACAACACGATTCGTATGGCGCTTTATTCTCGAAGATTTACGATTAAAACCATGCAATTGGTTGGAGCAACAGCGGCTTTCGTGCGTAAACCTTTTCTGCTTCAAGCGATCCGCAATGGATTAATTTCAGCGATGATTGCCTTGGCTTTACTCGTTACTGTTTTTTACGCGTTGAATAATACCTTAGAGACCATAGAACTCACCTTTTCATTAATTAACTTATTAATCTTAATTGGCGCATTGATTGCCACGGGGGTTTTTATTACTTTCGTGTCCACTTGGTTTGCATTAAACAAGTATTTGCGAATGAAATTGGACAAATTATATTAGTATGAGCAAGATTAAACATTTTGGATTCAACCCTAAAAATTATAAGTTTTTGATTATTGGTTTAATCATTAATGTATTGGGTTTTGTATTGATGATTGGCGGAGGATCTGATGACCCAAACAAGTTTAACGCGGATGAGCTGTTTAGTCCAATTCGAATTACCTTGGCACCGTTTTTAATCATCATTGGATATGTGGTGATTTTTTATGCCATTATGAAAAAAACTCCTTCGGATGATAGCAACCAAGGGGATACTCCCAAAATAAACTAGTTCATGTCCATTCTTCATGCGCTAATTCTTGCACTCGTTGAGGGCTTAACGGAGTTTTTACCCGTTTCGAGTACCGCCCACTTATTATTTACCGAAGAATTACTCGGAATCCAACAAACAGAGTATGTGAAAATGTTCACCGTTTCCATTCAGTTTGGAGCTATTATTGCCGTGGTGGTGGCGTATTGGAAGCGATTTTTTGTTAACATTAAATGGTCTTTTTATCGCGTTTTAGCCCTTTCCGTGCTTCCAGCCTTGGTGTTAGGAAAACTCTTTGACGACAAAATCGAAGCAGTATTTGAAAAGCCTCTAATCATTGCCATCGTACTTATTGTAGGAGGTGTGGTATTACTTTTTATAGACCGAATTTTTTCAAAGCAGTCGAAAATAAAAGATCAAGAAGTTTCTACACGACAAGGTTTATTTATTGGACTATGGCAGTGTTTGGCGATGATGCCGGGTGTAAGCCGTTCCGCAGCGTCAATAATTGGCGGTATGCAGCAAGGATTAAACCGAAAATCCGCAGCAGAATTTAGTTTCTTTTTAGCCGTTCCCACCATGGCTGCCGTTACGCTATATTCTGTTTTACTGAAAGACTGGTGTGTGAATGGAGAAGAAACAAAAGGAGTTGAAATGATTTTGAGTTCCACGGAAAACACCTTGGTATTTCTTATTGGAAATGTCGCATCGTTTATTGTGGCCTTTATTGCCATTAAGAGTTTTATTTCATTTTTACAGAAGTACGGATTCAAGGTTTGGGGAATTTATCGCATTGTCGTTGGAATTATTTTAATTGCTTTATTTATTAATCAAGGTTCAGGATCAAATAACCAAAAACAAAAGACGGAGTGTGAATCCCCGGCTACCGCAACGCGATGAATTTTCAAGAGGGAGAAGTGTTGTTAGTGGATAAGCCCTATGGGTGGACATCCTTTGATGTGGTAAATAAACTCCGTTGGAATTTAAAACGTGCACTGAAGGTTAAAAAAATAAAGGTAGGTCATGCCGGCACCTTAGACCCATTAGCTACTGGATTACTTATCATTTGTACTGGAAAACAAACTAAGAATGTAGAAACCTACATGGCCGAAGAGAAAACCTATACGGGTACATTTTTACTCGGTAAAACCACACCATCCTTTGACTTAGAAACAGAGTACAATGAAACTTTTGATATCGATCATATCACTCCGGAATTAATCAATCAAGTTGCCGAGGGCTTTTTAGGAGAACAAACCCAAACAGCACCGGTGTATTCGGCAAAACAAATCGATGGAAAGCGGGCCTATTTATTTGCTAGAGCAGGTAAAGAGGTTAGCATTAAAGCACATCAAATTACGATTAGTAAATTCAATGTAAACGCCGATCGCTTTCCAGAAATCGATTTCGAAATTACGTGTACCAAAGGAACCTATATTCGTTCCATCGCCCAAGATTTTGGCCAACGACTTAATTCAGGGGCGACCTTAATTGCGTTACGGCGCACCCAATCTGGTCGTTTTACTGTTGATGAAGCGGCGACCGTAGATTATTGGATTGAGCAAATTAACCCAAGCGCCGAATCGGTTCTTTAACGTGTTTTAATTGTTCACGCACCTCTCGAATATAGCGCGTATACGTGTTAATTTTATCTTGATATCCGTTTTCTTCTGCACGGTGTAATCTTTTTTGAAGGTAATGTAGGCGTCGTCCAAGCTTGAATTTGTCCCATTTCGTTAAGATGCGTTTCATGGTATAAAGAATTAAACGTTAATACTCTGGTCTCTTGACTTACTTCTAAGGTAATAAAAACGGATTATTCGAAAAAGTCAATAAACGTTAATTATTCTACCTGCTTAATGAAACGTGAAATTAACAGGATGTTACAGAAGGGGTTAGCGATTCAACACAGCGAAGGTAAAATGGAAAATACTTGGATTTGCCTCCTTAAAAATGTACATTCGCTAAAACTTATTACCTATGAACAAAAGAATATACTTACTTGTTTTCGCTTGTTTTTTTGCCATTAAAGCATTTTCACAATGTGAAGTAATCTATGTAACTACGGCCGGTTTGCCTACCGGAATTGGTACAATGAATGACCCAATGGATTTGTCAACAGCCTTTACTACGGCGCCCAACGGAAGTTATATTCGAGTTGCACAAGGGACCTATACCATTCAAAGTGCATTAACGTTAAATGGACAACACGTTGTTATTGAAGGAGGTTTCATTGATACCTTGGCTTGGACAAAAACGAGTTTAGCGAGTGCAACAACCATTTACAGATCCGCTTTAAATCCCATTGGCCCGCTTACTGCACCGCGTATTTCCGCCATCGAATTAATTAATAACAGCGGCTTTCGTTTTCAAGATTTAACCATTCAAACCGCGAATGCTCCTGCGCCAACACAGGCACAGCCTTATGGCGTTTCGGTGTATGGAATTTATATGGATAGTTGTTCTTCATACGATTTAGTTCGATGTCAAGTATTAGCAGGTGCTGCTGGAGCAGGATTAAGCAGTTCGGTAGGGTCTAATGGGGTTAATGGCGGAAATGGTGCACAAGGAGGTTCAGGAAGCTGTAATGGTGGAGATTGTACCTTCGGTAGTGGAGACCCTGGAGGAAACGGTGGTATTGGCGGTCAAGGCGGCGGCGGCGTTGCGGGTGGTGCAGGAGGAGCCCAACAAACAGGAAATTCGAATCCCGGATCTGTGGGCTTGGCAGGAACAGGAAGAAATGGAGGCTCTGGTGCCGGAGGCGGCGCTGGAGGAGACGAGTGCTCTGCCAATAATGCAGGCTTAGGTGCTGTAGGAGGTGCTTCTGCTTGTGGAAATGGAGGCGCTGGAGGAAACAAAGGTAACGATGGTGACCCAGGAGGAAATGGAACTCCAGGAGGAAACGGTGTAGCGGGAACAGCCGGAGCTCCGGGTGCAAACGGGCCCTTAGGAACGAATCAAACGGGTTTTTGGGTGCCAGGAACTCAAGCCGCTAACGGTACAGATGGATGCGGAGGATCTGGTGGAGGTTCAGGAGGTGGCGGTGGACGTCAGACGTGTACCTTTTGTGATAACGGTCCCGGAAATGGTGGATCTGGTGGTGGTGGCGGTGGCCAAGGCGGCCAAGGCGGTCAGGGCGGATATGGTGCCGGAAGTTCGTTTGGAATCTATATTAATTACAACGGCGTTAATGGAAATCTCTTAGATTGTTTTATTCAGGCAGGTGCTGCTGGCACTGGCGGTGTTGGTGGAAACGGAGGGACTGGTGGAAATGGCGGTTCAGGCGGTGGTGTTCAGGCTACGTGTACTGCGGAAGTTGGTGACGGTGGAGCTGGTGGAGCCGGTGGGGCTGGTGGAGCAGGCGGAAAAGGAGGCGATGGCGCGAATGGAATTAGCCAAGCAGTGTTCCTTGTTTCTGGGGATACACTTTTGAACCAAATAGACACCTTTAATTTACAAGCTCAACCGGTAATTCACGTGTCTTATGTGTATTGTTCTAATGCTACCATGACCGCAGAAGCGCTTGGTGCAACAACGGTAGCTTGGGGAATTTCAACGCCCGTGGCAGTAAGTAACAGCAACACAAACCCAACCACGTTTACTAATGGTTCGACTGGATACACCACGCTCAATGCCCAAGTAAATGCGTTGGCCTCAACAACCTATCGCGATTTTATCTACATCGGTTGCGCAAGTCAAACCAGTGAGTCAACACAAACCATCTGTCAAGGAGAACAAGTATTGTTTAACGGACAATATTACACCCAACCTGGAGATTATACCGCGACCTACAATACAATCCAAGGATGTGACAGTGTGGTTACACTTCATTTGTTTGTAGATCAGATAAACAATGCGATTGCTATTAATCCAAGCAACGGTTCTGAATTGCTTTGTTCCAATACGTCGGGCTTGTCGTATCAATGGATTAATTGTACTACGGGAGCAAGTTTACCAGGCGCGAATGGCTCTTCATTGCTTATCACCCAAAACGGAACATACGCCGTGGTGAGCACGAATGCGAACGGTTGTTCTGATACCTCAAACTGTGTTACGATTAATTATATTGGATTAACGGACCTTTCATCTGCCCCATTTAGTGTGGCACCGAATCCGGTGGTAAATGAAGTAAGCATAACCTTTGCTGAGGCATTTACGGGGAATCTTACCATAACCGATGTGGGTGGAAAGATTATTTATGAAACGCACATCTTTAATCAAACCGCGGTTTCTACCGCCTTGTCTGCGCCACAAGGGATTTATTTTGTAAACGCCCAGGATGAACAAGGAATAAAAACGGTTCGCATTATTAAGATTTAATGGAGTTGGTTTTAAGGCAATAAAAAACGCCCTCATGGGGCGTTTTGCTTTTTAAATAAATCCTAAGTTATCTTCCGTCGCCGTCTAGTAAATTCCCGAGTCCACCAAGTAGGCCGGAACCTTCTTCTTTTCTTGTTCCGGTTCCATACGCTAGAATGCGTGAGGCAAGTCTTGATACTGGCAAGCTCTGCAACCACACTTCTCCGGGTCCGGTGAGTGTTGCAAAAAACAACCCTTCACCACCGAATAAGGTGTTTTTAATTCCACCTACAAACTGAATATCATAGTCAATGGTTTGCGTGTAGGCGACGATGCACCCGGTGTCAATTCGAAGTGTTTCTCCTGGATTCAGGGTGCGTTTCATTACATAGCCCCCGGCATGACAAAAAGCTAAGCCGTCGCCTTCCAGTTTTTGCATAATAAACCCTTCGCCTCCAAAGAGTCCCGTTCCCAGTTTTCGTTGAAATTCTATTCCTACCGAAACCCCTTTGGCCGCGGCAAGAAAGGAATCTTTTTGACAGATTATTTTTCCACCATATTGCTGTAAATCGATTGGAATTATTTTACCGGGGTAGGGCGATGCAAAAGCTACTTTAGCCTTCCCTGATCCCGTATGTGTAAAGGCGGTCATGAACAAGCTTTCGCCTGTTAACAAGCGTTTTCCGGCCCCCCATAATTTATTCATGAATCCGCTTTGTTGCTGCGATCCGTCTCCAAAAATGGTTTCCATTTGAATTCCTGGATCCATGTACATGAACGAGCCAGACTCAGCAATGGCCGTTTCTTGAGGGTCTAATTCAATCTCCACCATTTGCATTTCTTCGCCGTGGATGTAATAATCGATTTCGTGGTTGTTTCTCATAGGGTATTATTATTTACTTCACGAAAGTAATCGTGCTTGTTTAATTCTATTAGTGAAATTTGTTAAATCTTGTCAATGGAAATTACTTTCCATTGCAATTGGTCATGGCTAATTGAAGCCCTATTGTACAAAACGCCTCACAGGCTTCCACCGCAAGGGTTATCCGTTCATTCAAGGTGACTTGTTCTTCCTTGTCCCATTTCCCTAACACATAATCCGATTGTCTTCCTTTCGGAAAATCACTCCCAATACCAAAACGTAAACGCGCATAAGCCGTAGTTTGTAGGGTCTGCTGAATATCTTTAAGGCCGTTGTGTCCCCCGTCGGAGCCCGCTCCTTTAAGGCGAATTTTCCCAAAAGGAAGTGCCAGATCATCCGTGATTACCAAGAGGTTTTCTTTACTGATTTGTTCTTTTTGAAGCCAATAATTAACGGCTTTTCCTGACAGATTCATGTAGGTTGTGGGTTTGATGAGCACCACCTGTTTTCCACGCAATTTAATGCTTGCTTTATGTGCACCGCGATCCAAGGAAAACGACCCGTCGTGTTTTTTAGCCAAGGCATCCAATACACTAAACCCAATGTTATGACGAGTATCTTCATACTCAGCGCCCGGATTACCAAGTCCAACCAACAGAAATTTCATGGGATAAAATTAATCAAAAGAACTGCGCATCAACGGAAAATGCCTAGCGAATCAAATGAAAAAATCCGCTATAGGTTTGGTTCTTTTCGGTGATCGTTAACACATAGAAGTAAACACCATCGATCAATGCTCCACCATCCCAGGTATTCGCATACCCGTTTTGTTCAAATACCACGCTTCCCCAACGGTTTAAGATGCGCAAGCTATTTTCAGGATAGAATTCCAAATATTCAAAAGAAAGGATGTCGTTTTTACCGTCATTATTTGGGGTAATCACATTCGGAGTAGCTACTTCAGCGGGCACCACAACAAAGGGTGAACACAGGGTGTCTACACAACCAACCGCATCTTGAATCGCCAAGCACAACACATGATTTGACGGCGTTAAATACAGGTTATTCCATTGAGGTGTGAGGCTAATTACACTATCATCTAAGGTCCATACCCATTGTTGTATGGTGGACGCTGGCGAGGTGCTTTGATCTTGAAACGCGGCTTCAATACCCGCAACCACCGGATTTGGATTCACCAGGTAGGCTGCATTTGGATTACTGTAAACCGTCAGTTGAAACATCGAGGTATCCGAAGTACACCCATCCCCTTCAGCATAGGCGCTGTAGTTTAAGGTGATTGGGGCATCAGTTGTAGTGGGTGAAACGGTAAACGATCCTTGTCCGCTTTGTCCTTCGCCAACGTAATACGCGGTTCCGTTCGCTAAACACGAGGTGAGATTTATTGTTGTTGTTTCCCCCGAACATAGGACGGAGTCATACACCAAATCAATATTCGTGGCAGGCTTAATGGGAAGGGTTTCAAACCCAATGTTTGTAATTACCGTACCACAGGCATCCGTTATTACCGGGGGCGGAATGTTTAACATGGTAAAGGTGGAATCACAGTATAAGGGACACGTAGGAACGGTTAGATTAAACAGGTGGTTTGTTGACCCGGCGCCACACCCTGTATTTGTACCTGTAACCACCGTATCGTTGGTCCATGGGTGCGTGAAGGTGTAGGGCGCTACGCCATATCGTGCATACCCGCGGACTTCAATTTCACAATCATTGGAACATTGAGGGGTTTGGGTAGCATACCATTCTGATCCATACGTTTCTGGGGTTCTTCCATAAACCACCACTTGAAAAGGCCAAAGGGTGGTAAAGGGGTCATAACGAATGTAGGTAAGGTTACAGCCCGCACCGAGGTTATACCGTCCTAAGTGGAATCGCACATAAAAATTGGTTGAACTACAAGATTCTGGTAGACAACAAATTAACGGAGACATCATATTAAAACTATCCAAATAGGCGGTTCCCGCTGTGCCGGCTGTTGGACCTGTGACTGTAAATGTTTGTGAACTTCCGCACGGGCCACTAAAATACATTACCCCTTGACTCATTGTGGCAGCGCTCCAGGGATCTGCATAAAAACTTGCCGTAACATATACCCCGGTAACCGTAATACCACCAGGAATCGTCGCTTGAATGCTGTCTACGTTGTATGCGGGAGAAAGGCAGGAGTTCATATACGATCCCGCCCACGTAGTGGTTGGTCCGCCCACTAAGGGATCAATCGTAACCGGATAGGTTCGTTCAGCGGTATTCATCCATTCGGTGCTTATGGCAACGGTAAGTTCGTATGCATTTTCACTAGATAAACGTTTAAACTGTATTAACCCCTTACATGATTTCATCGCCGCATCATAGGCAATGGGCGCGAAGATGGTTCCACAAACTGCTTTCGTTTTACTGTTAATTACCAGGATGTCTGCCCCATAGGCCATGCCATCGATAAATAAGGTCCCGCGAGCACCACGAATGGTGATGTCCTCGAATCCGGTTATTGGATGCGGTTTGTATTGTAACTCGTATCCATCGGGTAGCTCGATATGTTCCGTGGTGATGAAGTAGGAAGCCTCTCCCAGGTTCACTGGAGCAGGTACGATGAGGTTACTTTTCACCCGATCTTCCGAAAACAGCAGTTGCTGAGTAAATGGTCCTAGGGGAATATTACAGCCACGTTTATCTACACGATTCTTGTCTAAAGCGATGGGATAAGTCTGTCCATTTATCCGACGATTTAATCCCATGTGTAAATTGGTTCCCTCATCATCAAGGCTAATGCTATATGACCCATCGTGATATAATGCTGTGGGAAACTGTTGCGCTGTAGCGGCCCATAGGGCGCCCGTGAACGTTAACGTTGGATCAATGGGCTTTAGATTTCCTTGCTTATCGGCATAATGAATAGCTTTCTTACTGAATACACCTTTTGTATTTCCATTGTTATCAACAAATTCACTTGAGAACAGCGTTCTTTTGGATGATAATTCTGTCCATTCAATGTCCTTATCTTCTGATAATTTTTCAGCAGCGTTTGGAGCCAATGGCGTCCCGCATGAAAATTGTTGGGAAAAGGTTTGGCCGGATAAAATTAAAAGTAGTAGTAGGTAGTAGGTTTTTTTCATTCGGTTCTAAACTCCTTGTGTATGACTTCTCCCCCGCTTTTTCCGGTTTCATACCCGAGGTATAACACAGCAACCAAGAAGGCACCAATGGCCCACAGCAGGTATTTTTGTAGTTTGTTTTTTGCCCAAGAAGCCCACATAGCTAGCAAGGACAGTAATCCTAACCCGTACATTACCAAAGCAAATAGCTCTGCTTTCTCTTCATGTTCATGGGCATAATGATGGGTTACCTTTGGATAAATACCCTCAATCGCTTCTTCTGCTTCTTCGCCTGTATTCATGGATAGAAACGCACCAATCGCAGCCAAAACAAAGAGAAAATACCCCACACGTTTAAGAAGTTCCGACTTGAAATAAACGCCAAGCAATAAGACAATGATACCCGCGAAAGGAAATAAGAGCGGAAGGTGATTTATTAAATTATGAAGGTGCATGAGTAAAATTTAGGTACAAGGTAATAAATTAATTACAAAACACGCCCGGTGTAGTGTGCAGATTTTCACAGCAAAAAGTTATTTTTGTCGGTATGAAAACCTCATCAATTAAAGAAATTATACGTCAAGGAAGCAGCTTAATTGGAACAGAAGTAACGGTTAAGGGTTGGGTTAGGGCGTTCAGAAGTAACCGCTTCATCCAAGTAAACGACGGCTCCTGTCAAGGAAACCTACAAGCTGTTATTGATTTTACAGCCTTTCCAGAAGAGGTTATTCGTCAAATTTCTACTGCGGCAGCGCTAAGCCTTGAGGGAGTTCTTGTAGCGTCGATAGGTTCTGGACAAGCCGTAGAACTCGAAGTTAAATCGCTTGTGGTACTTGGTACTGCCCCAGCAGATGAGGTACAAAAAACAGTAATGCAGCCTAAGCGCCACAGCTTGGAGTTCTTGAGAGAACAGGCGCATTTCCGATTCAGAACGAACACTTTTGGCGCGGTATTTAGAATACGTCATGCCGTATCGTACGCCATTCATAATTATTTCCACACGAATGGATTCTATTACTTAAATACGCCGATCATCACCTCTTCAGATGCAGAGGGTGCTGGTGAAATGTTTCGTGTTTCAACTTTGGACCCTTCAAATCCACCACGAACCAAAGAAGGTGAAATTGATTACAGCCAAGACTTCTTTGGTAGACCCGTTAACCTTACCGTATCTGGACAGCTTGAAGCTGAATTAGCAGCCTTAGCCCTTGGCAAGGTTTACACCTTTGGCCCCACCTTTCGAGCAGAAAACTCAAATACGTCTCGGCATTTAGCGGAATTTTGGATGATAGAGCCTGAAGTGGCATTCAACGATTTGAAAGCAAACATGGATCTAACGGAAGATTTCTTAAAGCATATTTGCCGTTTCGTAATGGACACATGTAAAGATGACCTTCAGTTTTTAAATGATCGAGAGGCACAGGAACAAACACAAAAACCGCAGCATGAGCGCAACGAACTAACTTTAATAGAACGGCTACAGTTTGTAATCGACAATCCATTTAAACGGTTAACCTATACGGAAGCCATAGAGGTCTTGAAGAACTCTAATCACTATAAAAAGAAGAAGTTTCAATATGACGTAGCGTGGGGAATTGACTTGCAGAGTGAACACGAGCGCTATTTAGTGGAGAAAGAATTTAAGTGTCCGGTGATTTTAACGGATTATCCTGCAGAAATCAAGGCATTTTACATGCGCGCGAATGATGACGGTAAAACCGTGGCAGCCATGGATGTATTGTTCCCTGGTATTGGAGAAATTGTGGGAGGGTCTCAGCGTGAAGAGCGCTTAGAGGTGCTGCAAGAAAAATGCGCAGCCTTTGGAATTCCCGAAGAAGAATTGTGGTGGTATATGGATACGCGAAAAATCGGATCGGTGCCCCACGCAGGATTTGGACTGGGCTTAGAGCGTATGATTATGTTTGTTACTGGGATGACGAATATTCGCGATGTAATTCCTTTTCCAAGAACACCTCAGAACGCAGCATTTTAATGGCGCTTAAACAACACCTTACTCAACGTCAAGAGTTACGGCTTTCTCCGCAGCAAATTCAATTAATGAAATTGCTTCAAATTCCGGCCGCGGAACTTGAACAACGCATTCAGCAAGAAATAGAAGAAAACCCAGCCCTAGAACAGGGAGACGAGCAAGGGGATGAATCGTTAGACCAACAAGAACAGGACGGTGATGAAGAGGCCTTCGATTTTTCAGATTATTTTGACGATGACACGCCGGATTACAAAACACAAGTAAATAATCAGTCAAAAGACGACGAGCAACGAGTGGTGCCTTTATCCGGTGAACAATCGTTTCAAGACCGATTGATAGAACAGTTACAGCTGAATGATTTATCAGAGGACGAACAAATCATAGCCGAGGTCATTGTAGGAAATTTAGACGAGTCAGGGTATTTGAATCGTTCGCTGGAAGCCTTGGTGGACGACTTGGCCTTTCATTATAATGTGATTGTAGAAGAGTTCACAATAGAAGGGGTGTTGTATCAAATACAGGAATTAGACCCTGCAGGAGTTGGCGCAAGAACCTTACAAGAATGTTTGGTATTGCAAGAACGGCGCCGTCAGGATGGGGGTGAAGTAAAGAAATTAGCCCTTCGCATTTTAAAAGACTGTTTCGAATATTTTACGAAAAAGCACTACGATAAAATCACGGCGAAATTAAAGATTGATGAAGATCAATTGAAGGAAGCAATTGATGAAATTTTGAAATTAAATCCCAAACCCGGGGGTTCAGCAAAAAGCAATGAGAAGGTTGTTCAGCAAATCATCCCAGATTTTATTTTGACAGAAACTGATGGAATATTAGAGCTGTCACTTAATTCTAGAAATGCGCCAGACCTTAAATTGAGTAAAGAATACGAGGTGTTATTGCGTTCTTATTCTGAAGGGGCTAAAACTTCCAAAGGAGACAAGCAAGCCTTAACGTTTGTTCGTCACAAATTGGATTCTGCGAAGTGGTTTATTGATGCAATCAAACAACGTCAAGAAACCTTGTTGTTTACCATGAGTGCGATATTGGATTATCAGCAGGCCTTCTTTTTAACGGGCGACAATGCTAAATTGAAACCAATGATTTTGAAGGATATTGCGGAACGTGTACAGATGGATATTTCAACCATCTCGCGCGTAGCGAACAGTAAATACATTCAGACTAATCACGGGGTATATTCTTTGAAACACTTTTTCTCCGAATCGCTTTCAACGGATAGTGGCGAGGAGGTTTCTACCCGAGAGGTGAAACAAATTTTATTGGATGCGGTGGAGAAGGAGGACAAACGTACACCACTACCGGATGAGAAACTGATGGAAATCTTAAACGAAAAGGGATATAATATTGCCCGAAGAACCATTGCTAAGTATCGAGAACAATTAAATATTCCTGTAGCTCGATTGAGAAAGGAACTCTAAGCATGATGAATAAACTAAGTCACCTCTTTTCTTGGGTCTTCATTCCTTTATTAATGCCCTTGTATGGCTTATTAATTGTGTTGTTTTATCCGGCAGAGGAACTTGTTCCGAATACCATTAGTATGTACGCGCTCCCCTTGAGTATTAAATGGATTGTATTCGGCATGTTTGCGGTGTTTAGTTTCGCGGCACCTGGGTTATCATTTTTAGGCTTGTTTCGCTTTAAAATAATTACAACCATTGATATTGAAAACCGCACAGAGCGCTTGTATCCCTTGTTAATTATGCTGATTTATGGTTTAATGCTATATTGGTTAATTGGGGAAAGCGACCCGAAACACCTCTTGCCGCCATATTTTTCTTCCTTGGCGTTAGCGGGTGTAGGAGTTACCTTGCTTTTTATGGGCTTAACACAGGTGTTAAAAATATCGATGCACGCGGGAGGTGCGGGGATATTAACCGGTTTCTTATATGCGTATTTTATGCAGCAACACAACCCATCATATGCTTGGATTGGCTTATCCATCTTGGTTTCTGGCTTGGTAATTTCGGCGCGTTGGTATCTTAGAAAGCATACCGCCCTTGAGTTGTTTTTAGGATATACCCTCGCCGGCATTATTACGTTTGGGGTAGTTTATATTGGGGGGTAGGTGTATTCTACTCCACCGTTACCGACTTCGCTAAATTTCTCGGTTGATCCACGTTGCATCCGCGCATTACGGCGATAAAATAAGAAAGCAATTGTAAAGGAATCGTTGCTAACAAGGGAACCAATACTTCATCTGCCGCAGGAATTTCAATAATATGATCCGCCATGGCACGCACGTGAACATCTCCTTCAGTAACAATGGCTATGATTTTACCTTTTCTTGCTTTTACTTCTTGAATGTTAGAAACAACTTTTTCATAGGAATTTCCTTGCGTAGCAATAACAAACACCGGCATATTTTCGTCAATTAAGGCAATTGGGCCGTGCTTCATTTCAGCTGCCGGATAACCCTCGGCATGGATGTAGGAAATTTCTTTCAGTTTAAGCGCGCCTTCTAAGGCTACAGGAAACGATGACCCGCGCCCTAAGTATAAGGCGTTAGATGCGTCTTTATATGCCTTTGCAATCGATTCAATGTGGTCGTTCTTTGCCAGAATCTGCTTAACCTTTTCGGGTATTGCCTCCAACTCAGACAATAATTCATGAAATCTAGACTGACTAATGGTTCCTTTTTTATGAGCAAGCTGCAAGGCCATTAAGGTGAGGATTGTTACTTGTGCGGTAAAGGCTTTTGTAGAAGCCACACCGATTTCTGGTCCAGCGTGAGTATATGAACCGGCATCTGTAATTCGAGAAATAGAGGAACCAACTACATTACAGATTCCTAAGATGGTTGCTCCTTTTGATTTTGCTAATTCTAATGCAGCCAACGTATCCGCCGTTTCACCGGACTGAGAAATAGCAATAACCACATCATTTTCATTAATTATGGGGTTGCGGTAACGAAATTCACTCGCATATTCCACTTCAACATTGATACGGGCTAAATCTTCTAATAGATATTCACCCACTAATCCGGCATGCCAAGAGGTACCACAAGCCACAATAATCAAGCGATTCGCCTGAATCATTTTTTGCTCGTAGTCACGAATTCCACCGAGGGAAATCCAACCTTTTTCGGCATTTAGTCTTCCCCTAAAACAATCTTGAATGGAACGAGGCTGTTCATGAATTTCTTTTAACATGAAATGCTCATAGCCGCCCTTTTCAAGGGCTTCAAGCTCTAATTCTAGTTTTTGGATGTATGGTGTTTTAGGTTGGTCGCCAATGTTGTATAACTTCAATCCTTCCTTACGATCAATTACGGCAATCTCCTCGTCTTCCATGTACACCACATTCTTCGTGTATTCTACAATCGGGGAGGCATCTGATGCACAAAAGTATTCACCGTCTTCTCCAACACCAACCACGAGCGGACTACTTTTTCTTGCAGCGACTAAGCGGTCTGGAAAGTCGCTAGATATAGCCACAATGGCATAGGCACCAACCACATGATTTAGCGCAATACGAAGTGCTTCACCAAACCAAACGCCTTCTTTCTTAGAGATGTCATCTACCAAATGAACGAGTACTTCGGTGTCGGTTTCGCTACGGAAGCTATACCCTTTATTAATCAGTTCTTTTTTAATGGAGTCGTAATTTTCAATTATTCCATTGTGGATAATGGCTAACTTACCATCGGTAGAGTAGTGTGGGTGAGCATTTACATCATTAGGTTCTCCGTGAGTTGCCCAACGGGTGTGACCAATTCCTGAAGTTCCAGAGCAATCCTTGTCTGCTGCAAAGGCTTCTAGGTTGGACACCTTACCCTGTTTTTTATAAATATTAAGTTTACCGTGGGAGTTTAGCGCAATTCCCGCAGAGTCATATCCACGGTATTCAAGGCGTTTTAATCCCTTTATGATAATGGGGTAGGCGTCTTTAGCGCCTATGTATGCAACGATACCACACATAATTAAAAGTCGGTATAAGTGATAATAATTTTCGGACGCATCTTATTAATGGTATTTGGTCCATTAAAGATAATCCGTTCCGATGAATTAACGAAGAATCGTGGAGAAACAATGAGTCCAGTGTTTTCAATGTCTTTATTGATGACAGCTTGAACGTAGGACTTTAAATCTGCAGAAAATTCCTTTTTACTTTCTGAATAGGCACCTAACACTCCAGTGTTTATATACCCTTGTGAAGCCGCGGTTTTTTTAGTGGCAAACGTAACGTTTGAGCCCGGTTTATACTTGCTTCCAAATTGAAATTGAATCGGCAGGTGAATTTCAGCGCGATGTATTAATTGTTTGTTAGTAAATTGATTTAATCCGGGTATTACTACTTTTGCGCGCACACCAAACGCTTGTGCGTAGAATTCTTGCAGGCCTTGTGATGGGTTATTAATTACCTGTTCAACGGCCGATCCGTTTCGGTTCACGTCCACGTGAGAAAAGTCCGCACAGGTAGAATTCATTAAAAAGTCATAGGTTTTTTCAACCCCACCTTGACGATAATAAATGGTTAATTTGGTTCCTGGGTCGTTGAGGTTAAAATAGAAAACCCCACCTTGTCCCGCACTTTGGGGGCCGTTGTTTGTTTGTACTAATAAGCCTTTAAAATAACTTTGAAAGTTCGCATTACTAGCAAACGTGGTGCTTCCGTTTGTTGCTTCGGTGATAAATTGTTTTGCAAGGTTTGTATCGAGCGGAATCCGTAATTGAGCCTGAACGCTGTCGTCACCTATAAGCGTATAATTCAACGGATCGGGTGTGATTGTTTCCTTGCCTGCAGGAATTAAGTTGGTATTACTGTGTGCTTTCGTAGAAAACTGGTAATAGGTTGAATCGGCAGAAAGGGCATCGGTTAATGCAAATACTTCAAAGTGTTGTGCACTCAAGGCACCGTAGTACCCCGCATATTCTAATCCAAGCACAAAAGAGTCTACAACAATTGTAGAAGGATTCCCGAAATTCGGGTTCACACCGGCTAATCTAAGTTGTGTGTAAAATGAAGCATTAAACTTTCCAAACTTTGGGTCGTTGTAACTTCCTAATACTACATTGGCTGAATTATCAGTAATCATGCTATCTTCAATAACCACGGAAGTCGCTAAATAAAAGGTGTCGGTGGTAATTCCATTGAGCATGGCGTCTGCACCCAACAACTCTTTACCCAGCAATTGATCCTTCTTCTTGCAGGCCAGAAGTGAGAGCGCCAAAAGTAAAAGGAGTGAATACCTCATGGGTGTGGACTAGTTGGTTACAACACTGGAGTCAAGCACGCGATCAAAGAATGCAGAGAACGATTTTGCCTCGTGCTCCTCATTGATATAATCTTGTTTCAAGATAGTTGCTTCATCAAAAATCGCGCGTAATGCAGGGTCTAAATTCGGTTCTGCTACAGTTACCCCATCACAGTGTTCCAAAATTAATTTGGTAAAGGAAATGAAATCCGTTTCCTTGCTTTTTTCAATTACCGCTTTTGGAAACCCATCAAACTTTAATTTTTCATGGAATCGAGGATCAAGTGGCTGATCAAATCCTTCATTAAATAAGTTATACACCACTTTTGTTTCTTTAAAATGGGGGTCCTTTTTATAGAAGTGCTTAATATAAAGTGCCATCATTCCAGAAAACCATCCATTGCAATGGATGAGGTCCGGTTGCCAACCTAATTTCTTAACGGTTTCAAGGACTCCTCGAACAAAAAATATAGACCGCTCGTCGTTGTCAACACAACAAGAGCCATCCTCTTCATGAAGGATTTGCTTCCGCTTAAAGAAATCGTCATTATCGATAAAATACACCTGCATTCTTGCGGCCGCTACTGAGGCTACTTTAATAATGAGGGGATGATCTTGGTCATCGATAGATAAATTTAACCCAGAAAGCCGAATTACTTCGTGCAACTGGTGGCGTCGCTCATTGATAACCCCATATCGAGGCATAAACACACGGATTTCCTTTCCTTCTTCTTGGGTTGATTGCGCAATCCTTCGGGTGAAATTAGAAACTTCGGTTTTGGTTAAGAAAGGGGAAATCTCTTGAGAGACGAACAATACACGTTTTTTTTCCATCGAGCCTCTACACTTTTATAAGGGAGCAAAATTACGGAAAACTAATGAAAGTTCCTAAAAACGAATAGCTTTGTTTCTTGATACGTAATGGAATGAGTGTAATATTATCAAGCAAAGCACAATTAGAGCACGCGCTCAAGCCTTATTACAAGCAAGGCGCACGGATAGGATTTGTTCCTACTATGGGTGCGCTTCACGCAGGACATTGTTCGTTGATGCATGCAGCGAAAACCGCAAATGATGTGGTTGTATTGAGCATCTTTGTGAATCCGCGTCAATTTAATGACTCCTCAGATTTTGATAAGTATCCAAGAACCTTAACAGCAGATATTGAGTGTGCAGAACAAGAGGGGGTAGATTTTATTTATCTTCCAATCTATGACGAACTTTTTGCGGGTCATTCCGTAGCATCCGAAGTAGCTTTAAATGGACTCGACGCATCGATGGAGGGCGCTTCACGTCCGGGTCATTTTAGGGGCGTGGTTGAAGTAGTTTATGCGTTATTTGACCATGTAAAACCAAGCAATGCGTATTTTGGTCAGAAGGATTTTCAGCAATTAGCCATAATACGGGCTATGGTTTCATCCCTTAAGTTGACGGTATCGATTGTTTCTTGTCCAACCTTAAGAGAGGCCGATGGCTTAGCCATGAGTAGCCGTAACCTTAGGTTATCTGAAACAGACCGCCACGAAGCATTAGTACTTTATAAAGCCCTTTCTTTTGTTCGGGATGATTGGCAAAAACGCTCCCCGGAGGAGCTAATGGATCAAGCTAAACGGCTAATTTCTGAATCAACGCTTCGGCTAGATTATTTACTCCTAGTGGACCCTAATACCCTGTTGCCTATTGAGAATAATGCGCGAACCGCTGTAGTATGTGTTGCGGCGTATTGTGGTGAGGTACGACTTATTGACAATATGCTATTGTCAGCCGATTGAATTCCCTTATTTTTGTGCCGCCCAAAGGCAATTAATTATGCAAATTCAAGTATTAAAATCTAAGATTCATCGGGTAACAGTAACCCAGGCGGAGTTGAACTACATTGGCAGTATAACCATTGACGAGCGCCTAATGCAGGCCGCAAACCTCATTGAAGGTGAGCGTGTTCAAGTAGTTAATATCAACAATGGAGAGCGTTTAGAGACCTATGTTATTACAGGAGCAAAGGATTCAGGAACCATCTGTTTAAATGGTCCTGCCGCCCGAAAAGTTGCAGTTGGCGATGTTGTGATCATTATTAGTTATGCCACGATGGAGTTTGAAGAGGCAAAATCGTTCAAACCTACCTTAGTGTTCCCTAACGAACCATCTAATTTATTAGTACCTTGAATCGCTTAGCGTTTATTGAAGCGAAGGTTATTACCGTACAACAAGCGGCGTTCATGGCAGAAATGCATCGATTGAAAAATCAACGCATTGTATTCACCAATGGGTGTTTTGACTTGTTACACCTCGGTCATATTACGTATTTAGCACAAGCTGCTTCATTAGGTGATAAACTATTTGTTGCCGTGAATGACGACACATCGGTTCGTGCCCTAGAGAAAGGAGTAAATCGACCGATTAATCCTGAAGTTGCGCGAGCTATGGTCTTAGCTTCACTTGGCATGGTAGATCATGTTATCGTATTTAGTGAAAATACGCCCTTGAACACGATTTTAGCTATAAAACCGGATCTAATTATTAAAGGAGGCGATTATGATGCGGAGGTTTCAGACCCTACTGACAAGCGGTATATTGTTGGTAAAAAAGAGGCGGAAGCTTGGGGAGGAATCGTACAAACCATTCCTTTAGTGGAAGGTTACTCAACTACGGGCCTTCTGGCTAAGCGCTAAGCGCGTGGAGCTTATATTAAAGAAGGCAACAAAACCCACCAACAAATCGAAGTTATAGAATAAATCTTCTACAGGGATTGTTATAATACGCCATCCTGAAAATTCGCTCGGATTATACCATACCACCGGAAGTGTAGTTGCTGCCCCGGTAAGTAAGCCGTTTACGATTAAAAAAGGAAGCAAACAAACCAAGAAGGCAACTACAAATTGGGTAAGCCATTTGGGATTAACTATAAGTAAGACCACACTTAAAGCAAAGGCAAACAGCACCGAAGAAAGCGTGTACCATCCGCTTGGTTGTTGGAGTAATAATAACACCCCCAAGAGTAAGAATACCGCAAAAAACAGGCGATTTAATTTAGGGTTATTTTCGAGTCGAAAATATGCCCCCATAACTTCATAGATAAAAATGCAATTGTACGGAACCACCACGAAGAATAGTATTTCTTCGAGGGGCAATTTCCCCAAAAAGATGTGGGCTGTATGCGCTATGGTGAATCCCCAAACGCCCTTTTCAGTAAACCATTGGTCCCACACCAAAAATAAACCCGAGACGATCAAAACAGGCAAAATTAATCGCGGCACTTTTTTAATGTAAGCCACTTTTTTATCAAAGCTTAGCGCGAAGGGCCCAAGGAAGGAAAACAATAAAATGTATCCGTAATAGCTCATGCGTTTCGTTGAGCGTAGTATGACTTTTTAGCCTCTTTATAGAACTTTGGAGGAACAATCAGCATCCCAAAACAGGCGCCTTCTTCTTTTTCTTGGTTTTTATGGTGCACCTTGTGTGCCTTACGAATGGCATAGAAATACGGGTGATCAATGTCGCGAAGAAATTTATACCTGCGATGAATGTATACATCGTGCACAAGGAAATAGGCGGCCCCATATAACGCGATACCGTATCCAATCCACACGGAAGGATAAAAATCATAAATCATACCGAGCATTATTCCTAACCAAGAAGGGATGGCATAAATTAAAAAGAACACATCGTTCTTCTCGAAAAACCCAGCATCTACTTGATGGTGATCGCGATGAAAATACCACATAAGTCCATGCATCACATACTTGTGCGTGAACCAAGCCATGAATTCCATTCCGAAAAACGTAGCCAACATTACAAAAGGACCCCACCAATACATTATACCAACTGTTGAATTGTAAAAAATAAAGTTAGCAGAATAAACAACGTGATTGCCGTCTTGTTCAATGACGGTTTCGCGATTTTGGCGAAAACCCAATTGGTTAGAAGTGAAACCACGAACCAGCAAATAAAATTATATACTGGAATCGTTTCGTTTTTCCAATGCCAAAAATCACTTTTAATTGCGACAGGTTCCATCAACCAATCCATACCTGTCATCAGCGAGGCGCCTAATACAACGTGTAAAAGCATGGATTTAGTTAGGACTTTACTCATTGCGCTACATACCATGGTCAGCATCGCCCAATTAATTCCAATGATTAATGGAACCTCAAAAAATTTAGGACCTAGATTAAGACCATACCAATAGGTGCCAAATAGCAAGGAGGTATGAACCCCAACCCATTCCACAATAAAACCAATTAAAAAAACTAAGAAACTAGCGAGCAGTATTTCTTTTTTCCAACGGTATGAATTCAATAACACTAAAAACGAAATCAGGAGATTGTATGCGCTTAACGGTAAAACAAGGGGTTTGAATGCAGGAAGTAATATTCCTGAAAGTCCTACCCCATAGAGTATGATCAGTAATACAATACCTGTGGTTTCCTTTTTCACTGGAGTCTGTTTTTAATCGCATGCTGAATAGATTCTTCTAAACTATAGAATGTAGCATTCATGAGCGTTTTTAGTTTATCCGAATTGTAAATTCTTGTTGCGTATGCGGCTCGTGCAGATTCAATGGTCATTCCTTTTCGTTTTTTTAGCAATAAAGAAGCAGTTTCCAGGAGGTAAGAAACAGGAATTGCGAGCCATTCTGGCGCATAAATCCGAGGTCCTTTTTTTCCCATCGCTTTCGAAATAGTAGAAAACAACCCACGAAAGTCTTTGTTTGTTCCCGTACACAAAAAGCGTTCGTCCCTTATTCCAGAATCCATTAAAAATAGCATGGATTTTGCTACATCACGTGCGTCTACTGTTGCATTAGCACCCGAAGGATAAAAGAGTAAGCCCTTATGTGCTACATCAAACATTTCCATGGACCCTTCCTCCCATTGTCCGGCACCAATTACGGTACATGGATTTATGATAACCGCATTCAGGCCTTCTTCCATTCCCCGCCACACCTCTTTTTCGGCCCCAAATTTAGCCACCGAATATCCACTATTCATATCGGATGATTTCCACAAGCAGGACTCGGTAATATCACCCCCTGGGTTTTGTCCAACGGCTGCCGTTGAACTCACATAGCAAAGCCTTATTTCCGGAACATCTAAGCAAGCATTTACCACGTTAGCGGTACCTTCTCTATTGATTTGAATGCAGCGATAAAAATCGATTCTATGAAATGAAACCAGTGCCGCACAATGATATACCTTACGCATTCCTTTCAGTGCATGAGCCAGTTGATCAATGTTTAGTATGTCCAGTGTAATCCACTCAATGCGCTTAAACAATTCATCCCCGGTTTTAGAATCGTAACGGAGAAAGAGCTGTCGAACCCGTTCTTGGTTTTTTCCTGTTCTTCCACTGGCAATTACGGGACCATGCTGCGCGAGTAACCAGAGTACGTGACTTCCAACTAATCCAGTACCACCTATAACTAGTGTATCTGATTGATTATGCATAAACTACATCTAGTCCCGCACAAAATTGAGCGGCCGCAAATGCCAATTCGTCTTCAGTATGTGCCGCCGAGACAAAGCCTACTTCATATCCGCTAGGCCCTAAATACACCCCGTGATGAAGCAAATAGTCATGTAATTTGTTAAATAAACTCATATCCGCGTTGATTTCATCTGCACGGTGAATAGATTTTTTACCGTTGAAAGAAAGCCAAAAGATTGACGCAACAGAAACCAGTTCGAAGTCATAGTTTTTAACCTGTGCATACGCATTTACACGCTCAACAAACCCGCGGGTTTTTGCTTCCATCGAACGGTAAAAGTCTGGAGATAAACACAGTTCAAGTTGGGCAATTCCAGCGGCCATTGCTACCGGATTACCTGATAAAGTTCCTGCTTGATAAACATTACCAAGTGGGGCAAGCTTTTGCATAATATCTTTTCGTCCACCAAAAGCTGCCATCGGCATACCACCGCCCATTACTTTGCCAAGGCACGTCAAGTCTGGCTTAATCCCATGCAAGCTTTGAGCTCCACCTAAGGCAACTCGAAACCCTGTCATTACCTCGTCATAAATTAATACTGCCCCATATTGTTCTGTTAATTGGCGCATCGCTAAGATAAATTCAGGGCTTAGCTTTACAAAATTCATATTTCCAGCAATCGGCTCTACGATAAGCGCTGCTACTTGTGGGCCAAACTGTTTAAATGCATTTTCTAGGGCTTCCAAATCATTAAATGGCAACACTAGGGTATGCTTTACTAAGTCCTGAGGAACTCCACCTGAGGATGGGGCATTTGTTGCTAAATCTATTTGTTGCTCAGCAAAGGTGAGTAATCCTGAACCTGCTTTTACTAGTAAGCTATCTGCATGTCCGTGATAACAGCCTTCAAATTTAATAATTTTATCTCGATTGGTAAATCCACGTGCCAATCGAATAGCACTCATGGTCGCCTCTGTTCCTGAATTGACCATGCGAACCATATCCAATGAAGGAATCATACTACACATTTTATCAGCAACTGTGACTTCTTGTTCTGTTGGGGTTCCAAAACTCATACCACTATCTATCGCTTTGTGAACCGCTTTTAAGACTTTTTT
>ENA-ORFA01000140-ORFA01000140.1-marine-metagenome-genome-assembly--contig:-NODE-140-length-32008-cov-2.899909_pt1 | contig 32008 bp, 30 predicted proteins | sample MGYA00248621_ERZ508587 | MGnify/ENA primary metagenome ERZ508587 (study PRJEB26250, sample SAMN06266239) | marine metagenome | isolation source: Columbia River Estuary | place: USA:Columbia River Estuary... | reverse complement strand
GGCCAAAATTGCAGCGCGCTGCATGGTTGGACAATCTCTTGAGCAACAGGGTATTACGAAAGAAGTAATACCGCCGTATTACTCAGTGAAGGAAGCGGTATTCCCATTCAATAAGTTCCCTGGCATTGATCCCATCTTAGGGCCAGAGATGCGCTCAACTGGTGAGGTAATGGGAGTCGGCAAGACCTTTGGAGAGGCTTTGTTTAAATCTCAGTTAGCTGCAGGTATTAAATTACCGAAGAGCGGTAATGTCGTTCTTACCGTTAAGGATAGCGATAAGCCCTTAGCGGTTGAGGTGGCAAAACTCTTACACGAGATGGGGTTCCCCATGGTGGCGACAAAGGGAACGGCTGCGGCTATTGCGGCGGCTAATATCCCAGTTGCGGTAGTGAACAAGGTAAAAGAAGGGCGCCCCCATATTGTTGACATGATCAAAAACGGCGAGATCACCCTCGTGTTTACTACCGTCGATGAGACTCGTAATGCGATTGCCGACTCCCGTTCGATTCGGACCACCGCACAAGCCAATGGCGTAACCTACTACACCACCATTAGCGCAGCCCGCGCAGTGATGGAGGGGATGCGTGCGAAGGACTCCTTAGAGGTTTACTCATTACAAAATTTACATATTTCGCTTAGCTAGCTTAAAATCGGGGATTATTGATTTAAAGGCCAAGCGGCATGAGTGCAAACACAATCCCGATTACAAAGCGTGGTGCAGAACTCCTCAAAGAGGAATTGCAACGCCTCAAGCACACTGATCGCCCAGCAGTGATTAATGCAATCTCAGAAGCGCGTGCGCAAGGGGATCTCTCTGAGAACGCCGAGTATGATGCTGCCAAAGAAAAACAAGGATTTATTGAAGGTCGCATCAAAGAGCTCGAGACCAAGTTGTCTGGTGCTCAGATTATTGATCCAGCTCTCCTAGAAGCAGAGGGCCGGGTGGTCTTTGGTGCCACCGTTGATTTAGAAGATCTCAATGACGGTAAAAAAATGAGCTACCAGATAGTGGGCGACGATGAAGCCGATATTGCTGCTAACAAAATCTCGATCAGTTCCCCCATTGCCCGTGCATTAATTGGTAAAGAAGAAGGGGATGTGGTGAGCGTGCAAGCCCCAGCAGGTGCTCGTGAGGTTGAGATCCTAAGCGTTCGTTATATTTAATTAATACGATGTTGCATGTTACTGCCGAGCAACATCAGATTGCCCAACGATTATTTCTATTCATTTGCAGTCTTTGGGTTGGTAGCTTAATTACGGTTGGTTATCTTGTAGCCCCCACCTTATTTGCTACCCTCAGTGATCGGCAAGTGGCCGGTATGGTTGCCGGTGCGATCTTTAAGGTTGAGGCCTACATTAGTCTAGTTCTCTGTGTTGGCCTACTCGTTTTGGCTAACTTGCTCGTGAGCCGAGGTTTGCAGGCTTATCGCATGATTCGTTGGCTTTTACTGGCGATGCTGCTTTGTGCTGCGGCTGGAAGTTTTGTACTCATGCCGTGGATGGAAAGTTTGCGCGAGGAAGCTTTATTGCTGGGCATGCCAGTAAGGTATTCACCACTCGCTGGTTTATTTTCTACCTTGCATGGAGTGTCGAGTGCAATCTTCTTGGTGCAAAGTTTATTAGGAGTCTATTTGGTATGGCGCCTAAGCCGACCAATGACTGCCCAGTAATTAGTTGAGAGCAGCTTTCTTGGGACTCGCCTGACGTACCTTGCGACGTTTTGGTTTGTCTACTGGGGCGTACTTTGTTCCCTTCATCCCAATGCGTGAGCCAGCAGTTTTCTTAGCAACCCGTGCTACTTTATAGGCTCGCGCTACCTTCTTGCTGGGTGCGACCTTCTCCTCTTTGGATTTTTGGGGACGCCAAATGACAAGAAGTTTGCCAATATGCTGAATCGGTGCCGCATTGAGCTGGTCACAGATCTCGAGGAACATTTGCTCTCGGGCATCGCGATCATCACCGAGAACTCGGATCTTAATCAGCCCATGGCTCTTCAGAGCAAGCTCTGTTTCTTTGGCAACGGCGGGCGTGAACCCATCATTGCCGATCATGATCACGGGTTTTAGGGGATGTGCTTTCGCACGATGTGCTTTACGTTGCGCAGGGCTTAAGGTGATTGCAGTCATCCCGAGATCATAGAGGATTATTTGGAGCGCTTTGGAAAACAGCGACAATATTGATCGTGGCAAAGAACAAGTTCAATAAAAATTGGTTGCACGACCATCTAAACGACCCTTATGTGAAATTAGCGCAGAAGGAGGGCTATCGGGCGCGTGCTGCTTATAAGCTGAGTGAGATTGATCAGCAAGATCATCTCATCAAAGCGGGAATGACCATTATTGATCTTGGAAGTACACCAGGGAGTTGGAGTCAATACGCTCGCAATCGTTTGGTTGAGCTGCGGCGCAATCCCAGCCCAGAAAACGCTGGCAAGCCAGATGGTTGCATCATTGCGATTGATCTTTTGCCCATGGAGCCAATTGCGGACGTTCATTTTATCCAAGGCGATTTTAGGGAGGATGAGGGTCTTAAGGCGCTTGAGGCAGCTTTGCCTGCAGATGCCAATGGCAAAGTTGATCTGGTACTTTCGGATATGGCACCTAATTTGTCTGGGGTAGGTGTGGCAGATTCTGCACGGATGGCACTTCTAGCAGAGTTGGCTTTGGAGTTTGCAAAGGGTCATCTAAAGCCCGATGGAGCCCTGATAATTAAGTGTTTCCATGGGAGCGGCTATAGCCAAATAGTTGAGACTTTCAAGGGGGTATTTAAGACCGTTTTAGCCAGAAAACCCAAGGCCTCTCGAGATAAATCCTCGGAAACCTTTCTGCTAGGGCGTTACCTGAAGTAGGACAAAACAGACAGAGGATCCCAAAACAGGCCTTAAATCGTAGTAAACCTAGCATTTTTAGGATAAATTTAACCTTCAACCCTTGATTTTTGTAGGTAGTAGAATCAAATACATAGGGTAAGTGTTTAGCATTAAGCCCTAATAACTCCCGGATCAATCCGGCAAAGGTGTAATTTGAATAACAATTTGTTCCAAAAAGTGGGTGTTTGGCTAATCGTTGGCCTAGTGTTATTTACTGTTTTTAAACAGTTTGATAAACCTCGTACACAAGATCAGGTTACTTACTCTCAATTTATGGATGATGCCAAGGCCGGCAAAGTGAAACGTGTCGACGTTCAAGGGCGCACCATTCAGGTTACCCCTGCCGAGGGCAACAAATATTCTCTGATCTCTCCAGGTGATATCTGGATGGTAGGCGATCTCATGAAATACGGTGTCCAGGTTACTGGTAAGACCGAAGACGAACCTAATCTGTTGGTATCGGCTCTTTATTACCTCGGACCCACATTACTCATCATTGGTTTTTGGTTCTTCATGATGCGCCAGATGCAAGGTGGCGGTAAGGGCGGGGCATTTTCCTTTGGTAAATCCAAAGCGCGCTTAATTGATGAGAACAGTAACTCAGTGACCTTTGCAGATGTTGCAGGTTGCGATGAGGCGAAAGAGGAAGTATTCGAGATTGTGGATTTCTTAAAAGATCCGCAGAAGTTTCAGAAGCTGGGGGGTCGTATCCCTCACGGTGTTCTTTTAGTGGGTCCTCCAGGCACAGGTAAGACCTTATTAGCACGTGCGATTGCCGGCGAAGCCAAAGTACCGTTTTTCTCCATCTCTGGTTCTGACTTCGTTGAGATGTTTGTGGGTGTGGGTGCAGCGCGTGTACGCGACATGTTCGATAACGCCAAGAAGCATGCACCATGCATCATCTTCATTGATGAGATTGATGCGGTCGGTCGTCATCGTGGTGCTGGCATGGGTGGCGGCAATGATGAGCGCGAGCAAACCCTTAACCAAATGCTGGTTGAGATGGATGGTTTTGAGACCAATAGTGGTGTGATTGTGGTTGCTGCTACTAACCGTTCTGATGTATTAGACCGGGCCTTATTACGCCCAGGCCGTTTTGATCGACAGGTACACGTTGGTCTGCCTGATATTCGGGGACGCGAACAAATCCTACGCGTACACATGCGCAAGGTACCTATCAGCGCTGACGTTGATCCGGCAGTTTTGGCTCGAGGCACTCCAGGGTTCTCAGGCGCAGACCTTGCTAATCTCGTTAATGAATCCTCTTTATTTGCTGCCCGTCGCAGTAAGCGTTCGGTGGATATGCAAGACTTTGAGGATGCAAAGGACAAGATTTATATGGGCCCTGAGCGCAAGTCAGCAGTGATGCGCGAAGAGGAGCGTCGTAACACGGCCTATCATGAGTCGGGTCACGCGGTTGTGGCAAAGATATTGCCTAAAGCGGATCCGGTCCACAAGGTCACGATCATGCCGCGCGGTATGGCCTTGGGTGTCACCTGGCAGTTGCCCGAGTTTGATCGCGTTAATTTATACAAAGATCGTATGCTTGAAGAGCTTGCCATTCTGTTTGGCGGCCGCGCTTCCGAAGAGGTGTTCTTAAGTTCGATGAGTACAGGCGCATCCAATGACTTTGAGCGCGCTACCAAAATGGCTCGTGACATGGTGACCCGTTATGGGATGAGTGATAGCTTAGGCACCATGGTATATGTCGACACCGAACAAGACAGTATGTTTGGCAAGATGAACAACAAAACGGTTTCTGAGCTTACTCAACAAAAGGTGGATTATGAGATCCGTACCTTGATTGATAGTCAGTATGCGTTGGCTAAGAAGATTCTGGAAGAGAACCGCGATAAGGTCGAAGCCATGGTGGCTGCACTCTTAGAGTGGGAGACCATTGATGCCGAGCAAATTAATGACATCATGGCTGGTCGTCCTCCTAAGCCACCGAAGCCAGTGACGGCAACTGCCTTTGGTAATTCTGCTGGCGGTGGCACCCCTGGACCTGCTGCAGGCGGGGCTCCCGCAACAGCCTAAGGATGCAGGTTAATCCATCGCCCGCGGCATGGCGCTGCGGGCGTTTTCTTTTTGAGCTCTCCAAGACCACTCGTCCTTTGGTGATGGGTATTTTGAATGCCACTCCAGATTCATTCTCCGATGGTGGGCAGTTTTATCAACGCGATGCAGGGCTTAAGCAAGCCGAGAAAATGATTGCTGCAGGCGTAGACATTATTGATATTGGGGGCGAGTCCACACGACCTGGCGCAGAACCGGTCGCCTTACAAGAAGAACTCGATCGCGTTTTGCCTGTGATTGAGGCTCTTAAAGAGTGTGGTGCGGCCCTCTCGATTGACACCTATAAACCCGAGACTATGCGAGCAGCCCTTGATTTAGGTGTCGACTGTGTCAACGATATCTGGGCGCTTCGTCAGGAGGGGGCGGTGGAGGTTGTTAAGGAATCCAACTGTGGTGTGATCCTGATGCACATGCAACGCGATCCACAAACCATGCAATTCGATCCTCATTACGATAATGTCCTACAAGACGTACAAACCTTTTTATTGGAGCGCTGTGCATTGCTTGAGGAGGTTGGCATTGCATCCAACCGCATCACCATTGACCCTGGTTTTGGTTTTGGTAAGAGCTTGGAGCATAACTATCAACTCTTAGCCCACTTTGCATTGTTCGTTGAGCATGGTTATCCAGTTTTAGCGGGCATCTCCCGTAAATCGATGTTGGGTAAAGTAACCCATCAAGAAGTTGGAGATCGCCTGATTCCAAGCATTGCTGCAGCCATCATGGCGGTCGAGCGGGGCGCCAAAATTGTACGGACCCACGATGTGCGCGAGACCGTTGATGCCTTAAAGATCTGGCAAGCCATGCGCGAGCAAGAGCTTACAAGTTTTATAATGAACAATGACTAAAAAATACTTTGGTACCGATGGTATTCGTGGAGAGGTTGGTGTTCCACCCATTGTTCCAGATTTCATGTTGCGCCTGGGTTATGCCGCTGGCAAAGTATTAATACGCCACGCCAAATCGAATGAACGTCAACGGGTATTGATTGGTAAAGACACGCGTGTATCGGGATACTTATTAGAGGCTGCACTGGAGTCTGGGTTCTCAGCAGCGGGCGTGGATGTCACTTTATGTGGCCCCATGCCTACCCCCGGGGTTGCCTACCTTACTAAAGCATTGCGTTTATCGGCTGGTGTGGTGATCTCTGCATCCCATAATCTCTATCAAGATAATGGTATTAAGTTCTTTACAGCTAAGGGCGATAAGTTCTCAGATTCTTTTGAACTCGAGATTGAGCAAGAGCTTGAGAACGCGATGGGCTGTGTCAGCTCCGATAAACTGGGCAAAGCCTATCGTTTAGATGATGCAGCAGGACGGTATATTGAGTTTTGTAAATCCACCTTTCCGGCTGAACACAATCTCAAAGGTTTAAAGATTGTGCTGGATTGCGCTAATGGTGCTGCTTATCACACAGCCCCTCCGGTTTTTCATGAGCTAGGAGCGGAGGTGATCGCGATTGGCGTATCACCGAACGGTCGTAACATTAATGATCAATGCGGCGCAACTGCACCCCATGCACTGATCTCAAAGGTACAAGAAGTCAGTGCCGATATTGGTATTGCCCTTGATGGTGATGCCGATCGATTGCAGATGGTGGATAGTAGTGGCCGACTCTTTAACGGTGATGAGTTGCTCTATATTTTGGCAAAAGATCGTATTGATCGGGGACAGAAGATCGGTGGAGTGGTTGGCACCCTCATGACCAATCTAGCAATTGAGAACGCTATTAAGAACCTAGGCATTGGCTTTGAACGCGCCAAGGTAGGCGATCGGTATGTCCTTGAACTTTTGCAAGCAAAGCAATGGATTATTGGTGGAGAGGGATCGGGCCACCTATTGTGCTTAGATCAGCACAGTACGGGAGATGGCACCATCGCTGCTTTACAAGTGCTTGCAGCGATGCAAGAAAAACAGAAGACCTTAAACGATTTATTGAACGGGGTTGAGATCTATCCGCAAGTACTCATTAATGTAAAAACCAAGCCGGATTACAACTGGCAGAATGACCTCAAACTCAAGACCGCCATCACGAATGCAGAACAAAGCCTCGTTGGCAAGGGCAGGGTATTAATTCGGGCATCGGGTACCGAGCCTGTACTCCGTGTCATGGTCGAGGCGAACGAAGCAGCCTTGGCACAACAAAGTGCTGAGGCGATTGCAGGGCAAGTGAACTCACATTAATTGCCCCAGTCGGTGTCTACCTCATGTTGTTGTGAGTCAATATCACGTTTGATATTACGGTTTATCAAGTATTGCCAAATTAGGCGATCTTTCTCATGATTATCAATATCATAGTGCTGGAATCGCTCCTCTAATTCCTTAATTTGATCATTGGGGCTGATTGCCATATCAATATCTCCAAGATAGCTTGACCAATAGGTTTTGGTCCTGTCCGTGACCATTAAGTGCTAAACAAATTTGTGAAACTATTTTGGCCAAAGTGCATGACAGCACTGTGTCAGTTTTATGTCAGGCTATCAAAGTGTCATATTTAAGTCATGAGCTTCTTGTAACTTAATAAGTACAAAGGAGTTATCGATGAATCAGAATCAAGATAATTTATCGGAATGGTACAAAAGAGCCCAAGATGAGATTTTGGATGACCTCGATGAGGAATTAGAGCTTGAGCTTGATGATCAGCGCTTGGGAGATGACTCAAGTTCTTTAACGGCAATTAATCGTCAGTTTTATTTCAAAGAACTTTTTCGTCTTCAGAAAGAGTTGATTAAGTTACAAGATTGGGTGGTTCATGATAAGTTAAAAGTTGTTGTTTTATTTGAGGGTCGCGACTCTGCTGGAAAGGGCGGCGCTATTAAACGCATTACACAACGATTAAACCCCCGCGTATGCCGAGTAGTTGCCCTATCAGCTCCATCAGAGCGAGAGAAGACCCAGTGGTATTTTCAACGATATATTGCACACTTACCGGCCGCTGGCGAAATCGTATTATTCGATCGCAGTTGGTATAACCGAGCAGGTGTTGAGCGAGTGATGGGTTTTTGCTCCGATCATGAGTATCAAGAATTTTTACAGACTGTTCCAGAGTTTGAAAAAATGATTATTCGGTCGGGAGTCATTCTCATTAAGTACTGGTTCTCGATTTCGGATGAGGAACAGTACAACCGCTTTACACAACGTATCAATGACCCTCTAAAGCAATGGAAATTAAGCCCGATGGATTTAGAGTCTCGCCGACGTTGGGAGCAATACACCAAAGCAAAAGAAATGATGCTTGAAAAAACACATATTTCTGGAGCTCCTTGGTGGGTTGTCGCTGCTAATGATAAAAAACGAGCACGCTTAAATTGTATTCATCATTTACTTGCGCAGATTCCGTATGGAGAGAGTGAGCATCCTCACATTACGCTGCCTGAACGGGTTCATAACCCAGACTATATTCGCGGTCCTGTCCCCCGCGAAATGTATGTTCCTGAAATTTATTAATCACTAATCAATAGGTACACCATGAACGAATTTGATAATCCCATCGTTAATACTCTTTTTGATCCCCAAAATACCCTCGATACCAGAACGGACCGACGCTTCTTTCTGAAGTCAAGTGCCGCATTCTTGGCTGTAATGAGCCCTGGTCTTGGCATGGCGCAAAGTACTAAATCGATTTGGGGTGGAGCAAAACCGTTCACCTTCGATTCTGTCCCCCTTAGCATGGCAACAGACGGCATAGTTGTACCTAAAGGATATCGATGGGCAGTAGTTGCTGCATGGGGTGATCCTATTAATGGTAAGTTCCCTGTTATTTCGTATGATGTGATTAATACGCCTGAGCAACAAGCCAAGCAGTTTGGCATGCACCACGATGGCTGCGCATTTTTCCCCGAGCAGGGTTCATCCACAAAGGGTCTTTGGGTTGTTAATCACGAATACACCGATGATGGCCTTCTACATCCTGATGGCATGAAAACCTGGAACGCTGATAAGGTCCGCAAGAGTCAGGCGGCACATGGAGTTACAGTTGCCCATATACAGCGTGAGAGCAGTGGTGCGTGGCAAGTAGTATCTGGCCCAAATACAAGACGCATTACAGCCTATACTCCCTGCGCTATTTCAGGACCAGCGGCCGGAAGTGTTTATATGCAAACAGTCGCAGATCCTAAAGGGAAGCTTGCGCTCGGCACTCTTAATAATTGTGCTAATGGAGTTACCCCATGGGGCACTTACTTAACCTGTGAAGAAAATATAAATGGTTATTTTGTAAAGAAGGGTAAAGCGAGCAAGGAAGAGCAGCGGATTGGTATTAATGCAAAGGGGTTTGGTTATCGCTGGGAGGAGTTTGATGAGCGCTTTAATGCTGACCTTACACCCAATGAGCCGAATCGCTTTGGTTGGGTCGTTGAAATCGATCCACGCGATCCTGATCAAGCCCCAATTAAACGAACCGCATTAGGACGGTTTAAGCATGAGGGTGCTCAAGTCACCTTGGCAAAAGATGGACGTGTAGTGGTCTACATGGGCGATGATCAACGCGGTGAATATGTTTATCGATATGTGAGTAAATTTCCTTACAAACCAAATCAGCCAGAACACAATAGGACGCTCTTAGATGAGGGCACACTTTTCGTTGCTCAATTTATGGATAGCGGCGAAGGTCGGTGGATCCCCTTGGTCCATGGTCAAAATGGCTTGAGTAAAGAAAACGGCTTTCCAGATCAAGCGTATGTGCTCATCGAAGCGCGCTTAGCGGCTGATTACCTGAAGGCAACTCCTCTTGATCGTCCTGAATGGGTAGCCGTTCACCCTAAAACCAATGACGTCTATCTGGCGCTGACCAACAATAATCAACGGGGTAAAGAGTTCCCCGCCAATGCTACTAATCCACGAGTTAATAATTTGATGGGGCATATTGTTCGCTGGAAACCAAGAGGCCAAGATGCCGCAAGCGATCGTTTTGATTGGGAGATTTTTGTCTTGGCGGGAGACCCAGACAATACCGATCCAAATCAGAAAGGGAATATTCGGGGGGATGTCTATGGATCACCTGACGGGTTGTGGTTTGACCAGCGCGGAATTTTATGGACTCAAACTGATATTTCCTCTGGAGCTTTGGGTAAAGGCGCGTATTCACGGATTACGAACAATATGATGTTTGCAGCCGATCCAGTTAGTAGAGAATTTAGACGCTTTTTAATTGGACCCAATGGTTGCGAAGTGACCGGTGTTGACTTAACACCTGATTACAAAACCATGTTTGTCAACATTCAGCATCCTGGTGAGAGTCCGAGCGAGCGTAGTAATCCGGACAAGCCAAAAGCCTTCAGTGATTGGCCTGATCGCAAACTGTTTTCCAGACCCCGATCTGCAACCATTGCGATTTGGCGGGAAGATGGCAAACCGGTTGGTAGCTAATTAAGGTTGAATGAGGAAGGGTCGAAATGAAAAGGGGCTTTGCTTCGTTTTATCTACCGTAATTTCGACTGCTTCAATTTGTCGATCCCCCATGACTTGCAAACGGTAAGCCCGATCAAGAGTACGCTTACTAATTGGATCACTAAAGGGTTGATCAATGATTAAGCGATGACTATCGCCATGAATAATAAGAGCAGGTTTAGAAAAGTCCGCCAGTTTTTGGTTTAGTAGAGCAATCGTATCGCGTAAGCCACTCGTAAGGGATGTCGCTTGCTCCGGGGAATAAAAAAGATCTGCTTGAAGAGCAATGACGAGGTGATCGACGCCTTGGGATTTGGCAATTGTAAATACATGTTCAATCCAGGCTAAATTGGCTTGATTACGTCGGGTATATTCTGTGAACTGACTAAAGTTATTGTTTGAACCAACAACGTGGACCGTAGCAAATAGCGTGGACTCGTGGACCCAGTAGGCATTCTCAACAAACTCTTTAAACCTTGGATGAATGTCCGCCTGACGATTTAAGCGAATCGGGTTTTTGCCAAGACTCTTGGTATCTGAAAAATAGAATTGACGAATAAATTGCAGTCGCTCGCTTGGTTCAAATGCTCCGGCACTTGGGCGATGACAATCAGTCCATTCATTATCACCTGGTGTGTAAACCAGCGGCTGATTAAAGGTATTAAATAACCGATGAATTTTCTGTAAATATTCATTGGAGCAGGGCGAACTACCGTTTTTGGTGTCACCCACAAAAATGCTCAATGTTGGCTGTGACCGATTAATCGATTGGATTAATTGCTCAAACCGGATCTCATCCCCATCGCGATAGGGCATATCACCCAGAGCGATAAACCGAAATGCGTGCGCCCAGAGTGGAATCATGCAGCACAGAGAAGCGACTACTATCTGCTGGAGGAGAGTCTTAATGGGATTCATCACAGTGAAATATTATCCATTCAGAATGGGAATATGTTTATTCAACAATCAACCTTAACCTGCCCACATTGTTTTGTTCGTGAATGTGTTGAAATTCATTCGGCGTATCCAAACCAATTTCATCAATGCCCATCGTGCCTTCGACCCTATCAAGCCAATAAAAACGATTGTTGTATTTTCTGTAGCTACGGTGATACACCATGCAATCAAATCGATCGAAACTTAGCTCTATAAAAAAACCGCCCTAGAAGGGCGGAGAGTTCAACACGTAGGGAATTTTATTTTTTTACACTCCTAATGTGACAGCTTGATGGCAGTTTTGTGTCAGCTCTAATTGATGCAATGCAACAATTCTTTGTCATATTTCTTTGCTAGACTAATTTTTCATTAATTGATGTGAGGTGTGCAATGAAAAAGCCATCAGCAGTAGCCAAGAAAGCGAAGGCAAAAGAGCTTTTTACTCTGTCTCATAAATTACTTGATGCTGCTAAGCAGCTCAGCGAGCACCATGCAGCAGAACTTCGCTACAACATGCAGCAGGCGATGGATGCCGCTAAAACAGCGGCTCAAAAAGATATGAAGCAACTCAATGCAATGCAAAAGAAGGCAGCGGATGAGGCTGCTAAGCGCATGAGTGTTTATCAGAAGAAGGTCAAAGTGATCTTGAAAGATATTGGTAGTGAGGCAGCAGATGGTGCCGAGAAGCACTTTGAGCGGGCTCGAGACGCCATTAGTGATTGGATTAAAGAGGCTGATAAAAAGATGCCAATTGGTGGTGAGAAGTTAGCTAAGGTCGTGCGTGAAGTATCGGATGCTGGCGCAAAAGTATTTAAAGAAGGGCGCAAAGCTGTGAACGATGCCATTGAGTTAGCCGAGAAGAATATACAGACGGTTGCTAAAAAAGTGAGCAAAGCCACGGCTAGCAAAAAGGCCAGGAAGCCAGCTCAAAAGAAACTGGTACCCCGCAAATCGACGGCTGTGAAGAAAAAGATCGCCCCTAGAAAAAAGTCCATAACAACCCCAAGCAAAGCTCCACAAAGCCCCGTTTCAGGTAATGGTGCTGCCGTTGTTCCTAATTTAACTACTAATTTAGGGAGTTAAGCCTAAATATTCACGTTGAATCAGGAATTTTGGGCCATTATTATTGGATACGATTTAAGTAATATATTGATTTAGTTCATTTTTTTCTGATGATTGCATGATGGTTTTCATCTGTCACTAAAGCGTCATAATTCCCCCGTATCGTTCATCCATCGCGTCGTGCGAGACCTTATTGAGGATTAAAAATGACGATTACTTTGAAAAAAGCCCTAACTGTTGCGGCTCTTTCCATTGCTACTGCAAGTTTTGCTCCTGCCGCCTTTGCTGCAGACATTACTGGCGCTGGCGCAACATTCCCATACCCAATTTACGCCAAGTGGGCTGAAGCCTATAAGTCCAAAACAGGTAATGGCTTGAACTATCAATCCATCGGCTCATCGGGCGGTATTAAGCAAATTAAAGCCAAGACCGTTGACTTTGGTGCAACCGATAACCCTGTGAAATTTGACGATTTACAAGCTGATGGCTTGGTTCAGTTTCCTGCCATTATTGGTGGTGTAGTACCTATTATTAACGTTGATGGTATCAAGCCTGGTCAAATCCGTTTGGATGGTCAAACTCTGGCAGATATTTTTCAAGGCAAGATTTCTAACTGGAATGACAAGCGTATTGCTGATCTCAATCCAGGCGTGAAGATCCCTTCTGGTGATATCACGATCGTTCACCGCGCGGATGGCTCGGGAACGACCGCGATTTTCACCGACTACTTAGCTAAAGTTAGCGCGGATTGGAAGTCCGTAGTTGGTGCTGGTGCCGCTGTTAAATGGCCAGCTGCTTCCTCAGTAGGCGGTAAGGGTAACGAGGGTGTTGCTGCAAACGTAGGTCGTGTTAAGAATTCGATTGGCTATGTTGAGTATGCATACGCCAAGAAAAACAACATGACCCATGTGCAATTAAGAAACCCAGCTGGTCAATTCGTGCAACCTGATGACGAGACCTTTGCTGCCGCAGCAGCTGGTACTGATTGGGCTAAGATTCCAGGTATGGGTACGTTCATCACTAATGCTGCTGGTGCGAAATCCTGGCCAATTACTGGTGCATCGTTTATCTTGATGTACAAGACCCCAGGTAACAAAGCAAATGCCGCTGAAGTTCTGAAGTTCTTTGACTTTGCCTTCAAAGAGGGTAAAAAAATGGCTGCTGACCTTGATTATGTAGCGATGCCTGATGCAACAACCGACTTCATTCGCAAGAATGTTTGGAGCCAAATCAATACGAAGTAATCTTTTAGCTTAATTTAGTATCAAATCAGCTCTAGGTCACTAGGGCTGATTTTGTCTACAAAGGTAGGTATTCGAATGGATGCTGTATTTCAAGGTGGCGCCCTTAGTTCTCAAGCAGTTGGTATAGCTAAACGTCAGCGCTTAATGGATGTTGGCTTTAAATACCTTACCCAATTCTTTGCCTTAAGCGTTCTCTTTGCTCTCTTGGGAATTATTGCTTCCCTTATCTTTAATGCAGCACCTGCCCTCAGTAAATTTGGTTTTGGTTTCTTCACTACCGTAGAGTGGGACATCATTAATGGCGAGTTTGGCGGCTTAATTGCGATCTACGGCACGGTGATTACTTCGGTCATTGCTCTTTTAATTGCTGTGCCACTTAGCTTTGGTATTGCAGTTTTTCTCACTGAGATTTGCCCAAAATCCTTGAGAAGGCCGCTGGGAACTGCAATTGAGATCTTGGCAGCAGTACCCTCCATCATTTATGGCATGTTTGGCCTATTTATTTTTGCCCCGCTATTTGCGCAGTACATACAACCAGCGCTTGCAGGGACATTGGGTCAAATCCCTGGTCTTGGCATTCTGTTCTCAGGCGCCTTTAATGGTATTGGTATCTTGTGCGCCGGACTAATTTTGGCCATGATGATTCTGCCATTTATTGCATCGGTGATGCGCGATGTGTTTGAAATTGTTCCACCTGTTTTAAAAGAATCTGCCTATGGCATTGGCTGCACCACTTGGGAAGTGGTCAGAAATGTTGTTTTACCCTATACCAAGACAGGCGTGATTGGCGGAATCATGTTGGGACTAGGTCGTGCTTTGGGTGAGACCATGGCGGTCACCTTTGTGATTGGTAATGCACACAAATTAACTGCATCTTTATTTGCACCAGGCAATTCGATTGCATCTACCTTAGCGAATGAGTTTGGTGAAGCTGAAGTAGGCGTGCATTACTCTTCATTATTTGCGCTAGGACTTGCTCTTTTTGCGATCACATTTATAGTGCTTGCCATTGCTAAGATCATGTTGATGCGTATGGAGAAAAATCAAGGAGTAAAAACATAATGTCACGCGACGCATCTTTATTTAGTAAGCGCAAGAGAGCAAATGCTTTCGGCTTAACTTTTTCAATGGCTGCCATGTCAATTGGCATGCTATTTTTATTTTGGATTCTAGCTATTCTCCTTTACAAGGGATTTTCTGCAATTAGCCCAGCTCTATTTTTAGCCAATACCCCCGCCCCGGGAACCGAGGGTGGCGGATTGGCCAATCCGATCGTTGGTAGCTTAATGATCGTATCCTTCTGTACACTTATTAGTACTCCAATTGGGATCTTGGCAGGTATTTATCTCTCCGAGTATGGTCAGAACAGCAAGATTGCTGAGGTAACCCGTTTTGTGACCGATATTATGTTGTCGGCCCCATCGATTGTGATCGGCCTTTTTGTCTATGCCATTATTGTTTATCAGGTAAAGCACTTCTCCGGATGGGCAGGTACCGTAGCGCTTTCCTTGATTGCGATCCCAGTGGTTGTTAGAACAACCGAGAATATGTTAAAGCTCGTGCCGACCACCTTGCGCGAAGCTGCGTTTGCACTTGGTGCGCCTAAGTGGAAGGTCTCGCTAACGGTTGTCCTGCGGGCGGCGAAGAGTGGGGTTATCACTGGGGTTTTATTGGCCCTTGCTCGCGTGAGTGGAGAGACAGCGCCATTGTTGTTTACCGCACTCAATAATCAGTTCTTCTCCACTAATATGAACGCGCCTATGGCTAATTTGCCAGTGGTTATTTTCCAGTTTGCGATGAGCCCCTATGACAATTGGGTTAACCTTGCATGGGGCGGCGCTCTAATCATTACATTTGCAGTATTGGGTCTCAATATTTTGGCCCGCGTAGTACTTCGTGAAAAGGTAAGCGTATGACAACCACCATGAAACCGATGTTTCATTCTGATATTAATCAAGGTAATGCCGAGTCAGAGCAGGGTGCCAATGTTAGTTCAAACACCCAAGCTGTGAATGCAATTGAGATTAAAAATCTGAATTTCTTCTATGGCAGCTTTCAGGGTTTAAAGAATATTAATCTGAACATTCTTGAGCGTAAGGTTACTGCCTTTATTGGACCCTCGGGTTGCGGCAAATCCACCTTATTGAGGACTCTCAATCGCATGTATGACCTCTACCCAGGTCAGCGTGCTGAGGGTGAGATTAGCTTCTACAATGAGAACATTTTGGAGCCTGGCAATGATGTGAATTTGCTCCGCTCTCGCATTGGTATGGTGTTCCAGAAGCCAACCCCATTCCCAATGTCGATTTATGAGAATATTGCCTTTGGCGTCAGACTCTATGAGCGACTTTCCAAAGCAGAAATGGATGAACGGGTTGAATGGGCCTTAAATAAGGCTGCATTGTGGAACGAATCAAAAGATAAGCTAAATCAGAGTGGTCTTTCGCTCTCCGGCGGTCAGCAACAGCGTTTGTGTATCGCCCGTGGGGTTGCTGTTAAACCATCGGTTCTTCTTCTTGATGAGCCTACTTCTGCGTTAGATCCTATTTCAACCGCCAAGATCGAAGAGTTGATCAACGAGCTCAAGAAAGATTACACCATTGCAATTGTGACCCATAATATGCAACAAGCCGCCCGTGTTTCTGATTTCACTGCCTATATGTACCTCGGTGAGTTAATCGAATACGGTAAAACTGATCAAATATTTATTAAGCCAGCCAAGAAAGAGACCGAAGACTATATTACCGGTCGCTTTGGTTAATAGGAGAAGGTATGAACGACCGCCATTTATCATCACAATTTGATGAAGACCTGAATTCTCTTTGTAGCAAATTGCTGCAAATGGGAGGTATGGTGGAGTCGCAAATTGAAGTTGCCATGCGTGGGTTCTCAGAGTCTAATATTGATCTGTGTGAGCAAGTCATAGAGCGAGAAAAGTCAGTGAACTCATTAGAGGTAGAAATTGACTCTGCTTGTGCTGAAATCATTGCTCGTCGCCAACCGACTGCACGCGATTTACGCTTAGTCATGGCAATCTCAAAAGCAATTACTAATTTAGAGCGCGCCGGTGACGAAGCAGAGCGAGTTGCGAAGCGCTCTAAGCGCATTATCGAGCAAGCCCCTAATTATAAGATTAATGCTGCCGAGATTAAGCTATCTGGACAAATGGCGATCGATTTACTGCGCCAATCCTTGGATTGCTTTGCTCGCCTTGATGCAGTAGCAGCTGCTCAAGTTGTCCAGGACGATAAGCAAATCGACGAAGAATTTAGAGGTTTTGTGCGTAAGCTCATTACTTATATGGCGGAAGACCCGAAGATGATCTCAACTGGTCTTGATCTACTCTTTATTGCTAAAGCGATCGAGCGCGTGGGTGACCATGCGAAGAACATCGCTGAGTTTGTAATCTATATCGTGAAGGGCGCCGATGTTCGCCACGTACCTCATGATGATTTAGTTCGAGAAGCTACAAAATAAGAATATGCCGCATCGCATTCTGGTTGTTGAAGACGAACCATCGATTGCAGAACTGATTGCTGTTAACTTGACTCATTCTGGGTTTATTGTAGAACGTGCTCTCCAAACCGACGAAGCAATGCGGATGATGCGGGTGAATAAGCCTGATCTCCTAATTTTAGATTGGATGATGCCTGGAAAGTCGGGTGTGCAGTTCACCAAAGAGTTAAGAGCTAATTCAGAGTTACAGCATTTACCCATTTTGATGCTGACAGCTAAAGGTGCTGAAGCAGACAAAATCCAAGGGCTTGATTCCGGGGCTGATGACTATGTCACAAAGCCATTCTCGCCAAAGGAGCTTATTTCAAGGGTTAAAGCATTATTAAGACGTAACTCTTCTTTGGGCTTGGGGGATGAGGTTTTAAGAATCGGCCCTATGCAATTGGATCCCATTACTCATCGAGTAACTGTCTCTCGCCCTAATGAAAGCGATCAGTTTGTTAATTTAGGGCCAACTGAATTTCGCTTATTGCAATTCTTTATGAGCAATCCTGAGCGGGTTCATTCGCGCTCGCACCTCTTAGATCGTGTGTGGGGTGATCAAGTGTATATCGAAGAACGTACGGTGGATGTACACATCAAGCGCTTAAGAGCAGCGTTGGCTGAAGCGGATTGCGATCCCTACATTGAGACCGTGCGTGGCAGCGGGTACCGTATTACCAAGACCCCTAGCTAAATCAGCTGCCTAAATTTTGAGCATCATTCTCTGATGCTCTAAGATGACGCCATGTTCTACGCTATTTTTCGTCTCATCACGATGTTTTTGGTTTCCGGTATTGCCGGTGTCATTGGGCGATCCTTGCTGGGCGATTTAGCAGGGTGGTTGATTGCCCTTTCTATCTTGGCGTACAGCCTTTTATCCTCATACATTAATCAAGCCCGTCTTGATGTGTTCGCAAAAGGGGCAGGGATATCTAGTTTGAGCGGGTTTGGTGCTGCCTGGTCAGAAATTTTCTTTCGTTTACAGCGGGTTATTTCTGGACTTCGTAAGGATATTGAACAGGTCGAGAGGCAACATAAACGCTTTATTGAGGCATTTCAGGCATCCCCCAATGGTATTGTGATGCTGGATGATCAGGACCAAATCGAGTGGTGTAATGCCATTGCCGAACAGTTTTTGGAGATTCAGTTCAAGCGTGATGCTCTTCAACGAATTCATTACATCGTACGTAAACCAGAATTTGTACAGTACATGATGAGTCGCCAGTTTGAGGAACCCGTAGTCCTAGAAAAAATGGGCAGTGCCGCAAGCCTCATTTTGCGATTGCAAGTATTCCCATTCTCTGAGAACCGACGCCTAATTCTTATTCAGGATATTACCGATCTTAGTAAGGCGGAAGCCATGCGCCGTGATTTCGTAGCCAATGTGTCGCATGAGATGCGCACGCCATTAACAGTCATGATGGGTTTTCTAGAAACAGTCCAAACCTTAGAGCTACCCCCTGAGCAAAAAGCTCAATACCTTGAGATGATGATGGATCAAGGTAGGCGGATGAAAAACTTAGTGGAGGATTTACTAACCCTCGCCAATTTAGAGGCCAACACACAACCTGCCCCCATGAACAGTATTTCCATGAGTTACTTGATGTCATTGATCAAAAATGATGCCTATGCCTTATCTCAAGGAAAGCACTCCCTCAACTTTGATCTGAAGACCCCCTGTAATTTATTAGGAGAGGAACGCGAGGTCTTGTCGGCTTTTAGTAACTTGGTCTCCAATGCCATTCGTTATACACCGAATGTTGGCTCTGTGAGTGCGACCTGGTCTGTTAATGCTGCTGGCGAAGGGGAGTTTACTGTCACAGATACTGGCCCAGGCATATCCTCTGAGCATATTCCGCGCCTGACCGAGCGCTTTTATCGCGTTGATCGCAGCAGGTCGCGAGAAACTGGTGGTACGGGTTTGGGGTTGGCGATTGTGAAGCATGTCGCCAATCGCCATCAAGCCAATCTTGTGATTGAGAGCACCCCTGGACGGGGTAGCACTTTTATCTTGCGCTTTCCACCCGTGAGAACTTCTTAAGTAGCTCTAATTGCCCAACGATGGGCTCTTGATTGAGCCGTGGCTTACTTTTTACAAAAGTCCCATCAGACTTCATTAACCAAGCAGAGGCATTGTCCTTGAGCAAAATCATTAAGCCTTCTTGGATAACCCGTTGTTTGAGTTTGGCATCTTTTACCGGAAAGGCAACTTCAACCCGGCGCAATAGATTACGCTCCATCCAATCAGCGCTGGAGAGGTATAAGACCTCATCGCCACCGGCATAGAAATAATAAATACGATGGTGCTCCAAAAAGCGACCCACAATGGAGCGTACTTTAATGTTCTCGGACAGGCCCTTGACCCCAGGGCGCAAGGCACAAACACCCCGCACAATCAGATCAACCTGCACACCTGCCTGAGAGGCTTTATATAACTCTTCTATGATGGTGGGCTCAAGGAGGGCATTCATCTTACCAATGATGCGTGCCTTTTTACCTTGTTTCGCTGCTCTGGTTTCAACACGAATATGGTGAACTAATTGCTCAAGCATCGTAAAGGGCGCCTCCCAAATCTCTCGGGTTTCCAGTTGCATGCCAGTACCCGTTAGCTGCTGAAAGACATGATGGATATCTTTTGTGAGGTGGGGATCGCAGGTCATTAAGCCAAAGTCGGTATAGAGCCTGGCAGTACGAGGGTGGTAGTTGCCGGTCCCCAAATGAGCATATCGCACTAAACTGGTCTTGCCCGCTTTACTGACCCGTTCTTTACGCACAATTAGGAGCATCTTGGCGTGGCATTTATGACCCACCACACCATAGACAACGTGGGCGCCAACTTCTTCGAGCTTGGCTGCCCAGTTAATATTGGTTTGCTCATCAAAACGGGCTAAAAGTTCCAGAACAACAGTAACCTCTTTGCCATTCTGTGCAGCCTCGATGAGCGCCTCCATAACGGGTGATTTATCTCCGGTACGATATACCGTTTGTTTCATTGCCAAGACATCGGGATCTCTAGCTGCTTCGCGCAAGAGCTCGAGAACGGGCTCAAAACTTTCATAGGGATGATGCAGCAAGATATCAGCACGCTTCATTCTCTCAAAATAGGAGTCTGCAGACGCATTGTGATGGTGTTTGAGCGGGAATGCAGGAACATAAGGCTTAAAGACTAATTTAGGCTTATCAACCAGATCGGGTAACTGGGCTAAGCGCACCAAGTTCACCGGTCCGTTGACTCGGTAGCAGTCAGACAAATCAAGATTATTTTCTTTGCACAGTCGTTGTAATAGATCATCCGGGATATTGATATTGGTTTCCAAACGAACAGCATCCCCCAAATGACGGGATGGTAGCTCACCCTGTAAAGCCTTACGAAGGTCAGTAACCTCATCATCTGATACAAACAGATCGGAGTTGCGAGTAACCCGGAACTGATAACAACCAAGCACTTCCATTCCCGGAAACAATTGATACACGAAGGCCTGAATGAATGAGGATAAAAATACGAATACCTCGGTATCGTCACATAAGCGTTGGGGCATTTTCACAAGACGGGGTAGAGCGCGCGGTGCCTGAACCACCGCTAGATTTGCCTTACGTCCAAATGCATCGTTGCCATGTAGTTGTACTACAAAGTTCAAACTCTTATTGATTACTCGGGGGAAAGGGTGAACTGGATCTAGGGCAATCGGGGTTAGCAGGGGTAACAATTCTTCTTTAAAGAAATCCTCTGCCCACGACCGTTGGGGACTGGACCAATGTTCCGGTAACAAAAATGTAATGCCGGCTCTCTTGAGATGCGGTAGTAAAACCTGTTGATAGAGTTCATACTGCCGGTCTACTAAGGCATGAGCCCGTTGCGATACGAGATCGTAATTGGCCGTAATCGTTCTGCCATCAGAACCTACTTTAAGTGGGTTATCGAGTAGTTGCTCTTTAATGCCTGCCATCCGGATTTCAAAGAACTCATCGAGATTGCTCGAGACAATACTGAGAAAGCGGATGCGTTCTAGAAGCGGAATCTTTGGATCTTCGGCTTGTGATAAAACTCGAGAGTTGAACTCTAGAATCCCGATTTCACGGTTTAGTAATAAAAGTGACATAACTCTTTATATTTCATAAATGTGTCACTTTTATTTCATACGATAATAGGGTTATTAAGAAACCAATACTCGCACACCTTGTCAAAACCCACATCCCCCAATAAACCCAGTCTAGATCTTGTCGCCGCAGTTGATTTGGGATCGAACAGCTTTCGTTTATTGATTTCTCAGGCCTATATCACCCCCTCAGGGATGCAATTACGGACGATTGATATGCTCAGAGAACCGGTTCGATTAGCGGCAGGCTTAAGCCCTAGCAAGGTCTTGGATGAGGATGCAATGGAGCGTGGCTTAAACGCGATTCGGCGCTTTGGAGAGCGTTTGCGCGGGTTCAAGCCAGAGCAAGTTCGGGCGGTTGCAACCAATACCTTTCGGGTTGCCAGAAATGCCCAAAAGTTTGTGCAGGAAGCACAAATCGCCCTAGGATTTCCGATTGAGGTTATTGCTGGAGTTGAAGAGGCCCGTCTGATCTATATTGGTACCTCGCACGAGGCGCCCGCTGTTGCGGGTAATCGTTTAGTGATTGATGTGGGTGGCGGATCCAGTGAGTTCATCATTGGCAAAGGGTACGAACCTAAACTCCTTGAGAGTTTGTATATCGGCTGTGTATCCCATAGCATGCGTTTCTTTCCGAATGGTGCTATCGATCCTCATTCGTTTAAGGAGGCTGAGCTGGCAGCGCGCCGTGAGGTGCAAGTCATTAAAGGGCGCTTTCATAAGTCGGGCTGGAATCAAGTGATTGGCTCGTCTGGAACCGCTAGAGCCTTAGCCGATTTGATTGCCGATAACAAACTCAATGGCCATGAGGAAAAGAATAGTCAAGATCCAACTAGCTCTGGATTAGATGGGATCATTACCTTACACGGCCTAAAGGGTCTTAAGCGACGCTTACTTGATTTTGATCATATTGATCGGGTCAACATCATCAATCTAAAAGATGACCGTCGCCCAGTCCTGCTAGGAGGGCTATCAATCATGTTGGCCATCTTTGATGAACTAGGTATTGAGAAAATGGAAGTTAGTGACGCCGCATTGCGGGTTGGGGTGTTGTATGACCTCTTAGGAAGAACCCAGCACCATGATATGCGTTTTGTGACGGTCGAACAGTTCATGACCCGCTATGCAGTTGATCGCGAGCAGGCCCATCGTTTAGGTACTTTAGCAGCAGAGTTCTTGGCCCAATTGCCTAAACCGAATCATGAGAGTAGGACTGATAACCTTTCTTTATTAGGCTGGTCTGCCAATTTGCATGAAGTTGGTTTATCTATCTCCCACAATAGTTACCATAAGCACTCTGCCTACATTGCTGCAAATGCTGATATGCCAGGGTTTTCGAAGAACGATCAAGCCCGCCTAGCCGCTTTACTCATTGGGCACACTGGTAAGTTAGGCAAGCTCTCGAACAATGCTAACTTTAGTGATTGGCGTATGCTGTTTTGTATTCGGCTAGCTCACGTTTTATGTCGTTCCCGTAGCGATGAAAACTTACCAAAGGTTCGGGTGAAGAGTCCAGATTCAGAGAGTTTTGAGGTGCAGCTCAATCAGACTTGGGCAGATGCTCATCCACTCACAGAATTTAGTCTTCGTAAAGAAGCTGCTGAGTGGGAAAGAATTGGTTATCGCTACAGTATTCGATTAAGCGAATAACAGTTGCTAATTCACTTTATCTAAAAAATGCTTCGCGTATCGCGGGTTCATATCCGATAGACGCAGCATGGTAAGCAAATCAGCGGTATTAAAGTCTGGATCCCAAGCAGGGGCACTGCAGATCTTAGCGCCAAGCTTCAAATAGCCTTTAATAAGGGGCGGAGCTTCCACATCAAGACCACCATTTAGACGATCGAGGGGTAAGGGTAACTTGGGGAAGGCATGGTTCTCAACTGGAGCCATTTGCTCAGGGCTTAGAGAGTTATAAAGACTGGCTGCATAGTGACCACCGTCCGCCATGGGGATACTTGCACACCCGAGCATAATTTCATAGTCATGTTGCTTCATGTATTGACCCAAGCCACTCCATAGCGCCATGATGACCGCACCCGAGCGATAGTCTTGGTGAACACAAGAACGACCGACCTCCACCATCTTGGGGCGGAGATGATTGAGACGGGAGAGATCAAATTCAGAATCAGAGTAGAGGCGGCCAAGCTCAACGGCTTTATGGGGAGTTAAAACGCGATAGGTGCCAATGACCCTTAAGGTCTCTGGGTCACGGACCAAGAGGTGATCGCAGTAAGCATCAAACTCATCGATATCAAGACCTTCTGCATTGGCGGGGAGGCTAGCACCCATCTCTTCTGCGAAGACTTTATAGCGCAGACGTTGCGCCTCTTTGATCTCATCTGCATGCATTGCCCAGGAGATCTTAAATGGGGCTCGCTTAGCTTTGCCAAGCAGCTCAGGGACATTCTTAAATTCAGACGGCTTGTTGGATTTTGGTTCAGTGATCTCGCTAGAACTACTAAAGCCACTCTTTTTTGAGAAAAACTTCTTCAAGGGATTCAATTTATCCACCCAGGGTTTAATGGGTTCAGAAGATTTTGCATTGCGTTTGTTAATAAATAGGTGGTCCAGTGGAGAAAACGGGTTTGGGATATCAGGCATCGTTATTCCTAAATTGTTAGCCTAATTCTATAACGCACACATTACAGGATTAAGACAATGGAAGTTGGTATATAAGTTATTGTTTTTATTGAAGAAGTTGAAAGATCACTGCAGCCCAGATAATGAAGGCAATCAATAGGGCTAGCATGACCGCCGCGGAGCCAAAATCCTTAGCCCGCTTGGACAGATCATGGTGCTCAAAGGAAATTCGGTCGATGGCTGCCTCCACACTGGAGTTGAGCAATTCAATTGCTAAAACCATCAAGAGAGCGCCAATCATTAACGCCTTTTCGATCACACTGACCGGCAAAAGGAGGGCAACTGGGGTCAGCAGGACCAAGAGGACTAGTTCTTGGCGAAACGCACTTTCTTCTTGATAGGCAAAAATTAAGCCATTCCAAGAGTTCTTGGTCGCATGAATTGCCCGCGTCAGTCCGCGATTGCCTTTATGCGGATTTTGTTTAATGTCGTAGGGTTGAGACATTAGGCGGGCACAGTTTGTGCAGACAGTTTGAGCTGCACGGGCTTTAAGTGATTTGCAAATTGCTCGCTTGCTGCTCTCCATGAGAATTTCTCAGCATGAGTGCGTGCTACCTCGCGGGGGATCTTGAGGGCATGTAGGCAGGCCGTACGTAGATCTTCGTTCATGACACCAGCGCTTGAATCGCCCAATACATCAATGGGGCCGGTCACAGGATAGGCCGCTACTGGCAAGCCACAAGCCATTGCCTCGAGCAAGACCAATCCAAAGGTATCGGTTTTGCTGGGGAACACAAAGACATCGGCGGCGGCGTAGACCTCAGCAAGTTGATATTGATTGAGCACGCCTAGATAGTTCACCAAAGGATATTTTTCTTTAATCTCTTTCATGGCTGGCCCATCCCCAACCACCCACTTGGATCCTGGTAAATCAATTTCCAGGAAGGCATTGATATTTTTCTCGACCGCAACCCGACCTACATATAAAAATATTGGGTGGGCGCTATTTAATACTTTGGAGTCCTGAGGCTTAAAGATTTCTAGATCGACACCGCGCGACCAGATCACCACATTGTCAAAGCCGTATTTTTCGAGATCGTCTTTTACAACCTGGGTTGGTGCCATCACTGCTAAAGATGGACCATGGAACCACTTCAAGAAGCGGTAGGTCAAGGCTAATGGAATACGAGTACGGGCATAGACATATTCTGGAAAGCGGGTGTGGTAAGCGGTAGAGAAGGGGAGGTCGTGTCGCAGGGCATATGAGCGTGCTGCCATACCTAATGGGCCTTCAGTCGCAATATGAATCGCATCGGGGGCAAAGTCTTTAATGCGCTTCGCCACCCCTTTACCGGGGAATAAAGATAGAGAGATATCCGGATAGGTAGGGCAAGGAATCGTCTTAAATTCCGCAGGGGTAATCATCTCAATCTGATGACCCATCTTTTGAAGTTCATAGGTCGTTTGCTTTAAGGTGCGTACGACCCCATTGACTTGGGGCTCCCAAGCGTCGGTCACAATCATTATTCTCATCATGCTTTCTCCACAGAAGGTATTAGTGAGGTTCGTGCCATAAACGCAGGGGATGGGGCACGCGTCGGAAATGAAATTGGTAGGGTGATCGGCTCAAAGCTAATGTCTTCAACCGAATGCTGATCACCGAGGATGTGAGGCCAATGCACAATTTTGAGCTCGCCCTCATGGGTTTCTACCAGAGCAGTTAAGCTTTCTACCCAATCTCCATCGTTGCAATAAAGTAGGTTATCAATCATGCGGATCTCCGCTTTATGGATATGCCCGCAGACAACGCCTTGGCAATCGCGTAAGCGCGCTTCTCTAGCCATAATCATTTCAAAGTCGGCGATATAGCTCACAGCATTTTTGACCTGATGCTTGAGGTATTGCGAGAGAGACCAGTATTGCAAGCCCATTCGTACCCGCAACATATTGAGATAGCGATTGAAATACAAAATGAGGGAGTAGAGGTTGTCGCCAACATAGGCCAACCACTTGGCGTATTGCATGACTCCATCAAATAGATCGCCATGGGTAATCCAGAGCTTACGACCGTCAGCAGTCGTATGAATGGCCTCTGGAACAACACGAATATCGCCAAAGGAGAGACCTAAGAACTGACGGATTGACTCATCGTGATTTCCTGGGACGTAGACCACTTCAGTCCCTTTACGTGCTTTGCGCAGAATCTTTTGCACAACATCGTTGTGCGACTGAGGCCAGTAGATGCTCTTCTTCAGACGCCAACCATCGATGATGTCACCAACGAGATAGAGGGTGTCGGATTCGTTATGCTTTAAGAAATCGAGGAGGTATTTAGCCTGGCATCCAGGTGTCCCGAGATGCACGTCTGAGATCCAAATGGCTCTATAGTGCTCCATGGAACACCACTTTGCCACCGCATTATGAAAACATCATGACAATTTAATGTCAGTTTGATGACAGAAACCAAAACGACCCCGTTATCATCTCAATAATGCCAACTAAACAGCCATTCTTGTTCTTGCCATTCCTGAAGATCATGATGCATACGATCAAAGGCGTATTAATCCTCATCTGTATATTCCCTTTTTCCAAAGAGCGGACCAAAAAAAGACATATTCAGAGATGGTCAAAACAGTTACTTGCTATCTTTCGCTTGAAGCATCGAGTACTTAATGCAGAACTACTTCCGAGGCGTGGTGGTTATCTCATTGCCGCCAATCACATCTCATGGATTGATATCGCTAGTATTCAATCCTTTTTGCCATGCCGTTTTGTGGCGAAGTCTGAAGTAGCAGATTGGCCAGTCTTTGGCTGGATGGCAGAGCAGATTGGTACTGTATTCATTCGTAGAGAAAGTAAGAGACACGGCAAGGAAATTGCTAACCAACTGGAGACCCTCTTACCGAATGAGCCGATTTGCATATTCCCTGAGGGAACATCAACTGCTGGAGACCGGGTCCTAGCATTCAGACCCAATTTATTTGAGTCAGCTGCCCAGACCCAAGTACAAACCTTCCCGATGACCATTCGTTACTTGGATAAAGATAATCAATACAGCGATGCCACTGCGTTTATTGGTGAGATGACCTTAATGGACTCGATCATAAAAATGCTCAGGACTAAATCGATCACCGTCGAGCTGATATTTGGTCCTAGCCCAGCTACAGACCTAGATCGGAAAGCACTTGCTCAGTACTGTGAAGAGCAAGTGCGATCCCAGATCAAGTAACTCAGAAGTTTGCCCGCACACCGACCATGAGGCTACGTCCTGGTTGGGGGGCATATAAGCGGACTGCCATCGGAGTGGTTGCATAGCGAATGCTTTCATTGAGTATATTTTTCACCTGCGCAAATGCCGTCCAGCGAGTTGAATTAATTTTTTCTGTATAAGAAAGCCCAGCATTTAATAAATTGTAACTTGGTGTTGGACCAACTTCCCATGTTGCCAAACGATTCTGCTGGAAGCTATAGGTATAGCTCGCATTAGCTAACCATCCATTCTTCTGATGCGCCACTTGCAGACCAATCCGTGGAGCAGGCTGCAAGGGCAAATTACCACCTGCATCAAAGGTGCCTTGTGAGGCATCCGCGAATAAGCGTACACCACTCCCCACATTCCCCCAGTTATGGGTCAACTCACCCTCAATCCCCTTGATGGTGGCTGAGGCCTGCCTAGATTGAACAGCTGCGAAATTGTCATCTCCACCGGTAGAGCCTGAACCTAGGTAATAGTTATAGATAAAGTTAGTGAACCTATTAGCATAAACATTTAACTTACCATTAATTAAACCTGTGGTCTTCTGTAAATTTAATTCGAGATTGTGTGATGTTTCCTTGTTAAGATTTGAGTTACCAATGACAAATGTTGCTGTAGATTCATGTGTTCCATAGGCGAAAAGCTCAGATGCGCTAGGAGCTCGTTGCATCACTGTGTAACTTAGGCCCGAGGCATAGCCTTGTGTAAAGTTCCATAATCCGCCAGCAGAATACGACAACAGATTAAATGATTTATTTGAGGTGCTCGGCAGAGTAGTAGTTGCGGCATTTCCTTGCAAATTTTTATCAGCAGTGGTGTAGGTAGTATTAGTCGGATTTAATTTTGCACTGTCGTAGCGTAATCCAAGATTGGCCTGTAGGGATCCCCAGCGATTTTCTTCAATTAAAAATAATGCATTGGTATTAGTTTTAGTTTGTGGAAGAATGGCATAGACACCGCTTACCTCCTTTGCGTTGGTATCTTGAGCAATTAATTGCGTTCCAAACGTTCCTTTCCAGCCCATGATGGGTTGATGAACTAGTTCTAGTCGAACCTCGTTAGCATTATTTTTAAAAGTCGCAGCACGAACATATTCTTTATTAAATTCATGATGAATGTATTGATGTTGTGCGGCACTTAATTTAATCTTAGAAATACCTGAAAAAGGATCACGTGTTTCGTGCTTAAAATCATATCGACTTTGACCTAGCTGTAACTTGCCGCCCTCAACTGTAGGGACGCCATATTCTCGATTTAGACGCTCAACCGATACACCGGTATAGCCTGATGTATGCACTAGAGAGGCACCTACTCCTAAATCGTTACTGTTATCAAACGAGTTCCTCAATTTTCCTGTCCTATTGACACCGCTAAGTCCCGCTACTGACCAGTCTGTTTTTCCATCAAGAGCAGAGTTTCCTGGAAAATCATAGTGTTGATTATTGTTAATTGATGTATCCACATGCAGTGCGATAGAGCCATGGGATGCTTCTACAACCCCAGAAGCTGCTCTACCGTTACTCACAGATTCATAACCAGTTCTTAGGGCGCCTGTTGGTTTATCAGGTAAGTTGGAGAGGATGCGATCATTGACTACATTAACTATCCCCCCGCTTGATCCAGTTCCATAGAGGAGGGCTGCCGCACCCCGTAAGATCTCAATCTGTCTAGCATTGGCTATAGCGGTTGCAGTCGCATGATCTGGCGACAGCGCTGATAAATCGCTAACTGCTAAGCCATTTTGTAAGATCTGTACCCGCGCGCCTTCCAGACCGCGCATTACAGGGCGCGAGGCACCTGCCGCATAACCAGTTTGGGATACTCCAAGTTCATTACCAATGGTGCCACCCAAGGTGCTGCTTAACTTATCTTGCAGTTCATTGCCTTGCAAAATCTTGGTCGGGGTCAGGATACTGGTTGTTGATTCTCTCGCACCCGTCACATCAATTTGCATCGGGTTTTGTTGAGCAAAGACAGAGCTTGTAAATGCGGCAGAGGCCACAAGCCACAGGGCCGACCGCTTTGTCGGTAAATAGTTTGTATTGATATTCATGATGACTCATCCAATAAATAACTTTATCTAGTAAAACTAGATAAAAGAATTAATAAACACTACCTAGTGCATACGCACTAGGACATCGAGGGTTTAAAGGATGAGTAAAGGAGGAGCCCGAGATTGATAGGGCTGATACGTTACCGATTGAATCGGTGCAGAGGTAATGCTAAAAAGACTTTGATGAAAAAGATTGGGAACTGAGTAAGTAACAAGACCGCCTGTAATGATTCCGGCGAGGGTCAGGGCATCAAAGAGCTGGCAGTCAATGGAGCTCTCATCATGACCCAAAAGCGCAAAGAATGAATGCGACTCATCATTACACCGATCGTGTGTATTTTCTGCTTTTAATTGAACAGCATGCCCACTCGCGGGGTGATCAACGCTATGTTGTAGCCCAAGCCATTGGGTGGTAACCAGGCTTAGTAGCAAAAAGCCAAGCCAGACCCAGAGCCTTAGTGGGCGAAGAGTTGCGCGGGAGTTAGCAATGAACGACATAAGCCTTATGGTACAGGAGCTGTCAAGCCCCCTATTGTGGAGGAGAGCTTCTATAGGCTATTCAGGCTATAATAAGGGTCCGTCGGAGTGTAGCGCAGCCTGGTAGCGCACCTGCTTTGGGAGCAGGGGGTCCAAGGTTCGAATCCTTGTACTCCGACCACTTAATCTTGTGAGTCTCTTAGCGAGGCTCATTCAAAAACTTAGGTCTGCCTAGATCTTTTTACCTGGTTTAATAAAATTAATCCCAAAATAGGCCCGGGTAACAGTACCCAACTAATGTAGTGATTGAGATACGGTATGAGTACAGTGCACAACTGTATTGAGACCATGGTGATCCCAAAGCCAATTGCATTCTGGATTGTAAGGGCCGTTCCCACAATTTCAGGGGGACAGGCTTTTGCAGAGATTGCCGATAGTTGCGGTGAGTCAGCGGCAGCACTCATGCCCCAGATTGCCCAAAACATCAGTTGCAATATTAGAGGTACATCCTTGATCCATGGATAGAGTAAGCAACATAAACCCGATAGACCTAATGCGTAACTAGCTACTTGTGAGCTCGTCATGGTCTTACTGAGTTGACCGCCAATCAGACACCCAACGGTACCCATAGCAATCACCAAGAACGCAAAGCCCGATAACTCAATTGGATTATTTATTGAATGGGTGCTTGCAATTAAGACCGGAACAAGTGCCCAGAATGCATAAACCTCCCACATATGACCAAAATAACCTAAGGCAGAGCTTCGATAGCGTGGAATACCAAAAATCATCGAAATGCTCATTGGCTTGATGGTGGATTGAACACTCATCTTTAAATGAGGGCCATCGCCCAACCAATAGATGATGATCATGGCAACCAGAGCCAGAAAAGAGGAGAACACAATCACTGACTGCCATGGCCAATCAACCCCAAAGAAGCGCGTTGCATGGGGAAGGGCAGTACCCAATATGAGCATCCCCACAAGCTGGGCTAAACGCTGTGAGGCTTTCTCAGGATCCCACGTGATGATTAGTTTCATGCCAACGGGGTATATGCCCGCTAAACATACTCCGACTAAAAACCGGAGAGTAACACCTGCGGCCATACCTTCTGCGTACAGTGCAAAGAGAGCATTACATAGCGCGCCCAGTAAAGCACATAATGCAAATATTCGACTAGGCCTAAATCGATCGGCGACACCACTAAATGCAAACAGTAAGGTACCCGCTACAAATCCGAGTTGTACCGCATTGGTGAGTACACCAATACCCGCTAAGCTGATCTCCCAAGTTACCATTAAATTATCCGCAACACTATTCATGGAGAACCATAAAGAGGTACCCAAGAATTCAGCGAATACGATTAAGAAAGAGGCAGTACCAGGGCTGACCGACCTACCGGATAGATGGGGGGAATGATGTTGGGGCGTCATAAATTGGATAAGCCCTGTATGAGGCCTCCAATGATATTAACGGATCATCTTTGGATCTTGCATTCCCGTAATAAACTAAATGAACCATGAACCTCTAATAAAACTAGTTTACTGAGCAAGACGTCAGATTGATGATCTAGGATACTTTCCGCAGGCGCAGAACAAGAAGGGCAACCAGACCTGCGAGCATCACATAAAACGAGATCTCAGCAGCCCCTTTGCTATGGGCATACGTGATGCTTGAATATGCCAAGTATGCACATGAGGCACAGAAAATGAGGGGAGTAATAGGATAGAGTGGCACCCTGAAAGGACGTATGGAACGATCCTTAAACCGAAGGATAAATAAACCGAGACCCACTAAAAATAAGAAGCTCCAAAATACGGGGGCCGTAAATTCCACCATGGCCTCAAAACCATCATTTTGCAAAGCCCCAAAACCAACGAGAGCAAGACTAATGACCCCTTGAACCAAGTATGCAAAGCTGGGCGATCCTCGTGCGGACTCCCATTTAGCCATCTTGTGCAATCCCTCCCAGTCCTCGCCCATTGCATAGTTGGTTCGCGCACCCACAATCATGGTGGCATTAATGCTAGTCAGTGCTGCAATGGCAACAAAAAGACCCAGTAATTTCTCACCCAGCGGACCAAAGGCAAGGCCCAATAGATCGGCAGGTGCCGCTTTACTGCTTGCCAGCGCCTTTAAGCCAAGACCATTAATCAGGGCAATATTAACGAGTAGATAAATAACCGTTATGACCACTAAGCTCACCACAATCACGCTGACGATGGTTTTGCTGGTGCCTTTGAGCTCTGCCGAGATATAGGCAGACTCATTCCAGCCGCCAAAGGTGAGTAAGACAAACACCATACCAAGCCCCAGCATTCCTAGTTGCGGATTGCTAGAGAACAGTGGTGGTTCTCGACCGCCGGCAGTGGATTACCAAAAATACCAAAGCCTGCAATGATGATTGCTAATAAGCCGCATACCTCGAAAATAGTTAATATCGTTTGTATTCTTGCTGAGGTATGTATC
>ENA-ORFA01000136-ORFA01000136.1-marine-metagenome-genome-assembly--contig:-NODE-136-length-32803-cov-4.814918_pt1 | contig 32803 bp, 29 predicted proteins | sample MGYA00248621_ERZ508587 | MGnify/ENA primary metagenome ERZ508587 (study PRJEB26250, sample SAMN06266239) | marine metagenome | isolation source: Columbia River Estuary | place: USA:Columbia River Estuary... | reverse complement strand
CCGCTGGTCATGTACTCAACGAGTTCGCCGTAGAACGGACGCTCGGCGTGAACTGCATAAAATTCTTTGGCTTGCGCCTCAGAAAGTTGCGTGTACTTCATTGCTTTGATGCTGAAACCAGCACCGATGATCATGTCGATGATTTTACCCATGTGCCCGTTTTCGATTGCATCGGGCTTGAGCATTGTAAAAGTTCTGTTGGTAGCCATGTATTTTCTTTAATTTGGGTGCAAAGATACCACTTTTTTAAAAATGGTGAAGCATCTCTCTAGTTGCGCTTTTTGGTTACAAACTCAATGATGATACCCAGTGTAGGCTGTACGATTCCAGAAGCATTTTCGATGAGCTTCGTTTGGTAGCGCGTTGGGTCGTTCTCCACGGCAATGGGCTGATTATTCGCATCGGTTTCTACCAACAAAATTGGCGCTAGAATTGCCTTGTATCCATAAAGGTTTTGAACGTCAAAGTAGAAGTTCATGTTGAATTTATCGAGATAGAGCTTTTTATCTACGCGCACATTCAACTGATGAAAACTGCTCTCGCGTTGCGTATTGAGCTGTGTATAGTCGAGCAGGCCAACTCCATTGACATCCCAATTGGTGGTTAAACTAGAAGTTGCGATGTCATAGGGCGTGTAAGGTGCGCCGCCAGAAAACAACCAGCGCATGCCGAACTCCCAACCGTTTTTAAAGCGTTTACCGCCTGTGAGTGATACGATGTGACGGCTGTCCCATGCGGTAGGCACATACACATTATTTTTGTTGAGAAATTCGGAGCGAACCCAAGTGTAAGCCAAAACGGCGTAAAATCCTTTGTATAATTTTTGTTGATAGAGAAACTCTGCACCATAACTGCGGCCGCTAGAAGTAGAGGTAATGGCCTCATTGCCTACCACTCCAAAATCTGACCCAATGTTTGCCAAAGAAATGGAATCTTTTAAAGAGAAGGGGTAGTAATTGTATTTCTTATAAAAGCCTTCGAGTGTTACACGTGCATTCCATTTGAGGAGGTATTCGGTACCCAAAACAAAATGATCTGCTTGTATGTAACGCACACCATTTTGCTGATTAACGAGGTCTCCGGCAGTATTTCTAAAGCCGAGAATGGTATAAGCTGGCAACTGATGGTAGCGCGCAATGTTGGTGTTGATTGCCCAATCTTCGGTCAGGCGATACGACGCCGAAAACATGGGCGAAAATTGCTTGAAGGGATTGCGCATTTGAGCGATATACGAGGTGCCATCTGCACGCATACCCACCGATAAGCGCAATCTTTCATTCAAAAAGGCGCGGCTAAGTTGCGAGAAGGCTGCGTATTTATGCAAGTTGAGCGTCGATTCAAAGTCGATGACCACAGGCTGACCAAAAACCGTTATTTTTTGATAAGTATCCGAAAAATACTTTGCGAACTCATAACCTAAACCGACATTCCAGCGCCAGCCATTTTTGATGTAAGTGTGTTCAAAGCGCAATTTGTTTTCTGCTTCGAAAGAAGTGTAATCTTGCAACAAATTCTGAGGTTCTTCGATGCGGTCTTTGTAGCGATAGGCTCGGTTGTTGAGCATATTGCGGCTGGCCACAACAGTTTGAATCGATGATTTTGAAGAATGCTGCCAAACCGCACCCATGGTATAGTTCCATTGCCCTTGTTGGGGTAAGTTTCCGAGAATAAAATTATTGTATTCAACCTGCGCAGTATCTGTGAGGCCATCGTTCACATTAGAGTTGAGTCCGAACTGATCTAGGGCACCGAGGCCAATGATCGAGAGCTTGTTTTTAGGGTCGAGCTGAAAGTTAAATTTGAACTGGTAGTCGTTGTAAGTCGGTAAAATGGGCAATTTAAGCGCCGCAAATAGAAACTGAAGGTAAGAACGGCGCACCGAGAAAATGAAATCGCCTTTGTCGCCAATTGGGCCATCAAAAGTGAGGGCGGCATCGGATGATCCTAATGCAAAATTGGTAATAAGGGCATCTTTATTGCCGTCCTTCTGCTTGAAGGATAGTACGGACGAGAGCCCATTGGCACGGTTGGCCGGAAAAGCCCCAGAGTAAAATTCTACTTCGCGGATAAAATTGACGTTCAATAAGCCAACAGGGCCGCCGCTGCTGCCTTGCGTAGCAAAGTGATTGATATTCGGGACTTCAATGCCATCTAGGTAAAATTTATTCTCGCCGGGTGAACCACCGCGGATAATGATATCGTTGCGGAACGTGGCACGCGCTGCTACTCCAGGGAGCGCCGCAATAACTTTACTGACGTCTCGGTTGGCGCCAGGTAAACGCTCAATTTCAGTGGCGCTCAGAGTTTTGAGCGAGTTTGGCGATTCTACTTTGCGCTGAAAAGGTGCGGCTGTTACTTTGACATCTTTAGAGGTCTGTACTTTTTCCTCGAGTTCAATATTGAGTTCTGTGGGGCGGGCATTGGTAATGAGCACCTCAGATTGGACTTTATCTTCGAAACCTGGCGCGGTAATCTTGACCGTATAAATACCTGGTGTGAGGTTCTCAAAACTAAATTTACCATCGAGGTCAACTGCTTTGAGTAATTGCAGTTCAATGATATTCACTTTTGCCGGAGAAACAAGTGCTCCGTTGGAGGCGTTGGTAAGTTTCCCAGAAAGCGTGCCGCTTTGGGCAAAAAGAGAAATGGGCAAAAAGAAAAAGAAGGTAATTTGAAGAATTTGTTTCATTTTGTTGAAGATAGACAATGTAAATCAACAACAAAAGTTGAACAAAAAGGTTTTTAATCCGTCGGAATTTTATCTGTTCTGATCCATTCTTGGGTTCTAAAAAACGGACCAATGTAGCCTCTAACGTTCAGTTTGTCTTTGTTGGCATCATTGAGCCAAATGGTGCAGGTGTAGGTTTTTCCGTTGTCTGGATCGAGTATAGTGCCGTCTTCCCATTGCGAGCCACTCCATTGCATTTGCTTGACAATGAGCATTCCCATGACCGGCTGATTATAAAGTTTACCACTGCACTCGGTGCATTTAGAGTTGGGACCATCTTTTCCTCTTTTGTAGATGTAAACTACCTTGCCGTAGAGCACGCCATCTTTTTTATACAGCTCTACTATCGACTTTTTGAGGCCGGTGGCGTCGTCAATGGTGATCCATAAGCCTGTACAAGACTGCGCATGAGCGAGCAAGCCAATTGAAAAAAACAAAGAAAAGACCAAAAACTTAAGCATGCTGAGCAATTTGTATAAAGTTGTGCAAAATTTGCTTACCAAATGGGGTCATGACCGATTCGGGATGAAATTGCACGCCGTATAACCTTAGATCAGGTCTTTCAAAAGCCATCGGGACGCCCGTCAGACTTTTGGCTGTAATCCAGCTTTCTGGGCAAGCTACCATCCAAGAATGATAGAGCCCCACATCGATTTGATTCGATAAATCGCGAAATAAACCATCGTGGTTCAAAATAGCGACACTTTCTTGCACCCCATGTTTGACTTGTGTTTGATTCATTAAAGATCCCCCTAAATATTCGACCAACGCTTGCATCCCCAAACATACGCCAAGTATAGGTTTTTGGCCAACAAACGCGTTCAAGAAGTCATTCAGACCTTTTTTTTCTGATGGAAGCCCCGGTCCGGGTGATAAGACGATGGCAGCTGCTTCTCCAAGGATTTGTTGAGAAAGTTGGTCGTGACGGACAACCGTAAGTTCGAGGTCCATGGCCTCGAGGTAGTGAGCGAGGTTGTACGTAAAGGAGTCATAAAAATCGATCAAAAGGACCTTCACGTAGCTTGTTTTTTGTTACTTTGCAAAAGTAGTAAAATCAAGCAATCGGCATGTCAGCAGCTAAAAAACCCATTCAAATTCCAAACGCACCCGCACCTGTTGGGCCGTACAGCCAAGCCATATTGAAAAACGACACGCTCTACATCAGTGGTCAGATTCCGCTGAATCCGAGTACGGGTTTACTCGAAATGGATACCATTGAAGTTGCTACAGCCCGTGTATTGGACAACATCGGCGCTTTGCTACAAGAAGCAGGCTTCACTTACAACGATGTAGTGATGGTCAGTATTTTCATGAAGGATTTACAAGAATTTCAGGCCATGAACCAAATTTACGCCCGCTATTTCCAAGGAATTGCTCCTGCCAGACAAACCGTGCAGGTTTCCAGACTTCCGCTTGATGTCACGATAGAAATCTCTTGTATCGCCCAAAAATGAGCAAACAACATCGCTTTGATTTGAGTGTGGTGATAGTCAACTACAATGTAGTGAACTTTCTAGAACAATGCCTCAACAGCGTGCTTGCCGCGAGCCAACACCTGCAAATCGAAGTATTTGTCGTAGACAACAACAGCGTAGACGGCTCTGTAGCATTGGTTCGAGAAAAATTCCCAACGGTTAAGCTCATCGCCAACACAGAAAACGTCGGTTTCTCCAAAGCCAATAACCAGGCTATTTTACAAAGCGACAGTCGCTACGTGCTGTTGCTGAATCCGGACACCGTTGTGGAGCAAGACACCTTCGATAAATGCATTGCCTACCTGGACGAAAATCCGAATGTTGGAGGGCTCGGTGTGCGCATGCTCGACGGAAAAGGACGCTTTTTACCTGAATCAAAACGCGGACTGCCAACCCCTTCAGTTTCATTTTACAAAATATTCGGCTTGTCAAAACTCTTTCCGAAGAGCAAAACATTTGGCACGTATCATCTCGGCTTCCTCGATGAACACCAAATTCACGAGATTGATGTCTTGAGCGGCGCTTTCATGCTCATGCGCGCAAGCACTCTCGATAAAGTAGGTTTGCTCGACGAAGCATTTTTCATGTACGGCGAAGACATTGATTTATCGTATCGCATACAGCAAGGAGGCTATACCAATGTCTATTTCCCCAAGACCAAAATCATTCATTACAAAGGTGAAAGCACCAAGAAAGGCTCTCTAAACTACGTTTTTGTCTTCTACAACGCCATGGTCATATTCGCCAAGAAACATTTTTCGGCGCGATATGCCCGGATCTTTTCATTAGCCATCCACTTCGCTATCTACTTAAGAGCCAGCGCTTCAATCCTCAAAAGATTACTAAACAACCTATTGTGGCCTGCAATTGACACCACGATATCCGTCTGTTTTTTATATCTACTGGCCCAACAATGGAAACAAAACCAAATTCTCTTTCCTGCATGGGCCTATGACGTTTTAATTCCTTTTTATGTAGGCATCTGGATTTTTTGTTCGTGGCTTTTTGGCCTCTACGACCGCGGAACGCGCATTCATCAAATCTGGAAAAGTACATTTTTTGGCACCATCACCATATTGGTTGCATATGCGTTATTTCCCAAAGAATGGCAGTTCTCCCGACTCTTTATTTTACTTGGCGCCGTAGGCTTTTTGTTGGCTTTCTATCTGACCCGAGCACTCAAAGAACTCAGCACCAAAGGGCGCATCAATTTTGGCAAACTTCCTAAAAAACGCTTTGGCATTGTAGCCAATCAAGAAGAGTTTGTGCGCATCTCCCATTTATTGCAAGCAACATACCCAGAAATTGAACAAATCCATCAGATTGCCGTCAGTGAACTTCCTGTCAACGCGAGTGCACAAATCGAGGACATCATTCGCGTACACCAGCTCAATGAAATGATTTTTTCGGCCAAAGATGTAGGCGCTTCTCGCATCATCCATTACATGGCCGACACCGCTGGTCTAGCGCTCGAATACAAAATTGCCCAACCCGATACCAGCTACCTTATTGGCAGCTCTTCTATCGATCAAGCAGGTGCCTATTACAACATCCATTTTGATGCACTACAACTTCCTGCCAACAAACGCATCAAACGCTTATTTGACCTTGTTTTAGCAAGTATTTTAGTGCTTTTATCACCGCTCCTCTTTTGGATTTTTCGACGTCCGCAACAATACATCCGAAATATTTTTCAGGTCCTGTTTGGACACTGCTCTTTTGTAGGTGTGAAGCCCCAAAACGATGTCAATAGAAAAGGCAAACTTTGCATCCTTGAGCCGAATTTAAACAGCGATCAACCCACTGAATTACAAGCGTTTATTTACACTAAGTCCTACAGACCAAGTCACGACCTCACATCGGTGTGGCGACAACTCAGGCAGCTAGACAACGAACCACACTAATAATTGCCTGATTTTGCTTAATTTTGCAGGCAAATCAACGACATCAATTAACAGCAACATGGCAGAAATAGAAATTCGTCTACCCAAAATGGGTGAAAGCGTTACCGAAGCAACCATTACCAATTGGCTCAAGAACATTGGCGACGATGTTGCCATGGACGAACCACTCGTAGAAGTTGCAACAGACAAAGTAGACAACGAACTCCCCTCTGAGGCAGCCGGTACCCTGATTAAAATTCTTTTCGAAAAAGACCAAGTTGCCCAAGTCGGTGATGTCATCGCCATTTTATCTACAGACGGTGCTTCGGCTGCCCCTGCCCCAGTTGCTGTATCAGCTGCGCCAGCTCCAGTTGCTGTTACCGAAGCAAATGCTACTCCAGAGAGTGCGGCCCCTGCTTCAGCTCCGGTAGCAAAAAGTACCGATGGTCGTTTTTATTCACCACTGGTGCGCACTATTGCACTAAAAGAAAACGTAAGCGCGCAAGAATTAGCTGCCATCCAAGGTACTGGTCAAGACGGCCGCGTTACTAAAAAAGACATGCTCCAATTCTTGGAGAACAGAAGCGCTGCCCCTGCAAATGCAGCTGTTTCGACGCCAACACCAGCAGCCCCAACCAGCACAGCTCAGGCTGCTACCTCGATTCAAATCAAAGAACCTGTCGTGATCCCGAACAGCGGCGACGAAATCATCGAGATGGACCGCATGCGCAAGCTCATCGCCGAACACATGGTGATGTCTGTGCATGTTTCTCCGCACGTAACCTCTTATGTGGAGGCTGACGTCACCACAATTGTGAAATGGCGCGAGCGCATGAAAAACGAGTTCAAGAAACGCGAAGGTGAAAACCTGACCTTTACGCCTATTTTTATGGAAGCGGTGGCCAAAGCCATCAAAGACTTCCCCATGATCAACGTATCGGTTTCTGGCACCAACATCATCAAACGAAAAGACATCAATATTGGGATGGCTGCGGCTTTGCCAAGTGGCAACCTCATCGTGCCCGTGATTAAAAATGCAGACCGCATGAACCTCGTTGGTTTAGCTAAGGCTGTTAACGAACTCGCCAATAACGCCCGCAACAACAAACTCAAGCCAGAAGATATCCAAGGTGGCACCTACACTGTAACGAATGTCGGAACCTTCGGTAACGTCATGGGCACTCCGATCATCAATCAACCTCAGGTTGCAATCTTAGCGCTCGGTGCGATCCGCAAAGTTCCTGCAGTGATTGAAACCCCTGAAGGAGACTTCATTGGCATTCGTCACAAAATGTTCTTGTCGCACTCCTACGACCACCGCGTTGTAGACGGCGCACTTGGTGGTCAGTTTGTGCGTCGTGTGGCAGATTACCTCGAAGGTTTTGACCCCGAAACAAGCATCTAAGCATGGCGCTACAACTCGTTCGCCCGCTTTGTGTTTTTGACCTCGAGACCACCGGCCTGCAAATCACCAAAGACCGCATCGTTCAGATAGCCGTCATCAAACTTTTCCCTGACGGCCATACAGAAACCTTTAATGAGTTGGTGAATCCATGCCAGCCTATTCCGGCAGAAATCGCTGCCATTCACGGCATCACCAATGAAATGGTTGCAGACGCACCCACTTTTGAGGTACTTGCTCCAAGCCTCATCGCATTCATTGACGATGCTGATTTAGCAGGTTACAACTCCAATAAATTTGACATTCCAGTGTTGTCCGAAGAATTATTGCGTTGTAACATTGAATTTGACCTCGGCGCACGCCATTTTGTAGATGTACAAAACATCTTCCATAAAATGGAACAGCGCACCTTAGCAGCTGCTTATCAATTCTACTGTGGAAAGCAAATAGAGAATGCCCACAATGCACTCTACGACACCCTTGCCACGCTAGAAGTATTGCAGGCGCAAACCGAAAAATATACCGATTTACAAAACGACATAGCCGGCTTATCAAAATTTTCTACCGTTGGTAACCAACAGGCCGATTTTGCTGGTCGTTTGGCCTACGATGAAAACCAAGAAGTCTGCTATAACTTCGGAAAGCACAAAGGCAAAACCGTTGCGCAAGTCCTCAAGCTTGAGCCCGGATACTACGGCTGGATGCTCGAGGCCGATTTTCCGCTCTACACCAAACAAGTCTTGCGCAAAGAAATGGAGCGCATCAAAGCCAGCAACAGTTCGCAAAACATTGAAGACAAGCTCGAATTATTGAAAAATAAATTCAAAAAGCCATGAAAATCATCTGTATTGGTCGCAATTATGCCGATCATGCCAAAGAAATGAAAGCAGCGCTCCCTTCAGAGCCCCTCTATTTTCTCAAACCAGATACCGCCTTACTCCGAGAAGGAGATTTTTATTACCCCACCTTCACCAAAGACCTGCATTTCGAATGCGAACTCGTTGTTCGTATCGAAAAGGTGGGCAAGCATATCTCCCCTGAATTTGCCCACAAGTATTACACACATTTTACGCTTGGCATAGATTTCACCGCCAGAGACATTCAGCAGCAATGCAAGGAAAACGGTTTGCCCTGGGAAAAAGCAAAAGGTTTTGACCACAGTGCGCCGCTTTCTAATACCTGGATTCAAAAAAGTGAGGTCAATCTAGATGAAGCTGAATTCAAGTTGTTTCAGAACGGTGAACTCAGGCAAATCGGGCACCCCAAAGATTTTATTTTCAGCATAGACACCATTATTGCGTATGTATCTCAGTTTGTGACGCTCAAAACCGGTGACCTCATTTTTACGGGCACCCCCGCGGGCGTTGGCCCCGTTCAAATTGGCGATTCTCTGCGCGCCGAACTCAATGGCCAAACCTTACTTGAACTGCAGATCAAGTAAGCAACTGAACAAATAATTTTACTGCTTCATGAACAACGCACTTTGCCCGTTGTCCAACTTTAAAATGTAAGTTCCCAGCTCTAGCGCTGTAATATCTAGCATTTCTTGAGCTGAAATAAAAGGGAACACCAAGACCTTTTGACCCAATAAATTATAAATGGCGCCAGTACTGCTGCCCTGCAGTCCTTTGATAGCGATCTTTCCTTTAGTTGGATTGGGAAATACCTGTAACGGCTGCACTGTAATTTCCGAAATATGTAAATCTGAGCCAGGCTCGTTTTCCAACAAAAACAAGCCCCCAGCATCTTGACCTACAATAAGCTCGAGGTGGGAGTCGTTGTCGAGATTGCCAATTACAGCAGCAGCATAAGCGCCAATTTGGGCACTCAAGCCCAAGAAATCTGAGCTGCGTTCATGAAAATCAGCCAATGGATCAGTGGAAATGCTGTCGTAAAAATGGAGGCGGCCATCGAGGGCTCCGACTATTAAATAAGTGGTGTCTTGAAAGTCAAATAAATGTGGTACGGCAAAGCCATCTGGGCCATTACTTTGAACATTAACGCCGCCCAAAACCGATGTTTCGAGTGTAAAAACAGGAGTGCTAGACGTTCCTGTATTCTTGTAATAATAGAGGGTTCCTCCTTTATGACCAACAATTAAATCGAGCAAACCATCTTTGTTGAAGTCAAAAAGTTGAGGAGCGGCATACAAGGGAACCTGAATGATTTGGTTATTGGCATCAAGAATGGCATTGGATTGTAGCTGAAAATTAGGAGTCGATCCAGTACTCGCATTGAAATAAAAGGCAATTTGGCCATTTTCTCTTCCGAGTATGATGTCCGGTTTGGTATCGCCATTGAGGTCTCCCATGGCGGGCAATAAGCGCAATCCAAGATTGGATGAAGCTAAATTCAAAAAATCTTGGTCTACTAAAATAAGTTGCGGAGCTGTTGCTGTGCCTATATTTTGGTAATAAGCAATCCTGGCTTCTTTATTCAGAACAGGTTTATAGGCAAAATAATTGGCAACGAGTAAGTCCTTGAGGCCGTCTTGATTGACGTCGTAGACCAACGGCACAGAACCCAAGCCGTGGTCAATCATGTCGCCTTGAAGCCAATCATGGTCTTGATAAACAAAAACAGGGGCTTGGTTTGTTGCTAAATTTTTATAGAACCAAACGCTATTTTCATTTTCAGAAACGTTGTTGGCATTAGGGGCAACTAAAAGGTCTTTTTTGAGGTCAAAATCGATATCTAGATAATAGGCTGCCGGAAAAAGCTGTACATCGGCGGGTGTGGTGTTGCTCGGGAAGTTGTAGTCGGCGCTCACCATTGGCGAGTTCGTATTAGGAGCTGTTCCTCCGTTCATAAGACGAATAAGATTACCATAAGCAACATCTCCCAAAACGAGGTCCAAAACGCCTGACTGATCGAGGTCTAGGGCTAAAACAGTTGAGCCTGCATGTGCTTTATTAGCAATATTGGAGGGCAATTCTGGATTTGAAACATTGCCATCTGTGCAGTAAGAACTGGTATCGTTTAAGAAAAGCGTATTGCTGGTAACGTCTTCGCGGTATTTACCCCAACAGCGGTTTTTGAGGATGAAAATAAGGGAGTCCGCATGACCATAAAGCTCTTGGCTTTGATTCTGATGGTACTGTAAGTACTCACCGCTGATGTGATAAGTGAGGATGTCCATATCGCCATCGCCCTCGACATCGACGAGTGCTGGAATATCTGCCGCACTGATATATAAGTTAAGTGTCGGACCCGCATAGTTCGATACTAAGTAAGGATTATAGGCCTGCCAAAGCAGCCCATTTGACGCAGAACCAATATTTCTGTAGGCTTTGATCCCGCCCACGGTGTAGCAGAAGAGATCTTTTCTCCCGTCGTTATCGTAATCATAAGTAGTGACGCGGTAATTGAGGGGTGTTGGGAAAAACAAATGCGCGCGCAGGTCGAGTTCATAGCTTGGTGTACCGCCATTACTGACTTGTTTAAATACCCTGAGTTGATCTGCGCTTCGGTCAAAGACCAAGAGATCTTCATCGCCATCAAAATCGTAATCTAGGCTTGAAAACTGGGGCGTATTGAGCCCCCCTGCCCAAGCTTTGGTGAGGTTTTGACCATCGGAAATAACGGGAATAGCACTCGTAAAATTAAATTGAAATTGAGCCTGCACCGCAAGACCGCAAAAAACAAAAACGAGTGCCCAACACTTCATTTTTTAAAATTACAATGAATTTTGCTCAGATGTATGCCAGCTGATGATTCTTTTATCGTCGCCAGCACTGATAAAACCATTCTCGATGGGCAATAGTGCATTGACCGAATGGCGGTGACCAGCCATTTGTAAATCTATTTTACAAACGATTTGATCGTTCGCTGCAGACCAAATCTTAAGTGTTTTGTCTCGGGAAGCCGTCACATAGACGCCTGATTCTAAGTGCAATATTTGGTAGATGGTCCCGAGATGAGCAGGGAAAGCTTTAGACTTCAGGCCTTCTGAGGTCCAGCGCCTGACGTAAGCATCTTTGCCCGCGCTCAGTAGGTCTCCGTTTGGCAGCAAACAGACAGCTGTGCAACCCTCCTGATGCGCATATACTTTTTGAATTTCATTGAAAAATGTCGTCTCTAAAATTCTGAAAAAACCGTCTCCGCATGCGAGCACAATGGAACTACCGTCAGCGGCGACAACAATTTGTCGAATTTTACCGCAAGCCAGGGGCAATTGTAAAAGCAGGTTCCAATGGACATCCCAAACGAAAACATTGCCTTCTGCATCTGCGGTATAGCGCTGCTGCAGATGCCGATTCTCGGCAAGCGCAAACACTGCTGCCTGATGGGCTTTAAGGTATTTGATTTCGGTTTTTTGCTGGGTGTCGATGACATGCAAACTGCCATCTGATAAACCAATAAGGAGTTGGTACACATCTGACAAAACAAGCAGGCTAAAAGGCGCTTGTGTACAGCGAATGGCAAATTGGTCTTGATGGCCGGAGTTCTTGTGCCAGCGTGCCACAAATTTGTCTGCTGAGGCGGAGTAAATGTAGTCTTGATCTTGGCTCAGGGCATAAATAGGACCTTGATGACCTGTGATTTGGAAGTGTTTGGAATAAGGCGCTTGCGAATTATTCTTGGTCATCTTCTAGCTCGTCGTCGGACTCATCATTGACCTGCTTGAGGCGGTCAGCATAAGATTTGGGGAGAAAATCAAAGAAGGTGTCGCCACGCAATCCCAAACGCAAACATTCGAGCGGAATGAGGTCATTAGGAGCGATATTGCCGAGATTTACTTCTGCGCCAAATAGTTTAATAAACCATACCTGTTGGTTTTTTTGTGGCGCTTCCCAGAGGATGTCTTCGGGCTTCACGTTGGCGATAATGCGATTGATGAGCATGGTATGCGCGGTGCCATTGGGTCTGAATACGCCCACATTACCGGCTTCTCTGCCCTCTGCGATGACTTTCCAGCTTCCTGCTTCTAATTCTGCTTTCATGAGACGCACCCATTTGGCTGGTGAAATCAGGATTCCCGAATCTTTTGAACCTACCTCAGATAGGACCGTTCTGGACTTAGAGAGTTCATGAATAAGCTTGCACTTTTCATCGTGCGGAATGATGATCGAGCCATCGGAGATTTCGGCGAGATCGAGGTCGTATTTATCGAGTAGCTGGACGTACTCCTTGAACATGCCGCGCGCATAAAACGCTTCGAAAAGTGTACCGCCAAAGTAAGGTCTGATGCCCGCCTCGCGGTACATTTTGATTTTTTCTTCGAGCTGACGCGTCACAAAAGCCGTTCCAAAGCCAAATTTGACAATATCGGTAAGGTGGGCAGAAGCTTCTATGAAGTGTTCGGTTTCACGGAGCCCCATACCTTTATCCATCATCATGGTGACGCCTTTATTACGGGGTTTTTCACTACGTTTCGGGATAAATGAGAGTTTAAAATTCATGGTTAATCAGCTAAGTATAAAAAATCGTTGTCGTCTAGTAATTTGGGGTTGATTTCAAAAATCTGTTTAGCGCTCGTGGCATCTTGGGCCAAACAAACCTGATAGAGGTGTTTGGCTTCGGAGTACTGCCCCATTTGCCATTTGATATTGATGAGGTGCAGCTGCGCATCAAAAACAGCTGGATTCGCTGCGCTGTATTGCAATAAGAAAGTTTGCGCATCTGCGAGTGACGAGGCCGAAAGAAACTCAATGTAGTCACTGAGTGCTTCTTGGTCTTCGGGGAGTAACTCAAGGCTTTTGAGGTAGTGAAACTGGGCCTCGGAAGCGAGTTCTGCTTTTTGATAAGCGCCGGCTAAGACGTGGTGAATACCGGCGTTGTCGGGGTCGTAGTCTAGAGCTTTTTGAATCAAGACGATGCCTTCTTTGGTGAAGCCCATTAAATCTTCTACGATTCCTAAACCCAACCAAGCTTCTGGTAGCATAGGTTCGAGGTCAATGCTGAGCTTGTAGTAATGCTTAGAGAGTTCGAGCTCGTTGAGCTGTTCGTAGGCCTCTCCGATATAGCACAAAGCCATAGCGTCGTCGCCATCGTGCTTCATGCAAAGCTCAAAGTGTTCAATTGCCTTGTGGTACTTCTCTAGCGAAAGGTAAGCATTGCCTAAGTTGAAATGTGCAGGACCAAATTCTTCATTGATGAGAATGGCATATTCATAAGCCCACACCGCTCGGTCGTAGTTTTCAAGCCTGCTGTAAGCATTGCCGAGGTTGTACCAAGCAGTACTGGAATAAGGTTGCTCGTCGATGAATTTAAGGTAGGCATCGATGGAGTCTTGGGTAGCACCTAAAGCATCGTAGCAACGACCCAACTCATAAAGTGCGGCTTCGTTGTGCTTATTGGTTTTGAGCGCTTGGTGCAGGGTATCAATGGCATCTTGGTATTGTTGCAAACGCTCAAATTCGATAGCGATGTCGAGGTAAATGTAGTCGTGTTCGGCTGGATCTGAGTGCTCGAGTGCCAATTTGAAATAGCGAATGGCTTGCTTGTGTTCGCGCTGTTGGGCATGGATAGACGCTTTGGTAAGGTAGAGCTCTGCACTATCGATTTCTTGTCTTTCTAACTGAACTACGCAATCGAGCGCCTCTTGGAGCAAACCCATACCACCCAATGCTTGGGCTTTTCGCAATTTGAATAACGGATTGTAAGCAAATTGATAAATGCCAAACTCCGCAGCGATTTTCGCTTTATTGAATTGGCCCTGAATGAGGTAGTGATCGATAAGGCTTTCAAGACGGTCACTGTCGATGAACTTGAGCTTTTGACCCTTCAAGTGCGCCTCGAAGTGCTCGATGTCTTCGCTCAAACTGCTGTCGTTGTATTCTTCTTCGTCGTCGTCAAACATAGGGCCCAATTCTAAGTATAAAATTAGGCCCTTTGTGTCATAATGACAACTAATGCTTTTGGCACTTATCAACAAATGTCAAAAATGTTGAAAAGTTCTTAAGGTTAGTGTTCGCCACAATGCACCACATAGGTGGCGCCCAGGCTATCTGTATAGGTTCCTAACTCCTCCAGATTTTTCAAATCATCGCCACAATATGTGCCTAATTCAATCTCTCCAGAGGGGGCATCATAATGGCATTCGGCACACTTATTTTTGGCGCAAGAAACGCTAAGTAAGCCCAAAATACTTCCACTTAAAATTAATTTTTTCATGACAATTATTTTTGATTTTGTTGTTCAACCTGGTACCTTAAACTGACATAAAAATGCCTACCAGGACCTGGCATTCCTATGTTTTTTAAACGCGATAAATGATCAATGTAACTGCTGTCTGTCAGGTTGCGCACCCCAGTTTGGATCATCCAAGCCCCATTTTTTTCAAGGTAGAGGCGCGCGTTCAAGTGCAGGAGCTGATAACTTTCACTGGTGGTTTCTTGAAAAGCGACACGCGTTTGGGCAGCCATCCATTGGTGACTCAAGCTCACTTCTATTTTCTGAATTTTGCCCGAAAAATCCCAATGGTATTGCAGTTCGTTTTGCAGGCGAGTTGGGGGCAATAAGGAGATGGCGCTATCTTGTGGGCTCTGGAATTGAATGTAAGAAAACGAAGCTTCCCAATGCAAATGATGTAGCCAATGCGGATGATAGTGCGAACTGACATCTAAGCCATATAAGCGGCCTAAATCGAGCTGTTCGTAAGTGAATACAGGTATGCCATCTACACTTGTTCCGTTGGGCTGAATATAAATGTAGTCTTGCACCCATGCATGATACGGATTGATGCTCAAACTGCCGTGCTCCGTACTGACTGTACTCATCCAGTCGAGCTGCAGACTACGTTCCGGCACCAAAGACGTATCGCCTATTTCATAGCGCAGCGCACCATGATGAAAACCATCGGCAAGCAGTTCACTTAGATGTGGCGCTCGAAAGCCGCTCGAAAGATTGAAGCGGTTTTGCAAGACCGCATGAGGCTGCCAACTCCAACCCAAAGACAAATTAGGGCTTGCATATACTTTTGAAAGTGGCTCAACAACAGCCTGAGTTTGGATCCAGCGCAGGTCTTGCCTGAAGCCAATTTGCAAGAGCTGTTTTTTGGAGAGTTCAATCTTATAGAGGCCAAACACACCTTGATCAAAGGTGCGGGCATTGGGCAAGAGTTCATCTTCGGCAAATGGCGAGTTGAGATTCAGCTGGAACATGCCCGCAGCACCTATGATAAGTTGTTGCTTGGTCCATTTTCGGGTCCATTTGGCTTGATAAATCGTATTCAAAAGATCCATTTCCATAAAAGGCTTGGTCACTTTTTCATCGTATTCAACCAAACGGTTGTGCGTTTGACCAAGCAGCAACTGAACATCTTGACCATTCCAAAAACGCTTGAATTCGTAGCTGAGCAATTGGTTCGTGAAAAATTGCGCGGGCAATGAATAGCGCCTGCCTTGAATGGGCACTTGAAAACTAAGCGGTGTAATTAACGTATCATGGGTATGCCCCGGAATTCCGGCAACTGTATTGTTGAACGCATAGCGTAGCACGTGCATTTGATTGGGTTTGAACCAAGAGTAAGCGGCCTTACCCACCCATTCATGAAAGCGCGAGTTCTTCGCATATAGGCCATTAGGAAGCTGAAAATCAGCATGATTGGCGTAACTTCCAGCGAGCAGTAAACGCTTATTTCCTGCACTCTTTTTGTACAAAAGATTAGAAGTGCTTCCTGTCGTATTTTGATTGAATTTTTGCTGTACGCTAAGGGCATGCGTACCCACCTGCGCATAAGGTTCATCGACTAAATAAATGACACCCCCTAAAGCATCTGCCCCATACAAAACAGAAGCTGGGCCCTTAATGACCTCCGCTGATCCCAAAGCGAGTTCACCGATACCCAAACCGTGGTCTCCACCCCACTGCTGCCCCTCGAGGCGCAAACCGTTCACTAAAGTCACAACGCGCATACCTTGCATGCCGCGGATCACGGGTTTGGCGATGCCGTTTCCCAGAGAACTCACGTAAACACCGGGTATTTTGGTCAATAATTCAGAGACATGCATGCCGCCAGAAAGCTGTAGGTCTTTGATGCTACGCACCTCGATAGGCACTGTATTTTTTTGGCGCAAAGACAGCTGCTGCCCACTCACCGTAACCTCATCGGTGGTCATGTGCCCGAGACGCAATCCAAAAGCTAAGCTGGGTCCTGTGCCTGCCAACATTGTGTCTAGTACTTGGTAATCAGGATGTCTCAAGCGCAAAACTTGTTGCTCAGACCACGTAAATGGAAAAATAAAAACGCCATTGGCATCTGTACTGACTTGTATTTGAAAAGCCGGTACAGCAATCACGACATTTTGAATAGGTAGATTGGTTTGTGCATCGCGCACCAACCCTTGGATTCCCTGCTGCGCAAGGAGGGGAAAGCTATACAGTATAGCCGCCCAATAAAGGAAGTTTTTCATGTAATTTCAGGTTCTTTAGTGTGCATTCAAATGTTAAAACATTGGAGATGCAGGCGGAGCCCGAAGTTGAAATAAGTTGAATTTTGTTTGAGATAGCCCTGTGTATTTCAATTCAATACGAACTACAGGTACTTGCTTTACAGGCCTGAAAAGAAGCGCTGTTGGACTCGTGAAAACACTCAAAGACAAATCGCAAACTGGGCAGTCTTCGTCTATTGTTTGTTCTTGAGTGAGGCTATTTTTTTGGTGGTCCGCGTGGTCACAATGATGCCACCACTGCTTGGGTGTAAGCACCAAAGTAAAGCAAACCAATAAAAAAATACTGAATCCTTTCACAAGTTAAAGTTAAATATTTTTTTGGATTTGTTTCTATATTAAAAACACTTGTCCTAGAGCAAAGCTTCTATGATGGCATCCATGCTATACCCTTCTGCCTCAGCGCGGTAATTGCGCACCAAACGGTGGCGTAAAATAGCTTTGGCTACTGCTTTCACGTCTTCGATATCCGGAGAGTATTTACCGTTGAGCGCCGCATGACACTTGGCTGCAATGATCAGGTTTTGAGATGCGCGCGGCCCGGCTCCCCAAGTGATGAAATCTTTAGTGATTTGGGGCGCGAGCGGGTCTTTGTGGCGTGTTTTGGCCACTAACGTGACCGCGTATTCAAGTACGTTCTCAGCGACCGGAATACGGCGAATGAGCGCTTGATAATCGATGATTTGCTGCGCATTGAGGACCGTTTGTAGTTCCACAACTTGATCTGAAGTGCTGGATTTGACAATCGCGAGTTCTTCCTGATAAGATGGGTAGTCTACCCAGATATTGAACATAAAGCGGTCGAGTTGCGCTTCTGGTAGCGGATACGTACCCTCTTGTTCGATGGGGTTTTGAGTTGCCAATACAAAAAATGGCGCCTCAAGTTTGTAGGTTGTGCCGGCAGCCGTAACAGCGCGCTCTTGCATGGCTTCAAGCAAAGCAGCTTGGGTTTTGGGAGGCGTACGGTTGATTTCATCGGCCAAAATCATGTTCGAAAAAATAGGCCCCTTGATAAATTTGAATTGTTTGGACTCGTCCAAAATTTCAGAACCGATGATGTCCGAGGGCATGAGGTCGGGGGTGAACTGAATGCGGTTGAAAGACAAACCTAGGGTTTTGGCGATGGTGTTGACCAATAAAGTTTTGGCCAATCCTGGAACGCCCACAAGCAAACAGTGCGAACGAGAGAAAATAGCAATCAAGACTTGGTCTACGACGTCATCTTGACCGATGATTACTTGGTGTACTTCTTTCTTTAGCGCCTGGTAGTCAATAACTAACTGATCTATTCTTTCTTTATCTGTCATGGGTAATTACGGAGTTTTGAGCCAATTTACTCGAAAATCACAATCTTGAAATTGTGCATCGAGGCGGATATATGAGTTAGGTATTTTTGAAGCGGTCCAGGCGTCGAGGACGCGCTGTTTTTTGTCGTTTTCGGCGGCCAATTTGATCAAGGCGTAGTCTTGTTCGAGATTGGCTTGGTGGGCCGGCACGCGGTTTTGAAGGCGTACTATTCGGATTCCTTGCTTTCTTTCAAAGAGATCCATGTAGAGCGAAGGCTGGGAAACACCACCACTCTCAAGTGCATCGGTGAGTAAATAGATTTGTTGGTCAATTTCGTTGAGTTGCTCCATGTCCCAGTAAATATCCATTGTGTAGGGATTGGTAAGGACACCTTTATTTTGCTTGGTTGCGTCGTCATTTGAGTAGCGCAGTACAGCTTCATCCCAAGTGATGGCATTGCGAGTGAGCAATTGATAACAGCTATCCATGCGTGCAGATGCCACAGAAATACTGGCAGAGCTGTATTCTGGCATGATGAGGATGTGCAAGCAATTGTAATCGTCTCCTTTGCGCGACACCAACTTGATGATGTGATAACCGTACATGGTTTCAACGATTTCTGACACTTCTCCGGGTTTGAGGTCAAAAACAGTGGCCTCGAATTGCGGCACCATCATGCCTTTTGTGGCGGTAATTTTACCCCCTTGACTCGCCGAACCCGGATCCATAGATTTGAGACGGGCCATGGTTTCAAAGGACTTGCTGCCACTCACAATTTGCTTGCGGATGTCTACAAGTTGGTCATAGGCGAGTTTTTTGTCTGCTGCAGTCAGTTCGGGAAATTGCACAATTTGCTGAAAACTCAGCTTCATGTTGATAAATGGAATGCTGTCTTTGGGAAGCTGGGCATAGAAAGCCGCTACTTCTTTGGGCGTAACGGTGATCTCGCCAGTGATTTTGCGCTCCATTTCTTGAGCGAGCATTTTGTTGCGGATAATGGTGCGGAATTCTTCTTTGATCGCCACCGTAGATTTGCCATAAAAGGCCTCTAAATTCTCTCTGCCGCCCATCTTGTTTTCCATGATGCGCAAGCGATTCTCCATTTCGGCATCTACTTGCTCATCTGAAATTTCTAAACTATCGATAAGCGCCTGATTCACGAGTAACTCTTCCAATAAAAGTTGCTCTAAAATCTGGCACTCTTTTCCGTTAACGGCACGCTCTTTTTCGGAAAGTTGCAAACGTTGGGTTTCGATGTCAGACCAAAGGATAATGTTGTCTCCTACTTGGGCAACAATTTGGTTCACAAGCTTTTGGCTGTGTAGCTCACTGAACAGCAAAAATTGAATACCGAGTAAAAGAAGGGTTTTATAGATCATTATTGGCCGATTTGATAGAGCACGTCTTCATTGATGACGATCTTGTGCTTTAAACGTAACGCCTCTAACCATTTTTTCTCGAGAAAAGCTTGGTAGTCTGAAGTAGCCAAGCCCTTTGCCTCGGTGTATTCTTTGGGGGCTGGTGGCAACAAAGCGGCTACTTTGACGACGTACCATTTGCCATCCATGGAATATACTGGATTGAGACCAGGCGTAAAATTGCGATTTTGCAAATAAGGCGTTTGTGCAACTTCAAATTTATTCATGCGCACCTTAAGGTTGAGCTCGGAGTCTTTGTTGATGACATCTAGTACAGCTTTGGAGTTGACGGTGTCAGATTGAACGAGCATGCCGTAAACTTGAACAGCAATAAATTCATCTTTACATTCGTAGACCGTGGCATCGATGCGATTGGTCCAGGCGTATTTACTGCGGTTTTCCATGAAGAAAGCGCGCAAACCAGCGGTATCTTTCACTGCTTTGTTCCAAACTTGGTCTTGCATGATTTCATATAAAATAATGCCGTCGTGGTATTCTTGTACAAGTGCTTTGTATGCCGGGTATTTGGCAGGCAGAAGCGCTTCTTCGTAGGCGAGCACTTGGTTTTTTTCCCATTGCTGGTAAAGTTGTTTGATGACAACGGGTGCGGCATCTTTGCGGACCGAACGGAAATTCTTTTCCATGTAGGCGGCAAAGTCTTGTTGCTTGTATTTCTTGCCATCGAGTACAAAAAGCGTTTTGTTGGATTTCACCGAACTGGCTTTCCATTTGCCGACAAAGAACGTGGAATCGATTTGAGACTCCATAGCGACGAGTGCTTTTGAGCCTTTATAAGCGTAATTGTATTGGGTTTTGAGCTTTTGAACAAAAGAATCTTGGGTGATTTTCGAGCGTTCGTCTTTGTTGACCTTTGCTTGTAACTCGCGACGCATGTTGTCAAAGGATTTGACGGGCGTCCATTCAATGAGTTTGATGATGTGATAACCGTATTGGGTTTTTACTGGCTTCGAAAATTCTCCAGCTTTTTTCAATGCAAAAGCGGCGTCTTCAAATTCGAGTACCATGCGCTGGCTTGTGCCCGAACCAAAAGCGGGAAGTTCCCCTCCTTTTTTGACGCTATTGGCATCTTCGGAGTAGGCCGTAACCATTTTTTCCCAAGATGAACCTGCCATTAGGCTGTCGTAAATCTCGTTGATTTTCTTTTCGGCGTTTTGGCGTGTTTCGGTTGTGGCCTCTCTCCCTGTTGAGATCATGAGGTGAGCCACTTTGATGGTACCGCGCGCTGGACGCTTGTCAGTGACTTTCAGGATGTGGTATCCGAAACGCGTTCTGAAGGGCTCAGAAACAGTTCCGACGGGTGTGTTGTATGCTTTTTCCTCGAAGGGGTAAACCATTTGAAAAGCGGTAAAGTAACCGAGGTCACCGCCGTTGTTGACCACCGAAGGATCTTCGGAACCGAGTTTGGATTTAGCGACAGAAGCAAAGTCTTCGCCTTTTTCGATGCGTGCTTTTAAGCCGAGTAAGCGATTGTAGGCTGCTAGGGTATCTTTAGGGCTGGCATTAGGGTCTAGCTTTACTAAAATATGCGAACAACGCACCTCAGTAGCAGTGCGGTTGTAGGCTTCTTGAACCATAGACTGATTTTGAACGGAATCGATTAAGTAAGGCAGCGCCAATTGCTTTTTGTAGCCGTCGAGTTCTTTTTGAAGACGAGGAAGGGTATCGTAACCAAGGGCTTCAGCCTCCGCAACTTTGAGTTTAAAAACTTGGAATAATTCCATGTAACGATCCAAAGAATCTTTGTCAAAACTTGGATTTGGATTGTTTTTGGTATAAATCTGTAAAAATTCTGATTTGGTTACTGGCTTGTTGTTGATTGTCATGACGACAGGATCTTTCTGAGCAAAAGTAAACTGAGTCAAAAAGCCAAACAAGAATAATACAAGGGTCTTTTTCATTGTTGTTGATTAGGCGGTTAAATCTTAATTAGTTAATTATTTGATACTGTAATTAGGAGCTTCTCTGGTGATGGTGACGTCGTGCGGATGAGATTCGCGCACCCCAGCTGAAGTAATGCGGACAAATCGTGCACCTTTGAGTTTGTCAATGGTAGGTGCTCCGCAGTAACCCATACCGGCGCGGAGGCCACCAATGAGCTGGAACATTACTTCGATGAGTTTGCCGCGGTAAGGGACGCGACCGGAAATACCTTCGGGTACTAATTTTTTGATGTCGTCTTCGGCATCTTGGAAATAGCGGTCTTTGCTCCCTTTTTGCATGGCTTCTAATGAACCCATTCCACGATAGGACTTGAATTTGCGGCCCTCGTAAATGATGGTTTCTCCGGGCGATTCTTCTACGCCAGCAAACATGGAGCCGAGCATCACGACATCTGCACCTGCAGCGATTGCTTTGACGATATCACCGGTGTAGCGGATTCCGCCGTCGGCAATGACTGGTACACCACTACCTTCTAGCGCTTTGGCGACTTCGTTGATGGCAGTCAGTTGCGGGACACCAACACCTGCAATAACGCGCGTGGTGCAGATAGAGCCCGGCCCGATTCCGACCTTGACAGCATCTGCTCCGGCTTCAGCGAGGTATTTTGCTGCTTCTGCGGTGGCGATATTGCCAACGACAATCTGGAGTTCGGGGTACACGGCCTTCACCGCCTTGAGTTGATCGACAACTCCTTTGGTGTGTCCATGGGCAGTATCGATAACGATGGCATCTACGCCAGCTTCTACGAGCGCGGCGACGCGATCCATGGTGTCGTGGGTAACGCCAACAGCTGCGGCTACGCGCAAACGACCAAGGTGATCTTTGCACGAGCTCGGGTGCTCTTTTACTTTGATGATGTCGCGGTAGGTTATGAGGCCGATGAGGCGGTTGTCGGCATCGACTACTGGGAGTTTTTCGATGCGGTTTTGCTGGAGAATAACCTCAGCGGTGGTGAGATCGGTGCTTTCGCCCGTTGTAATGATTTGTTCGGAGGTCATGATTTCGCGGACCGGACGCTCGAGGTTTTTTTCAAAGCGAAGATCGCGATTGGTCAGGATACCTTTTAACTTGCGGTTGGCATCTACCACTGGAATGCCGCCTATGCTGTTCTCGCGCATGAGCGCTAGTGCGTCTTTGACCAAAGCATCTTCGGGTAAAGTAATGGGGTCGATGATCATGCCGCTTTCCGAGCGCTTCACTTTGCGCACTTCTAAAGCCTGAGCTTGGATGCTCATGTTTTTGTGGATCACGCCAATACCGCCTTGCTGCGCAATAGAAATGGCAAGCGCAGACTCCGTAACGGTATCCATGGCTGCAGAAACAATGGGTGTATTGACGGCAATTTGCTTCGTAAAGTGGCTTTTCAAGGAGACGTCGCGAGGAAGCACCTCGGAGTAGGCTGGCGCCAATAGGACGTCGTCATAGGTTAAACCTTCAGTGATCTGGGATAGATTCGAGAGCGACATGAACTTATTTTTTAATAAATTCCTGCAAATTTAACAATAAAATTTGCCATTCGGTTACCTAATAGGCTTTGAATCGTCATGATATTCGTAATTTTATACTGTGAAACGATTTTTCTTCATTTTTTATCTCTTGATTCCTTGTTTATCTCTGTTTGCGCAAGGGATAGAAAAGCCACTCATCCAGTTATCTGGCGTTGTTGTGACCGAAGAAGCATTTGAGCTCCCCTATACCACCGTTTATAACAAAACCCTCAATAAAGGCGTTATTTCAGATGGTTATGGCTTCTTTTCAATCGTTTGCCAGCCGGGCGATACCCTTTATTTTTCGAGAAAAGGCTACAGTACAAGCCCATTTTGGGTCCCTGACTCTTTGCAAGACAACCGCTACAGCATTATTCACATGCTGACCCGCGATACCCTCACTATGCCAGACGTCAGGGTTTATCCTTGGCCCAACAAAGAGGCTTTTGCACAGCACTTTGTAAATATGAACCCCTACGAAGACGACATCAGAAGAGCACAGCGCGAACTGAGCGGGGAGTCTTTGGCGTTTGTCGCTGCGCGTCTAGACGCCGATGCTTCTTTGGCTTATGGTGCACTCACCAAACAACAAAATACGAAAATCTACACCAACGGCCAACTGCCCCAAAACAACCTCCTCAACCCCTATGCTTGGTCTAAGCTGATCCAAGACTGGAAGGCCGGAAATTTGAGTCGGCAGTAGGCTACAGATTGAAATGCTTCTCTGCTTCCACAGCAATATACTCGCCAATGGCCAATGAAGCCGTTGCAGCAGGCGATGGCGCGTTCAAGACGTGAATAGAGTTGCCGTGGTACTCGATGCGGAAGTCGTCGCGGGTATCGCCATCTTCGGCGAGTAAGAGCGCACGAACGCCAGAGCGCCCCGGATGGATGTCGTCCATGGTGAGCGAAGGAATCATGCGTTGGAGCGTCTTGAGAAATAATTTCTTAGAAAAGGCGCGGCGGTATTCATTGATCCCAAAAGACATATTGTTGAAGAAGAGTTTCCAGGTGCCTTTGTAGGTGAGCGCGTCGTAGGTGTCGCGTAGTGAGAAGTCAGTTTTGCCGTAACCTTCGCGCTTGAAAGTAAATACTGCGTTGGGCCCGCATTCGATTTCGCCGTTGGTCATGCGGGTAAAATGCACGCCCAAGAAAGGAAAGTCGGGGTTCGGTACCGGATAAATGAGGTTTTTGACTTTATGTTTGGCTTCTGGCGTGAGTTCGTAGTAGTCTCCGCGGAATCCGACCACTTGTTCTTTGAGTGCGACGCCGTCTTTGCGCGCTAAGCGGTCTGCTTGCAAACCGGCACAAAAGACGAGGTAGCGCACTTCAAATTTACCTTTGCTCGTAAAAATAGTGCTGCTTTGCTCCCCTTTTTCGATTCCTTGTACTTCGCAACCAAGATGCATGGCGCTTTGTGGGTTGGCAGCCAAAGCGAGTTCGGCCATTTTTTCAGTGGCACCGCGAAAGTCAATGATACCCGTTACTGGAACCCAGATACCACCAATACTTTTGACATGCGGCTCGATTTCATTGACCTGAGCTGCCGTAATTTTCTCGATGCCTTCTATGCCGTTTTCTAGACCAGTATTGAAGATTTTATCCATGTGTGGCAACTCGGCTTCATCGGTGGCCACCACCACCTTTCCGCAGACGTCGTGGGCAATATTGTATTCTTTGGCGAACTGCACGAGCTCTTTGCGACCTTGAATACAGTTGCGCGCTTTGAGCGAACCCGGCTTGTAATAGAGGCCAGAGTGAATGACGCCGGAGTTATTACCAGTCTGGTGATCGGCGAGTACTTTTTCTTTTTCAAAAAGCACGATACTGAGATTGGGAAACTTTTTTTGAAGTTTATAAAAAGTGGCGGCGCCAACGATTCCTCCTCCGATTACTGCGATATCGTACTTCATAACTTAATTTTGATGCAAAGTTAAGGATTTTGTACTTTTGCAGCGATGAATCAGTACGAACGCGTTGCATTTTATACACTAGGTTGTAAACTCAACTTTTCAGAGACCTCCACCATCGCGAGGTTATTCGAAGATGGAGGTTTTGCTAAGGTAGATTTTGAAGACCAACCCGATATTTTTGTCATCAACACCTGCTCTGTCACGGAAAATGCAGACAAAAAATGCAAGCAACTCGTCAAAAGAGCCAAAAAAATTTCACCAGAATCAATGGTGATCATTTTAGGCTGCTATGCCCAGCTCAAGCCCGAAGAAATCAGCCGTATTCCCGGCGTCGATCTCGTATTGGGTGCTAATGAGAAGTTCAATGTACTGGCTCATCTCGAAAAGAAAGACGATGTAAAGGTAGTGCACGACAACATCAAGCACACCCACGACTTCATTCCTTCACATTCCTTCGGAGACCGCACGCGCTCTTTTCTGAAAGTACAAGACGGTTGCGACTACTTCTGTACTTTTTGTACCATTCCACTGGCGCGCGGCAAGAGCCGCAATGCAAGTATCGCTCAAACACTAGAAGAAGCAGAAAAAATTGCCCAAACAGAAGTCAAGGAAGTGGTGCTCACTGGTGTCAATATCGGCGATTTCGGACAAGGTGGCGACGAGAACTTCTTTGGACTCGTTCAAGGACTAGACCAAGTCGAAGGCATTGAACGCTTCCGAATTTCATCTATCGAACCCAACCTGCTCTCCGATGAAATCATCGATTTTTGTCTGAACAAAGCAGGTCGCTTCGTGCCTCATTTTCACATTCCTTTACAAAGTGGTTCAGACCAAATCCTAGAGAAAATGCGCCGCAAATACAAAAGCGCATTATTTGCAGAACGCGTTGCGCAAATCAAATCGAGCAACCCAGACACCTGCATTGGGGTCGATGTCATTGTGGGTTTTCCCGGCGAGACCGACGAAGATTTCTTGACAACCGTCAATTTCTTAAAAGACCTCGACATTTCCTATTTACATGTATTCACGTATTCGGAGCGCGCCAATACAGGCGCACCAAAACTGGGCGCAAAAGTACCTATGGACACGCGAAGAGAAAGAAGTAAAATACTTCACTTGCTTTCCGATCGCAAAAAAAGAGCCTTTTACGAAACGCAAATAGGTCAAAAAAGACAGGTGCTTTTTGAACAAGAAGAAAACGAAGGCTTTTTATACGGATTCACCGAAAACTATGTCAAAGTCAAAACGGCATTCAATCCAGCGCTCATCAATCAAATGGTATCCGTTGAACTCACCGAAATTGACCGCGATGGGCTTATGAAATGTAACATTCTTAGTAACTTTGCATCGTAATTTGGCTTTTTCATGAAAACAACCTACATCACACGCCGCGAAACCTTCAATGCAGCCCATAAACTTTGGCGCCCTGAGTGGTCCGATGAAAAAAACTGGGAAGTATTTGGCAAATGCGCCAACCAAAACTGGCACGGCCATAACTTCGAGCTCTGGGTCACCGTCAAAGGCACGCCAGATCCAGATACCGGCTTCATCATGAACCTCAAACTCCTGAGTCAATTGGTCAAAACACACATCATCGAAGCCCTTGACCACAAAAACCTGAACCTCGACGTCCCCTTTTTAGCTGGTAAAATGGCCTCTACAGAAATCATGGCCATGGCCATCTGGGATATCCTAGCTCCGCTCGTTCTCGAAAACGGCGGTGAACTCGCCAAAATCAAGCTTGTCGAAACCGAAAACAATTACGTCGAATACTACGGAGGAAAGGAACCTTTTTAGGCCTTTTCACGTTAGTAGCTTAAAACAATTCATTTGGAAAATTCTAATTTGCAAGACCTCTACAAAGCAGTCATTGCCCAACTCGGCGAAGACCCTAGCAGAGAAGGCTTGCTCAAAACACCCGAACGCGTCGCCAAAGCCATGCAGTTTCTCACGAGCGGCTACGAACAAAATCCCGATGAGCTCATTGAATCGGCAATTTTTCACGAAGCGTATTCCGAAATGGTGCTTGTCAAGGACATCGAAGTATACTCTATGTGCGAACACCACATGCTGCCCTTCTTTGGAAAGGCACACATCGCCTACATCCCAGATGGAAAAATCGTTGGACTCAGTAAAATTCCACGCGTAGTCGATGCATTTGCTCGCAGGTTACAAGTCCAAGAAAGACTCACGATCGAAATTCGCGACTGCATCCAACAAACACTTGCACCAAAAGGTGTTGCTGTCGTGATTGAATGTTCTCATATGTGCATGCAAATGCGCGGGGTGCAAAAACAAAATTCAGTCACCACCACAAGCGCCTTTACCGGAATTTTTATGACCAACGAAACCACGAGAAAAGAATTTATTAATTTAGTACAAGCTAAAATTCATTAACCATGGAAGATCTCAATTACCAAAACTCAGGCTCCCTCAGCCAAGACTACGCCCGCGATTTCATCAAAAGCGTTTACAACTACATGTTTGCCGCCCTCACCATTACCGGGGTCATCTCTTACATCATCGGTACCAACACCGAACTAATGGCATCCCTCTTCATCACTGCAAGTGGTGGTGTATCTATGTTCTTTTATGTAGTCTTGTTTTCACCAATCCTCATTTCCTTTGCTATGGCAGGTGGCTTCAATAAATTCTCTTTTGGCACCTTGATGGCGCTATTTGTCATTTATTCCGTTTTACTGGGCATGAGTTTGTCCGTCTTATTCATGGCCTACTCTACCGGAACACTCGCAACCACTTTCCTTCTGACTGCAGGTTCTTTCGGCTTCATGGCTTTCTTGGGCTACACCACCAAAACAGACCTCACCAAATTTGGCAGCTTGCTTTACATGCTCTTGTTTGGCGTCATTATATCGAGTGTCGTCAATATGTTTTTAGGCAGCAGCGGCTTTGATTACATTATTTCTTTAGTATCTGTCTTTATTTTTACAGGTTTAGTAGCCTATGAAATGCAAATGATCAAAAACATGGCTCACCAAGCCCAAATGGATGGCACACTGCGTCAAAAATTGGCCTTATTTGCTGGTTTTCAGTTGTATCTCACTTTTGTCAACCTCTTCTTGTCTTTGTTGCGCCTCTTAGGCAGCAGAGATTAACCAACCTCCAAATCGAGAAAAAGACCCAATTGGGTCTTTTTTTTTGCCCGAATATCCTATAGAATCAAAACATTGGTTATTTTTGAAGCATCAAATTTCAGCTATGTCAGATAACTTTTTTGAAGGATCAACTGCCGCAGTAGGCACCATCGTTACCATCGCCTTAATCGGCATTATCGTTTCTATCCTCATCTGGGGTTAAGACATTTCATTCAGCAATATGCCGTTTAACACCTTATTTTCTTGGTGGATTGGTCGGCGTATGGATCGCATCAACGACTACCGCGATCAAGCTCATGCAAATCAACAGCGCACATTTGAGTTTCTGCTTTTGGAGGGTGCACAAACCCATTATGGAAAGCAACACAATTTTTCCACGCTTTCGAGCTATCAAGAATTTCAACAAAGCGTTCCTCTTTCCGATTACGGCACACTCAAGCCATATATAGATCGCGCCATTGAAGGCGAAACCGATTTGCTCTGGCCAGGAGCTACCAAATGGTTTGCCAAATCATCGGGTACTACCGCAGACCGCATCAAGATCTTACCCATTACCGAAAGTTCGTTACTAGAAAACCATTATGCCGGCGGCAAGGACTTACTCGCGCAGTATTACCACAATTTTGAAGGACGCAAACTCTACAATGCCAAGCATCTTATTGTGGGCGGCACGGGCAAAATTGAGCAGCACAGCCACGGCGTGTTTATTGGCGATTTATCGGCGATCATCATCAATAACCTCCCGATCTGGACCGAACTGCGCCGCACTCCTAAAAAAGAGATCGCACTGCTAGAAAACTGGGAAGAGAAACTCGACCGCATGGCGGCATCTGTCCTCGATCAAAACATCTGTATCATTGCTGGAGTGCCGAGCTGGACGCTTTTGCTCTTGCAAAAAGTGCTAGAAAAGAGTCAAAAAGAATGTATTGCTGAAGTTTGGCCCAACTTGGAACTTTATATTCACGGCGGCATGTCTTTTGCGCCATACCAGGTAGCCTTTGATAAAATCATAGGAAAGCCCGAAATGAACTACGTTGAAAACTACAATGCTTCTGAAGGGTACTTTGGCTTACAAGATCAAAAAGATTGTAAAGATTTACTTTTACTCACGAATTCTGAGGTCTTTTATGAATTCATCCCGATGCACGCTTTCGAGGGCTTAGCCTCTGAAACGATTATTCCCTTGGAAGCAATAGAAATTGGCACCGATTACGCATTAGTCATCTCGACGTCTTCAGGGCTTTGGCGCTACATCATCGGCGACACCATTCGCTTTACGCAAAAAGCGCCGTATCGTTTTGTTGTCAGTGGCAGAACGGCTCACTACATCAATGCTTTTGGAGAAAAACTCATTATTGAACATGCCGAACAAGCCATTAAAGAGGCCTGTTTGACGCACAATGTTCAAGTGAGGGAATATACAGTTGCTCCTGATTTTTCGCAAACAACGCAGGTTGGACGTCACCATTGGCTTATCGAATTTGAACAAGCCCCAAATGATTTAGACGCTTTTGCCTGCTCGCTAGATGCCGAACTCAAAAAAGCAAACGCAGACTACGACGCTAAAAGAAAAGGCAATATCAACATCGGTTCTCCGTTAATCACAATAGCAAGCCATGGCACCTTCCACCGCTGGCTCAAACAAAAAGGGAAATTAGGCGGTCAACATAAAGTTCCACGCTTACAAAACCGCGACGCATTACTTCAAGAAATTTTGAGTTGTCAATGAAATTCACTCCCCTTCTCCTCGGACTTCTCCTCACCAACCTAGTGATTGGTCAAACTTGGGTATTCGAAAAAGAACTTTCCCTAAAGGACAGCAACTACAACTGGACGAGTGATGAGTGGGGCCAGCTCTACCAATGGAAAGACAACACCGTATGGTTACAGAATGAGCAAAATCAGCAGCCTTTTCAAGAAACATACAAAATCCTCGGAGACATCAGCGACATCCAGCCCATCAATGGTTTGCGTGGCTTGTTGTTTTCAGAAAACCAACAAATGCTTGGGCTTGTTGACAATACTTTACAACTACAAGAAGGAATAATCGCATTTTATGAGCTTGATTTTTCTTCAGTCTCAAAAATCGCTGCAAGTTCCAGACCAGATTTTATTTGGATTTTTGACCAATACCGCGAGCGCCTGATTTTGTATAATTTCAAGCAAGCCGAAGTGATTCAGATTGTAGACAACTGCTTTGGAGGCGTCAAAGACCCACAAATTGTTCAATTTTTTGAGTACGAACAAAACCTGATCTGTGCACTTAGCGATGGCTGTCTCTATGAATTTGACCGCAACCTCACCTTGGTTAAAAAGTTGACTTTAATGCCAGGCCTTACCCTATTTGGATACCAAAATGAAATCTGGCTACAAGATCAAAATTATATCGAAAAATTAAAGCCGAGTGTCCATTCTGTTCGAATTGAACTACCCACTTCAAACTATCAGCAACTTCAAGTTCTACAAGATTTATTTTATTTTCAACAAGGACAAAAAATCAAGGTTTTTAGACTGAAAATGTAGGGCGCAATTTTTGACGTTTCGCTGTAAATGTCGTACTTTAGCCCTCTAAATTTTTAGTTATGCACGTCGCGATCGCCGGAAATATTGGCTCGGGTAAAACCACCTTAACCAACTTACTCTCCAAACATTACAACTGGGACACCCATTTTGAAGACGTGGATCAAAACCCCTATCTCAACGATTTCTACCACGACATGCAGCGTTGGTCTTTCAACCTGCAAATCTATTACCTCAATAGCCGCTTTACGCAAATCCAAGAAATCAAAGAATCTACGCATACTGTTATCCAAGACCGCACCATCTACGAAGATGCCTTCATTTTTGCGCCCAACCTTCACTCGATGGGTCTCATGACCACCCGCGACTTCGAAAACTATTTCTCGTTGTTCAATCTCATGGATTCCTTTGTCTCCGCGCCAGATCTTCTCATTTACTTGCGTGCAAGTGTACCAACTTTGGTATCGCAAATCCAGCAACGCGGCCGCGACTACGAAGAGAGCATCCGCCTAGACTACCTCAAGCGCCTCAACGAGCGCTACGAAGCCTGGATTTCTACCTACGACAAAGGTAAATTGCTCATCATTGACGTCGATAACAACCGCTTCCCTGAAAACCAAGAAGACCTCGGTAAAATCATCAACGCCATTGATGCCGAAATCAACGGTTTGTTCTGATATGATCGTCGTTACCGGAGCCGCAGGTTTTATTGCCAGTTACTTAGCCGAAGCACTCAACGCAGCTGGGCACCAAGACCTCATTTTAGTTGACGACTTTTCTGTCGAAGCCAAAAAACCTAACTGGACCCACCTTAATTTCGAACAATGCATAGACCGCGAGGCCTTCTTACCTTGGTTCGAAGAAAACGCCTTCAAGATCAGCTTTGTATTTCATTTGGGCGCCCGCACAGACACCACCGAAAAAAGCCAAGAGGCCCTCGACCATCTCAATTTTCACTACAGCCAAGCCATTTGGCGCATTTGTAGTGCCCAACGAATCCCGTTGGTCTACGCAAGCTCTGCAGCCACCTACGGCCTTGGCGAATTCGGCTACAAAGACGAGCATGCCCTGAGCAGCCAATTGCAACCTCTCAACTTGTACGGCAAATCCAAGAACGACTTTGACATCTGGGCACTCGCACAAAACCAAACGCCACCCAACTGGTACGGGCTCAAATTCTTTAACGTTTATGGCCCCAAAGAATACCATAAAGGCCGTATGGCAAGCGTTGTATTGCACACCTACAAACAAATTCAGGCCAACGGCGCCATGAACCTTTTTAGATCGCATGATCCCAACTACAAAGACGGCGAACAACTGCGCGATTTTGTCTATGTCAAAGACGTGGCCAAAGTTTGTCAGTTCTTACAAGAAACACTCCCTGAAAGCGGCCTTTATAATCTTGGCTCCGGACTTGCCCGCACCTTTTACGATTTAGCGCGGCTCACATTTGAAGCCCTAGATCTTGCGCCCAACATCTCCTTCATAGACACCCCTATTGACATCCGAGACAAATACCAATATTTTACCCAAGCCGACATGAGCAAACTATTGGCAGCGGGTTACACTGGAGGGTTTCACAGCCTAGAAGAGGGCGTGAGTAATTATGTGAAAGAATATCTCGTTAAAGAAATAGGTTAAAAAAGTAAGTCAAAAATAAAACCTCTAAGATTTTAAAGCATAAAAAAAGCCCCGCAATTGCGGGGCTTTTTTAATTCATGAGTAGGTCGCTTATTCGCTTACTACTTCAATTTTGAAAGTTTGCTTCACGCCTTTGTAAAGGTTAGCTTCTGCTTCGAAAGTACCGAGGTCACGAATAGGCTCATCTTTGATTTTCAAAGATTTGCGATCGATATCGAAACCTGCTTCGCGAAGCGCTTCTGCGATTTGTACAGTATTGACAGATCCGAAGATTTTGCCGTTTTCGCCAGCTTTTGTAGCAATGCTCAAAGTAACATCTGCAAGTTTAGCAGCAACTTCTTGTGCTTCAGCCAACATTTTAGATTCTTTGTGCGACTTCTGACGCATGATTTCTTCGTGTGCTTTTTTAGCACTTGCGGTAGCTAGAATAGCATACCCTTGTGGGATAAGGAAATTGCGCCCGTATCCTGGCTTTACAGTTACTACCTCATTGGTGTAACCGAGTTTATCTACATTTTTCTTTAGAATGACTTCCATGATTTCTCAGTTATATCGTTCAACAATGACTTATTTCAACAT
>ENA-ORFA01000134-ORFA01000134.1-marine-metagenome-genome-assembly--contig:-NODE-134-length-32967-cov-4.676345_pt1 | contig 32967 bp, 36 predicted proteins | sample MGYA00248621_ERZ508587 | MGnify/ENA primary metagenome ERZ508587 (study PRJEB26250, sample SAMN06266239) | marine metagenome | isolation source: Columbia River Estuary | place: USA:Columbia River Estuary... | reverse complement strand
CAATTTGTGCGCCGCCTATTTGAACTCGAAGTTACAGAAATTGCCGACGGAAGCGTAACCATCGAGGCCATGGCTCGCGACCCTGGTTACCGCTCAAAGATTGCCGTATCCACCAATGACAACAAAATCGACAGCGTTGCGCGTTAACGCCGCGATCAGTTCAGTGAGGCGTAGTTGCGGCTCAGCGGCCAAGTCGAGCGAGGCGAACACGCTCTCGCTCTTTGGCGTTGAATTCTTCTAAAACTTTTGGATCAAGAGTCTTCTCAAACCGCTCACGAGTAATTGTGTGGGTATCAGGGCCCGACAAACCGATGCGCAAGTCTGAACCAGCTGCACGAATAATGCGCAACAACGTATCTAACGTCGGCGAGCGTGTGCCAGCTTCGTACATCGAAATTGCCGCCTGGCTCGTCTTTGCTAGTCGCGCGAGTTCGGCTTGCGAAAGTTTCGCATCGCGTCGTGCTCGGCTGATCAGGCTTCGCGAAAACAGTTCTTTCGGCACTTTCTTATTATATCGGATTAGATATACAGCATTTTCAATCATGTCCGCAATGTGTGCAGGTTTCGCCGCTCGCGGGTAGTTAATGACTAGAGCGCGAGGAGTGCGCGCGCTACGAGGTCTGTGCCGAACGCTGTGAGAATCGCCAAATAACTCAAACCAGTTGCAGCCATCACGGCCGAATAGCTTCGCTCTTTCAGTGCAGCGCGTGTGAAGATCGCCAAGATGCCCGTCATTGCAGCGCAACCCAACCAGAACCACCCGAGAATTCCGTCCCAGCCATCGTCGATGGTTCCGTTGAGCACGCTGAGCATTCCGGTTGGCAAAATCATCACCAAAATTTCAAGGGGCCACAAAACCAAAACTGCATTCGTCAACTCGTTGAGAAGTTTTCGAGTCATGCCCGGCTGCACTAGATACCAGTGACCAAGCAACATCAAGTCGGTGATCGCACCGAGAAACGCTGCGCCAACCAAAACCCGTAACAAGTCGACGAGCCCAGCATCGCCATTTGCGAAAACCGCCGCAATCAAACCTAAAGTGCCAATTGCAACGGCGACAAGATCAAACCTTGCCGACTTTTTGGCGAAAGTTGCGAACGCGATCAGCGCAACAATGCAACCAGCGATCTCGCGGATTAAAACTTGATCGAAGTAAAACCCCGCGGCAACACCAAGCAAAGCCAGCGATCCGTAAACCGCGCGCAACAACTTTGAGTAACCGAGTGAAATTTCATTGCGTCGAAGCGTGAACCAAAGAAAAGCAAGACCGCCACTTGCCCATTGCAATAAAAAAGTTGCAGCGTCGAGACGCATTAATTAATTACGACTAACGAGTGATCAACGTTGGTCATTGCAATCGGACCAGCATCGGTGGCGACAACAATGTCTTCGAGACGCATGCCCCACTTGCCTGGCAGGTAAATGCCCGGTTCGACACTGAACGCATGACCTGCCGCAATCGGCAACTTGTTGCCGCTGACCATATATGGATCTTCGTGGGCTTCCATGCCGATGCCGTGACCCGTGCGATGAATAAAGAAGTCTCCGAAACCCGCATCGTCGATAACTTTTCGTGCCGCAGCGTCGACTGACTCGCATGTCGCACCAACAACACCGGCTTTCACGCCAGCAGCGTGCGATGCATGCAACACCGAATACGCACTCGTGATTTTTCGTGAAGGGGTACCGACAAATACACACCGTGTGATGTCGCTGCAATAGCCGTTCATGGTGCCACCAAAGTCGCACAACACGATTTCGTCTTTGTTGATTACTCGTGGCCCGGCGTGGTGGTGTGGGCTCGCAGCATTTTCGCCGGCGGCAACAATTGCAAAATTCACGACGTCGTGACCTTCAGCGATGAGTCGAGCCGAAATGTCGGCAGAGACTTGTGCTTCAGTGCGACCAACAAGTGGAATGTTGCCAGCCTGCAACTGCACTGCCACACGATCTGCTGCGGCGCCCGCGGCCTGTAACGCAGCGATCTCGGCTGCATCTTTGACCATGCGCAATGGGCCGACGACGTCAACTGCGCGAACAAAACATGCACCCGAAACAAACCCCATCAATTCGACGAGGAACCGTGCCCACATTTGATCACCGACTGCGATGCACTTTGCGCCGCCGAGATTTTTCGCCACAATTTCGACCGGATTTTCTGTTTCACCCCAAGGCACAACGCGAAACACATCGTCAAACGGCGTCACGCGCGGCGCTTCAAGTCGCGGCACGATCAATGTGGCTACTGAATCTTGCGTCACCACGAGCATCGTCAAACGCTCAAGCGGCATCGCGTAATAACCAGTCAGATACGGCAAGTCGTGGCCGACACTGAGCAGCGCAGCATCGATTGAACGTCGCTGCATCTCTTGACGCACACGCGCCAAACGTGATGCATAAAGTGCGCCAGAAGTCAGACTGCTGCTCATCGCACCAACACACCATTCTGATAATCGTTGACTGCATCAACAATTTCTTGACGAGTGTTCATTACGAAAGGACCATAACGCACGACTGGTTCGTTCAACGGCGCACCACCAAGAATTAAGACCTGCGCGCTCTTGACATTGGCGACATCAGTTGAAATTTTTACGGCGCCAGTGCTTCGCTCAAAGACAACCATTTGCCCGCTGACAACTTTTTGATCGTTCACGGTGACTTCGCCGTCGAATACGTGCACGAGTGCCGTGTGTGACGCATCGGGAATCCATTCGATGGTTTCATTTGCTTGCATCGCTGCGTGTGCGTATGTCATCGGACTTGTTGTTTCAACCGGACCAGTTACGCCAAGAACAGTGCCCGCGACAACTTTCAATAGGCCACCGTTTGGAAGCTTTGTTTGAGCAAGTTCGTCGGCGTCATAGCCCTGATATCGCGGCGGAATCATTTTGCGATCTGCCGAAAGATTGACCCACAACTGAAAGCCGTGCATGCGACCACCAAGTGCCATCATGTCGTCGGTTGGAAGTTCGCTGTGAATCACGCCTGAGCCCGCGGTCATCCACTGCACACCACCGGGTTTGATTACTGCGCGCGTGCCGATCGAGTCTTCGTGCACCATTGCGCCTGACAATAAATATGTGACAGTTTCAAAACCGCGATGCGGATGCGACGGTGCACCGACAGCTTTGTGCGGTGCATAATCAGCCGGACCCATCTCGTCGAGCAATAAAAACGGATCGATGTGATCGACATGTTGCGTCGGAAATGGTCGACGCACCTTGAAACCGCCGCCTTCAACTGTTGATTGCGACGTGATGATCTGCAAAATTTTTCGCGCAGTGAGGTTTGTCATCGCACGCTCACGAGTTGCACCGAAACTGATTTGTCGTTTGTTTGCTCTGCAGCATGCTTTGCATGGTAACTAGAACGCGTCAACGGACTCGCCTCGACGTGCTTGATGCCGAGACTTTCGCCGAACTGTTTGTAAAAATCAAACTCAGCAGGATCAGCCCAGCGCACAACGGGTAGGTGTTCGGCCGACGGGCGCAAATATTGGCCAATTGTGACAATTTGCACGCCAACTGCGGCGAGGTCGATCAACGTGGCTTCGACCTCTGCTTGTCGCTCGCCCAACCCCAACATAAAACCAGACTTTGTAACAAGACCAGCGGCCTGAGCACGTGCCAACACTGAAAGACTTCGTGCGTAGCCCGCCGACGGACGAACTTGTCGTTGTAAGCGCGCGACAGTTTCGATGTTGTGATTCAAAACATCTGGACGTTCGTTAAACAAAACTTCGAGCGCATCTGTGCCTTTGGCATCAGAAATCAGAGTCTCGACACGAGTTAGCGGCGAGACATTGCGAATCTCGCGAATGCATTGTGCGACGTGGCTCATGCCGCCGTCGGCGAGATCGTCGCGTGCAACCATCGTCAACACAGCGTGTTCGAGTTTCATTTTTTGCACCGCTTGAGCAACGCGAATCGGCTCGTTCAAATCTGGTGCAAGTGGTTTACGAGTGTCGATCAAACAAAAACCACACGCGCGAGTGCATCGCTCACCAAGCACCATCATCGTGGCTGTGCCATCGGCCCAACACTCTGACAGGTTCGGACAGCCGGCTTCTTCGCAAACCGTAACGAGATTCAAGTCACGCAAAGTTTTTTTAGTTGCCAAGACTTCGGCACCGTGGCTGACATGTGGGCGAAGCCACTCGGGCTTGCGAGCCGAGATTTCAATTGTCTCGCTAGATGCGTTGCTCGACGTGACGCTGAACTTCGTGTTCGCAGTCGTGCTCACCGGCACAACTGACGCAACATCATGTCGGTCTAACTCGCCACCCGCCCACTGATTAGCCGCAAGTTGTGCAACAACGTCGATGACTTGCTGCATCGTTACGTCAACACCGAGTTCGGCAAGCGAAGTAACCGGATACTGCGAGATGCCACATGGCACGATGTGCTCGCGCATGAAACTGAGATCGGTTGAAACATTCAACGCGAAACCGTGCATCGTGCGACCGCGTGAAACTCGCACACCAATTGCACAAATCTTTTTTGGCGTCACAGAATTCGGTTCAATCCACACGCCAGGAAAACCGTCAAAGCGTCCGGCGTTTTTAACCCCGAGTTGTGTGAGCGTGTCGATCACAAGTTGCTCGACGCTGTGTACATATGCCTGCATGTCGGCTGGGCCGTTACCGCCGTGCTTGGCAACCAAATTTAAAATCGGATACGCAACGAGTTGCCCCGGACCGTGATATGTAATGTCACCACCACGATTTACTTTGACTAGTTCAGCGCCAACTTTTGCCGGGTCACACTTGAGATTGGTGTCAAGATCGGCACTTGATCCGTATGTAAAAACATGCGGGTGCTCGAGCAACAGCAAGTGCTGCATCGACGACTGCGAGAACATTGCTTTTTGCACCGCGAGCGCCTCGTGATAAGGCACTCGCCCCAGCCAGCGAACATTTAACTTCGTCGCGACTTCAAGATTTTCGCGCGACACGATTTAGATCTCCGCTGACCAGTCCTGTGTTTCAAGAACTCGCTTGACTTTGGCCAAGAAACCCGCTGCGTATGCGCCGTCGAATGCGCGATGATCCCAGCTCATTGCCAAGTTTCCAACTGGATGAATCGCGATGCTCTCTGTGCCATCGCTCAAACGCGCGACAACTGGTTTGCGCACGATCGCATCAGTCGACATGATCGCAACTTGTGGTTGATTGATAATCGGCATCGTCAACACCGAGCCTGCTGAGCCGTTGTTTGAAATTGTAAACGTGCCACCTTGAATTTCATCTGGTGTCAGTTTGCGAGATCGCGCTCGAGTTGCGAGATCTGAAATTTCGCGAGCGATGGCCCGAAGGCGCTTGCCATCGGCGCTGCGCACAACCGGCACGAGCAACCCTTGGAACTCGAGGTCAACTGCGATGCCAAGGTCAACATAATTATGGACGACCAAGTTGTCGCCTTCAATGCTCGCATTGAGATTTGGATACTCAGCCAACGCATCAACAATCGCGCGGGCGATAAATGGAAGATACGTAAGTGTGAAACCTTCAGATTGTTTGAATTGATCTTTTACTTCGCTGCGAGTCGCATCAACATTTGCGTAGTCAACTTCGACAACGCTGAAAGCGTGCGCGCTGACGGCCTGCGACATGATCATGTGCGAAGCAGTGAGTCTGCGAATTTTTGAAAGCGAAATGACTGTCTCGCGCTCTGATGCTGCTGTGAATTTTGCGGGCGGTGCTGCGACGCGTGGTGCTGCTGGCGCTGTTGCCGGCGCAACATGTGCTTGCGCCGGTGCAACTTGTGCGACAGGCGCTGGTGCAGGCGCTTGCGCTTGCGCCGATGCTGGTGCAGGCGCTTGCGCCGGTGCTGCAACTTTTGGCGCTGAACCGTTTTTGTCGATGAAATCTAAAACATCTTCACGGGTAATACGACTACCTGGACCAGTGCCAACCAAAGCGTTGACATCAATGCCATGTTCAGAAACAAGGCGACGCACAACTGGCGAAAGCAACTTGTTTGAAACACTCGCCGGAATCGCAGTGCGAGTTGCAGTCGCAACACTCGCGGCTGCAGGTTGCATAACTGGTGCGGGCGCTGGTGCTGGTTGCGCGACTGGTGCGGGCGCAGGTGCTGGTGCGGGATGCGCAACAGGTGCGGGATGCGCAACAGGTGCGGGCGCTGGTGCGGGCGCTGGCTGAACACTTGCCCCACTTGCTGCTCCGACAACTGCAATCACGGTGCCAACTGGAACTGTGTCGCCTTCTTTGACGCGAATCTCTGTGAGCGTGCCAGCGACTGGCGATGGAACTTCGGTGTCAACTTTGTCTGTCGAAACTTCGAACAATGGCTCGTCGGCGGCAACTGCATCGCCAACTTTTTTGAACCAACGAGTAATCGTTCCTTCTGTAACTGTTTCTCCGAGTTGTGGAAGCGTGATGTCAGCCATTTTGGTTGCCCTTTAGATTGTCGTTACTAAGTTTGTCATGCGTTGATGCTTCGGCCGGTCAATGAGATGACGGTCTCGCCAAAGAGTTCGCTGAGACTTGGGTGAGGCATTATGAATTCGGCGATTTCATCGACCGAAGCCTCCCAGTTCACTGCCAAATACCCTGCCGCCAACTGCTCGGTGACCCATGGTCCGACCATGTGTACACCCAAAACTTGACCCGCTGAGCCGTCGGCGTTTTTCTTGGCGATGACTTTTACGAGTCCATCAATTTCTCCGAGGATCATCGCTCGTGAGTTGGCACGAAACTGATGCTTGGCGACGACAACATCATGACCTGCGGCGCGCGCTTGTTCTTCTGATGGACCTGCCCATGCAACTTCGGGATGACAATAGATCGCCCATGGAACTCGGTCGTACATCACTGGCATTGCAGTTTCGCCGCGCATATGTTTGACAGCCAAAATTGCTTCGGCATACGCGACGTGCGCAAGTTGCGGAGTATTAATAAGGTCGCCGATCGCATAAACGTTTGGCTCGCCTGTTTGACACAAATTATCGACTACAACAAAGCCACGGTCGTCAACTTTGACTGCAGTGCCTTTGAGTCCGAGTTCGTCAGCAAACGGACGTCGACCAATCGACATGATTACGACATCACAAACAACCGGATCACCATTTGTAAATGTGATCTGTGTTGAGCCATCAGGTTGTTTACTTTGACCTGCAACAACAGCACCCGTACGAATAGTGATTTGTTTTTTGGCAAAAGTTTTAACGACGACATTGGCGACATCTGGGTCAAGGCCCGGCAAAATTTTTGGTGCACCTTCGATGATCGTCACAGTTGAACCCAAGTCGGCAAAAGTTGAGGCGAACTCGCAACCGATAGCGCCGCCACCGATAATCGCGATGCGTTTTGGAATCGTGCTCAGCATCAAAACTTCGTCTGAAGTCATGATTGATCCGCCAATTGGAAAACCCTTAATCGTGCGCGGCACCGAACCACTGGCAAGAATAACTTTTGCACCTTGAATTTTTGTCGAAGTGCCATCTGCCTGAGCGATGTTGACCGTGCGATTCGCTTCAAGCGAACCGGTACCCAAAAAGTAAGTAACTTTCTTTGACTTCGTTAACCCAGTCAGACCTTTTACTAAACCATCGACGATGCGAGCTTTTCGGGCTTGGCTGACTGCAAAGTCAACGCCCGCAGAAGTGGCCTGAATACCAAACTCTGATGCGTGTGCAACGTGGCGGTTAGCGGCCGCGGTTTCAAGAAAGGCTTTTGCCGGAATACAACCGCGATTGAGACAAGTTCCGCCGATTGTGTCGCGCTCGATGAGCGCAACTTTCATGCCTGCTGATGCTGCGTAGAAAGCAGATGCGTAGCCACCAGGACCACCACCGATTACGACGAGATCAAATTGGTCTGCCAAGGGGTCTCTTTCTGATATTTACCCTATTTATTGTAGTCGTTTGGCTCTGCTGAACGCCAAGGACTTATCGTGACATCAGAAACAGTTGCACTGAACCCGCCAACAAAATGGCAACCCCGCAGAGCAATGAAAAGAAAATCAGTTTGCGAGTGCTCATATATGTAAAGACTAGACAAGACGAGGCCGACGCGCCACAGTCGCTTGCGTTAATCTGATTTTGTTATGCGAACACACTTAAAATTCACGCGAAATTTAGTCGCCGTACTTTCATTGCTGACTGTTTTTGGCTGCGGTGCAGATCCGTCGACTATTACAGATTCAAGTTCGAGTTCGGCCGTCGAATCAGCCGAAACGGCAAGCAATGATGACGCGACGACATCAGCAAGCGAGTCAAAGTCAAACTTCGTCGCCACTCTCTTAAGTGGACAAACTTTTGAAAGTCAAAAAGTTTTAGAGAACCAGCCCCTCGCATTGTGGTTCTGGGCGCCCGGTTGACGCGCTTGTAAATCTGAGTCATCCTCGGTCGAGGCTGCATACAAAACTTGGCAAGGCAAAGTGCAAATAACTGGTGTCGCATGGAACGGCGATCCAGGATCGATGCAAGATTTCGTAATTGAAAACAATCTCTCTTTTGCCAACATCAATGACGGCGATGGCGACGTTTTTGCGCGTTTCAATGTTCCATACCAACCAGCATGGGTTTTCATTGCTAAAGACGGAACCGTGACGACAAAAATTGGTGTTCTCTCAGACTTAGAATTAGAGCAAGAACTGACACGATTGGCGACTTCATAATGGGCATCAAAGGCTTCGGCAAAAAACTAAACGCCGATAATCAAGAGATCGACTCAGACCGCCTTTGCGAAAGATTCAAAGATTACGGTTTCGCTTCTCTTGAAAATTTGCCGCTACGCAACCGCATAAAAATTGGAGGCGAAGTAAAGCGCATGCGCATCAAACCTCGCAGTGGCATTCCGGCTGTTGAGATCGTGATTAATGACGGAACCGGCGAAGCAACAGTGATTTTCAGCGGCCGCAGAAATATTCCGGGTATTGAACACGGCAAGTGTTTGATGGTCGACGGTGTGCCACACCGCGACGGCAACCGAACTGTGATTTTGAATCCTGCTTATTCGTTGTTGACGAATTAGCCGATCAAGATTTTTTGAATCGCCACCTCGGCGTCTTCGGTAATTAAAACCATTACTTCATCGCCTGCACGCAAGATCGTGTCGCTTTCAGGAACAAGAACAACTTCGTCACGCACGACTGCGACAACTGTGGCGCTGCGCGGAAACTTCAAATCTTTCAGGGTCTTGTCGCATGCTGGTGAATTCGGAGCCAACGTAACTTCGGCGAGTTCAGCTTTGCCACCTTTGAAGTCCATGAGTTTGACGAAGTTGCCGACCGAAACTGCTTCTTGCACCAAACTGGTAATCAAGTGAGGCGTTGAAACTGCGATGTCGATACCCCACATCTCGTTAAACATCCAATGGTTTTTCGGATTATTCACACGTGCGATTACGCGCGGTGCGCCGAACTCTTGTTTTGCCAACAATGAGACAACCAAATTGTCTTCATCGTCGCCGGTGACCGCTGCGACAACTTCTGCGTCGCCGACACCTGCGGCGCGAAGCACTTCAACATCGCACGCATCACCAAGGTGCCATCGCACGCCTTTGGCTTCTTCTTCTTTGCCGTAGTTGCGCACGACGCCGCGATCATTTTCGACAACAATAACTTCGTGCCCCGCTGCAACAAGTTGTTCTGCAGTAAATCGACCGACGCTTCCGCCACCAGCAACAATCACTTTCATGACGAGCCCTTCTTCAAAAATGAGTCGAGGTCTTTGATCGCGTCTTTTTCTACCGCGAAATAACCGACATCACCTTGTTGAACAACTGTCTTTGCATCAGGAATCACCGCTGCACCCAATCGGCGAACCGCTGAAATGCGCGCGCCTTTGATTTCAAGTTCAAGAACTTTTTGACCAACAAGAGAGTTTGGCATTGCGCGTTCGACGAGCATCACACTCGAACTTGGGTCGGTCCACTCGACTGCTGGCAAGTCCGGCAAGATTCGTCGAAGAATTCGATCTGCTGTCCATTTGACTGTTGCAACGGTTGAAATACCAAGCCGTTCATAAATTTCTGCTCGCTTCGGGTCATAGATTCGGGCAACAACGTTTTCGATACCAAATTTTTCGCGAGCAACTCGAGCGATCAAAATGTTTGAGTTGTCACCGTTTGTTACTGCAGCGACAGCGCTGGCTTGTTGAATGCCAGCGGCTTCAAGCACGTCACGATCAAAACCAATGCCCGCAACTTTTGAGCCCTTGAAGTCGTCGCCCAAACGAACAAAAGCGTCGGGCTTTCGATCGACTACAGCAACCGTATGGCCAGCACCGACAAGCCCAAGAGCCAATGTTGAACCGACTCGACCACAACCAACAATGACTACATGCACGCTGACAAGCATAAGCCAATAACTAGGCCAACAACTGAGTGTTGTGCGAAGATATACGACCGAAATGGTCCTTTCTCCTTCTGCTCTAAAACGTTTCTTCATCGGCAAGCCAATTGCCAGTTCTGAAGATCAACACCATCGGCTCTCGAAGAGAATTGCGCTACCTGTATTCGCTAGCGATGCAATCTCAAGTACGGCATACGCCACCGAAGAAATTCTGATCGTATTTTTGTCGCTGGCGGCCGTCGGCCTCACGGCTTACGAAAACTTGGTGCCGATCTCGATTCTTGTAATCATTTTGTTGATCATCGTCGTAAGCAGCTATCGACAGACAATTTATGCCTACCCGAATGGTGGTGGCAGTTACATCGTCTCTCGAGAGAACCTAGGTCGTTCACCGTCGCTAGTTGCTGGCGCTTCAATGCTTGTTGACTACATCTTGACCGTTGCCGTGTCGGTAAGCGCCGGTGTCGCCGCGATTGTTTCGGCATTCGGCAACTTGGCGCCATACCGAGTTGAGATTTGTGTTGCTTTTATTTTCTTGATCACACTCGCAAACTTGCGCGGGCTCAAAGAATCTGGCGCGTTGTTCGCGCCACCGACGTATCTATACATAATCAGTCTGGCATCGCTGATTATCGTCGGCTTATACAAGGTGTACTTCAAAGACCTCGGACCGATTGATCACTCTGACGAATACGCAAAAGAACTTCTTTCGGGACAAAAAACTTTGACGCTGTTTTTCTTCTTGAAAGCATTTTCGTCTGGCGCTGTTGCCTTGACCGGAATCGAAGCGGTTGCCGACGGTGTGCCTGCATTCGAAAAACCCGAGCCAAAGAACGCCTCAAAAACTTTGTTGTGGATGGCAGTAATTCTCGGCACTTCATTTTTGGGTCTGAGTGTTCTGGCTCAGAAACTAGAGCCAATCAAAGATCATGAAGGAAACGTAAAAATAACTGTTCTTGCTCAGATGGCCGAGCAGGTATACGGCGGCAGAAACATATTCTTTTACATCACGCAATTTGCGACCTTTGGAATTTTGATCTTGGCAGCGAACACCGCATACGCCGACTTTCCACGACTTTCTTCAATCATTGCCAAAGACAACTTCTTGCCGCGACAACTTGCCAATCGAGGCGACCGCTTGGTGTTTTCAAATGGTGTCATCTTTTTGGGGCTGGCCTCGGCAGTACTCGTAATTTCATTCGGTGGCATTGTCAACGCGTTGATTCCTCTATATGCAGTGGGTGTTTTCACCGGCTTCACTCTGAGTCAATTCGGCATGCTTGTTCGCCATCGCAATCTCAAAGAACCGGGCTGGCAAGCGCGTGCATTCTTCTCGGGTGTTGGTGCCCTAACTACATTCGCCGTCGCGGGCACCGTCGTAGTAGTCAAGTTCACCGATGGAGCTTGGATTCCGGCGATTGTGATCCCAACGATGATGGCGATTTTCTTGGCAATTAATCGTCACTACATGCGAGTTCGCTCGTTCTTGAAAATCGAAGAGGGCTACATCGCGCCGCGTCGCACCCACACAGTTGTCGTACTTGTTGGATCAGTCAATAAAGGCGTGTTACAAGCTGTTAAATATGCCGAGAGTTTGCGACCCGACAAAATCTTGGCGATTTCGGTTGTGGGCTCACAAGAAGACAAAGAGAAACTCGACGCTGACTGGGCTAAATACAACATGACTGTCGAATTAGAAATGCTGACCGACGATTTCAGAAACTTGACTGATTCGATTTTGACTCGCATCAATCAACTTGACGATCAATTCAGCGACGACATCATCACGGTAGTAATTCCTGAATTTGTCACAGCGCTGCGATCGCAGTGGTTGCATAACCAGTCTGCGTTGTCGATTAAGGCACGATTGTTGTATCGCCCGAACACGGTAGTTACCTCGGTGCCAATCGTTATTGAGTAACTAGCATTACGGATATATGAAAATCATTATTTCTGGTGCGAGCGGGTTAATCGGCAAACCTCTAGTCGCGCGACTAAGAAAAAATAATCATGAAGTCATTCAGCTCGTGCGTCGCGCTGCAAAGTCAGGCGAAAGCCAATGGGATCCGGCAACTGGCGTAATAGACGCGAGTGTCATCGACGGCGCAGATGCCGTGATTCATTTGTCAGGTGCCGGTATCGGCGACAAACGATGGACGACCAAATATAAGCAAGAACTTTTGGATAGCCGCACCAAGAGCACTTCACTGTTGGCTCTGACTATTGCCAAGTGCGCAAAAAAACCAAGCGTATTTTTATCTGGTTCGGCAATCGGCATCTATGGGCCGCGAGGCGACGAACAACTCAATGAGAACTCGAGTCATGGCGAAAGTTTTCTTGCCGAGATCTGCAAACAATGGGAAGCCGCGGCTCAACCGAGTGTGAGCGCTGGCGTGCGCACCGTGTATTTGCGCACCGGCATTGTGCTGACGCCTCTTGGCGGCGCGCTGAAGAAACAACTGCCGCTTTTTAAATTCGGTCTAGGTGGAAAATTCGGCAACGGCAAACAATGGCAGAGTTGGATCTCTTTAGATGACGAACTTTCGGCGATCGAACATCTTTTGACCAGCAATCTTTCGGGTGCCGTGAACTTGACTGCGCCAAACCCGGTTACCAGTGCAGAGTTCACCAAGTCTTTGGCTCGGGTGTTGAAGCGCCCGGCAATTTTGCCGATTCCAAAATTTGGGCCGAAACTTTTGCTGGGTGGTGAACTTGCCGACGCTTTATTGTTCACGGGTCAACGAGTGATGCCCGTTGAACTGCAAAAGTCGGGCTTCGCATTTCAACATTCAACGCTTGATGTTGCATTGCGTTCTCTGCTCAACAAATGAAGCAGCTGCCAAGCAGCGTTGACGCTGTCGTAATTGGTGCTGGGCTTGCTGGCTTGGCTGCCGCCAGACAAATCAAAAGCCACGGCAAGTCTGTGATCGTGCTCGAGGCTCAAGACGGAGTTGGCGGAAGAGTACGAACCGACAAAGTCGATGGATTCTTACTGGATCGCGGATTTCAAGTTTTGCTGACTGCATATCCTGAATTGAAAACTCAAGTTGACATGTCGGCACTCGACTTGAAGATGTTTAGTTCAGGTGCGGTTGTAATGCGCAATGGCAAAGCCTCGGTTGTTACCGATCCATTTCGCGAGCCACGCCGCGCAGTCGCAACAGTTTTTGCACCAATTGGTTCGCTAACTGACAAAATGCGGATTGCTGCTTTACGGTGGCGAGTGATGCGCTCTAATGAGGCAAAGATTTTGTCGAAGCCAGATATTTCAACCGTTGTTGCACTGCGTGCATTCGGCTTTTCATCAAAAATAATTGATCGTTTTTTTAGATCGCTGTTTGGTGGCATTCAACTCGACCCAGACTTGCGTACATCACGTCGAATGTTTGAAATAATTTTTAAATATCTAAGCGAAGGTCAAAGTGCGCTGCCAAATAATGGCATGAGCGCGTTGCCAGAACAGATGGCCAAACATCTTGGCTCAGAAAATATTTTTTTAGACACACGAGTAACGGGTATCTCGTCTGGAATTGTGTCGACTACGAACTCGCAAATAAAAGCAAAAGCCATAGTCGTTGCGACCGACCAGCCTGCCTCGGCTGAACTTCTTAAGACAGACAAGATTGCATCACGGGTTGCCGGCTGTGTTTATTTTGCTGCTGATTCACCGCCGACCCACGAAAAATTTGTCGTGCTTGACGGCACAGGCAAAGGGCCAGTTCTTAACGCGGCAGTACTCAGCAATATTGCGCCAAGTTACGCACCACCCGGACAACACTTAATTGTTGCGGCACTACCTGGCGTTATTGATGGTGATCTTGAAACTATGTCGCGCGACCAACTTCGCACATGGTGGGGGCCACAGGTTGATGCATGGCGTCATATCAAGACATATCGAATTGCCCATGCGGGGCCCGAACAGTTGCCGCCATTCAACCCAGAACAACAAGTTTCACTTGGTGATGGCATCTTTGTTTGCGGCGATCACCGCGACACAGGCTCGATTCAAGGTGCGCTTTATTCGGGTCGACGCTGCGGCGATGCTGTGCTCGCCCACCTTTCATAGCAACAATCTGCGTAGCATTAAATCATGACAAGCGACATCGCAAGTGTGATTGACAAGAAAAATAAATTGATTTCGGCGAGCAACTTTGTGCCAGCCACGCCACATGAGATTTTTGAACTGCTGGCGAACCCTGCGATGCACTCGGTTATTGACGGCTCTGGGTCAGTTTTGGCGCCCAAAGATACAGCTCCGCAAAGACTGTCGCTGAATGCAACTTTTGGAATGAGCATGAAAAAAGGTATGCCATACAAAATTACGAATACCGTTGTCGAGTTTGTTGAAGACAAACAGATCGGTTGGCGACACATTGGCGGCCACATCTGGCGATACATTCTTGAGCCAACTGAAGGTGGCACAACTGTGACTGAACAGTTTGCATATCGCAGCAGCAGATCGCCGCTGATGCTCGAACTCGCAGGCTACGTCAAATCCAACAACGTGGCGATCAAACAAACTCTGATCAACTTGGCTAAACACTTCGCCGATAAAAAATAGACTGGTCTGATGCAACTTCCACAAGGGTTCGGGGCTTACGTCGCCAACATTGGCATTAAAGACGCGAGTCACGACTTTACGCTCGTCGTTGCTGAAGAAGTTTGCGCGGCGGCGGGCGTCTTCACACAAAGTCGCTTTGCCGGGCCGAGCATTGTGCTGAGTCGCGAGAATATTGCAAGCAACCAAGCACGTGCTGTGGTCGTAATTTCAAAAAATTCGAACGTCGCAACAGGCGACGAAGGTTTGAACAATGCCCGAGAAGTTGTTGCAGGTGTCGCCAAGGCGATCGGTTGCGACACGAAACACGTGTTGATTGCGTCGACTGGTGTGATCGGACGGCAATATCCAATGCAAAATGTGCGTGCTGGCTTGGCGGCGATTCCAAAAGCTTTTGCTGAGACTTCGGTCGAAGATGTTGCGCGCGGCATCATGACTACAGATACGGTTCACAAAGTTGCCGAATCAGTTGTTGCAGGTTCGACCGTACGAATAGTCGGCGTGGCAAAGGGTGTTGGCATGATCGAGCCAAATATGGCGACCCTGATCACGATGATGTTCACCGATGCGGCAATCGAAAAGTCTGCGCTTGACAAAGTCTTTCGACGCGTGATTGACAAAACTTTTAACTGCGTGTCGGTTGACTCAGATACGTCGACGAGCGATACGGCGGTTATTTTGGCCAGCGGTGTTGCGGGGGCAGTTGATCTGGCGAAATTTGAAGATGCGCTTTATCAAGTTGCACTCTCATTGACTAAACAAGTTGCACGCGATGGCGAAGGTGCCGAAAAACTAATCGAAGTATGCGTTGATAGCGCGCGAGATCATCGTCAGGCGAAACTTGTTGCCAAGGCGATAGTCAACTCACCACTCGTTAAGACAGCAGTGCACGGTGCTGACCCGAATTGGGGTCGCATCGCAATGGCCGTTGGCAAGTGCAGCGACGAGCGTGACATCGACGAAAAGCGTGTGGTGATTCGGTTCGGTGCTCAAGAGGTTTACCCGACAAGCGTCGACGAGTCGGGGCTTGATGCATTGAGCAAATACATGCGCAGCGACACCGTGCGCATTCACGTGACACTAAATACCGGCACTGCCGAGTGCACGGTCTGGGGTTGCGATCTAACCGACGGTTACATTCGCATCAACGCCGACTACACGACGTAATTTCGTTAGCAGAATTGATTGATCCACGGGAGAATTGCGGGTCGGTAAGTAAGAACCGACTTGTATTGCGCAACATCATCTGGAAGTCGTTCGAGCATCGTGCGAATATTGCTGGCGATTTCTTTGCTGCGCGAAAGATATTCGGGAAGTGGCTGTTGATATCCGCGAATTGTGAAAAGAATGCCACCAGTTTTTGGAAGTCGGCGCAAAGTTTGACGCTCCATACGAATCCATAATTGATCGGGGCTCTTGACCAGCGGTGCAGAAGGTATTTGCGGCTGAAAAAGCGCGGGATGATCTTGAATGATCCAGTTCGAACGCCACACTGTTTTCTCGGCAGTGATGCGCTCAAAATACGTGTTGACTGCGGCGCCAACATGCTCGGCATATTTCGCCACCGGAGCATGAATTGCGAGCATGTCTTGGCCCATTTTTTCGGACAGCATCCAACGACTCGGACAACAGACAACCGCAGCCGTCAACAACATTTGTTCGACACCATCAGCCGACTTGACTGGCTGTAAAACTGCCAGATCATCGGCAACAAGCAAACTCGCATCAACTAGTGCATCGATACCCGTGTTTGAAATCTCAACACCCGCCCATTCACCGACGATTTGTGCGGCTTCTTGCGCGACGTCTTGGCCACCTGGACGCATAGCAACGACTTCGTCTCGCCGTGTCGACAAGAGTTTTTTCTTTAAGTTGAGTGTGAGTTCAGCTTCGGCGTCGCGCGACAGCCAGTTTGAAATTTCAACCGGAAAGGTGCCGAGACGATGACGAAAGTTTTCGCCGATCACCTGCGGCAGAATTTGCTCTGGAATCGGCATCGCCACGAACGAAGCCGCATCACTTGAGGGCGATTCGTCAAACGGTGTAAAAGGATGGCGATGTAAAACGTGGAGACCAGCCACGCGAATTATCGATTCGTCACTTTGGCGGCATGCGAATGCCGCCGTCAACACGAATTGACTCGGCGTTCATGTAACTATTCGTGATGCACTCGACGACCATTGACGCGAGTTCTTCTGGTGCGCCAAGTCGGTGCGGGAACAAAACACCTTTTTCAAGATTTGCCTTGAAGTTCTCGCTTGCTTCGCCTTGACCGTAGATCGGCGTGTCGATCAAACCCGGTGCAACTGTGTTGACGCGAATGCCAATAGCCGACAAATCGCGAGCGATTGGCAAAGTCATGCCGACTACTCCACCCTTTGATGCTGAGTAAGAAGCCTGACCAATTTGACCGTCGTATGCAGCAACAGATGCGATGTTGACGATTGCGCCGCGCTCGCCGTGAGCGAGTGGTTCGGTTGTGCTCATCGCAGTGCCGACGATACGAATGCAATCAAATGAGCCGACCAAGTTGATCGCAATAACTTTTTTGAACGCGTCAAGATTTGCTGCCGATTCGTAGCTGCCATCTTTGCCGACTGTGCGTTGCGCCCAACCGATGCCGGCAGAGTTAACTAGAACGCGAACTGGGCCCATTGACTTTGCCATCTCGGTTGCGTTGATGATGTCTTGCGTGTTGGTGACATCAACCTTGCAATATGCGCCACCAATTTCTTTGGCGAGTGCGTTGCCCTTCTCTTCTTGCACGTCAGCAACGACGACTTTTGCTCCGCGAGCAGCCAACATTCGCGAAACTGCCGCTCCAATACCTGATGCTCCACCTGTAACTATTGCGCTCACGCCTTTGATGTCCATGGCTAGGCACACTACGCAAAAAATGCGCTGATCGGCAACTTGTAATTAGCGAGTGCTGAGTGAGGCTGCAACAGCCAACTGATCGACGAGTTCGTTCATCGGTTCACCGTTGTGGGCTTTGACCCAAGTGAAAGAGATGTCGGTTCGACTGTTGACAAGTTCAATTAAAGGCTCCCAGAGATCGCGATTGGCAACCGGTTGACGTTGTGAATTTTTCCAGCCCCGACGTTGCCAGCCCATCCACCACTTGTCACGAAAACAATGCACGACATATGTGCTGTCAGAAACAATTTCAATCGCTTCGGCAGAATCTGCGTAAGTGCGCAATGCGTTGATCACTGCGAGCAACTCCATCCGTTGATTTGTTGTGTCGGGTTCGCTGCCAAAACCACTTGGTTTACCCGTTGGCGAGACCGCCCACGCCCAACCACCAGGACCAGGATTGCCCGAGCAAGCACCATCTGTATATATGACTAGCGACATTCCTTTAATACTTACGCAAACACTTGATGAATACTGACATCTAACTCAATCTCATATGCACAATGCTGAAAGGATCTGCGAGAATAGAAGCGTGCTATTTGACGGATCAACTCACCAGCTGCCAGATACCGACCCAGGCGAAACCGAAGAGTGGCTCGATTCGCTTGACGCAGTTGTCGAAGTACAAGGAAAAACCCGCGCGCGATATTTATTGTCACGACTCTTGGAGCGGGCTCGTTCAAGTCAAGTAAGTTTTCCGGCGACTGTTTCGACGCCATACATCAACAGCATCTCGAGCGAATACGAACCATGGTTTCCTGGTGACGAACACTTAGAGCGACGCATTCGCGCATACATTCGCTGGAACGCCGCCGTGATGGTTGTTCGCGCAAACACGAAAGCAGAAGGCATCGGCGGCCACTTGTCGACATTTGCTTCGTCGGCGAGTCTCTACGAAATTGGTTTCAACCATTTTTTCAAAGGCAAAGACAGCGGCTCGCCAGGCGACCATGTTTACTTTCAGGGACACGCGGCACCCGGTGTTTATGCTCGCGCATTTCTTGAACGCCGACTGAACGAAGAAGACTTAGATTCATTCAGGCGCGAGATTGGTCGCGAAGGTCGCGGTCTTTCGAGTTACCCGCACCCGCGCTTGATGCCAGACTTCTGGGAGTTTCCAACTGTCTCGATGGGTCTTGGTCCGCTGACTGCTTTGTATCACGCGCGGTTCAATCGATATTTGCTGAACCGCAAGATCGACGACACATCGGCGAGTCGAGTTTGGGCTTTCTTAGGCGATGGCGAATGCGACGAACCCGAAACACTCGGATCAATTTCTCTCGCTGCGCGCGAGCAACTCGACAACTTGGTTTTTGTTGTCAACTGCAACTTGCAACGCCTCGACGGACCTGTGCGTGGTAACGGCAAGATCATTCAAGAACTTGAAGCGACTTTCCGCGGTGCGGGCTGGAACGTGATCAAAGTAATTTGGGGATCAAAGTGGGACGAGCTATTGGCCCGCGATACGTCAGGCGTCTTGCTCAACAAGATGAACACGACTGTCGACGGCGAGTTTCAGCGCTACACAGTTGAAGACGGCAACTACATTCGCGAAAATTTCTTTGGCCCAGACCCACGCTTGCGCGAGATGGTCAGTCATTTGTCAGATTTAGATTTGCAAAACCTGCCACGCGGTGGCCACGACTATCGAAAACTTTATGCCGCTTATCGCGCCGCAATTGAAAACACCGGCTCGGGTCGACCAACTGCAATTTTGTGCAAAACAGTAAAAGGTTGGACGCTTGGCGACGATATCGAAGGTCGCAATGCAACTCACCAAATTAAAAAGATGACTGATGCACAGCTCAAAACATTGCGCGACCGCCTGCACCTCAACGACGAGATTTCAGATGCGGCTCTTGAAGCCGACGAACCGCCGTACTATCGCCCACCAGTTGACAGCGTCGAGTATCAATACATGGTCGAACGTCGACGCGCCCTTGGTGGCGCCGTGCCGCGTCGTTCAACTGCGGTGCGCAAGGCGATCACGATGCCAAGCGACGATGCGTTTACAGAGTTCGAGAACGGCAGTGCGGCGCAAAGCGTGAGCACAACAATGGGTTTCACACGGTTGCTGCGCAACTTGGCACGCGACAAAGATTTTGGTGAAAGAGTTGTGCCGATTATTCCTGATGAGGCTCGCACATTCGGAATGGACTCGTTGTTTCGTGAGCTGAAGATCTATGCATCGCAAGGCCAGAAATATGAACCGGTCGACCACGACATGTTGCTCAAATACGCCGAAGCAAGTGACGGTCAAATTCTTGAAGAAGGCATCACAGAGGCCGGCAGTCTTGCGAGTTTCATTGCCGCGGGCACAAGTTATGCAACACGTGGTGTGCCGATGGTGCCGTTCTACACGTTTTATTCGATGTTTGGTTTTCAACGCGTCGGCGACTTGATCTGGCAAGCGGCCGATGCTCGGGCTCGAGGCTTTTTGCTTGGCGCAACCGCGGGTCGCACCACTTTGCACGGTGAAGGTTTGCAACACCAAGATGGCCACTCACTTATATTGGCCAGCACTGTGCCTGCTTGTCGCGCATACGACCCGGCATTCGCCTATGAAGTCGCCACGATTGTGCGCGAGGGTACGCACGAAATGTATGGCGAAACACAGAGCGACGTGTTTTTCTATTTGACGCTTTACAACGAAAATTATCTGATGCCGGCGATGCCAAAGTCAGCAACGATCACCCAAGAAATTATGCAAGGCCTTTATTTGTGGAAGCCTGCACCGAGCGCCAAACACCGCGCGACGATTCTGTTTTCAGGTTCGACACATACGGCGGCGAGCGTCGCGGCAGACGAACTGCTCGAAAAATACGGTGTGGGTTGTGAACTTTGGTCGGCGACTTCATATAAGACGTTGCGCGAAGAAGCAATGGATGCCGAACGTTGGAGCCGCCTGCACCCAGAACAGAACCCGCGCCAACCATTGGTAACACGTTTACTAAATGACGGTGACGGACCAATCGTGGCCGTTAGCGACTTCATGCGAATTGTGCCCGAACAGGTTGCGAGGTTTGTGCCGAAACGAAGATTTACTCCTCTTGGAACTGACGGCATGGGACGCAGCGACACTCGCGCGGCTTTACGACGCCACTTTGAGATTGATGCACCGCATATTGTTGTCACTGTGTTGCATAACTTGGCGCAATCTGGCGCGATCAAATCTGATGTCGTAACCGAGGCGATAAAGCGCCACGGCTTGAACCCAGAAGTTGCATTTTCGCTTCATCAATGACCAAGACGCTTTACATCACAGGCATCGAAGCCGCCGATGCATTGTTGAATCGCGATGGAACGGCACTAATGATTGGAATGCTGCTCGATCAACAAGTGCCAATGGAGTGGGCGTTCACTGGGCCATACACAATTCGTAAACGGCTGGGACATGTGAACGCCAAGCGCATCGCGGCGATGAACGTCGACAAGTTTGTGGCAATCTGCTCGGAGAAGCCGGCGATCCACAGGTTTCCGAGATCAATGGCGACTCGTATTCATCAATTGTGTGTTGCCCTCACCGAGAACCATGGTGGTCGCGGTGCCAATGTTTGGAAAGATGTCGACGACGCCGAAGAGTTAATGAAGCGACTGCGCAAACTTCCTGGATACGGTCAAGAAAAAGCAGAGATCTTTATTGCGTTGCTGGGCAAGCGGTTTGACGTGCGACCCCGAGGTTGGCAAAAGTTCGCCGGCGTATTTTCAGATGCACGACCACGTTCTGTTGCAGATATCTACTCGCCGGCAACATTGCTTAAAGTTCGCGGATTCAAACAGATGCAGCGTGCTCGCGACACCGACAAACAAGATCGGCCAATCGTGAAAAGTAAAAAACGAACAGTGGCACGAGCGAAAAAGTGACCATTCTCGTCACAGGTGGCGCTGGATACATCGGAGCCCACACAGTTCGAGCATTACGCGAAGCCTCTCGTGAGGTAGTCGTGCTCGACACACTCGAGCGTGGCAATCGCGAAGCAGTGATTGACGCCAAATTAATCGTCGGCGATATTGCTGACGATGCGCTCGTGGCAAAAATTTGTGCCGACTACAAGGTTGACGGTGTTGTGCACTTTGCCGCATACAAAGCCGTCGGCGAATCGATGACCCACCCCGAGATGTACTGGAACAACAACGTTGCGTCAACGAAAAAATTGTTGGCGACCTTGCAACGACTGAACGTCAAGAGATTTGTGTTCTCGTCGTCGGCGGCCGTTTATGGCACACCAAAGACTGCACCAGTTAATGAGTCAGCACCAACAGAGCCCGAGAGTGTTTATGCCGAAACAAAACTCGCCGTTGAAAACGAACTGACAGATCTTGCAAAGTCATCAAATAGCGCGATGAGTTCGGTGAGCCTGCGATATTTCAATGCGGCTGGCGCGAGTAGCGACAACAAGATCGGTGAAGACTGGTCGACTTCGCAGAATCTGGTGCCCCAAGTGATGCGCGCCTTGATTGATAAGTCATTCAAGCTCAAGATTTTCGGCAACGACTACCCGACCGCAGATGGCACTTGCATTCGTGACTATATACATGTCGAAGATTTGGCGGTTGCACACGTCAAAGCGCTGGAATACCTCGAAAATGGTGGCGCAACAACAGTTTGCAATATTGGCACTGGTCAAGGCACCTCGGTTTTGCAACTAATCGAAATGACGAGCAAAGTTGCCAAGCAAACAGTGCCGTACGAGATTGCTGCACGGCGTGCAGGCGACCCGGTGAACGTTTACGCAGATGTGACGATGGCAAAAAAAGTTTTAGGTTGGCAGTCGACGCGTGACTTGCAAAGCATTATTGAATCTGCATACAAGTGGCACAGCACACACCCGAACGGATACCGCTAAACAACTGCCGCGAAAATTAATTTGGCATGTTTGTGCGCTGGCGGTCTAACCAACCCAACAAAACTGCGATTGCTCGGGGGTCATGACGCAATCGGTGACCCGCACCAGGAATAACCTGAATCTCTGCCGAACCGTGCGCCTCAGATAACACACGAGAGTCGGCAGTTGGCACGCTCTCGTCGTCATCACCGTGCAGAAGCAACAACGGTCGCGGCGCAAATCTGCGTGCGGCATCTGCTGGTCGAAAGCGTCGCAATTCGCGTGACCACTCGTCGAAAGATTCTGGAAACTTGGGTTTATGAATTGCACCGACTTCACGAACGTGCTCTAGAAATCGACGTGGTTGCGCCGCCCAATCTTCAAAGTCGGCGCGAGCACCAAGCAACGCGCAACCGTTGACACGCGGATCATCGGCCGCTGCACACAAAGCAAGCGATGCACCTGTGTTTGTACCAACCAGCCAAACACCGCTCGGTGTCGACTGTTCAACAAGGTGATCGATTGCTGCGCGCAGATCGTCGATCCAACCTTGCATTGAAAAGTCGCCCTCACTGTCGCCACATCCGCGAAAAGTAAATGTCATCGCCGCCCAACCAAGTTCGTTGGCGACGCGATCAATTAATTCGGGAAACGTGCTCGCCGAGTGTCGCGCGTCATTAAGCGCAACTGGAAACCCGTGACACAACAACATGCCGGGAATCGCACCAGTTTTACCCGATGGTTTTGCTAAGTATCGCGCGAGCGAAAGACCACTTGAGAGAAATGATCCGTTCACTGCGTCGACATGCGATCAGTTTTACGCGTGCGGTTTGCGATGGCGGCGAGTTTTGCCTGCAGTTGCCAAGGTGTACCCGCGATTGCGTGCCTCAGGCAGAGTGTCTGGCGCAAAGCAGATGCCGACTTCGGCATCGACGATCTCTTCGATTATCGACGTGTGTGTTGCGGCATCTAGTTCATCGATGTCGTATACCAATTGGGTTCTCTTGTCACCCAGAAACCGAGTGTGAGCAAATCTTGAATGTCGTTGCATAACTCAAATCTAGCCGTCACTTCGTTTATGTCTTTGCGACCTGCTTATGATTAACACAATGGCAAGCGCACAAACTAAGCCCGAAAAGATTGATTTCTTTTTCGACATTATGTGCCCCTACGCCTATCAGACTTCAATTTGGATCCGCGAAGTTCGCTCAAAAATTGACCTCGAGATCAACTGGCGTTTTTTCAGCCTTGAAGAAATCAACCGCGAAGAGGGCAAAAAACATCCATGGGAGCGCGCACTCGCCTACGGATGGACTCCCCTCAGAATTGCCGCATGGCTAAGACGCATTGACCAAGATTTGTGTGACGACTGGTATCTGGTCGCTGCCCGTGCACTACACGAAGACGGTTTGCGACCATACGAAGAACAAACCGCGCGTCAACTTTTGGCAAGCATCGCCGCGCCGGCAAATACTTGGGACGACGCACTGGCCGATCAAACAACACACGATGACGTGCGACTCGACCACGATGAATCGGTAACTAAGTTTGCCGCGTTCGGCGTGCCGCTGATTGTTTTTGCAAATGGTCGTGGCGTGTTTGGGCCAGTCGTAGTACCACCACCAAGTGGCGATGAGGCGATGAAACTCTGGGATCTGACGAAGAGCTACAGCGAAATTTCTGGCTTATATGAATTAAAGACGCCGAAGACTCAAAAAGATTTAGAGAGCATTGCCAACACATTTGACTCGTATCTCAAAGCGCGCGAGTGGAAGACTATTCAGAGGCCAGCACCATGACAACAGACAACTACAAACTCACATTGCAATCGCTATACGAAACCTGGGTGGCACTCGCCGAATTTGGTGCGTCACTGACAGAAGATCAATGGAAGACACCAACGAAGTGTCCGGGCTGGTCGGTGCAAGACAATCTCTCGCACCTAATCGGTACAGAGCGATCACTTGGCGGCTTGGGTGACACGACGCACAAGGCAACAAATCTTGAACACGTCAAAAACCCAATCGGCGAGATGAACGAACATCAAGTTGATGCACGACGAAGTCTTTCGGGCGCGGCAGTGTTGCAAGAGTTCAACGAGATCACAAAATTGCGCAAAGCATTTTTTGATGCGGCACCAGAAAACTTTTTCACCGACGAGACAATGACGCCGATCGGCAAGGCTCCGATGGCGACTTTCTTGCAAATTCGTGCAATGGATTGTTGGGTTCACGAGCAAGATATGCGACGTGCACTCGGCAAACCAGGCAGTGAAGCGTCGATCAGCGCCGAACTAAGCGTTGATCGCCTGTGTCGAACTCTGCCAATGGTTGTTGGCAAACGTGCACAAACACCTGATGGTGCATCAGTCGTAATAAACATCACCGGGCCAGTGAAACGAAAATTCGTAATTTCGGTGATTGATGGTCGAGCCACAGTTGTTGAAACACCAAAAGACAAACCAGTAATGGAAATTTCTTTTGACAGCAATACATTCGTTGAACTTGCAACGGGCCGAACACCTGGTGAGCAGTTGCGCGACAAGATTGAAATAACTGGTGATGTTGCACTTGGCGAACGGGTTGCAAACTCACTAAATATGATGATCTAACTGCTCTAGTCGCAGTTAGATATCCTTAAGAAGTCATGGTGTCGCCTCTTTTCGACCCGGGTGTCGTCCAAAAAAAGATTGACGAACTCGCCCAGCGCGATGCTGAGTTTGCAAAACTTGCCGAATCACGTGAGCAGCGCCGGCAATTAGAAATTTATGGTTCAGTGCGCGAATACGAGTTTCCGCCAAATACCTCGCAGGTTCATGTAACAAATTGGGTGCACGCCTATTGGTTGCGACCAGTGCGCTTTATATATCGCAACATGCCGCGCGGTTTGCGCAAAATTCTGAAACGGCTGTCAGTGCGATGAAATTTACAGTTTTGACTGACGCCCATGGCGCAACACTCGACGACCTGCGCGCAACCCACAAGTCGCTGGTTACATCAGGTTCGAAGCAAGTGAATTGGATCTTGCTTGGTGCCGTGCCAGACGCTGTTAAAAACCTGCAACGTCGCTGGTCGTTCGGCAGAGTAAAGATTGAAATTCAGGCGCCAACTCTTGGCCCGGGCGAATTCGCCGTCTTTTTGACTGCTGGCGACAAACTGCAACGCGAGTCATTACTGCTCGTGAGCGATGCTCTGACTAAGGCACCGGACACTGAAATTATTTACGGTGACTCAGCTCACGCAACGGGCATCAAAGCCGTGCCATTGAGTTTTTCTCGCCGACCGGGCTGGTCGCCCGAGCGTTTGCGAGCGCATTGCTATGTTGGCGAAACACTCGTAGTTCGTGGCGAAGTAATTGCACGCGCTGGCAAACTCGAAGAACTCGCATTATGCAACGCACATGATCGCGCATTGCGTTTAACAGAGAATGCAACCCAGATTGTTCGCGTGCCCGAAGTGCTGACAATTACAAAATCGACCGACTCTCGCCCATCGGCATCATTAGAAGCAGTCGTTGATCACTGCAAGCGGCAAAACATAGACGCAGACTGCGAATTTGAATCGACGACCCCGAGTGTGCGCGTCAAACGCCGACTTTCAAGCGAACCAAGTGTCGCAGTCATTGTGCCTACCCGTGGCACGTCTGCCGAGGTGTTTGGTAAACAACGTGTGCTTGTGGTCGAGGCTGTACGCAGTTTGTTTGAAAAGTCGACTTATCAGAACTTTCATGTTGTCGTAGTTGCAGATACGCCGACACCAAGTTCTGTTTTAGATTCGCTGAAGCAGATTGGCGGCGACCGACTGCAGATACTTAATTATGACCGACCGTTTAATTTTGCTGAGAAAAACAATCTTGGTGCGATGTCGTGTGAGTCAGATTTGATTTTGCTACTTAATGACGACACTGAGATAATTACCGCTGAAGCGCTCGAAATAATGGTCGCAATGTTCAACGACCCAAATGTCGGCGTGGTCGGACCGATGTTGCTATTTGAAGACTCGACGATTCAAAGTGCCGGGCATATCTTTAGCCCCGACCCAACAGACTTGTATCGAGCCCAAAGCCCAGAGACGGCTGGGCCGCAAAACTTGCTGCGAGTTCAACGCGAAGTTTCTAGTTTGATTGCGGCGTGCGCACTAGTGCGTCGCGATGTGTTTGAACGCGTTGGCGGTCTGTGCATGGAGTTTCCTGGAAACTGGAACGACATCGACTTCTGTTTGAAAGTGCAACTCGCTGGCTACCGCGCAATCTTCACGCCACACGCACACTTGTTTCACTTTGAGTCGAAAACTCGAATTGCAAAGCGAGTCGAATCTGAAGTGGCAAAACTCGGCGCGCGATGGGGTTCAGTGCTCGATGATGATCCGTATTTCAACCCGAACTTACAGCGCTATACAAACCTGTGGAAGACCGACTCAACTTCGAAACAGTCGCTCGACGAAGCGCTGAGTTTCTTGCTAACAGTCGCCTAGTCGTTTGAGCGCGGGCCGACTGCGCCGATTGCTTCGAAATATTCGAGGTGCGCTTTAACTACGTGAACGACATCGACGTCGTCCAAGATCTCGATGTTGTTTTGCTCAGCGGCGTCAAGCAAAAATGCAGTCAATGTTTGTTCGTCAATGACGACCTCGTCAACGATGTCTTGGCGGCGATCTACGACGCCGGATGGTTGAAGGCCTTGGTCGTGCAACCAACGCATGTGAAACACCAGCAATTTGCGTAATTCGGCGAACGTCAAACGGGCTTGCGTGTCGGTCGGCAGATGATCGGCGACGAACTTTGTGGCTTGTTCAAGTTCGTAGACCGCACGCGGCGCAACACTGTCGAGACGACGTGCTTCACGGCCGATGATGACGGCAGCGATGGCAAAAACCAATGCCGTTGCAAAGACGATGGCGAAAACTAAAACCGCAGACATGCGGTGCGAATGCTTTTAGATACCGATGCGTTGTGCAAGAAGTTCGCGATGGTAAGTCGGATCTCCGAACAACAACTCACTTGACTTCGCGCGCTTGAAGTAAAGATGCGCTGGGTGCTCCCAAGTGAAGCCGATGCCGCCGTGAATTTGAATGTTCTCGGCTGCTGCATGAAAGTAAGCCTCTGAGCAATACGCCTTCGACAACGAAGCAACTGATGGAAGTTCGTCGTTCATTTCGGCTGCACACCACATGCCGTAGTAGGCAGCCGACTTGGCTGACTCAACTTCAAGCAACATGTCAGCGCACTTGTGCTTGATGGCTTGGAAAGAACCAATCGGACGACCGAACTGCACGCGAACTTTTGCGTATTCAACTGCCATGTCCAAAACTTTTTGTGCGCCGCCAACTTGCTCGGCTGCGAGTGCAACAACAACAAGGTCGTTGACGCGCGACAAGACTTCCCAACCCTTGCCTTCGGTGCCGATCAATGTTGCAGGCACGTCAGCGAATTCGAGTTTTGCTTGTTTACGAGTTTGATCCATTGTTGGCAGTGCGGTGCGAGTGAGACCCTTCGCGTTGCCTTCGACGGCGAACAAAGAAACACCTTTGCCTGTGCGCGCCGAAACAATAATCATCGAAGCAGTGTGACCGTCAAGCACAAACATCTTTGTGCCGGTCAAAGTGAAACTTGAGCCCGAGCCTTTGGCTTGCATTGTGATGCCCGCTTCATCCCACTTGCCTGATGGTTCGACAGAGGCAAGAGTTGCAGTTGTCTCGCCGCTGGCGATTGCTGGAAGATATTTTTTCTTTGCGGCTTCGTCACCCGATTGCATCAAAGTGTTAGCGGCAAGTACGACGGTCGAGAAATATGGAGCACAAAGCAACGAGCGGCCCATCTCTTCGAGCACGACACCAAGTTCGATGTATGAGAAACCCATGCCACCGAATTCTTCAGGAATGTGAATGCCCATGAGTCCCATTTGCGAACCCATCTGCGACCACACGGCAGGATCAAAACCATTTACAGTTTCCATTTGTTCGCGCACGGCGGCTTCGGATGACTTGGCATCCAAAAATGCGCGGACTGTTTTGCGGAGCTCTTCTTGTTCTTCTGTAAAGGCAAAGTTCATGGGGTCTATCTTGCCAGCGCGAGGGTGATTTGCGCTAATCGGGCGATTTGCCGATAAAGCCTGAGATACTTGTGGAGTATGACAAATCAGACCAATGGCGACTCGGGCAACGACCTGACTTTGCATTGGCGCGACGCAAACGTGGATGTACACAAAGTCGTGGTTGGGCCCTTTGACAACAATGTTTTCGTCGTGCGCTGTCGACGCTCAGGCGACGCTGTGCTGATTGATGCCGCCAACGAACACGAACAGTTGTTGCAATTGTGCCGACGATTGGGCGTCAGGCGTGTGCTTGAAACTCACGGCCATTGGGATCACATTCAGGCCGTGCCCGCAATGCGCGAGGCGGGCTACGAAGTCGCGGTCACTGCGGCAGATGCGCCACGCCTTAAAGACGTTGGCTATGACGTGTTTATTGACGACGCTGAAGTTATTGAAGTTGGCGATTTACGGTTGAGTGCGATTCACAATCCAGGGCACACCGAAGGATCAATTTCGTTTCACGTTGTTGACACACCTTTGCTATTTACGGGCGACACTTTGTTTCCTGGTGGGCCGGGCAACACGCAACTTGAAGGCGGAGACTTTGCGACAATTATCACTTCGATTGACAACAGACTTTTCACGTTTCCGGCTGAGACAATTGTCTTACCTGGACACGGACTTGACACGACCATCGGCGCTGAGCGTCCGCAATTGGCAAGTTGGGTTGAGCGCGGCTGGTGACATTTAATTTGCACTATGGCTGTAGTGCAAATACATGAGTGCGCAATTACACTTATTTAAGTGAGCGAACTCTTTCGCATTGACGATCTTCATGCCAAGCCAACCGAGGCTGACACGCAAATTCTGCGCGGCATTTCACTGACAGTAAACAAAGGTGAAGTACATGCGATCATGGGCCCGAACGGTTCAGGAAAATCAACTTTGGCCACGACTTTGCTTGGTGCGCCAGAATACGAAGTCACGAGCGGTCGATTGTTTTATAAAGGTGAAGACATTTCGCTTTGGCCAACCGAAGTTCGCGCAAAAGCCGGAATCTTTTTAGCGTTTCAATATCCACAAGAAATTGCCGGTGTTTCGGTGATTCAGTTTTTGCGTCAGTCATTGTCGGCGCGAAAAGGAATCGACTTGTCGGTTCTCGAATTGCGACTTTCAATAATTAGTTGGATGAAGCGCCTCGGAATGGACTCGTCGTTCGTTGACCGATATCTGAACGAAGGTTTCTCTGGCGGCGAGAAAAAGCGTAATGAAATTATGCAGATGGCGATTCTCGAACCCGAACTGGCGATTCTCGACGAAACTGACTCAGGTCTAGACATTGATGCGTTGCGAATCGTCGCCCAAGGTATTCGCGAAGTGCGACAAGATCGCCCTGAACTTGGCATTGTTTTGATCACCCACTATCAACGTTTGCTTGATGAAGTGAAACCAGATTTCGTGCACATTTTGATTGATGGTCGCATCGTCAAGTCGGGCGGCATGGAGTTGGCAGCTGAACTTGAAAAGAACGGTTACGACGCATATCGAAGCGAGTCGTAAAATGTCAATTGATTCGGCCGTGATTCGTCGCGACTTCCCTATTTTGGGCAACGAGGTAAACGGCAAACCACTCGTCTATTTGGACAGTGCAAATACTTCGCAAAAACCAAACGTCGTGATCGACACGATGACGAAATTTATGCGCGAGGCGTATGCCCCGATTAATCGCAGCGCATATACGTTGGCGGCAAATGCCACTGAGCAATACGAGGGTGCGCGCGCAGCCGTGGCGAAATTTATCAATGCAAATAACGCTCGCGAGATTGTGTTCACGAAGAATGCAACCGAAGCGTTGAATTTAATTGTTCAGTCGTGGGGTCGAGCAAACCTGCAACGTGGAGATGTGGTCTTGCTCACGCATATGGAGCACCACGCGAACATCGTGCCATGGCAAATGTTGCAACAAGAGCGCGGCATCGAATTGCGCTGGGTGCCCTTGACGAGCGATTTTCAACTTGACCTGAGTTCTCTTGAGACTCTGCTCGCCGGAGTGAAAGTGTTTTCGTTTACCTCGATGTCAAATGTTTTGGGCACGATTAATCCTGTTGAAAAACTTTGTGCGGCGGCTCATGCTGCTGGCGCAATTGCAATCGTCGATATGTGTCAGTCGGTGCCGCATGCGCCGACCGATGTGCGAGCAAGTGGTGCAGATTTTGCGATGTTCTCGAGTCACAAGATGTGTGGGCCGTCGGGTGTTGGTGTGCTTTGGGGTCGCGAGGCTTTGCTCGAGGCGATGCCACCGTTCTTGGGTGGCGGAAACATGATTTCTGAAGTGCGACTTGATGGTTTTACTTGCGCAGAGTTGCCGTCAAAGTTTGAAGCGGGCACGCCGCCGATTGTCGAAGTCATCGGTCTCGGGGCGGCTGTCAATTACTTGACAGGTGTTGGCATGCAAAATGTGCGCCAGCATGAAATTGCATTGTCGAATTATGTTCTTGATTTGCTGCAGAGCCGGTTCGGTGATGACATCACGATTCACGGGCCGCGCAACCCCGAACTGCGTGGCGCAACATTTAGTTTTGCGTTCCGCGGTATTCATCCGCATGATCTGAGTCAGGTGTTAGATCAGTCAAATGTTTGTGTGCGCGCCGGGCACCATTGCGCAAAGCCGTTGATGAAGATCATTGGTGCAAATGCCACGACTCGGGCGAGTTTTTATCTCTACAACACAACCGAAGATGCCGATGCACTTGCAGATGCACTTGACTCAGCCTCGGATATCTTTTAGGTAGACGGATTAAAACGAGGACAGATGCCAGGTATTGAAGATCTCTATCGAGAAATTATTCTTGATCACTATCGCACGCCGCGAAACCGTGGCGAGTTGCCACCGCCTGCTGTCTACAGCGAGGGAAATAATCCGTTGTGTGGCGATGACATTCGTATTTATTTAGATATCGCAGACGGCGTTGTGCGCGACGTGAAATTTTCTGGACAGGGTTGCTCGATTAGTCAGAGCTCGACGTCAATGATGACGGTTGCCGTTAAGGGCAAACCCGTGACTGAAGTTCTGGCATTCGTGCGGCGGTTCAAGCACATGATGACGCTCACCGAAGGCGACGGTGAAGTTGATCAGTCGATCAATCTTGGCGATATCGAGGCCCTTCAGGGCGTCGTGAAGTTTCCGGTGCGCATCAAGTGCGCCACCCTCGGTTGGAACACGCTTCTCGAAGCCATCACCGAAGCCTCTAAATAGTCTCTTTGTTCTAGTTGCAGATTTATTTTTTACGTGGCATTACGTGAAAAGTATTTAGTGCAAAGTCGAAGTTAAATCCAGCTTTGATCCATGCACGAATAACTCGATTATTTTGAACTTGTGTTGAAATTGAAAGACTTTTTACTCCGCGATTAGCCACTTCGTACATCAACCAACTCAATAATGCGGCGTACGCACCTTTGCCCTGAAAGTCTGAATCGATACCGTTAAGTTCGATTTCAGCCAATTCACCATTAATTGCAACTAGAGCAAAGCAACTGAAGTTCCATCTCCATCCTCAACAATCACTGTGCATTTATCGGGATCACTTAAACCAAGAGTTGCCCACTGCACAAATCCTTCACGAACCAATCTTGAATCAAGAGAATTGTTCGAGCTGTAATGGTTTGGGTAACGATCAAATATTGAATCTGCAAGTTTTATTACCGGCGAATTATCACTTGAGGTGCAAAGACGAAATCTCCAAGTCCCATTGCTATGCGAGGCTGGGGCGGAAGAGATTGGGATGGAAAAATAGACAAGTGTGTCTGCCTGAAACGCAAGTTTTGAAAAAACTTGACTCAAAGATTGGGAAATTCGTGTGCGGATTGACGGGTACCGCAGAATCAACAAATCTGACTTGCTTTCAGCACAAATCTTGACAATCTCATTATCCGTAATTGAGTGCTGAAGTGGAATGTTTAGCCGACTGACCGAGATACCGAATCTTTCTGACTCGACCGCAGAGACAACTTCAGATATGGCTTCGGAGTGCTTCGTGAAGTCGCTAATCATGTCAACATAACTTTAGTCAATAGGGTCAAACTGTTGAGCGGTAACTATCCGCGGACCCGTTTAGATACGATTAGGGCGTGGTTTTACCTGAAGGGCTTTCGATTGTTGTTCCCGTCTTTCGATCTGAAAAAACACTTAACGAACTTGTCAATCGAATAACCAACTCAATTAGCAACAAGTCAGTTGAAATCATTCTTATTGACGACGCAAGTGGCGACGGGACATGGACAACAATTTGCTCAATTGCTCGGCAAAACTCGATGGTGACG
>ENA-ORFA01000133-ORFA01000133.1-marine-metagenome-genome-assembly--contig:-NODE-133-length-33076-cov-4.803176_pt1 | contig 33076 bp, 31 predicted proteins | sample MGYA00248621_ERZ508587 | MGnify/ENA primary metagenome ERZ508587 (study PRJEB26250, sample SAMN06266239) | marine metagenome | isolation source: Columbia River Estuary | place: USA:Columbia River Estuary... | reverse complement strand
AGAACTTCGATCCCACCACGTGTGCAATCGATTGGAATTACTGGATGTTCCCTTTGCGTTGCAATTGCCAATGGAACGGTAAACATATTTCCTTTACCCTGGTAATACTTGCTCTTATCTAAAGCGTGAACGCCTCTTTGAGCGGCTGCTTCAGTTGCCTGCACCAAAGAACGCTTAGCAACAATTAGAGAGGACACATCAGTCATCACCATCAGGGAAGCAACGGTAATCACGAAGAGGCCAATCACTATCACCGATATAGAGCCAGTCTCTGATCTCAACTTCTTAATCAGGTTATAGCCACGGACTGAGGTGCTCTTGCGCACTTGCTGAAACCTCTCGTTGAGTTTGGTCATCAATGAATGAAATTGTGAGTTTGATGCGTCCGTTTGCACTTAAACAGGGAAAGTGTGAGCAATCTAGATGAGTTCGCAATGTTGCTATTTCGCTGGGACTGAGATTCCATTGTCTTGCCAACAAATTCGTTGCGTCACTCGATAGATTCCGTGCCGCACCATCATTCTCACTAATTACATACACTCTAAGAACTTCGCGAGCCATCGAACGGGCAATTACTTCATTTGCGCTAATGGATGAAAAGCTATTGAGATACAAAAAGACAGGAAGAAAAAGAGGAATCGCTAATGCCACAAATTCGACAATCGCGCCGCCATCTTCTCGGCGCAGATGCATAATGATTTTTCTCCACAATGACGCTGTCTGATTTATGAGTTGGCTCAATCTCTCACTCATTAATTGGCTCAATCACGGAAATACCCACAACTTGTGTCTTTGGCGCGCCACCAAATATTTCAATTAAACCCGGAACTAGCTGCAAAACACTGTGTGAACGGTGCGTGATAAGGACGCGTATTTTCTCAACACCACCACCTATCTCGAGTACCTCATCTCCTGTATTGAACTCTTGCGATATCGCACGCTCGGCTGCTTCGCCTTGAGCCATCGCTAAATCTGCGTTGCGTAAATTTGTCGCAGAAATTACTTGCGCCCCAATGAGGAAAAGAAAAAGCATGGGAATGAGTACTAAGGCACTTTCAACATTTCCATCATCGCGCGCTAAATAAGCACGAATGCGCACAAGCACTTAACGAATGCCGTTCATGGAATCAAGCGAGTTCTTCAAAATGGCAGTTAATCGTGGTGCTGCAATAGTCCAAATTGCAGTGACAAGTCCCGTTGTCATCAAAACCACAAGTACCCACCCCGGTACATCTCCGCGATCATCTTTGAGTCGAGCAAAGAAGTTGTCTTGGACTGTGGTCAGTCTTTGGCGAAAAGTTAATTCGGCGATAAAGGCTCGTTCTAGTAACTTACTCATTTTTCCTCTTTCAGCTTATGTAGTTGATGACGGTTGTACTTGGTGACGGTTGTACTTAGTGACGAATTTGATGGATATTTTCTTTGTTAAAGAAAAAGCACAGATAAATGTTTGTATTCCTGTGGATACTTCACATTTATTGCCACGGGCGCATTCATTGCCACTGACACGGGCACTTGGGATGGCGCGCAAAACGTGTAAGAGCTCCAGGTGCTGGTGATAAGTAATCGAAGGTGAGCTGTGATCCGATGAATTCGCTAGCTCCCGTGTCGATCAATTGAAGAACCGCTTGTGTCGCAACTCCTGCAACTTGATACCCAACTGACACTGGAAGCTCGTCAAAGTGAGAGTTAACGGGCTCTAGATCTTCCATTCCATAACGCTCACTTACGCCAATCTCTATGCAGCTTTTACACGGTGTTTTTGCAGGTATGACAAGTGGTCCACACAATGCTGCGCCACCAACAATCTGACCAACAAAGAAATGATCCATGTCATCACGCATGAGTTGATCAATTAGTTCTGAGGGGTACTGACCTACGACTATACGAAGGTTTCTCTCGGGAATCAGAGCGTCAATACTCCCCTTTACATTTTTTGATGGTGTTGGAAATAAGGACCATTCACGCGCCAACTCTTCCATTCGCGCAACGTAATTCAAGCCATAATCAGTAGTTCTGAGGATTCCAGTTCCTAAATCTGAATCACCTATCGAAGATTGTGTACGTCGTGAAGTGATTGAAAATCGGGTGTTTGTGACCCCACTTGCAAGTAAACCGTTATAGATAAGTGTTGCCACTCGGTTGCTGCCATATATTTCAACACCAAAACTTTGTCGTGCCGATAAAAGTTCTACGCCACCATCAATAACACCTTTGACCCATGTTGTCTGACTGAGCTCAGAAACCATTCTTTGCTGAAGTTGTCGATAGGACGCATCATTACTTTGATCTTCGGTGTGTGCAGCTCTTTGTGCAATAGGTGATTGAAAACGATTGTGTAGTCTCACTTTCGATTTATTGATGTCAACTAATTGAGCATCCAGTAATTCAACAATGACATTTTCAACTACTTCGATCGGAGCATTAACTTCATCACTAATTTGGTTGGCGTTATGTTCTCCATCAAACTTGGCAATAATTGCGCGAGCTCCAGGATGATGAATCGTAATTGCGCGATGAGCAGTCGCGATAATGAGAGATTGTTCTATCTCGGCGATTGCCACACTTATATGCACTCCGGTTTTCAAACGGGGTTTGGTTTCGGAAGAAATCTCTGCGTCGCACTGTTCGATGGAAATTTTGGTCACTCGCGCTGGGCGGGATCCTCGTATGTATTTACGACGGGCTCTCTCTGGTTGGGCCAGGAGAACTTCTTGATCAAGTTCCAGTACCCCTTGAATATTTGATTGTTTCTCGATAAATGTTGTCATGGCCCAACAATGGTGATGGCGAGCGCCTTAACACTTTGAGCCCCTTAAATCTGTGGAGGGCCTCACTATTTGATTACCGAGAGAAGTATTGGAACTACCCAGAGCTTTCAGATGCTTAGAGGTTTTTAGATACTGCCAGTTGTGAAAGCAAAAGACCCCCGCACCTAAACAGTGCGAGGGCCTTCTGTAACGCTAGACGTTCGTAAGTGAACTCGAGCTCACTTACCTGAAACGAAATTTAATTACTGTGCTTTGCCAAGGATGCGATTGACCTTGGTGCCACACACTGGGCAGATGCCTTGTGCCATGCGACGACCAGAGTCTGAGACCTTTACGGTTCCCTCGAATTCACGCTTCTCTTTGCACTTAACGCAGTAAGCGTCACCTTTGTATGTCTCTGCTGTCATTCTTTTCCTCCTATCGACGCGTGCGATCCCATTGGGATGCTCCCCGTATGGGGCAGGCGTTGTGTACGAGATTACTCGCCAACACGCTCAAACACGCCTATCTAACCCCCTTTATTTAGGAGTTTTTTTAGAGCCTCTGGGGCGGTCAGAGCGTTCTCGGCCGCCTCATACCCGCTCAAATACGCCTCAGCCTGGTCCTCGAGCGGGAATCTGGCCAAAAGGGCCTTGAACTCTGGGCCGTGGTCGAAGTACTGAAGATGGATCGCCTCATGGAATAGGACATAGTCCACGACATAGTCCGGGGCGCCCTTAAGGCGATCGGAAATCCTGATGGTCCGGTCGGTGCCGGTGCATGAGCCCCAGCGCTCGCGCATTCCGCGCCAGTTAATCGAGGATGGCCTCAATGTGATTTCGGGGGCGAGCTCGGTTAGCAGCTCATTGACTCGAATATGCAGCGATTCCTCGCTCATGGTGGCTGCAGCCTCTTGCGCTCGGATCTTGGCCACCATTTGAGGCACCATTTCTCGCTCATCAGCCTTGCTCATGCGGGCTGGAATCGAAACCACAATGCGGCCGCCTTGGCGATATGCGGAAATGTTTTTCTTTCGCCGAGTTGATCTGATGACGACAATCTCGCCCTCTGAGATTCCTGGCAAAGTTTCGCCATCCAAGGTCTGTTCGACAAAGGCGTGAGAGCTTTCGCCTTCTGGAACTAGATCTTGGTAATTGGGCATTGAAAAATAGTAAGTCATCTCTCAACTAAACCTTGAGAGATTGAGTGATTGCTGACGCGATTTCTTTTTCAAAATCTGGTTCAAAAAAACTTCAATATCGGAGAAAAATGCCCTTTGTCAACGTGGTTCTCATTTGATAAACCGCCCAGAAACACTTACTTTACGACTACGAACTCCTCGGATAACAGTTCTACGTCAGCAAGGGGAAGGCTGACTTAGAGCAAGTGACCGGGGAGTTCGCTTTTCTATTTCTGGGCTGAAGTTTCATGATTGAGGCACACAGCAAAAATCTAGAGCAACCCCGATAGATCATCAGGAACTTCTAAACTCTTCAGAAAGCTCTCAGGTGTCAAAAGATCATCTGCAGTTGGAAGAATTCCACTCCAGACACGATCGCGGGCTTCAACATCCTTTAATTCACGAACTTGCTTCCAAAAAGCCGATGCTTCGCGGGCTAAACGTGGTGAAACCTGCAAACCAAATAACGATGAAAAGAGTTGTTGCGCTGGCGCAGATGTTGCACGACGTCTGCGAAGAGTTTCTTGCAATGCGCCAATGTTAGGAAGTCGATCTCCTGCAGCAAGTGTGACAACTTCTTCACTCCAGCCATCAATTAATGCAAGAGCTGTTTCTAATTTTGTCAGCGCTGCGCGTTGTGCTGGAGTTTCTTGTGGTGTGAAAATTCCATCATTGAGCGCAATAGTAAAGCTCTCTGGATTTGAAGGATCGAAACCGTTCCCTGATTCAAGTGCTTGCTGTGCTTGTTCTTGAATCGCTTCCATATCAATGTTGATTCCCTTGCCGTAATCAGTGATTGCGGTGCGGATGTATGAAACTAACCAAGGGTTATGGGCAAACAATCGCGCAATTGCGGCTTCGCGAAGCGCATGGAAGATGCGAATTTCTTCCATAGGAATATCAAGATCAGTTGCCCATTCCTTAATGTTTTGTGGCACAAGCGTTGGATAAGCCCCATCAATCAGCGGTAAACCAACATCATGCGCGCCAGTCACCTTGCCAGCTAATCCCCCAATTGCTTGACCCAGCTGGGTTGCAACAAGTGAGCCAATAAAGGAGTTCAAGAGCGCCGAGATCATTCCGATTGGAATCTGCATATTGCCTTGGCCAAAGGGATTCTCTTGTTGGTCAGCTTCACCTTGTGCTTGGTTCAGCAATTCACCAATTGCAGATGACAAACCAATAGCTAGTGGCTCAACAGTTGTTTGCCAACCCGCCAAAGTTGTATCAACCCAATCAGTTCGGGCTAAGGCGACACTGCCTGAATTTGGTGATTGCGGGAAAAAGGTTGCGTCGTTAAGCCATAGCTCTGCAATCGAAATAGCTTGTTCGACATCGGAAACATCGTTTGCACCAATAGGTGCTGAACCTTGCGCCGTTGCAAACTTCTTGGCGGTATCGCGCACAAGATTTTTTGGCAACGCTTCAGTAGAACCACCAAAGCCTGTCGCATTTATTCCAAGCTTTGAGAATTGTTCTTGAATCTGTTGTTGCATCTGTTGCATCATCGCAGCAAAGTCAACTGGCTCGTTTGAGTCATCCGAGTTTCCTGGTGTGAAGCCAAAAGGTGTCATAGATCAATCCTCCCAGTGTTAGAACAACTTCGCCTGCTTTTCTATTCCAACGCGTTTTCCCGGTCAGCGCTGGGCAGTTGCAACCAGTAGGCTGGCCTCATGTCCAACGCCTTTGCAGCTTTAATCTGGTGGGTAGTTCCTGCCGCTGGGCTTATTGGCGCTCTTGGATACGTTCTGTGGGTTACAAAGTTTCAAGGAAAATTTCAGCAAGAAACACAGCGCTCTGTTGGACAGTTTCAGCGCTTTCAGGATTCTCTGCGCGATTCCCAAGCCCGTGATGTTGCAAGTGGTGGCGCAATAATTGCCACAACCGCTGCTGCAGGCGGAAGCGATGATGACAAGAATTCAGATGGCTTCAACGATGTGAGCTCTTTTGATACGGGTTCATTTGATACAGGGTCTTCCAGCTAGGTCACGCTGTAGCTAGCGCGAAATAACTAACCTGAAGATGATGCGATTTTCTAGACTTCCTCGATTAGTCACTGCAACGCTAGGAATCTTCTTTGCATTAGCAACTCTTGCTCCGCTTCCATTTGCAATTGTTTTGCCGGGTGAGGCACAAAACATTTTTAAAGGCGTCATTACATTTAAAGGATTAACAAATTATCCGGCTTCAGGTCGCATTGATTTGATGTCAATCAGAGTTACTAATCCAGATGCTTGGATATTTGGACCAGAGCTGGTGTATTCCTGGATTAGTGGCAATCGCGCCGTGTATCCAAAATCAGCTATCTATCCTCCTGGCACTTCAACAGAAGAAGAGAGCAAGCAAGCCAAAGAGGACATGGTTAAATCCCAAGACACTGCAATTATTGCTGCTGTTAACTATTTGCAATCACATCCCGAGATCATGGCTGAAACAAAGTCACAAGGCATCGACCGAGCAAGTCAATTAGATACCAAGAAGGTTGTATTCAAAACTGGTGAAACCGGTGGCCCTAGCGGAGGACTTGTTTTTTCAATTGGTCTAGTTGAGTTATTGACTGAAAAAGACTTGCTCCAAAAGCGACATATCGCAGGCACTGGAACAATTACAGCCCGCGGAATTGTCGGCCCAATCGGTGGCATCAACGAAAAGATTATGTCTGCCCAAAAAGTCGGAGCTACCGTTTTCTTCGCACCGGTCGATAACGCCGATGAGATCAGTAATGTCCCTGATGGCATCAAAGTCGTAACCGTTGCCACCTTGGCCCAAGCAATTAACTACTTGGAGCGCTCAGGGCGTTGATTCTCAGGAAGAATTAACCAATATGACCACCTGCTGGTGGCTCTTGATTGGTGGGGTAAATCGCGTTGCGCTAACTTTGCCCCATGACGAATAACCCCCAGTTTCAGCGCCCATCCTTTCAATTCAAAGGCGGCAAGAGTCCACTAGCAATAACAATTGGAATTCTTGTAGCCATCGGTGTTCTCTTCACAGCACTGAGCGGCTTCTATGCTGATTGGTTGTGGTTTAAATCCGTTAACTTCACAAACACGTGGTCAACAATTCTGACAACAAAGGCAACACTCTTTGTTGTTTCAGGTTTGCTCACTTCTGTCATTGTGATGCTCAATGTTTTGTTGGCATACAAGCGACGTCCGTTGTATGTGCCAATGACTGTCGAGGCAGATAACCTCGAGCGTTACCGTGCACAAGTTGAACCTATTCGTCGTCCTTTAGTTATTGGTTTAAGCGTTGCGCTGTTCTACTTTGCAGGAACTGCTGGCTCACAAATGTGGAGCACGTGGTTGTTGTTTAAGAACTCAACACCATTTGGCGTGAATGACCCACAGTTCAACATGGACATTTCATTCTTTGCATTCCGTCTACCTTTCTGGCAGACCTTGATTTCATGGGGAATTTCAACTGCGATTCTTGCAATCCTTGCATCAGTTGCTGTGCATTATCTATACGGTGGAATTCGTCTACAAGTTCAAGAAGATCGCACAACAGTTGCAGCCCGTGTTCAGCTTTCAGTCCTTCTTGGACTAGTTGTTCTGCTCAAGGCTGTTGCATACTGGTTTGATCGCTACGCACTAGCGTTGAAAGAGAGCCGTTTGATTACGGGTCTTACCTACACAGATGTGAATGCGGTATTGCCTGCAAAGGCGATTCTTGCCGGAATTGCAATTGTCTGTTCACTTCTATTCTTTGCAAACATTGTTCGCCGCTCATGGGTTCTGCCTGCCGCAGGAACAGCGCTCTTGGTTGTTTCCTCTGTATTGATCGCTGGTCTTTACCCAGGTGCGATTCAACAGTTCCAAGTAAAGCCAAGTGAGTCTTCAAAGGAAGCTCCTTTTATTCAGCGAAACATTGATGCAACCCGTGCTGCTTATGGCATCGACGATGTAACAGTGAAGGATTATCAAGCTACAGATTCAACAAACACTGGCCAGCTTGCAGATGATGCGGCAACTATTGCCAACATCCGTTTGATGGATCCAAATGTTTTGTCTGCGACCTTTAGACAACTTCAGCAGATTCGCCCGTATTACAGCTTCCCAGAATCACTCGACATTGATCGCTACACAGTAAATGGCGTCAAGCGCGATGTTGTTGTGGCGGTCCGTGAATTAAATATTGCCGGAAACCCATCACGTAACTGGATCAACGACCACCTTGTATACACACACGGTTTCGGTTTTGTTGCAGCGTACGGAAATGAGCGAGATGCTGATGGAAAGCCATCATTTAGTGTTGGAAACCTTCCACCAACAGGTGCACTTGGAAAGTTTGAGCCACGTGTTTACTTCGGTGAGAACGTTCCTGATTACTCAATCATTGGTGGCGTAAAGACTGATACACCAGTTGAGTTTGACTACCCAGATGACACATCTGCAAATGGTCAGCGCAACTACACCTACACAGGTTCAGGTGGAGTTCCAGTTGGATCACTACTGAACAAGGCTGTATTTGCTTTAAAGTACCAAGAGCAGAGAATTCTTCTTTCAAACTTGATCAACAAGGATTCAAAGATTCTCTTTGAACGTAATCCTCGTGATCGCGTTGCAAAGGTTGCACCATGGTTGACCCTTGATGGAGATCCATATCCAGCACTAGTTGATGAAAAGATCGTATGGATTATCGATGGCTACACAACAAGTTCCGGTTACCCATATGCACGCCAGACTGTGTTGTCTAATGCAACAGCTGATGCACTAACAACTAATTCGGCATCAATTGCAACACAACGTAACCAGAGCGTTAACTACATCCGTAACTCAGTAAAAGCTACGGTTGATGCGTACAACGGAACCGTTACTTTGTACGAGTGGGATGAAAAGGATCCTGTTCTAAAGACTTGGGCAAAGGCTTTCCCAAACACGATTAAGCCAAAGAGTGAAATCTCAGCACAACTGCTAGAGCACATCCGCTACCCAGAAGATCTCTTCAGAGTTCAACGCGACATCCTCAGCTCGTATCACGTGAAGACAGCAGAGGCTTTCTACGGCGGACAAGATTTCTGGCGCGTACCTCGTGATCCATCAACATTTGGAGCTAACGCATCTGCGCAACCTCCTTACTACTTAACGCTACAAATGCCAGGAACAAAGAAGCCTGCGTTCTCATTGACTACTCCATTTGTTCCACGTGGTGGTCGTGAAAACCTTTCAGCATTTGCAGTTGTTAACTCTGACCCAGGTCCTGAATACGGAAAGATGACTGTTCTGCAGTTGCCTCGTAACACAAACGTTGCGGGTCCTTCACAGGTGGCTTCTAACTTCGAAGCAAAACCAGAAGTTGCAAACTCATTGTCACTACTTCGTCGTGGTGGCTCAGATGTTGTTCTTGGAAATCTACTCACGCTTCCAGTTGGTGGAGGTCTCTTGTATGTACAACCTGTATATGTAAAGGCGACTTCAAACACTGCGGCGTATCCATTGCTTCAGAAGGTACTTGTTTCCTTCGGAGATCAAATTGGATATGACGACACATTAAAGGGCGCACTTGATCAGGTATTCGGTGGAAACTCCGGAACTGCAGCAGGTGGAACTACTGGTGGAGCAACTACTGGTGGAACCACAACAAACTCTTCACTTGCTAACTCGTTAGCTAGTGCAAAGCAGGCGTATGCAGATGGTCTTGCCGCACTTGCTAAGGGAGATTTCGCTGCATATGACAGAGCACAGAAGCGTTTGAAGTCTGCACTGGATGCAGCAATCAATGCGCAGAATAAAAAGTAAATAACTAAAAGATAAAGGCCAGATTCATGCGAGCAATTGCATGGATTTGGTCTTTATCTATTGGTGCGCATAAGATTGCACTACCGACGCGGGGTGGAGCAGCTCGGTAGCTCGCTGGGCTCATAACCCAGAGGTCGTAGGTTCAAATCCTGCCCCCGCTACTAGTAACACAGTTATTAAATGAAAAAAGGGTCCTCTTAGAGGGCCCTTTTTGCTTGCCCGAGAGCTTTACTTGATGCGCAGTGAGTTAGTAACAACTAAGACGCTGCTGGCAGCCATGGCAGCTGCTGCATACAACGGCGATAACAAACCAGCCGCCGCAATTGGTAAGCCAATAATGTTGTAGATAAAAGCCCAACCCATATTCAAACGAATGATCTTTAATGTCTTTGTTGAAAGCTTCAGCGCCGAAACAACGCTTCCAAGTCCAGTATTCATCAAGGTGATATCAGCGCTGTTTATCGCAGTATCTGTTCCCGTACCCATCGCCATCGATAGATTTGCAGCGGTTAACGCAGCCGCATCATTGATGCCATCACCAATCATTAGAACGGTGTGGCCTTCACTCTTCAAACGTTCAACGATTTCAAGTTTGGTTTCAGGTAAAGCATGAGAAACAACATGCGCTGCATCGATTCCGACTGTTGTTGCAACTGAGGCAGCAACTTCAGAACTATCACCAGTTACTAACCACGGAGTAATTCCCATGTCGACAAGTGCCGAAACAGTTTGTGCAGCATCACTTTTTAGCTGATCACCAATTGCAAAGACTGCAATTGCCACGCCATCCCAAGCAAGTACTGCAACAGTTAAGCCCGCAGATTGTCCGCGCTCGACTGCTGATTTGATCTCTGGATGAAACTCAGTTGAGCTATGTGCAACAGCTGCCGGAGAACCGATGAGAACAACTGGTGATTGTGACAATATTGAAACGCGGCCCGCTGCACCTGAACCAGGGGTCACTGAAAAATCAGAGACCGCATACGTTGGACGCGCAGCGTTTGGAATACCTGATTTAGCAGCGCCATGTGCAAGTGCGTAACGGGTAATTGATTGCGCTACCGGGTGGTTGTTCAAGGATTCAATAGCTTGTGCTGAAGAAATAATGTTTTCGGGCGTAACAATCTCTGCAAAGGAGCGACCCAGAACCGCACCTGCAGCGGTCGAAATCGTTGCATCCTGAACAAGCATCACGCCTTCAGTAAGAGTGCCGGTCTTATCAAAGAGAACTACATCTACTTTGCGTGCAACTTCAAGCACTCTTGGCTCACGCAGAACTATTCCGCGTGCTGCTCCGCGACCGGATGCGACAAGAAGAGCTACAGGTGTTGCTAAACCTAGAGCGCATGGGCAAGCAATAACAAGAACAGTAATGGCAATCGAGATTGATTCCGTCAGTGATGATCCTGTGTAGTACCAACCAGCAAAAGTAGCGATTGCGAGAACTGTAACAATAGGAACAAACACCGCACTGATTCGATCAGCAAGGCGTTGAATTGGTGCTTTAGTTCCTTGTGCACTGATCACCATTGCAGTGATTCGAGCAAGCTCTGTATCGCTACCAACGCGTGTAGCGCGAACAATCAAGCGACCATTGTGGTTTACCGATGCACCAATAACAGAAGAACCAGGGCCTACATCGACAGGCTTGGTTTCACCAGTAAGCATTGAGTTATCAACGGCGCTTTCACCCTTAACAACTATGCCATCAGTTGCAATGCGATCTCCGGGGCGAACTTCAAACTCATCACCAATTTGTAACTGCTCTATTGGAACAATCAGCGGGAATCCCCCACGAACGATTGTTACCTCTTTACTGCCAAGAGCTAGAAGTGATGACAAAGCGCTGCTGGCCTTAGCTTTTGCGCGAGTTTCTAAGTAACGACCAAGAATGACAAAGAAGATAACTCCGGCTGCAACTTCGGTGTACACATCGCCAGCACCGGTTGAGTTTGCATAAATAGACCAACCAAATGCTGCTAGTGAACCCATCGAAATCAAGTTATCCATTGTTGGATGCTTCAGATTTCTAAATGCTGCTTTATGAATTGGGTAGGCAACTAGTAAAACAACTGGTGCGCTCAAGGCAATAACAACCCAAGCGGTTGGTGAATACAAAGGATGAGGCAAACCTGCAGCATCCAAAGCATCATGGATCCACATATCTACTTGGTGGTGCCAGCTCATCACCATGGAAAGTGCTACCGCTGGAATTGCAAAGATTGCTGCAAAGAAGAATGCACGTGCTGATTTCTTACTGTGTAAAGCCACTGATTGCGCATCAACCAAAAGGGATGCTGAATATCCAGCCTTTTCTACAATCTTTATCAATTCTTTCGCCGTGATTTCAGCAGGAGCCAGAATATGAGCGGTTTCAGTTGCAAAGTTAATGGTTGCACTTACACCTTCAACACTATTGAGCGCTTTTTCAACAGAGTTAACGCATGAAGAACAGGTCATTCCCTGAACCGACAAAGTCGTTGGCTCAAGCGGTGCCTTGGTCGTCTCGGTGCTCATTGCGTCTCTACTCTTCTCTACCTATTACGGGTTCAAGCCATTGATTACTGCGTTGTGCAGTAATCCATTTGTTGAAACTCCACTGCCACCAAAAGGTCCATTCTGGCCCGCAGTATTTGTAAAAGTTCCACCAGCTTCTCGAACAATGATGTCTAGTGCTGCCATGTCCCAGACTGCCAGAGATGGCTCGATTGCCACGTCAACTGCGCCTTCTGCAACCAACATATGTGACCAGAAATCTCCAATACCCCGCGTGCGCCAAGCACCAGCAAGCATCTTTTGGAAAGGTTCTAGGCGATCTCCCCAACCAACAAAATCAGAGTATGAAATCGATGCATCAGAAAGAGTTGAAACCTTTGAAACAGAAATCTTCTTGTCTAATGAGGCGCCATTAGATTCCTCTGATAAATCATCGGTACCTGCATTAAAACGTACTGTTGCTCCGTGACTTTTTGCTGCAGCCCAACGTCTAGCCAGCGCTGGCGCACTTGCGATTCCGACAACTACCTCTTCATTACCTGAGGCATCTACTTGAACAAGTGCAATCAATGTTGCCCATGTTGGAACTCCGCGCATAAAGTTTTTTGTTCCATCAATGGGATCAATAACCCAATAACGACCTGAACTTCCTTTATCGCTTCCAAACTCTTCACCCACTAATCCATCATCAGAACGATGTGTACCAAGAGCTTCTCGGATTGCAGTTTCAACTGCGCGATCTGCATCTGTGACAGGTGTGTTATCGGGTTTTGTGGTGATCACTAAATCTTGTGATTGGTATCGATCTAAAGTAATTGCATCTGCAAGATCGGCTAAAGCGTGAGCAAGGGCCAGATCATCAAGAATCTGTGCTGATCCATTAGCGCTGCTCATAATGGAGTCAGTCTATTCCACAGGAGTTACAGGTGCGTCCTTAACAGCTAGTAATGAGCGAAGGCTTGCCAGGCGTGCAACTCTGTGAGGATTTGGGGTCCCATCAGGTGATGCCCACGCATCTAATTTGCAGGAACTTTCGGCATGAGAACAGTTGGATAAACAGTTTGCAGCTACTTCTGAAAGATCACTAAAGGCATCAACAATTCGCTGATTATCAATGTGAGACAAACCAAATGCGCGGATGCCAGGAGTATCAATAATCCAGCCATCACTGTCTACCAACGGCAGGGCAATCGCACTAGATGATGTGTGGCGACCACGACCGGTCGCTTCATTTACATCGCCAGTTGCTCGATTACTTTCTGGAACCAAAGCATTAATCAAGGTGGACTTTCCAACACCTGAATGTCCGACCAGAACTGAAATCTTGCCTTCTAGAACTTGGTGTAATTTTTCTAAATCTTTTTCACGTGATTGGCTTTTGATAGCTGTATGAATTATCTCTACATCTAAATCTGCATACTCTGCGAGAAATGCAGGGACTTGGCTGATATCGGTTTTAGTAACAACAATTTTAGGAACGATACCTTCAGTAAAAGCAGAGACCAAGAAGCGATCGATTAATCCACGACGGGGTTCAGGATTAGCTGCTGCAACAACGATTACAAGCTGATCGATATTGGAAACAATTGTGCGCTCAACTTGCGCGGCATCATCAACGGTGCGACTTAATGAGTTGCGACGCTCTTGTACTGCAACGATTCTTGCAAGAGATCCTTCGGAACCCGTCACATCTCCGACCAATGAAACTTTGTCACCAGTAACAACAGATTTTGGACCTAATTCGCGAGCACGCATTGCGGTAACAATGGTTCCATCTTCTGTAATACAAGTTTGTCGACCACGATCTACCGTTGTGACTAATGCTGAAATTGCATCACTATGTGATGGACGATCCTTGCTTCGCGGACGAGTGCTACGAGATGGGCGAACTCGCGCATCTGATTCATCATATTCGCGTGGACTCATACTAAAAGTGAGCTCCAAAGTCCTGGAAAATCAGGAAGCGTCTTGCGGGTTGTCGCAATGTTTTCAACTTCAATTCCTTGAACAACAAGTCCCAAAACAGCACCTGCTGTCGCTAAACGATGATCATCGTAGGTATGGAAAACACCAGCATGCAGTGGCGCAGGAGTAATGTGAAGCGCGGTTTCTTCTTCAACAACATTTCCACCTAAAGCATTAATTTCGCGGGTTAACGCGGCCAGACGATCAGTTTCATGCAGACGTAAGTGCCCAATTCCGCGCAAATGTGATGGTGAATCAGCAAGGGCTGCCAACGCTGCAATAGAAGGAGTTAACTCGCCGACATCATGCAGATCAATATCAATTCCATGAATCGTGCCATTGCCCTTTAGCGTTAAACCGGCATCACTGAAAGAAACAGTTGCACCCATTGCGGTGAAAATTGATCGCAGTTGATCGCCAGGCTGAGTTGTCGCCTTAGGCCAATCTGCAATTGTCACGCTTCCGCCACAAACCATAGCTAGTGATAAGAATGGCGCAGCGTTAGATAAATCTGGCTCGATAACTAAATCTTTTCCGTGCAACGCACCTGGCTTAACGCTCCAACTTTGATTTGCAGAATCAACGTCGACAGTTGCGCCAAAGTCACGCAACATTTCAACAGTCATCTCGATGTGGGGCATTGAAGGTAGCAATCCACCCTGGTGCTTTGCAACGATTCCCTTGTCAAAACTTGGTGCAACCAAAAGCAAGGCAGATAAGAATTGGCTAGAAGCGCTTGCATCAATTGTTAATGCACCGCCAGGAATTGACCCAGTTCCGCGCAAAGTTAACGGCAAGCTATAACGATTATCGTGATCGACAGAAACCCCAAGCTCTTCCAACGCCTTTATAACTGGTCCCAGTGGTCTTTCATATGAACGAGGATCTCCATCAAATGCGACTTCACCAGTTGCTAATGCAGCAAGTGGTGGCAAGAAGCGCATTACGGTGCCGGCATTACCCACATCGATTTTTACTCCACCCTTTAATGGCGCGGGTGTAACAATCCATTGCAGTTCATTAAGACCATTGACGCTTACTGTCTTTTCTTCAACACCTACACCCAGAGCCTTAAGTCCGGCCATCATCAATTCACTGTCGCGAGAAACCAAAGGGCGACGCAATGTTGATGGCGAATTTGCTTGCGCTGCCAGAATAAGTGCGCGGTTAGTAACTGATTTAGATCCGGGAATGACAACGCTGATATCAACTGGTGTTGCGCCGCGGTAAATCGCGGGCCAGTGGGCGTTGTTTGTCATCGCCTAAGTCTAACCTCTGAGCGCACCTGCGATACCCTTTAATTATGTGTGGACGTTATGCGCAAACCGCGGATATGCGCGAGCTTATGGAGCAGTTCTCAGTGACTGGTACATCTCCTGAAAGTTCTTTGCCACTTAACTGGAATATCGCGCCAACCAATCCCATTTACATTGTTCGCGCCAACGACAAATCTGGTTCTGATGCTGGGCAACAAAAAGAGTTAGCGGTGGTTTCGTGGGGTTTGATCGGCCCATGGCTTACTGATTATCAAGAAGCGCGTGCTTCGCAATCACGTGCAATCAATGCGCGCAGCGAATCGATCCATGAAAAACCCACCTTTAGAAATGCGTTTCGTGCCACGCGTTGCTTGATTCCTGCAACTGGTTACTACGAATGGGCAACGGCGTTAGGCAAGTATTCGCCTAAACAACCATTCTATATTTCTGCGCGGGACGGCAAGCAACTTCCGATCGCCGGAATCTGGAGCAGCTGGCGCGCGCCAAATGGTGAAGTCATCGAAACCGCTTCGATCATTACCCAAGAAGCGCAAGGCGAATTAGAAACTATTCACAGCCGGATGCCGGTGTTTATGCCGCTTGATCGCTGGGACACATGGCTCAATCCCCGAAACACTGACGTTAATGAATTGAAATCCTTAATGGTTGTTGAGAAACCTGAATCAATCGTTAAGGCCTATCCGGTGTCTAGCGCGGTCAATAGCGTGGCAAATAACGGAAAAGGTTTAATCGTAGAAGTGCCTTTGGGAGAGCCAGAAACCCTCTTTTAGCGATAGTGTTTTAGCGATGTCAACGGATCTAGTTAAAGAGAGCTCGGCGGATCGTGCTGTCCGCTTCGAGCGCGATGCGCTTGCATTCACAGATCAGCTGTATGCAGCAGCGTTGCGATATACAAAGAATCCACATGATGCAAAAGATTTAGTTCAAGATACTTATTTGAAAGCCTTTGCTTCATTTCACCAATTTGAACCTGGAACAAACTTGCGTGCATGGTTGTACCGAGTATTAACAACAACCTTTATCAATACTTACCGCAAAGATCAGCGCCGGCCACAGCTCAGTTCAGGTGAAATCGAAGACTGGCAGCTAGCAAATGCTGCATCGCACACAAGTGATCAAGGTAAGTCTGCCGAAGTTGAAGCGTTAGAAAATTTGCCCGATAGCGATATCAAGCGCGCCTTGCAGGAAATACCCGAGGAGTTTCGCATTGCCGTTTATTTGGCCGATGTAGAGGGCTTTTCCTACAAAGAGATCGCAGAAATCGTCGGAGTTCCTGCGGGAACGGTTATGTCGCGCCTGCATCGGGGAAGAAAACAACTGCGCGAGCGGTTAACTGAGTATGCAAAAGAACTGGGTTACACCACCGATAAGAAATCGGGGGCCACATCATGAGTTTCAACCAGTTCTTCAACGATAAAAGCGCGTTGGCATGTAACGAAGTTCTTAACTCATTTGTCCTACTGATTGAAGGAAGCATCGAGCAACCTCAAATCGGTTTGATCGAAGTTCATATCTCGAGCTGTCCGGCATGTGAAGCAGAGTTGGCACATGAACAAGCGATGCGCCAGCTGATGCAAGACACATTGCGCCGCAGTTGTAATGAGAAAGCACCAGAAGATCTACATGATGCGATTTATCGTCAGATACACGGACAAATGGCTGGTTCATTCACCGAAGTTGTTACCCAGTACAGCATGACCGAAATTTCAATCGAGATCGATGAATTTGGTCAGATTGAGCATCGAGAAGTAACTATTGAACACACTGAAGAAATTAGATTTATCAATGATGACAATGATCCACGCGGCCTGAATGGGCAGGGTTAATTGCGATGTTGCCAGAAGATGAAGTTCTAGGAGCGGTAGGTTTCACCGAAATGGTGGTGCGCCCAGGTGATACATCGGTTGCAATTGGTATTGGCGATCTTCCAATCATTGCCCCATCACTTCTGATTAACTTAATGGAGCATGCAGCAATACTGTCTTTAGATCTTTACTTAGAACCGGGTGAAACAACTATTCCAGTGAGCGTTGAATTCATTTCGCTTTCACCTGCAGGAATAGGCGCATCATTGCGTGCGACTTCTAGAGTTATTGAGATTGAAGGAAAAGAGTTGACCTTTGAATGCGAAGTTTATGAAAATGAGCGCCAGATTGCAGCGGCTTTGATAAAAAGATCAGCGGTGGAGCGAGTATCTTTCCTCGCCCGCACCGCTGCTCTTCACTTAATTCAAAACGATAAGTCTTAGTTCTTAAGTATTTAACTACGCCTTCTTAGTTGCCCAGAAGATTTCTGCAATCTCATCGATCTTCTTGATCAATGAATCTGCAACTGCAACATCCTGAGTTCCCTTTGTGCCTGCAGCACCTGCAAGCTTTGTTGCCTCATTGAACAATGAGTGCAACTGTGGGTATGCCTCGAAGTGTGGAGCCTTGAAGTAGTCGGTCCATAGCACCCATAGGTGCTCCTTAACCTGGTGTGAACGCTCTTCCTTGATCGCCACTGAACGTGAACGGAAATCTGGATCTGTGTTAGCTGCGTACTTCTCCATGCAAGCCTTTACAGAAAGCGCTTCGATCTTTGCCTGTGCTGGATCGTAAACGCCACATGGAAGATCGCAGTGTGCGTAGACAGTTGTCTTTGGTGCAAACATTTTTTCTCCTTCTCGACTCAAGGCGAGTACTGGGCCTTGTAGTTTTACCGACTTAGTAGTGCGAGACTACCGCCCGTGAGCAAATTTGGCACAGTCAAGGTCTCGGGATCATCGATGTCCCCCACCTATAAGGATGGCGACTGGCTGCTGGTTTCTTGGTTTCCTGCCGGCCTTACGCCGTTGGTTGGAGATCGCATCCTGGGAAAAGTTGTAGTTGTAGAACGGGAAGAACGACCAGGTATTTTCTTAGTCAAGCGATTACAGAAGTCCCACGGTGGAATTTATTGGGTTCAAGGCGACAATGATGAAAGCACTGATTCACGCACCTGGGGATGGATTCCAGGTAATGAAATTGTTGGCGTAGTTCTCTTTAGGTACAAGCGGGGTAAAGACTTGCCCACCCCCAAGCTTTAACTAGCTTACGAATCTGTAAGAATTTGTGTCATACAAAATGTCATACAACTTCGTCATGTTCTTTCCATCTTGACTACTTGGCTGAAAGATCGACTCCTGTGGTCCTATAACACTTAAAGCCATGCCATCTCGAGTGATTAACTTAAGGCCATATGGTGGCACTTCGTCAGGAAATATTGTTTTATCAAGATCTGATTCAATAAAGTAATAAGCAGTCATAAACCAAGCCTTCTCGCCTTTAATTGGTTGATACGAAAGAGTCACAACAGAGACAGCACCACTCTTTGCTGCATCAACTGGCTGGTCCTGAACAGTAATTCGCTCGGCAATATCTACCGGAACTTTCATTTCAATTGGTGCCGGGGTTAGAGCGACCCAAGCCTGATCATTACTAGTAACTCGAACAATGATCGCGAGAAAAAGCAGGAGTATCGGGAATAAAGCAAGGTAGCGTCGGGATTTCATGAGTTAAATCCTGAGCCAAATTAGCGAGTAAAGGCTTCGAGCAACAACGCTTTTTGCTCATCCTCATGCAAGTGATGGCTTCCAGTTGCAGGAGATGCAGTTGCACGACGAGAAATACGACGCAAGATGCGATCACCAAATCCATGTCCACCATGTGCATGCGATGTGCGCAATGCAATGTGTGACCATGGACCTTGGTTAGCAGGTTCATCTTGTACCCAAAGCAAGTTTGCATTTGGATGCTTGTTGGCTTCTGCAACCATTTCATCAATTGGAAGTGGATACAAAAGTTCAACGCGAACAATTGCTGTTCCGGTCTCACCAAGCTTTGTGCGCTCTGCGACTAGATCGTGATAAATCTTTCCTGAACAGAAAATAACGCGAGAAGCATTCTGAACTGAATCATCACCAATTACTGGTTGGAAATGTCCTGATGTGAAATCTGACAGTGCAGATGCTGCAGCCTTAAGGCGAAGCATTGACTTTGGAGTAAACACGATCAAAGGACGACGTGCAGGATTCTTCATGTGCCAACGCAATAAGTGGAAGTAATTCGCAGGACTTGCTGGCTGAGCAACAGTCATGTTCTGCTCTGCGCACAGCTGCAAGTAACGCTCAATACGAGCTGATGAGTGATCTGGGCCTTGTCCTTCATATCCATGTGGAAGTAGAAGTACTAGGGATGAACGCTCGCCCCACTTCTGCAATGCAGAAGAGATAAATTCGTCAACAACAGTTTGGGCACCGTTAGCAAAGTCGCCGAACTGGCCTTCCCAAAGAACTAGCGCTTCTTCGCGCTCAAGGCTGTAGCCATATTCAAAGCCCATAGCTGCATATTCACTGAGCAATGAGTCGATAACAAAGAACTGGTTCTCGTCCTTGATAAGTGCGCGAAGTGGTGTCCACTCGTTTCCATTTTCTTTATCAACGATAACTGCGTGACGGTTTGAGAAAGTTCCGCGACGTGCATCTTGTCCAGCAAGACGGATTGGGTGACCTTCTTGTAGCAATGATCCAAATGCCAACATTTCACCAGTAGACCAGTCGATAGTTGCATCGTTGAGCGACTCAACACGCTTTGCTAGCTGTGGAGTCAACTTAGGATGAACTGTAAATCCTTCTGGAACCGCCAATTGTGTTGCTGCGATTTCACGTGCGATGTTTTCAGAGATCGCTGTGTTGATCTCTTCTGCTTCAGGTGCAACAGGAGCCTTGAAGTTTTCATCATGCTCTGGCTCGATGTTGTTAACTGAAGAAAAGATTGATTCAAGTTGTTCTTGGTAATCGCGTGCGATTCCTTCAGCTTCTTCAGGAGTAATGTCACCGCGACCGACAAGTGCTTCTGTATACAAAGTACGTGTTGAACGCTTTGCATCGATCAGCTTGTACATCAATGGCTGTGTGAAGCTTGGCTCATCACCTTCGTTGTGACCGCGACGGCGGTAACAAATCATGTCGATGACAACATCTTTGTTGAACTCTTGACGATATTCAAAGGCCCAACGTGCAACGCGAACACATGCTTCAGGATCATCACCATTTACATGGAACACAGGTGCCTGAATGATCTTTGCGTAATCAGTTGAATACTGAGATGTACGTGATGCATGAGGTGAAGTTGTGAAACCAACTTGGTTATTAATAACAATGTGAATTGTTCCGCCTGTGCGGTATCCGCCCAATTGTGAAAGCTGTAGAACTTCAGCGTTTACGCCTTGGCCAGCAAATGAAGCATCTCCGTGAAGCAAAATAGGCATTACAGAGAAGGCGTTCTTAACGTTTAGGCGATCCTGCTTTGCACGCACAATTCCTTCAAGAACTGGGTTAACAGCCTCAAGGTGTGATGGGTTTGCAGCAAGATAAATCTTCGTTTGTGCGCCAGTTTCAGAAGTAAATACTCCTGATGTACCCAAGTGGTACTTCACATCGCCAGAACCCTGAACTTGGTTTTCGGCGTAATGTCCTTGGAACTCCTGGAAGATTTGTCCGGCTGATTTTCCTGCAACGTTTGCAAGAACATTCAGACGACCACGGTGCGGCATACCGATACAAACCTCATCAAGACCAGTTTCGGCTGCAGCTGAAACAACCGCATCAAGAAGTGGAATTACAGATTCGCCACCTTCTAGAGAGAAACGCTTTTGTCCAACAAACTTTGTGTGTAGGAATGATTCGAAAGATTCGGCGCTGTTGAGCTTACGCAAAACACGTAGCTGTTCTTCGCGTGGAAGCTTGGCGTAACCAACTTCTACCTTGTCTTGAATCCACTTACGTTCGACTGGATCCTGGATATACATGTATTCAACACCGACTGAACGGCAGTAAGAGTCGCGCAGGATTCCAAGAATCTTGCGAAGTGGCATGAACTTCTTGCCACCAAATCCACCTGTTGCAAATTCGCGATCAAGATCCCACAGAGTTAATCCATGTGTAACAACATCTAGATCAGGGTGTGAACGTTGTACATATTCCAGTGGATCAACATCAGCCATTAAGTGACCAAATGTGCGGTAAGCCTGAATCAACTGCTGTACACGAGCAGTCTTGTTGATTTCTTCATCGCGAGTGAATGCAAAATCTTTCGCCCAACGAATAGGCTCGTAAGGAATTCGAAGCGCTGAGAAAATCTCATCGTAGAAACCTTCTGCACCTAGCAAGTACTCGTGCATGCGACGCAAGAAATCACCGGATTGTGCACCTTGAATAATGCGGTGGTCGTAAGTACTTGTAAGGGTAATTACTTTGCTAACAGCCGAGTTTATGAGGGTTTCTTCGCTCGCCCCTTGGAATTCTGCTGGGTAATCCATGGCTCCAACACCCAAAATCAATCCTTGACCCTGAACAAGGCGTGGCACTGAGTGAACAGTTCCAAGTGTTCCTGGGTTAGTGATCGACATTGTGGTGCCGGCAAAATCTTCAACAGTTAGTGCTCCAGAGCGAGCCTTCTTGATTACTGCTTCGTATGCATTCCAGAACTGCGCAAAATCTAATTCTTCGCAACCCTTTACTGATGGAACGAGAAGCTGACGTGAACCATCTGGCTTTGCCAAGTCGATTGCAACACCAAGGTTGATGTGTTCTGGCTTTCCAATTGCTGGCTTGCCATCTAGTTCACCAAAGAAAGCGTTCATTTCAGGCATGGCACGAACTGCCTTGATCATCGCGTAAGCAATGATGTGAGTAAATGAAACTTTTCCACCACGACCACGAGCTAAGTGGTTGTTAATAACAATTCGATTATCAATCATCAACTTCGCAGGAATTGCACGAACTGATGTTGCAGTTGGAACAGAAAGTGATGCTTCCATGGATTGAACAACGCGAGCGCTAACTCCGCGAATTGGTTCAAGTGATGATGCACCTGGTGTAATCAAAACTGGGGCTGGCTTAACAATTGGATCTGCAGGTGTTGGTTGCGCAGTTGCAGATTCACGAACAATTGGTTGTGATACTGGAGCAACAGGTGCAGGAGCAACAGGTGCAGGCGCTTGTGCAACTGGCGCTGGTGCAGCAGGTGCAGGAGCAGCAGCTTGTTGTTGCGCTTTTGGAATTGGTGGAACTCCCTTTGGCGCAGAAGAAGTTGGCGCAGAAGAATTATTTGCAGCCGGAGAACCTGGCTTATTTGTTTTGAAGTATTCAACCCATGCAGGGTCTACGGAAGAAGGATCCTGTAGATAATGCTCGTACATCTCATCGACGAGCCAATCATTTGCACCAAAATCCTGTGCCGACACTGGCAAACTCCTTCTGCATTGGTTACGCCGCCTAGCCTATCGGCCTTGGCCCGCATGAAAAAACCTGAATAAGCGCGTATTTGGCGAGATTGGCCACACCTGTTTCGCCCTGCAAACAAGTGGCATTTGGTACACCCTTTACCCATGCCAATTGCGATTATTACAGGGGCCAGCAGAGGCCTGGGCTTTGAAAATGCCAAGGGGTTAGCTGCTCTGGGCTACGACCTTGTGATGGTGGCAAAGGATCAGGGCAGACTCTCACTAGCCCAGCAATCTTTAAAGGATCAATTTCCAGATCGTCAGATCTCTTCTTACGCCGTTGATCTGGAAGATTTAACGGCGACCCGTGCAGCTACAACTCAAATCGCTGCCGCACATTCTGCGCCAGATGTGTTAATTCTTGCCCACGGTGTAATGAGCGAAAAGATGTCAAAGACTTTGCGCACCACAGATGAAGAATGGCGCAGAGTTATGGCAATCAACCTTGATTCAGTTTTCATTCTTGTTAATGGATTAGTTCCTTCGATGGCAGATGCTCGCAATGGTCGAGTCATTATTTATTCTGCATGTCTTGGAAGAATGTCAGGACCTGGAAATGCTGGTGGTCTTGCGCCTTATCGAATTAGTAAAGCTGGCGTTAATGCAATGGTGCGAAACCTTGCACATGAAACTGGTTTAGGTGCTCGTGGATTATTAGTTGATGCGGTCTGTCCTAATCATTCACAAACAGATATGGGCGGACCAGATGCACCACGCACCGCCGAAGAAGGCGCAGCATGTGCTTTGTGGTTAGCAACGCGTGAGTTTAACGCAGGAGTTACCACTGGAGTTTTGTGGGAAGACAATCAGATTGTTGAGTGGTAAGCCACCACTTTAAAAGCTAGAGATCTGTTGGAATTGCACGCAGTGCAGCAATAAGAGTTGCACCAGCAAGTGCTGCTAAAGGTCCAGCAACCCACCACAAGTGAGCTTCAACTTGATATGAAACAACACCAAGTGCAATTAAGTTAGCCAATACAGCAGGTGATCTTCCAAAATACTTGCCACGTCGATAGCCAATGGCAGATGCTGCAAGCCCTCCTCCGCCCAATACGGCAAAGAGAAAGACTCCCAGAAGTGGATACACCTCGAAGGAATCAGAGGTAATCGTTAGCCCAATTAACCAGAGCGCTAACGCAAGTATTACCCCGGTCTCAATAAAGAGTAGGGATGCCACTAGTGCGCGAGCTTTGGCTGCTTTGGCAGGATCTTGAGTCATAGGGATAAGGCTAACTCAAAGGAAGTCACAATGCTGTTCTCGCACGACGGAATTCATGACTCTCAAACTCACTTATCTTCGCCCTCGTATTTCTATGAGCAACTGCGGCGTGAAATTCTGTTTGCTTCTAGATCTCAAAAGCCACTTGCCCTTGTCAAAATACGATTTACAAATCCAATGTCTGATCAAGTCAGGGCACATGACGTATTGCATTTTGCCTATGAACTCACACAATTAACTAGACAAGAAGAGTGTGTTGGCCGGTTAGGAATTAACGAAGTAGTGATTATCGTTAGAGATGGTGCTTCTCATGCCGAACAACTAGTTCAACGTTTACTTAAGGCAACGTCACTCACCGTTGATCACACATTACAAATCAAAGTTTCGATTGTTGTGGGCGCGGAAAACGAAACTTCATTATCGCTTTTGGGAAGACTAGATCGCGCTGAGCTCATTTCAAGTTAACTTCTAGCTAAGGGTTTGCGCTATCCACAGCGCAGGTAAATGTGTCAGTTCCCGCTCTACCTTTTCCGCATGGAACTAGATATTGATGTGACCTTTGGACCCCTTGCCCCTTTCATGAGAGATGTAACTATTGAAGAGGTTTGGATAAATTCACCGGAACGAATCTTTATCGCACGCAATGGCCGAAGTGAATTAACCAACCTCTTGCTCACATCTGATGAGGTACGCAACATCGTAGAACGAGCGTTGATGTGGAGCGGGCGCAGGTTGGACTTATCTCATCCATTTGTCGATGCTCGCTTGCCCGATGGAAGCCGTTTACATGTTGTTATCCCAGAAATAACCGCTGCCCATTGGGCGGTAAACATCCGTAAACACCTCATGAAAAACCTTTCTGTCCATGATCTGGTTGAACGATCTGTAATGAGCAAGGAAATTGGAACCGCCTTAGTTCTAAGTGTGCAAGCTGGTTTGAATATTCTGGTCTGTGGCGGAACTCAAGCAGGAAAAACTACTGTTCTGAATGCATTAGCTGGCGCAGTTCCTCGCAGTGAGCGGGTGATCACCATTGAAGAAGTTTTTGAACTTACTCCACAGTTACCCGATGTGATTCAAATGCAAACAAGAAGTCCCAATCTGCAAGGAGAAGGAGAGATTCCGCTTCGCAGATTGATTAAAGAGTCCTTGCGAATGCGACCAACAAGAATCATTGTGGGTGAGGTGCGCGAAGCTGAAGCATTAGATCTATTAATCGCTTTGAATTCTGGTCTGCCGGGAATGGGGACTCTTCATGCAAACTCACCCAGAGACGCAATCATCAAACTGCAAACACTTCCTCTTCTTGCTGGTGAAAATATTTCACACAAGTTCATAGCTCCAACTGTTGCTTCGGCAATTGATCTAATTGTCCACGCAACTCTTGACGCTTCCGGCACACGACGGATAAATGAGGTTGCAGCCGTCACTGGACGTTATGAAAATGATCGTGCCGAAATAGAAATGCTGTGGAAGTGGGATGGTCATCAATACATCCGTGGGGTTGGATCACTGCCACACCCGGAAAAGTTTGAAACTATTGGCTCACCTTTGTCATCTTGGTGGCATGCATGAAACTGTCACTCCGTATCGGAATTTCCGCATCGGTTGCTACCGCTGTTGTCTTGTTGATGACTCGATCTATAGTTATCGCCAGTGCTTTTGGAACTTTGGCAGCAGGCATTGCATTTGTAACAGTAAGGACGAAAAACACTTTAAATGAAGCGGCCTTGATTGCCGCATGGCCCGAAGTTATCGATCACTTGATGTCTGGAATTCAATCAGGGCTTTCACTGTCAGAGTCCTTAGCTGGGCTGGCAACTCGAGGTCCCGAGATTCTTAGACCCTCATTTCTAAGGTTTAAAGCGGCTTTGTTTAGCAGCGGAGATTTAGGTGAAGCAATTAAGGATCTCAAATCAACCTTTTCGCACCACGGTAGTGATCAAATATTTGAAGCACTTTTGATTGCAAAGAGTTTGGGAGGCAGTGAGCTTTTGCAGATTCTGCGCACACTAGGAGATTTTCTCCGTCAAGATTTAGCGCTAAGGCGTGAGATTGACGTCAAGCATGGCTGGATTAAAAACTCTGCACATATTTCTGCGGCCGCTCCCTGGATACTTTTACTGCTCTTATCCACTCAACCAAGCACAGCTATGGCTTATTCGACTCCAACTGGTGCATTAGTGCTAATAGTTGGATTAGTAATGACGGCAATTGCTTATCTTTGGATGAATCACCTTGGACGCTTACCTCAAACACCACGGGTGTTTATTGGAGTAACACGATGATTGAAACACTATTAGTAACTGCATTGCTCGTGATTCCGGCTGCTGCTCTTATCCTTATTGGAGATCGTTTAGACCCGTTGAGTGAAGCCAAGAAATTCTCTCGCAAAAGTGCTCGTACCAGTGCAGACACAACAAATCTGCGTATCCGACTTGAAGAGCTGGGTAAGGCCACAGAACTGGATTATGAAAAGTTTCGAATTAAGCAATATGGTTATTGTGCGGGCTCAGCTGCAATCACCTTTGCTTTCGTGACAGCCATCTTCGGCAGTTTGATTCTTGCAATTTCAGCAACTTTGCTTGCAGGTGTGGGGATTTATCTGCTGATCGACCGTCAACTTACCCAGGATGTTAGGGAAAGACGCGAGCTCATTGAGGCTGAATTTCCAGCAATTGTTGAACTTCTTACTCTTGCAATTGCTGCAGGTGAGACTCCATTAAGTGCGATGCTCCGCATTGCAAACAGTGCAGATGGAGCACTGGCTAAAGAGTTTCAGATTGTTGTTGCTGGAGTCCGTTCGGGTGCGCCATTGCATGAATGCTTGGATGCCATGGGCCGCAGAGTTAAGTCAGTAATGATTCGGCGATTTGTCGATGCATTAGTAACTGCAACGTTGCGTGGCGCACCTCTTGTAGAAGTTCTTTCTCGTCACGCAGTTGAAGCCCGAGGCAATCAACGCAATCGAATAATGGGGGCGGCTGGTAAGGCTGAAATATCAATGATGATTCCAGTTGTTTTCCTTATCTTGCCGATCTCCATTCTCTTTGCATTGTGGCCATCGCTGACTAATTTGAACATGTTTGCAGCTTAGGCAGCGCTTTCCTCGCGTTCATCCTTTGCAACATTGAGTTCAATGAGTTCGCCTTGTTCATTGCGTGCAGCAACTTCCTTCAAAGAAGGTCGTCCAGCTTTGCGCTTCTTGGCGATGATGCGACCATCTTCAAATAGTTCGCCGCCCCACACACCTGCTGGCTCTTGGCGCGATAACGCACCTTCTAAGCACTGTGCACGCACAGGACATCCGCCGCAGAGCGACTTAGCCTCTTGCACTTGCATCTCATCCTCAGAAAAGTAGAGCTCAGGATCTGCTGTGTGGCATGGCAAATTAAATGATGACCCGTCGCTGTAAGTGCCCGTTACGGCATCCAAACCGATCTTCTCATCTGCCCAGCCTGGTACTAGTAGTTCGCTGAAGAGAACGCTCATGTTCTCACCTCTTCTTTCTGTTAGTTCTTGCTTCTGTCTCTTGTGGTTGTCGTTGGTTTTCTGGAGTGAAGTTTGTTTTAGGAAAACAAAAAGGGCTCCGAATCCTTTTGGATTCGAGGCCCTTGGCTTCAGTTCTAAATCGAATTATTCGATTGAACCACCATTGGCCTCGTATCCGGCATAAAAAGCTGCGTAAAACGCTGGCTTTGTCGCATGCCAAGTAGAAGGCTTATTGGTTGTATGAGCAGAAGGAATCACAGCAGAACGCAAAGCGTTTGCTGATACGAATGATGCGTTAGACATATTCGTTCCCTTCCATCATTTTCAACTCCGCCATGAAGTTGAAGTCGTAACTATAAAGCATGGGTTGAGGTACTGGCAAGGTAATTAATTCCCCGCATAAATGAGCGTAAATGAGGTACTTGAGGCTAGTTAGCCAGGCCTGCCTCAGCCAAGAATCGTGAGGCTTTGCCGCGATAGCTAAGGCGAAGATCTGATTTTGCACGGGTGATGCCTACATAGAACAAGCGGCGCTCTTCATCAATTGATGCTTGATCACCTGTGGTGCTGTTGTTTTCAAGCGGCAAGATTCCATCGCTGACGCCCATTAAGAAAACACGTTCCCATTCAAGACCTTTTGCTGCGTGCAAAGTTGCCAGGGTTGTAACGGGCATTGTTGGTGGATTGTTTTGCTGAACTCGATCTTCAACTTCGCGTAGGTATGTGCGTAAGTTCTTTGGAGTAAATCCGCTGTCGGTATCTAATTCGCGAGCTAAGTGAAGCAGGGCTGCGATGCCATCAATTGCTCCCCCAGTTAAAAACGGTTGAGCAAGAGTGCGAAGTTCATCTAACCAAACAACACCTTCGGTCGGAATAACGGATGCGGTACGAACTTGCTTGAGGAAATCACGAACCTCTTTGCGATCAAAGAAGCGTTCTGTGTTTCGAACTTGGTATGGCAAGCCTGCCGAGTTCATCGCTTTTTCCAAACCGTTTAGTTGGTTGTTCGTTCGGGCCAGAACTGCAATCTCTTGTGCTGGTGTTCCTTCGGAAATCAACTTAGTAATGTCTCGAACTATTCCGGCGATTTCAGATGATTCATCGTTGTAGGCAGTGATTGTTGGTTTACTGCCGTGATCATTGATTGCGACAAGTTCATTGCCCATTGCACCTTTTCGCAGAATGCTGTTTGCGGTGAAGATGATCTCTGGCGTTGATCGATAGCCGGTAGTTAGTCGAACAACTTCGGCTTCTGGAAAACGTTGGGTGAAAGAGTTTAAGAAAACTGGCGTAGCACCTGCAAAAGAGTAAATCGTCTGGGCTGGATCGCCGACGACACATAGTTCTTCTCTAGAACCAAGCCAGGCGTTGATTAATCGTTGCTGCAGCGGAGAAATATCCTGGTACTCATCAACAGTAAAGAATCGATACTGATCCTGAACGCGTTCGCGAACTTCGCGTTCTTCTTCGATCATCGCTGTTGTCAGCAATAGAACATCTTCGAAATCAATGGCGCGTTCTTGGTGCTTCACGCTTTCATAGGCGGTGTAGACCTTGGCTAATTGTTCTGGATTAATGCGGGGCTTAACGGTGCGCTTTTGCGATTCGCTCAAGTAATCAGATGGGGCAACTTGTGAAACCTTGGCCCATTCAATTTCGGTTGCGATATCGCGCAGCAGGTCACGCGAGGTGATGGACAGCTCGCCTTGCAGCTGTGCGCGCTTGATGGCTTCGGTGAGAAATCCGCTCTTGGTTGTGAGCAAATCTGGTGTGCGACCGCCAAAAACCTGGGGCCAAAAGAAGGTCAACTGCTTCAGTGCTGCTGCGTGAATCGTGCGGGCTGCAACTGATGGAACACCTAATGAACGTAAACGAGTGCGCATTTCTCCGGCAGCACGGGCGGTAAAGGTAAGTGCCAAAACTTTGTGCGGATCCATTGTTCCGATAGCTGCGGCGTATGCGATGCGATGAGTAATTGCGCGGGTCTTACCGGTGCCAGCACCTGCAATTACACAAACAGGGCCACGTGTAGCAAGTGCTACTGCGCGTTGTTCATTATCTAAAGCTTCCAGAATCTCTTCTGCGCGAAGGTTTCCTACGGTCTCCATGACTCACCACCGCGTAATTGATCACGGGTATATCCATCAACACTTGTGTACCAAGCTTGAATCATGCGACGCGCAACAGACATTGATGGTGGCAATAAAAGTTCTTTGGCAGCGACAGCATTTTTCATGTCATCACGTGAAAACCAGCGTACTTCAGTAATTTCAGTGCCATCAGGGCGGGCTTCTTCTGGGCGATGAGTAATCGCTTCAAAGGCGATCATGATCGATGCCGGAAATGGCCAAGGTTGAGATGTTAAGTATTTGATTTCTGATGCATACACGCCGGCTTCTTCAAAGACTTCGCGAGATACGCATTCTTCAAATGATTCACCGGTTTCAACAAATCCCGCAAAAGTAGAAAAACGATTGACGGGCCAGACTGGTTGATGACCCAACAGGATTCGATCATCTTTATCTTTAACTAAAACAATGACTGCCGGATCTGTACGAGGATGATGTTGTGTTGAATCTTGTGGGCAAACACGGACACTTCCACCAAGATCACTGACAGTCTTTGCTCCGCATCGCGCACAATGTGTGTGGGTTGCATGCCAGTTGGATAAACCAACTGCGTGCATCGCAAGAGCTAATTCATCAGCATCTAAAGTGCCACCAAGTTCGCGCAATGATTTGAAACCTTCATACTTTCGCTTTTCAAAATCTTCAGTGCCATCATCTTCTGGAGCATTAATCCAGGTTGTGTGCCAAGCAAAGTACGCTTGATTGTCATCGCGGCCAATTCCTAAGAAGAAACGATCGCCTTGGACGAAAACTTCACCGAGCGCAGTAACTGCAGTGGCATCAATAAAGGTTAGCGAATCATCTGCGGCGCTTAGTCGACCATTTACTAGGTGAATGATCTGAGCAGATTTCCACAGCTGGTCCAACTTGGCAGCATCTGTGCGAACTTCGCTTTCGCGATTGATAGGCGAGAGCGAAGCCGGGGTGGAATCAGGGTTGCGCGCGCTCATAGGGGTGAACGCTACTAGCCTTAGCCAATGCGCGTAACCTCATGGAATTTGCTGCACGGAATGGCTATTCCGCCTGATCCAACAGTTGATGCTTCGGCGGTTTTAGCGGCGCAAATCCTCAAGCTTCAGAGCGATGTTATTGGGGTCCAGGAAGTCGATTACTTTCTAGAGCGTTCGGGCAATCACAACCAAGTGGGCAACATTGCAACTGTAATGAAGGCTGCTGATTGGGCTTTTGCACCTTCTTTGTTTGGAAATCCAGATGAAAAATGGCGCAAACCACATAATAAGGATTTAAAGATTGTGACAAACAAAAGTCCAGAAGGTGAAGCTGGCTACGGAATCGGAATGATTTCTTTACTGCCTGTTAAATCGTGGCATCGTTTAGATTTAAAGGGAGCGCCAATCGGTGTTTTTATGATGTTTCCAGTTGATGGCAAGTTGAAACGTTTCTATGTGCGCGATCATCCCCGTAGCGCGCTGGGTGCTATTTTGGAAAATGGTTGGTTGATTATCAATACCCATCTTTCTTTTGTTCCCTTCTTCAATTACCGGCAGTTAAAGCAGACCAAGCGCTGGGCCAACACATTAGGTGTTGCTCCTGAGAAAGTCTTGCTCATGGGAGATTTCAATATTCCTTCACAAAAAATTGTGGCAGGCCGAAAGTGGAATGTCCTAACGACGGGCAAAACTTTTCCGAGCTGGCAACCAAAGGTAGAAATTGATTTCATGTTGTCACAGAGACTGACACCAAATGAGGTTGAACAGATTACTTATGCTCATGCAGGAATGAGCGATCACTTACCTTTACAGATTGTGGTTTCGGATGAGTAAATACAGGTAGTGGATTTTTAACAACTACTTAACTGCCTTTTATTGAGGTGGGAGCTCGACTGAAGTAATAAGCGCAATCAGTGCAGCTTCATCCAACAAATCTGATGGCTTGTCTGTGATACCTGTTGGAACGTAATGGAAAGCGGCAGAGATCTTAGAAATATCGCAGCCAGAAAGCTTGGCCCATGCCAAGCGATACATCGCCAATTGAACTTGAGCAGACTTACCTAATTGCTTAGAACCAGTCTTCCAATCCACCACCTGGAAACCATCTCCATCAGCGTAAATGGCATCAATTCGGCCTCGAATCAGTACCCCTGCGATCGTGGTTTCAAAAGGAACTTCAACTCGTGCAGGTGTGCGATTGGCGAACTCGCTCTTGAGCCACTTGGCTTTTAGATCTTCTAACTTTGAATCATCATCGAGTGGATCTAAGTAATCCAAGTACTCATCACCAAAAAGTGTCGCTGCATCAGTAAATTGACGTTCAACCCACAAGTGGAAAGCGGTTCCGCGACGAGAATACTGATCTTGTCCCCTAGGCATTGGGCGGCGAATATTTAGCGCAAGTTCTTGTGGGTTTTCATGCAGAGCAACCAAAGTTGATGTTGATAAACGGGTTGGCAGAGCAACTTGTAGAACATCTGATGCACGATTGCGTTGTTCGGTAATCAAGCTGTGTGCATCCATGATCCATGAATTGACTTCTGGATCGGTTGAATCAATCAATGGATGAACATCGGATGCCTTAACTAATTCCATCGCTGCATCAAATTGTGCGCGCTTATCCCCCAAGTAATCTCGAGGCCACACAGCTGTCTGTGGATTTTCAAGGGTTGGGTTTTCGGCATCATCATCTGGTGCTGCAACATCAGAAATCAAGCGACCACCGTTGGCACTTGCCGCACCAGCAATCAACGTAAAGATATTTGATGGAGAAACTGAGTTAGCACCATCTCGCCACCACGATGTTGTGCAGATTAAATGCGTACGAGCACGGGTCACTGCAACGTAGGCAAGACGCATTTCTTCACGCATTTTGATTTGATCCACACATTGACGGGCAAACTCTTTTATCGCCTTTGCTGCATCGCTGTTCTTAGTGATTCCATCGAGTGAAAAGTACGGAAGCTCGTGTGCATCTCCGCGCAGGGCAAATGGCACATGCTTTTCATTCTTTAACCAGTTGTCCGGGTCAGAGCGATTTACGCCAGGGAAAGTTCCTTCAGATAATCCAGGCACGGCCACCACATCCCATTCGGCGCCCTTTGCCATGTGAACAGTAAGGATTTGGACCACATCTGTGCGTACTTCAGGGGCTCCAACCTTTAATCCGCCTTCTTCATCTGATGCAACATCTAGCCAATCAAGGAAAGCCGATACTGATCCACCACTGCGTTCAAACTTTGATGCCTCATCTAAGAAGCGATCTAAATGGCGACGACCACTTTGTGAGCCTTCGCGCAAAGTAATTTCAGATTCCAGCGTTAAGTAGTTTTCAATCTCGGTCACTAAATCTGTTATCTGTCCACCCGCGCGTGAACGCAAACGTCGAAGATCTTGTGCAAAGCCAATAAGTCGTTGATACCCAAGATCACTAAAGCTGCTCTTCTTTGCGGTTGTGATTTCATCTAAAGCATCGATGATGGATCCAGCAAATTGATCATCGGCTTCTAGTTGATCAGGGTTACCTGCAGCGATCTTCTTAATGAAACTCTTGGAATCTGCGTGCATGGCT